>Ga0255751_10000344_pt1 | contig 43667 bp, 28 predicted proteins | sample 071ome_20_FD_179951 | JGI IMG/M metagenome (GOLD analysis project Ga0255751, IMG submission 179951) | Coastal salt marsh microbial communities from the Groves Creek Marsh, Skidaway Island, Georgia - 071412BT metaG (version 2) | ecosystem: Environmental > Aquatic > Marine > Intertidal zone >... | reverse complement strand
AGCGTTTAGTCCAGCAGGGGAGGTTTGATTGTCAAACACAATGTCGCCCGCACCGTCGTTGCATACCTCAATGATGTGACCTTCGGGGAACTTGTAATTTGCGCTTCCGTCCCGTTCGGGGTTGAGTGTGATGGTCACGCCGCTGTTTGGTGAGAGCATGAGGAACGAATCACCTTCCGCCGTCAACACCCAAGTGCCGTTTGTGGTTAGCGCGGTGCTGGTTGCATCAACGCCTCGCCCCTGCAACCGCACCGAATAGTGTCCCGTCTGTTCGTTGTTGCGCCCTGCAAAGTAAAACGAGTCAGCCGCGTGGCTACCGCCACGGTCTGCACCGCGTGATGGACCTTGCCCGTAGCCAGCGTCGCTTGAGGACGGTGGAGTTTGAGCGAATGCGCCGTAGCGCGGATGACTCACCCAATGCGCGTTGATGGTGTCGGTAACGGCAAGGTCACCGTTCTCATTGTGAACTGCGTTGAGGTGTGCGACGGTATTGATGCCCTCCGCACCACCGTCAGCAATCTCGCCGCTGGCGATTGTGCCGACGGAAAGAGGCACGCGGTAATCAGCCGCACCGCCAACAAATACGCGCTTATCGTTAATTTCTGTAATGTTGAGGTTGTTTGCACCTCCGCCACTTGCAACATATTGAACGCGGACATGGGCAAGCACGACGGCTTTCATGTTGTCTTGCGTTGCTCCTGTGTCATAGTCAATGAGGTATTGGTTAGACGCAGATGGATAAAGTCCTGTGGTCGTGTCAACAGGGCTTCCGCCCTCGTAGTGGGCTTTGTTGTTGCCGCCGCTCGGTGCAACATAGATTGTGTAAATGGCTTCCTCATTGGCCGACAGAGCGAGCGCGCCTGTCCCATGAGAGCCGTTGTTGAGGTCAAGCGTGATGGTGTTGCCTACGCCGCCACCGAACTCGTAAACCGCACCGTCAAGCACGACGAAGCCGCCGCTCACCGTGAGCGTGCTGGATGAAGCGCGCACCATTGAACCGGGCTGATTGCCGCTATTTGTCTCGTTGCGCGTGGAGCCGTAGGCTCCGTCTTGGTATCGGAGGATGCCGTTGCCCTGCACGCCTTGAATTAAATTGGTTAAGGTCGTGGGTGACAACGAATCGCCATCTCGTAATCCGTCTTCACCAAGCGTGTTCTGCGCGGCTGTGTGTCCTGCAATGTTGTCACTTGTCATTCTTTAACAGCCTCCATGCTATCTCCATTGGATTGCCCATTGTGAAAAGAGGATGACTCGTGCCTGTTATGTTTATCCCACTATTCGTCGGTTGACCGTTCAACTCGCGCATGTAAACTGCGGGCAATCGGTGACGAAGGGCGGGGTCTGTGCTTGCAATTTCTTCATCGGATGCGATAGGAACTCTTGTTTGTTTCATTGGTGAGTTGCGCGGAAAGCCCGACCTGTAAGGGTCTGTTATGTTCCCCTCATCGTCCATCACCGCCTTGTTCCCATGCGGCATCGCGTTTTCAACATCGTAGTCTTCCCTGTGTTGTTCTTCGCGAGTGTCAAAAACAGTCATGCCTCGCGCGCCTTTACCGTCTTCACCGGGGTGATGAGTTGGTTCAATTGAGCCGCTACCCTTGCAGTTGAAACAAGTGATGTAGTCGTCGGGACTACCGCGCATAACACCGTCCGCTCCACCTTCATCAAAACCACCTACACCGTTACATGCGGGGCATGCGAACTCTTGGTCAAGAGGGTCGTCGCCCATCAAGCCACCTCCAAGATGAATGAGAAGCGCACTTCATTCTGTGCGTCTTTGGTGAAGGAGTTGATGTCCGCGCGATACACAGGAATGAACTCACCTGTGGATGCGTCTTTGTATTGGATGTAAACCTCTTGAATTGGTTTGGCGAACACATAGGATGCGTTGAAGGTCCCCTCAACGAGCAGGCTGGTGTCGTCAATAATTTGCACGCGCGGCACAACTCGCGCCAGCGTTCGCGCACCACCATCATCGGAGGTCGCGACTGTTCCGTCGCTCCCAATGTGCAACTCGTTGACAAGCGTTGCGAGGTGTTCAACCAAGCGTCGCTTCACGGCGTTGAGCATCGGCATCAAATCTTCCTCCGTATCTTCCGTCCTTTGACCGTTCTCATTTCATGTGCGCGTGGGCGTAGCATTCGCATCTCCGTGATGGTTGTGGGTATTGCGCCCCCGCTAATCAGCGTTACGCCTGTAAAGGTGGTGGCTGTTTTCGCGCTGTAAGAAACAAAAGACGCGTCGTCAAGGATAAGGTGTCCACTATCGGCAAACCCATCGGTGCTGGTCACGGTGATGGTTCCGGCGCTATGCGTGCCGCCAATGCGTCGCGTCACACCAAACCCAAGCGCTGACCTGCCTGCGCCGTAGCCTGCGTTCCTGTGTCCCAAAAGGAAGCCCGCGTGAATGTCGGGGACAGCGTTGTCACCGCTGGTCTTTGTTCGCGCCAGCGTAGCGATAACAGGTTTAACGGTAAGCACTCCTGTGACGCGCAAGTTGCTGATGCCGATGCCGCTTTTGTTCACTTTGACAATTTGGAAAGAGCGGTCAACCTCGTCCTCTTCGGAGTCCGCATCGTCACCATCCCCGAACCCTGTCAATACGGCTTCAAGTCCAGCCTCGTAAGAAAGCAATTGGAAGTTTGATTCGCCGCTTGAATTGTGGCTAACTTCAATGATTGCCTGTTGCACATTGCCGATAGGCGAGTCGTATTGAACGATGTCAGCAGGCTCTAAGTCCCACGACAAAGTGTGTCGGTTTGACATGAGCGCACCCTGCGCCTTTCTGTTCAAGCGTAGTGCTTGACTTGCTGATTTGCGCGCCGATGATTCATTGTTTGCCGTCGGGTCAAAGACCACCATTTGCTTGATTGAGCCGAGTCGCTTCTGCGATTCGGCATCGTCTACCTGCGCGCTAATGACATCGTTAAGCGCAATGCCCTTTCCTTTGACCGTCACGCGGTTTGCAATCTCAACGATAGGGTCAATGCTCGTCTCGGCGACACCGCGCTGAACTCCTAATTTTCGGTCTTTGGTCTTGAACACCTTCGGTGCATAAGTGAAATTGCCGAAGCGGTCGTAATACATGATAAAGTGGTCGTGGCGCGCAACAGAGCGAATGGCGCTCGGCACAACGAGCGCTTGAAAGTTCTTGGCTACAAAAAGCGTGCTTGTTCCTTTTGTTGATACGCTATTCAAACCATGCAAGGCTTTGTCAAACAATTTCTCAACCAAGTCGGTGCTTCGTAAACCAACACTCACCGACTGTCCACCGTAAACATGAGTTGTCTCGCCCATTTGCATGTCAGCCAAACTACGCCCCTTCATGTTATTGAGCGCGATACGAACACCTTTCGTCGTGGTCGTTATCTCATCAGTCCTCAAACGGTTGGCGGGTTCTTTGACATCGTAGAGAAGCATGGGGCGCTTGGATGTCGGCGAGAGTTGTTGACCGTCAAAAAATGGCGCGTCTTCATGAGAGGTGTGAGACAAACGAACACCCGTGGCTTCTTCACTCAAACGGTATTGGCGCGGGTGTGTGCTTTGAAAATCGCTTTGGTTTGGTTTGTCTACTTGAACGGTTAAACTGTTTGATTGCGCTGGTTTGTAGATGACATGATGAACGGCGTTGTCAACAAATGTAGGCTTTTCAACAACAGCGCCAACTTCATCGTGAATGGCGTCGTTACGCCCTTTTGTTGGTCCAGCATACGATGTGTTGACAGGAGAAGGAATGGTGTAGGTCATAGATTCACATCCTTGTCTGTTCGGTCACCTTCGTTTTCATGCTCGCTTGTGTTCAAATCGTCACCTGCGTAAAGCGATTGCGTATAGCGCGGCTGAACGGTGTAATCGTGTCGGATAAACACCTCTTCGTTTTCGCGCACAGACTGCCTACGGCTCGCATCCCCTCGGAAGTGTTGTAGCGTGTTGTTGCTAACAATCATGCGCGCTACGGCTTGAGTCGTCCTCGTAGTGAAATCGTTTGCTTCGCTACCTGCAATTTTCGGCCCTGTGCTTGAAGGTGCGCTGGTTGATGATGACAGGTCAAACAGATAAGCAGGCGCGTATGGAGGGTTGCTCGGTGCAGGGTTGCTACCTCGCATGTAGGAAGAAGCCGCATCAGCGGCACGCGCGTTGGGGGTGTCGTAAACGAATACACCGTAGCGGCCAGCGGCGGTGGCTGACAAGACATGTGCGGTATCGTCACGGAACAATTCAATGTGTTTGTTGTCAAGGACACGCACAGGGCGAACGAGGAACTTGATGGTTTCATCCTTCGCGTTTGTCTTGTAAGAGGTTGAGTCGTGGTTGCTGGTTTGATACGGGTTTGTTGTTGGACCGCTTGTCGCGCCCCATTGATAATCGTTAATGGACTCTCCATCCGATGAAACTTCCAAAATGTAAGTCCCACCCATGACGGGTATGCCGTGTGTTGTGCCGAACTTGAGAACCTGTTTTTTGCTTGACAAGTTAAGCGTGTGGAGGTTGAGGTTGTCAACCGCGCGGTTTGCTGTGCTAACACCGCCTGCGAGAATAAAGCGTTGTCCAACTTGTCGGTCGGTGTGAAGGCTATGCGCTTCGGTGCTTGCGATACCGTAGTTCGGACTCATCTCCCCGTCGTTTTCACCAACCGTCATTGCATCCAAACCAATGCGAGGTTTTGATTTTGCAATTGGTTCTTGCATGAAAGTGAAGTTTGATTTCTCAACATTGCTTCCGATATTTGCTTCGCGCTTAAGCAAGCCGTCATCACCCGCCAACTCCAAACGCGCGCTAATTCCGTGTGGCGCTTCGTGATTTTCCAATTGAACATTTGAAGGGCGAATCAAACCATTGGTGAATGCTGGCTCGCTGGTGTGGTGCGACAACACCAACCCAAACGGTCGCATGTCTTCGGACACATCTTGGATAATGTCTTCGTTGAAGTAAGTCGGATAACGCACACCGCGCCCATCGCCACGGTCACCAACACGCTTTGCCGTAGCAGGGTCAAAGAAGCGCTCGGCGGCAACTGATGTGCGCACCGCTGAATCAGTAAACATTGTTTCAGCAACCTTTGTTCGGTCGGTTGCGCGGTAAGCATCCTCTGCATCCCATGACGGGCGAATGCCGAAACCGCGAACAGGGAAGCGTCGCACTTCTTCGCCCGTCGTGTTACCCCACCAATCAATCATGTAGTGTGCTTGAGCAAGCGCGAGATTTACGCGCTGGTCAACGACATCTGTCCCCGCTTTCAGTCCAGCAGGCATGTCAGCATGGAAGCGACGGATGGCTGTTGATGGGTTGCGAATGTTTCTTACCGCGCAACCAAACCCTTTGGTCATTCGGCGACCGTCGCTGTATTGCACTTGCTGTCCTTTAAGGTCGCTACCCACGAGTGCAGAAGCGTTGGTTTGTCGTTCAAGAACGCCAATGTAAGCAGGGTCAGTCGTCGTTGTTGTTATTGAACTGCCTGTTCCTATTTGGTTAGATGTAATCATGCTTGCACTATCAGCGCTAACAAACGGACCTTCAGCATGGTAGTGATGATATGAGTAGGGGTCGCGCAAGGCTTGATTGGCCTTGATAGCCCAACGGGGTCGGTTGTAGGGTTGGCGAACGCTGACTCGGTAGCCCCATCCAGCGTTGCGGGTAGTAGATGCGGAGTTGATGGTTTCTGTCATCGTCTCAACATTCGCATTGGTGACAACAAGCCCTTTCGCGTCGCTCACTTGCTTGATATTGGGGTCATCCCACTTGTTACGCCAGCCGACAGATGCCGTTCCGTAAAGACTGAGTGAACTCATTTGCGCACCAAAACGATGACCGCCCGACCAAAATGCGCCAAGTTGATATTTGCGCGACTTACCGTCTGTGCCTGCTTGGTGAGGATAATTTGCATCGGGGTATGAATCGGTCAAATCATCACCCGGCCCCTCCCATGCTTTCATTCGGAACTTGAATGGACCGTCGCTCATGGCGTAAGTGAACTCATGATAGTGAACCATTTCATAATGTTCGGGCGCGTGGTTGTAGGCTTTCTTGTCAACTGCCGCATCGCCTTTGTTTGTTCGGCTATCGGAGAACCATGTCATCGGGCGACCGAGGTTGTAGTGCCACATGCACAAATACGCGTCGGGGATGTGCAGGCTGTTAGTATCGCGCGTTCCCGAAAGCAACTGCGGTAAGTTGCGTGTAGCCACGCTTGCTTTGGAGTTGGTGTAGATTTCATTCTTTGTGTTGTAAGGTGCTGACAGGCGCACTTCGCCGTTCTCAGCCGTGGTAGCGTCAGCGGTCTTAGTCGCCGCTTGTGTAGCGGCTGTCCAAAAGTCGGTCGTCACGGCAGTCACGCCGTTGAAAACGGTCGGTGATGCGCCACTTATTCCGCTGATGTAGCCTCGGTCTGTGTAGGTTGCGGCGTGTTCAATACCGCTTTCGTCAACAATGACCAAGTGATGGTTGTAGTAATCACTTCCGACAAGAGGGAACAAAGTGTTGTTGCGCACATACAGTTTGCTGAAAGATTGATTCGCGCCCTCAACAACAGCAACAGGAGTCATTGCAGTGAGGTATTCGGTGTAAACATCAAGGTAGTGGGAAGGATAACCAAGCATCGTCGTCTGCGTGCCTACACCACCGAGCGTTGACCGACAGAAGTGATAGTAGTCGTCGGGCTGATAATGGTCAATGCGTTTCCAATTATTGGTTGAGAAGATAGTTGAAGAGTCAAGCGCGACGCTCCACCACGGAACGGTGACCGTGTGACCGGGCGTTGAGCGATGAAACATGTTTGGATGATACGGCATACTGCGGCGCGTAAATGCCCCCGACGATGTAGCGTTGACGCCAAATGGATTTGCAAGACCAAGAATCGGCGTGTTGGTAAACTGTTCGCGAGTTGAGGCATCATGGTCAAGAATCAATTCGTTGACATAGATTTCACAACCGCGCGTATCAGCAGATGTTGCCTCGGAGAGAATAAGGTCAAACTGCGACCCATTCCACTTAAGCGCAACAACAGTTGCTACTTGCTGGTCTGTCAAACTGCGAATCGTTGTGTTTGTCTTTGATGGATTTTCGGGCGCTTCATCACTTCCGTAATTTGTGTTCTCATTGTTGCCCATGAACTGCTTGCTGAATAGGTTGGGTTGAATGACAATTTGATACGCACCTACTTCAGCAGGGTCGGGGAAGTTCCATGATGTGTTGTAGTTCGCACCGCTTTCAAGTTGGATGCGATGACCGCCTGCTTTGTTGCACGCCGCACTATCGTCTGCAATACCGTAACCATCAAAGCGCAATTTGGTTTCAGTCAATAGCGTAAAACCATCACCGTGAATATCGCTCGGCGGATGAGGCGCAGTCGTTCCCGAAAACCAAACAAGAGGGTTGTGAATTGCTTTGCTTGAATCCATATCTGTTGCGCCAAAACACGCGCGAGCGTCCGCATTCAACTTTTGATACAACGGATGCGCGAGGTGACCGGGCATCATCGCCATTGTTGGAGCAACATAATGATGTCCCATGCGCGGCAAAGGCATAGGTGTCAGTTTGTTTGCCGCGCGAACAACTGAAGCAGGGCTGACGGTATCGGCGACCGTTGTCCAAGCCGTGTGTGCTTTGTCGGGACTATTGCCGCTTACCTCAGCATGGTCGCGAAGACGCCGAGCGGCAAATTGACGCGTTGAGCCAGCAGGAACATAGAACGACGGCTTGATGCTATCGTCTGCGGAGGCGGTAAAGTCCGGTGCGAAGACGACATTCTCAAACACCTTTGTTGTTCCATCAAGGTCGTCATCCGGGTCTGTGAACGAAGCAATCGTTCCGTTGACTGAAATAAAGTAGCGTCCATCGGGTGTTGCGTCTTGCTTCCAAATGTCACCATTGATGAACTCGTTTGTGGTGATAGTGTCTGTCCCTACTTCGTCAATTGTAAGACGGTTGAGCGTCATGGCGTTGTTGACAATGCGCAACGGTTCGCGCTCGGTGTAGGTGTAGCCCATTTTAGTGACATGAAAATACAAAGCGCGGTCGTGAGGTTCGTAGGCTGTTTCAAGAATGTTGCGCGATTGTAAACTGTTGTTGCTGTCGGGGAAGTTGTTTGGGTTTTGATTGATGTGTTCATACCCTTCTTGTTCCCAACGAGGTGCAGTCTTTGGTCGCGAAGCGTCCGACTCAAACATATCAGCCACGCCTTGAACGGGTTGACTTGGGTGATGCATGCCGCCGCTTCCCATCGTTTCGTGCTGGTATGCTTGAAGACGGTCAAAACCTGCGCGCACAAGGATGTTGCCGGGGATTTCGTCGTGATTCGGTAAGCGTATTTTCATGTTAGGCGATACGCCCGAACCTGCAAGTGCAGGTGCAAGTCCTTCGTTTTCACGGTCATGAACCAACTCGTAGTCGCGAATAACAACACCAAGCGGTGAACCACCTTCCAGCGTATGCTCTTGTCCCGTATCGTCAACAACGGTAGCGGTTGCAAACTGCATCTCTTCATTGGGTATGTTGAGAGCGTTGCGCACTTCGTATGGGTATTGTTCGGCGAGAGCGGGGTGAGCCAATTCTTGCGCTTGAATAATTGGGAACATTGCCGCGTTCGTGGATTCAAAAGAGAAACGAACATTGCCGTAAATTGTTTCTCCAAACTTCACATACTCCGAGCCAACCTTGTGAACCTGCCACGGCACGCCACCAAGACCGCGCGCGTTTTGAGCAGGAAGTGTAAGGTTGCCGCCGCTCATGCGCTTCCACACAACATGCTCAACAAAGAAATTGCGAGCCGCGCTACGGTCTTTCCAAAACGAGTAAATGGTGTCGCGGTGTTCTGTTTCGTAATTTTCGTATCCCGTCATTTCCACCTTTGCAGTTTCGGAATCAAACAAAGCATCGTTAGGATAATGCGCATTGTTTGGGTTTTCTTGCTTGTCAAAGAAAAGGTCGCCTGTTGGGAACAAACAAGTTTCAGCCTGCGTAAGTTGAGAGGCAGTTGCCGCCGCGCTTGTCCAAAGAGGTGAAGAGTCTGTTGGTCGCGTTATGGTCGTGTCAAACAACGCTTCAACATGCGGACCAGCGTTTGACTCAGCAGAGTAGCGGTCATTGTTGAAACGCTCGTTGTGATAAGCCGTGACCGTTCCTCCCTGTGTTCCTCCCCACTTGAGTTGAAGCATATCCCCGCACGCTTGTTGACCGTTGCGAGAGGCTTTAGCAATAATAGGCAGGTCACCTTCGTAAGACACAACAACAAAGTGTCGTTGATGCAAACCTGTTGATTCGTGAATAGCCGTTTGTGGAGTCCAAGTGAAATCGGATGAGTCCCCACCCTCATTGGTTTCAAGCACCCATTCAATTGACTTAGGCTGATGACAAGCCATGCCCGAACCATAGGGGTTGAAGCCAAGCATCGGATGCCATGCACCAAGACCAGCCGCGACCTTGTTGCTGATGTTGAGACTGTTGAGGTAGGAATAACGCTCACCATGCCAGCCGACAGCACCAACGGCGCGCGTTCGGTCAATTGCGTCTGTCACACCGTTGAAATGAATCTGCGTTGTCGCATAATGGTCAAAGGGTGAGTTGGACATTTGACCGGAAGCAGTCGCTCCTGTGGCTCGCGTTCCGTCTGTTGCATTTTGAAATCCATTATCCCATCGTAGATTTCCGGCCTTTGACCAAACAAAGACTTTGTGACTTTCTCCTTCAACGCTATTTACATCACCTGTGCCACTACGAGAGGGTTCTTCTAAGCGATTAAATCCACTACGCATATTGGCTCCAAGAACAAATGTTCCTTGCGCTACATCGTAGTGAGAATAATAACCATAGTAGGAGTGTGTGCCGTTGCTAACGCGTATCCAACCGTTTTCGGGTAGCGTCATCGGCAACGCTGTTCCTATGGAAACAAGACCGTCCGGCTCATCCGTGTAAGTGCCGAGGTCGCCAACATCAATCCAACCATAGCGGTCTTGCCGTTGCGCGTCTTGGAATGAAGGAAGGAACGAACCACCAAGAGCCTTGAGGTTAGCGCGACCGGGCCATGTGTTGATTGCGGCGGCAACAACTGCACCCAATTCTTCGCTGTTTTGACAGCGCGTCGCATCAATCAAGAATACATCATCGGGGACATCAGCATTCAAGTCATGGTCGTAGTCAGTCAACACTTGAGAGCCAACTCGGAACATGGTGGCGTTGAGGCCGATACGGTCAATGTATTGCACCGCCGCGTTTGCTGAATTAACCAGCGTCGCTGTAACAGGATGTGGTGGATTTTTGCGCACGCTATTGTCAAACCATGAACCGCCCGCGGTGTAGCCCCCATCAAGGTGAAACACAAGTTTGCTGATGCTAAAATTGTCAATTGCAGTTGCAAAGCGCGCACTTGCATTGTAGTGAGAAAATGGGTGACCGTATTCGTTTGCCGCGCTTTGAATTACAGATGTCGGAGCGAAAAAATGACTGCTGACATAACGGCCTTGGGTTGATAGCGTTTGGTTAAATGCGCTATTCGGTGAACCATACGACGGTTCCCAATGACGGAATGTCTCGTATGGGAATACATTGTTTGCACCGTATGCGTCTGTCGGTGGTAAAAACTCATTATTTGCGCTATTGAGCGTCCCATTGCTCAACTCATTAGGTAGGAAATAACCCGACTCTACGCCTTGATTGAAAGTTGTCGCCATTGCACCATCAAGCGAACAGTATTTTTTCCACGCCGCCGTCCACTTTGCAGACGGCTCAACTGATGTTGTCAAAGTTGCGCTTTCACCGCTCCAATGTTTAGGGACTGATTGACCGGGGCCAAATATCATGTAGGCTACACTATTTTCACTATCGTTGTAGCGCGCGTAAGGATGAGCAAAACGAAGAATGACAGGCATCGGTTGAGCAACTTTGACATTGGTGTAAGTGGTGTTTGGAATACTATGGGTGTCCGTGTTGCCGTCAATGTCGGGGTTGAGAACTGCGTCAACATTTGCAAACGGAGGTGAAGCCTCACCGCGATGTTGATTCGCTAACGCCGTTGCGGGAAACATAGCGAACATAGCCGTCGTATCAAGAAGCGCGTATGCGCCCATTTTTTCGCCAATGTCCTGCAATCCTGCGCTACCTGTTGGACCGCTTGCGTAGGGGTGCTTGTTGTGCGAAGAATAATCCGTTCGCGACCCATCGTTAATGTCCATGACGACGCCGCTAAATCCACCTCCGAAGTAAAGCGGGACATGATGGTCAACGCTATCATGCCCACCTCGGAAGTAAAGTAACGGATTGCCTCGCCGATTTGCGCGCAAACGCATACCTTGAATATCGTTGACAAACTTGAAGCGTTGCATCAGTTGACCTGTGCTACCCAACAAGGTTCGGAAGTCTCCCTTTGTCTCTTCATTATGCCACCCAATCATTTGATTGGCGACTACTATTGCCTCTCCACTACCGCGCTCAATGGGGCTAAAAGCCGCACAATAAATGTAGGAATCTTCAGTCAAGTCCATGCGTTTGAACGGCGACCATGAGCCGTCAATAGCCCCACCAAACTCAGTATGAACATTGCTGTTGAGATTGTTACCGCTTGGGTCAACATGTTGCAATTGCCATGCATATTGCCGACCAAGGACCGCAAAGTTGTGAGGGTCGCGCAACTCAAGTTGATAAGTGTCTTTTTCACCCGATGGGAGACTACCCGATTGAGTATCCAACTCAAAAGTGTGAGCCTCAAGAGCAGGAGTGATGTGGTCACCCTCAAATCGTGTAAACTTGTCACCGCGCAAATGTTTTTGCCAATCATCAGTCGGAACAGCGTTGTTGGTTTGGTCAACGAGAATAGGTGTGGCCGTGTTAGCGTTGTAGCCACGATAGCGCGTTGATATTGTCAATAGCGTGCTTGGTAGATAGCCGCAATCAAGCATCAAAGCGTTGAGGTCTTGAGTTACTGTTATGCCTCCGAATTGACCGCCCGAACCATGTGTAGCGATTTGGTCTGCGCTTTCTTTACTACTTGCGTTGATGCCCCAATCCTTTGACAATGAAACGCTGAACATTGAACGAAGAGGTATCACTTGTTTGTTCGGGTTGAAAGTTGTTATTTTGATTGCAGTCTGCGCGTTTTCACCCATAATTTCACCATAGGTGCGTCCATCGGGTGCGCGCAAATGTGAACAGTCAAAGAATTGGTCTTCTTCGTTCGGGTCAACGGTGAAAGCATAAGCCGTCGCCGCGGCAATCAATTCGTCGGTTACGATGGTTGTTTGGTTAAGGTGAGGACTGATAATAACAGGCGCGGCATCGTTGTTGTAAGCCGTCGGGCCACGCTTTGCCGCGGTGCTAAACCAAGTTGCTATGATTGAGTCTGCACCTTCTCCTTCAAGCCCAAAGAAAGTGTGTGGACCCGCGCGACCGTTGTGTGTGCGCGATGTGTAAGAGAAAACAACACCGACATTTTCGTATTGAGACGATGATGAAGGAATTGCCAACCACACCAAACCACTATCGGGGAACCCCATCCAACCGAGAACATCATCAACATCGGGCAAATGATGCCATATTCCGTTGTCGTAATACCCGTAACCGCTCGCATCGTGAATGCCGAGTGTGTTGTTCGCCATTGATGCATCAACGCTAACGGCGTAACCTGCGTTGGGTGTGTAAACACCGCGCCATTTGTTTCCGCGCCACGCTTTGTCTGTGCTTCCCGTGTAAAAGAAAGGCGTTCCGTCTCCACCTTGACCCCACATGTTAGCGCCAATCGTAAACCCACCTTGCGCAATATCTCGGTCATTGAAATGAATGAGCGTTTCTTCATCAATTGTTGTCGGCATCACCGAGTTTTTGTGAGAAAATGTGTCACCTGCGCGACGGTAAATGTAGCGAATGATATGTGACTTTCCTCGGTGGTCAACCATTTTTAATCCGTAAAGCGGTTGCGTCCCTGTTATTGTGTCATTTGTCTCATAAGCAGGAGCGTAAGTAGGATATGCGGAATAATAGTTTGAAGCGGTAGATAGATATTCACCGTAGATTTTAACAAAACGACCGCTGGATTTTCCGTCTTCGCCAAAACCCCAAAGCCCCGCGTCGGGTGCAAAACCCGGAACACCAGCGGCGACAATACCACCAAAATTGACTCTTGACTTTGCGCGTGTCCCTATCTGCAATCCTTCTCGGATAGTGAACTTTTGACCTGCATTTTCAAATGACTCCATTGCGCCGCTGTTAGAAGAGCGCCCTGTTGAAGCGCCTGTGTTGGGGCTTTCTTGACCGTCCGTCGTTGTGTTGTAGTTGGCTTCGTATCCAAGGTGAAGGTTGGTGATGAACTCATCAGCGGCTTCGTCCAATGCTACATATTCGCGCAAGGTTGTAATTGGCGCAAACGGTTTGCCGTTTTTGTCAATCGGCATAGGTGCTGGATGCATGTTTTCACCAGCCATTTCGGGTGGAGAACAAAAGAAATTGCGGAAGCGCCCACCATGTCCAATAAGAAATTGAGGTTTGTATTCAACCTGTGATTTACTATTGTCCAACCATGCACAAAAATTGCGTCCTGTTGCACCGGGAACAGTTGAGTGAATAACGATGCTATACCCTTCGTTGCCGTTTGCATCCTCAACTACGCGACCAATGTGAGCGCGCAAATATCCCATGTGTGAACCACGGTCAAATGATGTGAACGCAGTTGTTGTATTCCAAAATGGAGCGGGGTCGTAAGTTGACCCTGTGACTGCAAAGTCTGCATGATGGTGAATAGCGGTAGCGTCAGTTGGTTCATTTGTGTCGCTACCTGCGACTGATACAGAACGACGATTGATGTCAAACCGTTCTCCTTCGCCTGCGTATTGGTCGGATGGACGGCGTTGACTACTACGACCGTTGGGCGCACCGCCTTGGTTAATGAGACGGACAACTTCGCGAGCCGCCGCTTCAATGTCTGTGACACCTTCGCGCAATCCAACTTCGCCCATGTCAATTGTGAGGCGGCGAACAAAATCCATTTCAGTCCAATGGGGGAGTTGACTTAACCGACTATCAGCAATGCTGTTGTTTGTAGCACGCTTACCCTTCAAACAAAGGAAGGCTGAAATAACGCGTGTTCCTTCGGGTGAGTCAAAGAATGTAGCGCTAAACTCGTAATGCCCTGTCGTGTCGTCAACGATGGCTTCGGACACATCATGGTCTGCCGTTTCAGCATGTCGGGTTGCCGCCGCGTCAATATCAAGAGTTGACTGTGCAAGTCGTCCTTGGCCGTATTCAACAGACTCGTCACCGAAAGCAATTGTATGTTCTGTAACACGCGTTTTGCGAACATAATGGTTAGACGCAACACCCGATGTAGCCAAATACGCGTTGTCCATCAACCACCATGATTTGTGAGCGTATGCGCCTTCAACAAATTGAGACTTACCTTCGTCTTTGATGAGATTGTAGGTGACGCTGTTAATGGTTTGCGCGTCGGTGCTTGATGTTGTGGCTTTATCCTTGCGTTGTGTTTTGAATCCAGCCGCTACATCAAGACCTTCAATCGTTGGAGTTGTTGCACTCGTTTGAACTTGCATGTGCAAATCGTGAAACGCGATAAACTCGCGGTCATGTTCAACATCGTAAAGCAAAACGCGAGCGTGTTGCTCGGTGCTGAGGTAGGGGTCAAGGTATGCGACCACAGGAGTAGATGTAGTGTGTCCGAGTTCAGCCCAATTGAGTTCAATGGTTTTGTTTACATGTTGAACAAAATTGCGAGCAGTCTCAATGCAAGTATCGCCAATAAGGAAGTTCTCAAGAGGAAGAGTGTCGCGCGCTTCAACTCCCAACGCACCCTTACCGCCATTGAAACCACTCCACACCTCGTATTCGTTAAGAACACCTCGCGACTTACAAAACATACCCTCAATTGCGTGCGGGTTGGTGTAGTGCATGTTCATCCAAACCGTATCACCATAGCGCAAACCGCCGCCGCAATATGGATTGTTCCATGTTGAGTTAGCGATGCCGTCTTCTTGCTTGAGAGGGAGTGTTGTTGCATTGGTCGCGTAAATGCCGATGACGGTGATAACATCGTTTATCGCGAGGTTTGGTGCGCCGCTATCAAGAACAGGGTGTGCCGCAGTTGTTAATTCATTTTCTGCGGTTGATGAGTTGTAAGTAATTTGATACTTACGACCTGTGGCTTCGTTGATAGCGGCAAACGCGTAGTTGGTCGGCAGGTGTCCTTTGGGCAAGTTGCCTTCAAAATAGAAAGTTTGCCCCGTTTTGAGTCCAATCAAAGTGAGTTTTGCTCCGCGCGTTTCAATACGAGCAAGGTGGGGATTTGCAAGAGGACCAGCCTTGAACTCAACCGCGCTGACATATTGGCGGAGTCCGTAGTCAAGGTTGCCACCCTGTGTCATCACGCTACCTCGGTCGTAGTAAAACGGTCGTCGGTATTCTTGAGCAGATGACGCATAATTGTCGTCACCTGTCATTGGAAAGTTATTGCCGTCTGCAACCGCGCCAACAATGATTTGAGCGCCAACCTCTAACGACGAAAAGAAGTCTTCACTTGAATGACCTGCGGTATGGCTGAGTGTGATAGTAATGCCGTTTTTTTCGTAATACGCCCACTCGCCGTTGCCTAAAATAACTCGCCGTGTTCTCCCTGTGCTAACTCCGCGAACAGGACCAGCGGCATTAAAGTCCGATTCGGGAATGCGAGGTGAGCCTTCTTGAATTAAAAGTTCGGTGTTACTTCCTTTTCGCTCGTATCGTCGTATTGTTGCGCGTATGGGTAAATCATTGACAAGACGGTATTGGTATTGCCCGTAAGCCTCGTAGTCGTTAGCAGGATAATTGGGTGCGCGACGACCGACCGGAGAAGGATTCCATGTGTGAGCAGTCATGGTTGCGTCAAGGTGCAATTTCATACTGTTGTCGGGTCCGGGGAATACACCAGCGTCGCGGTCTTCAAAAAATTGTTGAGGGAATAGTGGGATTTCAACAAGCGCGCGCGTGCTGGCATATTGCGTCCCCAATTGATAATCGTGCTGGACTGAACCAATAGACTGAAACAGACGGTCATTGACGGTGGTTCCGTCGGCGCAAATAGAAGCAGAACTGAACGACGAATCAAGAAGAAGAGTTGCACCAAGAGTCACACCTGTTTGCGTTACCCAATCAACAAACGAACCAACTTCTCTTCCGTTAGAGAGTTCAAACTTTCCACTTCCAAAATGCACTCCGCTTGCGAATTGAAACGAAACACCCGTTCTGCTGGTGTATTCAGCACTTGCACCGTTCGGCAAATAAACGCGCCCCGTGGCGGGGAAACCGTATGTCCCCCATGTTGTAAGCGAAGGAGAAAGGTTGTTGAGCGGGTTGACGCTAATTTGCAATAGAGATGTGTCAACGCTATTCACTTGCGCGCTTGTTGAATGGCGAGTGTTCCAACCAACGCGCGACAACGCCGCAGGGTCCCATGTCGGCTTCGTGTTGACAGCGCCTTGACCAGCACCACCAAGCGTGACCGACACGACAGGTGCGCCCGGTTGAATCTCTTTGACAATGTGTGAATCGGGACTACCGTCGCCTGTGTAAGAAACAGTTTGGTCGGACACATCATCCATCAAACCTTTACCTTCCATGTAAAGAGTGCGACCACTTGCAGAGTCTTTGATTTGCATTGAAGACATACGGCAAACCGATTGAACGAACTCAACTAAAAATCGCGTAGGGTCGCTTGCATCAAGTGCGTTGCTCGTCACTCTTGACAACTGCATAGTGCGCTCGCGCTTGCTTGGTTGCACAATGATGATGTGATTATCGCCGTCTTTGTCGTTATCAATAATGTCAAACATTTCAAATGCGCCACCTTTCTGCGACGCGAACTGTTTGCTTTCTTGATAACGAGTTGGTGCGCTTCCAACGGGAGGGTCGCTTGCTCCGCGCTTGCGTGGTTGCAGATGCAACTTGTGATAGGCTGACGGGTGCTTCGTTGTCCCTACACCTTGAGGCGGCTTCTGCGGTTCATCTCCTGTTGCGCGAGGTGCGTAGTTGGATGGGATGAGCGACTCATCCAACTCTTCTTCGTATTCAATCCCGCCTGTGTTATCACCCACCAAATAGTGAGGAAGAAGCGCAAGGTTGCCGTCGCCAATGTCTTCGGGTGTTGCATAGATAACGCCGCCTGCGGCGTGAATGTTTGCGTTTGCACCCACCGCATCAGCAATGTGCGCCGCTACGCGCTGGCCGTTCAACAACGAACCTGCATCGGGAACAGTTTTGGTGATGAGCAACGCAGGGTCGTTGAGTCCCATTTTACCTCCTGTAAGGTCAATGGCGTTGTAGTGGATTTCAACATACCCCGCATCCAGCCCCGACACTTCAAGGATGGCTACACGCGACTCTGTTTCGGGTGTAAGGTGTTTTTTGTATTGAGCATCGTCGGTTGAGGACACATCAATGCCGCCACCTTTGAGCAAGAAGGGGCGAATGTCATCAACCGATATTGCAATGACACCATCGCGATGAGCATCAATGCTCGCCAAGCCATTTCTCACTATTCCTTTTGTTTGCGTTCTGACAATAATTTGAGAAACGCGAGAATTGATAGCCGTATGTGTGACCTCAATTTTGCTGTTGATGGGCAACTGTTCTTTGAGTCCAAGATATGGTCCAGCGAAGGTAACCAGCACATCATCAGCAATGCCGTCAATTGTTCGCGTTATATCCTGTGAGTGAGTGGGTGGAAGCAGGCGTAGGTATGGATGGCCTTCGCGATGAGAAAACTTGTGGCGACCCGTGTGTCCAATTTTGAACCTGTTATCCAACGACCATGACGAAGGTGAGAAGTTGTTGCCCGTAGCAATGTTGCGCGAAAACATAAACCCGTGAAAGCCGTTGCCGCTCTCGTCAATCACCATCGCGCCTGTCCGGTCAATCGCTTGACTGCCTGTGCCGATGGTTTGATACGGCTTCCCCGAAATGCTATCAATCAACAGGTCAGAGCGAATGAGAACCATTGTTGAATCGCTGGCGAGGTTGTTGGTTGCGTTGAGTGCGGTGCGCGCATGAAGCACTCCCCGTGAGCCTGTGTCGGGTGATACTCCAAAGTCAAGGTGAATGCTCTCAACCGTGATTGTTCCGTTGGTGTTGATTTGCTTCAACCGCACGCGTTCGGGTGGCGTGCCGTTGGGTATGCCTGTGAGCGTATCTGTGCCTGTTGGATTGATGAGTAGGTTAAACGGCGTGTGAGCCACGCTGATGACCTGCGCGCCGCCGCTATGCGCGGCGTTGGCTACACGATAGTTGCCGAGGCTTTCCAGCGTGTAGTTGCTTGAAAGAGTATCGGACTTACCGCTCACCGTTTCGTAAAGCGTTTGACAAGCCGTAGCACCAATGGTGATGCTGGTGTCCCCTGCTGACACGGCTGATGTGATGCTGAACTCGGTGTTGTCAACCTCAACAGGCTCTTCAAATCGCCAAAGCCCAATTGTGCTGGTTGAGCGAAGAGTTGGTTGTGCGCGCGTGCTTGCTTCACTCACATCGCTTTTCCAATGCACCGATTCAATGTAGCCACGGTATTCTCCGCCTTCGCCACCGATAAACAGGTCTTGGTCGTTGATATTGCAAGTGTGCTTTTTGTTCATGCGTTCCGAGGCCATCAGTTCGCCGTTGACATAGAGTTTGATTTGTTGACCGTTGAACTCACCCATGATGTGATACAGTTCGCGTTGACCAATGTTGTAGCCAACATTGTTGGAAATGAACGAACCTGCCGCGGTAGGATAGTTGTTTGCCGTTGTCGCGATAAGCGATACGCCATTGCTGAAAGTGACGGAAAACGAAGCGGCGGCAGGTGCGTCCACCGAACCCATGCGCAATTCAAACAAGCCTGCTTTGCTGGCGATAACACCGCCGCAGTCGGGCGACACCCATGCTTCAAGCGTGAACTTATCCAACACTTGGTTGACGCCTTTAGCGAAACGATGACTGTCGCCTTCTTGCATAACAGGGGCAGAAGAGCGCGCTTCACTACCGTTTAACACGCGCTTATGGCCTGTTTGTGTAAAATCACCTTGAGGGCAAACGACGCTATCGCTCACGCCATTGAAGAACAACGCGTGACTTGATTGCCCAATAACCGCCATCTCATGTCCCCACAATGAAATCAATCGGCTGGAAGGTAAGGTCGCCTTCGTAAACATTCTCACCCGCGTTGTAAGAGAATCCCATTGCTACAACGGTTCCCGCAATGCCTGTGAATGGATTGGTTGGGTCAAATAAAGTAGAGACGCTAAGAGTGTTCGCGTGCGAGTCTTGCTCGTCAGCGTTTGAGCGACCTGTCACGATGATGAAGTTGCGTTCAACATAGTCCTCTGTTGCGGCGTTTGGTGATGTCACAATGGAGTTGTAAGGCAATTGCATACCGACGATGTAGTCAGCCGTTTGACGCGTCGCCAAAGAAATGTCTGCCTCAATCAACGCTTTGGGGTCGTCGGGGTTTGCAGGGCCACCAATAGCACGACCCGACACACCAGCAAGGCTGGCGTTCCCGACATACGCGATAAGGTCTTGGAGTTTGTCTCCCGCGCTTTTGCATGTGCGGTCTTTACCGCCGCCAAATGTTTCAAAGAATGGTGTGTTTTTACCGAAGTTTGTGCTGAATGAAGGCGTTTCGTTGTTGCCTTCTTTGCCTTTTTCAGTCGCAGTAAATGTCAGTTTGCAGTTGGAGGACAGGTTCTTACCCACGCCTGCGGTGATGGTGAAAGCATCAACAAAGTTCGTCCCACCGCCTGTTGTAAGTTGGTCGGTGTATTGCCCTGCCGCGCCTTCCAATGCAGTCTTGATTCGCGAAGCAATGAGCGCGCCCGTAGTTGCTCCGCTGATGCCCACGGTAGTGATAGGTGGATTGTTGACCGCGCTATGAGACGCGGTGCTTGAATCAAACACAACGCGAACAGGTTTACGCGTGGTGTTCTGTCCCGTATAGGCCGTTTCAATTTCAAAAAAATATCCGTTGATGTCAGCAGGGTCAGTCGCTCCGCCATCGCCTGTCATCATGATAGCATGGCTACCTCCGCTATTGTCCTTGAGTGCGCTAAAATCAATTGACCCCACGGCGCTTGTTGCTTCGGTGTTGGATGCGGTGCAATCGTCGTCAGCGAGGATAACGCTTAGTCGGAAGTCGGCGCTCACCATGTTCATGTCAACACCGTAGCGCTCACCAAGAACGGGAACATTGAGAATAGGAACGGAGCGCGTGATATTCATGCTATACCCCGTCACATCAACTTCAAGCACTTCACCGTCATTGCGAATCAAACGAACCTTCGTCATACCGCCGACCTCCTGTTGCCGTAAGAACGCCCACCACGCGCCATTTCAGCACGAACGAGGTCACCAATTTCGCGCGCAAGTTGCTTCTTATCGGTTCGGTCGGTGACGCCTCCGACATTGATGTTGATAGTGATAGGCCCGCCGCCACCAAAGCCCATTTCTCCCGCTTTTTCTAAAGGCACAACGGCTTCTTTACCCGATGGGTTATCACCAATCATCGCGAGCGTTGGTCCTGTGACGATACCGCCTTTTGCAAACTTAGGGATTTTAGGTAGATTGAAAGTTTGACCTCCGATTTTAGGGACCCAATCGGGAATATCAAAACTCATTTTATCCGCGAAGTCATTGTAAATGTCAATCACCGACGAAAAGACACTTTTGAATCCGTTTAAAAACCCGTCCTTGAGCGTTTCGGGGATGCTCAAGAACCATTCTTTGAGCGCATCTCCACCGCCTGTCAAAGCCGTCCAAAAGCCTGTCACTACATCAACCAAAGCAGTCCAAATACCGTTGACTGTTCCAAAAATAATCGTAGCCCAAACCGCGAAGAAACCTACGATAATGCCTACAACCAGCCCCAAACCAGCCAGCAAACCATACCAAATCAGCCCACCGAGGCCCTTTATCCAACCCCACATTGTCGCGCCAATGATTTTAACTTCATCCCAATAGCGTATAATAGTCGCGACCAAGAAAACCAAAGCCAATCCGACGGCAACAGGTATGCTCATAACACCAAGTAAAAGCGCCCCAACTGCAATAGCAATCACGCTGAACAAACCAAGCAAGAATCCTTTGAGTCCTTCACCTGCGCCTGTCATATACATGTAAAGGCCGACAAGCCCACCAAAAATCAAAGCAAAACCGCCAAGAATTGTTGCAACAGTCAAAGAAGCCGCGCCCATTGTGCCTGTTGCTAAACCGACCATTGCCGCTCTCAAGAGGTAAAAACCAGCCGTCAGTCCAAGAGCAACCGCCACCGCGCCCATGAAAGCGATAGTTGATTCGCCTGTTTCATTCTTGACGAGTTGATAGGTTCCAACGATGGCTAAACCAGCGCCAATAAGGAGAGACGCGCGTCCGTTGAAAACGGCCATCGCCGCCGCCGCACCGAAAATTGAAACCGCGAGAATGTCAAAGAGCGCCGCTAAACCCTCGTCGCCTTCGCCGCTGATGATGAGCGCCAAGCCTTGCATCGCGTCATGCATCGGCCCCATTTTTTCGGTGATGTTGAGAACATCGCTATTCGTGCCGTCAATCGCCAATGATAGTGCCGCCAGCGCGAAACCGACGACAAGGAATATCCCCACCAATCCGAATACGCGCGCTGTTAAACGAGTAAAACGATTGTTGGCGGTGTTCAAAATCTTATTGTTCATTTTTGCGATACCGCCGAAAAGAAACATCTGCGTCGTAAGTTTCTGCATGATGGTCATGTTTTTGTAGCGTTCTTCTCGTTCTTTGACGCTCATTGCGGCAGAGTTGGCGATGAACGATGTGACATCGCCAACCGCTTTACCCATACTCAAAAGGTTCGCGACTACAAGTGAAATTGGATTCTTTTTTAGCGCGACTTTGAACTTCCCGACGGCTTTCTCAGCAATTCCCATTTTGGCTGAATGTTGCTGTTGAATGATACCCAACGCTTCCAAAGCAAAAGCCAACTCTTCAACTTGAGTCTTGACTTTTTGGATGTCTTCGCTCACTTCACCACCCCTCGCTAAACGGCATCGGCCCGTGTGTTGAGCCTACGCGACTCTTGCTTTTTGCTCCATCGGTCGCCTTCTCAATCTCTTCCGCTTTGACGCGTTCTGCCGCTACCGCCCATGTGAACGATTTCTCAAACGCGCTAATCGGCATGTTCCACACTTCTGTCAACGAAATACGATAATGTTTCGCGACGAAATACGCCGCTGAGTCAAACATCATTTCAGCATCGGGCGTCGGCTTCTTCATGAAGTCATAGACTTCATTCACTCGGTCGCCCCATCCGCTAAAGGGTTCGCCATCAAGTCTTGAGGTTGCGGCAACAACGAGGTGATTTGTTGCGCCACGAACGGCTTGAGAGCCAACATTTGAGGAATGCTCAACTTGGGTTCAGTTCGGTCAATGCTATTGGTGAACATGTAGCGCCAATAGTTTGCGAGGTCAATATCCACGCTTCCGTTCGCGCCAATCGTGACGAAGGTTTTGATGGCGTCTTGAAGTTGCATGAAGGATAACTCCTTCACCCACACTTTCATGACTACCTCTTCGTCGTCTTTGTCCACTCGTATTTCATGCTCCACCGCTTGGTTGTTCACCAAGAGGTTCATTGGGTCCGCTATTTTCGGCATTGTCGTCACTTACTCCCTCACCACTCGTCGCGGCCTCTTCGGAGGGAACGACAACCTCGGCTTCAACTGCCTCTTTGGAGGGGGTATCGGCTTCGGCAAGGCGGGTGATGAGTTCCGCCTTTGTGCCTGTGACGGGAAGACCGCGCGCCCGTAGGAGGGCTTTCAGTTCTTCAACCGTCATGGACTCGTAATCGGGTTCAGCAACTTCAACGGGTTGTTCTTCCGTCTGTTGCTCTTCGGGGAATGGGTTGCCGTCAGTCTTGGCGGCTTCGGGGTTGAATACTTCTTCAACGGGTTCAGCAATGAATGCACCTTCTGCGATAGCACGAATACTAAGCGGTCGTTCGCCGCCCGTATGCATGCTTCGTCGCGCCATCAAGCACACCCGCCTTGCTTCTCCATGCATTCGGAACACTTGTTCTTCCCGCACTTATCGCAACACATCTTCGCGCGGCAACCACTTTTGCCGCACTCGTCACAGCCGTTGCCTTTGATAATAATTGTCCAAGCGTCAACCATCGGATTCATTTTTTTCACCTCACATGTGCAAGAAAGCATCGTGCGAAATCACTCGCACATGCTTTGGTTTGATTTTCAATTCACTCTTGATGACACCTTTGTCTTCGGGAATGGGGAGGGGTGCGGTTTCAATGAGGTAGTCGTCAACGACAATAATAACCTGTTCGCGATTCGTCCCTGCGCCAGCCTTCGTCAGCGTGAGCGTGATAGGTTCGGTGAACGAGTGGCTACGGTTAGAGCGGAACTCGTGCCATATCAAGGGGTCGGATGCGATGACCGTCATGCTGAGGCTATACTCCATTTTCTTCTCAATCATGAGGTTCGCGTTGCGAGAACCTCCGAATGGGATTTGCTCAAGGGAATCACCAGCGGTGTTGACACTCTCGGCTTGACTGTTGCCGCGGATGGTGTAAATGGCTTCGGTGTTGTTGTTGCCTTCAAGAGCAAAGTTGGTGACTTGCGCGATGTTGGTTCCAAACGAACTGATTTGCCCGTTGTAAAAGAAGAACGGCTTCTCGGTGTTGGGTGCGATACCCGCCTTCTTGCGTTCAAGAGGACCGTTAGCGATGTTCTCAAACATACGGTGTGCGGTGTAGCGGTCGCCTTTGTTGGAGTCTTCAAGACGCCCTGTGTCGGTGTAGCAGTAAAGCGCGTCAAAGTTGATGGAGAGTTTAGCCTCAGCGTCAGCATCGGCGGCAAGAGAGAAGTCCTTGACCTTGCATCCTTTCCAAACGCGCGTCAATTGCTTGCTATCGCTGGCGCTTCCCGGCGCGGCTACGCTGGCGTCGTCAAGAGCGTTGGCGTTGTAAGAACCCGTGTCGCGTGTGCGAATGCTGGATTCAAGCGCAAAGGTTGGTAGGGTCGGTCCCGAAAAGAGAAGACGCGAAACACGGTTTGTGATGTTGCCGTAGGTGGCCGCGGCGGTGTCAAAGTCGGGTGAACCGTTGCTTGCACCGTTATCCATGTAAGCATAGGACTTGACGGTGAAACCCGCGGCTCCGCCTGTGTGAGTGAAATAGAACGGCTCGTCCACATGGATTCGCTTTTTCGTAGCGTCCACATAGAGAACTTGACGCATCTCGTTGCGCTCGGTGTTTTCCATGTCTGTCCCTAAGCCGTCTGCGCCCCATTGCGAACTGCTTGCTGGCTCAACAAGGTCGGAAGGGAAGTTCGTCGCCGTCCCATCAATGATGAGAATGTAGTCGCCCACGGCAGGGGTGTTGCTCAATGTGCCGTTGAACTTGAGGTAAGTGTCGCCTGCTGAAACATTGACGAAGTTGTTGGTTCCGTCAACCGTAGCGATAAGCGTCGCCTTGCTTTGAGAAGGCTCGTTGACAACTTCGCGACCGAGGGAGTAGTAAAGCCAGCGCGCGCTGTTGAACATCATCTCCATTGAGCCACCTGTGTTCTCAAAGCGTTGAGGTTCTTGGATAACCACATCGCGACCAATGCCTACGATGTGTGCTTGACGGATTTCCACTTTCGTTTCGGGTAGAGCAACCGTTGCGGCAAGACCGATGAATTGGTCGGTGAGAACAGATTCGTCGGATGAGTCGGCTTGAGCGTCGTAAGTCATGCCCGTGTCAATGGTCGGCGTAGCAATCGTGCTGATAACAAGTTCATCGCCCGCAGTTGATGCCGTGGATGCGGTCTTCAAATCACGGTCAAGTGTGATGGTAGTGCCGCTGTTAGCGACGATGGTGTAGGAGTTGCCTGTGGTTGCGAAATCATCGCCGCTAAACGCGCCATTGCCGATGACGCGGAGTTGCGACCCAACGAGCATGCCAGCGGGATAACGCAGATTTGCTTTGTTATCAAAGAATCCTTCGGTATTAAGGGTTAAAACATCAAAAGTCGCGCCCGTCCCACTTCCCGATGTTGAACTTTGAGTAACGGTGTCACCGACTGAAACAGCGTTGCTCCCCGCGGCTGTCAGCGTAAAAGTAGCGATTGCACCTGTCGCCACCGTGTCAACGGTGATGGTGTCACCGTTTGATGTAGTGATAGTATCACTCGCCGCATAACCACTACCTGCCGCATTCAATTCGTAAGATACCACTTTACCTTTGAAAGTGATGACACTTCCCGCGGCATTGGTGCTGAAAGAGAGGTTTCCACCGAAGCCACCATGCGCGAGCGCGAATCCGCTCTCTTTGCCGAAGGTGACTTCGGATAAGTCGCCCTTGTAAACTGTTGATACCATAAATTAGCCCCGCCCTGTCTTACGCGATGAGTTCCGAGAATATAACGATTTCAACTTGAAAGGTCATGCGATGAAGTTGCTTCGTCCGGTCCGAAAGGTCAGTTCGCACTTTGTAAAGTAATCGGTCAAAGTTCGCGCCATCGCCTTTTCGCTTGCTATGAATGATGCGCCGAATCTCATCCTCCATTTTCATGAGGTGCTTTCGCCCGTTCATGGTGCGCACATCAACGGTGACATTGATTCGCGTGTGAACGAAATCATAGAACACATCGGGTTGTTCCTCCGCGTGCAATGTTTCGTAAAGAAAAATCGCATCCTTGTTAGTGAGGTCAACGCGCTTGCCGCGACCAGCCTCAACCGTGGTGATGTCCTCAATGATGGGTGTGCGTTGGTTCGTATTCCCACGATTCCATCCTGTGGTGAGAATGTCCTTCATGAGTTCAATTGATTCAAGCGCCATTGAGCCACCCTCCAATACGCGACTGAGCGCTTGCTTGTTTTTTTGCTCTGCTAACAATGGCTTGATAGTCGGGGTCGTCTTCGCTCATGACCTCGCCATTCTCCTTGATGATTTGCCCCTTACCATTGACTGCCGCGTCGTATTGAAGAGCGCACGCGTCAAGGAAAATGCGCCCCTCATCGGTGAAGATGCTCATCTCGCGCGCTTGCTTGATAGGCTCCGCAAGAGCCGCCGCGAGAGCCTTATTGATGGCTTTCTGCATACTATCACCTTGGTTGGAATACACTTTGTTGAGGAATTGCATTTTGCCTAAGTGCGCGTTTATTTTGCAGGTTGGCGATTGCGCCGCGCACTTTTCCGAGGTTTGCGCTATACCCTTGCTCAAAACCCATCGCGTGTTCAGCGGAGTCGTCCCATCGCCACATCCTCTCAGGCTCGTTGCTACGCGAAACGCGGGATTCGGGTCGGGCGGTTCTTACACCTGCGCGCCCGCCCCACGGGGCATACCCGCCTTCAATGCTTCCATCGCCGTCAAAATCATCTCCCGTTAGGTATTGTAATTCCGTATCCCCTTCTTTGTTCGTCACGGGAATCCATTCAATAGGTGACCCATCATCCTTAGTTCGTTCATAAAAGGCCCTATCTTTTCCCTCGTTGTAAAGCGCGGGGGGTAATGTTGCGCCCTGCGCGCGCCAATCATCGTCGTAGGCATACACCCTTTGCGACTGTCGCGCTTTGAGCAAAACCCACGCTTCATTCATCGGATTCATATTATCACAACACCGTCATCACTTCTGTGTAGCGCGGTAGCGTCTCTGCAACCTGCGCTTTGAACAATTGATACTTGCTCCCCAAGTCTACATTCTGCGTTCCTTCGGGCAACAACACGCTACGGTCATCGGACAGAATCAAATCCATCGCGACCAACTTCGTGCAGATGTCCTCAATGGCTTTCTCCACATACCGCTCTCCGTAGACATAGGACACCTTGACGGCGTTCCATGAGAAGTAAGGGTAGGAGTTGTTGAAGTAAATCACACCCATGTCGTAGTCAGCCCACCAATCGCGAAGACGAGCCTCGTCGCCTGTGGTCGTGCCTACATAGTCAATTTTGAACTTCTTTTGGTTCAGCGTTGCATCGGCAACTGCCGCCGCGCTGATGTCGCCTACGAGGTCAGTCACGCCGTTGAGCGTTGTGCCGCTGATGCTGGTGTAGTAACCGTAAGTGCTTCCTATGTTGATGATACCGTAGGGAGCCAATCCCGACACGCTATTGACGACGATGGTGGTTGCGGTGGATGACACCACTTTCACATCGGTGCTGGTCGCGCCGGTAAAGGTGATGCCGTCGGAGGTGCATGCATAGGTGGCGTTCTCGCCAGCCTCGCCACGACGCATAGAGGTGATTTTGAGTTGACCGCCACCGTAGTCAGCGTTCGCAGAAGCCATGAACTCGTGATGCACATTTGCGGTGGTTGCGCCGTCAGTCTCGGTGATGTCTTCAAACTCAAACGACGGGCTAAACAGCGTGGCTGATTTACCTTTGCGCGCATCCTTATTGATGAGGTCAGCGAGTTGTTGAGCGGTGCTGACATTATCAAACTGCGCGCGAAACTTAGATGTCCCATCCCCAACCGTAAGCGTCGCGACGCCGCCACCACCGGGGCATAGAAACACTTTGTCGGTGTCAGCCGTCAGTTGCGTGAAGTCATCCACCTTGAGGCGGATTTCAGCCGCGGCAATCTCGCGATAGTCAGCACCCTGCCAAATCTCAAGTCGCAACACTTGCTGGACATTGCGGAAGTAGAGTGGGACAGAACCCACATAGTCGGTGTAGTAGCGACGACGGTAGGGCTTGTAGGTGTCAAAGTTGAGGTATTCAGCCGTCTGCAACATAGGTCGCCATGCGTTGTTCGTGAGGTTGTCAATTTTGTCTTGGGTGCGGAGGATGAGTGTTTCAACCTGCGCTTTCGTGACCCCTTTGCGTTTGCCGTTCGTGAACGATTGAAGGTTTTGGACCTGCGCGTTATCAGCCGTCGTGTAGTCTCCTGTTAAAGCATCAGCAAACGAAAGACGAACATTGCCGGAAGCGCGAGCAACGCTTGTAATAGTTCGCTCTTCACCCATTTCGGTATCGCTGGTAATTTCAATCGTATCACCTACTTCAAAGCCAACCAATCGGTAGTCTGCGGGGGAAATGTCAACATGGGTAGAGCCGTCTTCTGCGGCCAAGTAAACAGGGTCGGGGAATGGGATTTGAAGAATGTCAGCAACCTTTTGTGCGGATGTGTAGTAAAGCCTGTCGGGGAAGAGAGGACGACCTTCGCGCTCACCTGTTTGGAATACGGTCGGCATCACTCATCCTCCATTCTCGCGCGATATTCAAGGAACCTGTTTTTCAAGTTTTTCGGCATTTTAGGTAGTCTTCCGTGTTCTTGGTGGAATGCGTGTATGTCGGGGAACAGGTGGTCAACTCTACCACCGCGTGAGTCTTTGCGAGCGCGACGGAGTTTTTGTTCAAACTCTTCTTGCGCTCGTCGTCGCGCTAATTGGAGGTCGTATTGTTGAACGCGAGGTGTTTCTTTTGGAGCCTGTGCTTGAGCCTGTTGACGGACGCGCTCTTCTTCTGCTTGCATTGCACGCATCTGTGCGGCGGCTTCATGAAAACCTTGAGCCTCCATTTCTTCGGGCGTCATTTTGAGCAAACGCCAAGCCATATCCATTGGATTTTCGCTTCTTTGAAAAATGCCCTTGAATGGTATGTTCTTGAAAGTGGGTGTTCCTCTACGACCCGTTGCTCCTTCAAAAGAAAAATCAGTCGCTTGAGTCGCGGAATCGTCATCAGTCATGAAACGACGACCTTCTCCTGTTGCAGTCATGTTCATGCTTCCCCCACTCCCTACATCTCCTACCGCTTGAAAATCAACTTGGTTCGGCATTTCGGGAAGGTATTGCTTTTCGCCTCCCATGTAATGTTCGGTAGCCTCATCAAAAGCCGCTGAACCGGGATGGTGTTCAAGGCCACAATTCACGCACGCTGTTTTTCCATTTCCACTCGCGACGGTTCCGCCGCAATCCGAGCAGGTGTGAGGTTCCGCCGCTAAACCTGCTTTTCCTCGTGCTAACGCAACAGGAACGCGTTTGTCTCCAATGATTTTAATTTGCGCTGTATCAGCGTGTCTACTTCCCGTCATGGGTTTGATACGAGTGTCGTCATTATCGTCTCCATCAATATCACCGCTCAACCTCACCATCAAATCACCTCTTCGGTTTTTGCAAGGTTGTAGTGCATTGGTTTCTTACACGCGCCGCATCGCTCAAGGTAGCAAAAGTGGAGCATGCCGCAGAAGCGGCAACGCGTGCCGGAACCGATGTTCACGATGTCTCGGATGTTGCGCGTCTTCATGTTTTGACGCTTGACAACACCCTTCAACTTGTCGCGCTCATCGGTCTTAACCATTGACTCTTCGGCCTTACGCCAGCCTTGTTTCTCAAGGCGTTGCAGTTCGCTCAAGTCCATGTCGCTCACCTCACGAGGTGACGACTACGACATAGAGGTTGCCCTGCATGGTGTAAGAGGTGATACCCTCAACCGTCTTCCCGCTGGTGTAGTCGTCAAGGACCTTCTGCACGCCACCGGCCACACTCGCGCCTGTCTCGCACCCTTCGTTGGGTGTGAACTCAAACACTTTTGTGTCGGACAAGGTGAATCACCTCATCGCTTGCCGAAGACCATCAAACGACCGCCGCTTGCACCGGGGTTCGCGAAGCGAACAAGGGTCGCGGAAGTGGTGTCAATACCAGCCGTCAAAGGTGAGCCGCCGGGAGTCGCGGTGTTCGCCACAGCCGTGACCATGAGGACTTCGGAAAGGAAGTCGCTCAATTCAACGGAAGTGTCGCCGCTCGCGACGGTTCCGGTAATCACAATCAAGTCGCCCAAAGTGTGGGGTCTGTTATCGCTTACAAATGCCATATCATTCATCTCCTGTTGGTTCTGCTTCTTCTGCCTCGTTCATAGAGTCTTCGGTGGGGTTAAGGTGCGCGTCAATTGCCGCGAGCAACTTCTTTTTGGTGGACAGGGAAGAGGATTCAATCCCCTCTTCTTCCATCCACGCGAGAATGTCGCCTTTCGTCCATCCCATGTCGGGGATGCCGTCGTTGCCTGTGTCCACGGTCGCGGCTTCGTAAGCGAAGCCTTCAATGAGAAACTCTTTGTTGTTCTCAAAGGATGACCTGTAAGACTCAAGCCACTCCGCGCTAACTTCACGCGCTTGTCCCCAACTCCACCAACCCAAAGAACCCATGTTCGCGCCAGCGCGTCGTGGTCCTCGGTAGGTAATCGTAGGCAAGAAGAACACCTCAAACCACGATGAGAAGCAGTTCAGCACCCGTCGTATCGTTGGTTGTGCCGTCGCTGGTCAGTTCAATATCAAAGGTCAACTCAAGCGCGTTGGTCTTGCTCACACCAAGAGAAGCGGTCGCGTCAACCTGCGATGTGTAAACACCAAGAATGGTTGTGATACCTGCGCCACCTGCGTCTTGCGTTGGGTCGTTGGAGAGCGTTAGCGTGTCGCCTTCTGCAAGAGCAGAACTCATCGTAAGACCAATCAATCGCGGGCTTTGAGACGAGTTCGTGCCGTCAGCCTGTCGTGGCTCAAAAGGCGTAAGAGTTCCGGGGTAAGTCCCGGCTCCACCTGCCAGCCATGTCGTGCTGTCGTTGTTGCTCGCACCTGCTTGCAATTCAATGTCAAAGTTCACGGTAGTCGTAGCCGTTCCGCTACACACATATCGGATTCCTCGGTTATCTTTCGTTGTTGCCATTTTTCATCATCTCCTTCATTGTAGGTTGCGAATGCTCCCGCTTGCGCCAAAGAACGAACACCAAAGTTCGCCCATCGTTCGGTAAAGCCCCTCTTGTCCAAGACGGTTAATCGCGAATGGGTCGCCCGTTTCAATACCGCTTTCGTAGTATTGCGTTGGGATTGCAGTTTGGAACCACAGGTAGTCCGTGTCCAAGTAGTAGATGCGCGACAGAGAACCGCTGGCGGTTGCCGTGTCATCGGGCATGTCCTTCGTTGGAATCATAGGCACGCCGTTGTAGGTCGCGACAATGAATCCAGCCTCAAGACCCGGCACACCCTTCACGCCGTTGTAGGAAGGGGTAACGCGCTTGGAGTCCATGAAGCGTTGTTGGGATTGGAGCAATTGCTGAACGCGCATCAAAGTGTCGTAGCCCGTCAGCATGACCTTCGGGTTACCACCACGGGTCCAAAGTTGCTGGAACAATCCGTCCATTTGGTTGAGGGACAAGTTGCGGTTGGTTGCGGCGGTTGAAGCGTCGCCACCAACATCCACTTCCGCGCTGTGGAAAGCGGCGGAACCATCGCGAGTGATGGAATACATGTCGTGGTCGGTCAAAGCGTCAACACCTGCTTGGGTGGTGGTCATCACGGCAGGGTCAGAGGTGATTCGGTCAAGCGATTCAAAGTCGTTGCCTGCGGTGGTGGTGACATCCTGCAAGAGCATTCGGTTGATGTGTTCAGCGTGGTGCTTACCCATCTCTTCCTTCAACACTTGGCGCACATCGCCCATACCGTCGTCCTTGTCGGAAAGGAACATGCTCACTTCGGACAAGTCAAAAGTGTGCGCGACAGTCTTGGGCTTTGCGGCCACATGGAGGAACTCCGGCTTGGAGGTGTCGGGAAGAACGCCGTTCTCGGCAATGCCGCCACCCTTCGTGAACGAAGCGCGCTCCGTGAGGATGCGCCATCCACTTCGCTCCCAAGGCTTCTTGGGCAGAATAGAGAAGGCGTTGAACTCTTGGTTGAGTTGCGACCAAACCTTTCGGCCATAGATTGCTTGATAGGTTCCCGCGGTGGTGGACAACAAAGGCGCGTCAGCCTTCAAAATGTCACCTGCTCCGTAGGAGTATCCGGTCTGAGAAGCGCCACCGTAATAGTAACGCTCCATGTCTTGAACTGTTCTTACATAATTTCGTGCCATCAGTATTCCCCTCCTTTGAGTGCTTTGCCTGCAAGTCGGTGAACATCGTCCCACGACATGTTTGCAAGTTCAGCAGTTTCGGGAATGGTAACGGTTGCGGTGTTCGCAGACTTTGCAATCATTGAACCGCCAGCAGACACATTGTCAATGCGTTCGTTGAGCGCGAGAACAGCCTTCTGCAACTCAACCATTGGTTCGCGAGCGTCAAAGTTGGCCTTGGCGATTGCGTCAGCCTCAGCCTTTTGCTCCTTGAGGAAGCGGTCGGTGAAGTGGTTGTTCAAGTCGGACTTGAATTGTTGCTCGGTAGCCGCGGCCTTGAACACTTCGTAAGCAGATTCAATCTCAGCCCGTGAAACATTTCCAGCGTTGAGGTATTCGCTCTTGATGACATTCTTGTTACCGCTTGGTGCGGAACCAAAGTTTGGTTGAGGGCGCTTGCCGGAATCGTCTTCGCCAGCCCCTTCAAGGGAACCCTGTCCGCGCATGTCGTATCCCGACTCGCCCGGTCCGTAGCCCTTGTTGAAGTGGTCGCGAGCCGCATTGGGGTCAAACCCTGCGCTCTTTGCAGTTTGCTCAAGCCACAATAGGTAGTCGCTCGTAATCATGTCGTCTCCTTTCGTCATTTTCTCATCCTCTTTGTCGTTTTTGTCTTCGTCATCGGAATACATCATGTCCTCATCTTCGTCGTCTTCTTCGTCGTCGTCCATTGGGGGCTTTTCCTTCTTGGGCATTCGCTCCTTTTTGTCGCCGTCGCCGTCAAGGTCGTTGATGTCGGGCATGAATCCTTTCTCTTTGTCTTCGTCTTTGTCCTCTTTCTCGTCAAGTTTCTTTGACAAGCGTTCAAGGACGCTTTGCAGTTCGCTCATTGTGTTGGTCATATTATCACCTGTGTCTTCCTTGAGGATGCGAAACTGCGCTTCGGGGTTGATACCCTTCTCACAAATCGTAACCTCATGGAGTTCCATGCGACGGATTTCGCGGTAGTCGCCGCGGGTTTGGTCGCTCTTGTTGACGCGCTCAAATGCTTGACCGCCGATAGAGAACGAGCGCAGGTTCCCTTTGCGGATTTCGGAAGCCACTTCGCGTGCCTTCTCAATGTCGCCGCGCAACTTGATGACGACGAACATGCCCGTGTCGTCCACTTCGGACTTCCACAGGCGACCGTTGGAGTCGGTGTAAGAATCAATAACGCTACCAACTTGAATGTTAGAGTGTGCGAGTTGCACATTGCGAAATGCTTCGGCTTTCATGAACTTGCTGAAAGCGTCTTTGAGTGCCGAGCGGGTGATGAGGTCGCCCTGCTTGTCAACCATCTCAACTGACGCGTATCCAGCAACAACCAAATCATCGCCGAACCCCTTCAAAATGATGGGGTCCGAGGAAGAAGAGGGGGCCGCAAGAATCGCCATTGCTTTCGCGACTTTACTTCATGCTATATCAATGAAACCCTCATTGAAGCGCGACGACACCATCATCCTCTAACACCGCTTCTTCGCCTTCTGTGCTTCGCAGTCGCTTGGTTTTCTTTTCAGTCGCGGGCTTTAACTCATCGTCTTTGCGCGCCGCGGGGTCAAAATCGGGGAGCGTTTCATCGTTGATGTTTTGAGTAGGTCCGCGCGGATGTTCATCGGGGGTTGCATATCCGATGCCCAAACCCTGCACACCTGTGCTGGTAATCTTCTCTTTAGCGAGATGTTCTAATCCGCGCTCCGCCAATTCAAGACCGCGCTTGATAACTTCCTCTTCCTCTTCCAGCACCTTCTTTGGTTTCTTGCTATGCCCTGCTGGTGGTTCGGGTTTGACCTCATCGTATTCGGGTTCCTCCACTTCTGCTTTCTTCAACAACAAAGCCGCTTGATACTCCCAATACACCTGTTGGTCTTCGGCTAAACGCACAAGGTATTCATTGCCCCATGTCGTGGTTTGAGGTTCAACAAACCAAACACCTTCTTCTTTGCGCGTCTTACAAATCACATCATCATCAAACGCGGGGAAGTTGATGACGATTTGCCCCTTCTTGATACCCACGCGTTGGGCGACATGTTGCTCACCAGCAAGAATCGCGAGCGTTTCAACGCTATCAGCGGCGAGCGGTTCGTTGTCCGTGATTTTTGCAGAGCGTATGCGGTAGACAGGATATTCACCCTTTGAAGCGCTGACGCCTGTGCAACGGACTGTGGCGAAGTCTCCGACATTCAAACCCCGCGGACCCTTCGCGTTGCCGACCATCATGTAATGCTCGCCTTCGTGTTCCTGTGCGCGCTTCCCGTAATTTTCGGGATGCATGAGTGGACCGACACCGACGGTGTAGTTTTTACCAGCGCGCGAAAGGATGACCACATCAACCATTTTCTCTTTGCTCAACAACACCCACTTGGGGTGGCGAGGCTCTCCTTTCATGTAAGTCGCGTTCGCATCGCGGAGAAGAATGTCAATGTTTTGCTCTCCCCGCAACCCTTCAATTGCAGTCTGCAATCCTTCATCGTCGCTACGCTTGGTGTTGATAGGTTCGGGCATTTTGATGTGTTCGCTGGACTCGTATTGAGCGCGAAGGTGGCGTATGCGGTCTTTCGTCGGCATGTTGTGCGTGTCCTCGTCCGCCGTCTTGAGCAAGTCAACAACAGTCATCAGTCCATCATGAAGAATCGCGTGAACCGTGAAGTCCTTTTCGTAGACCTTATCCGCTTCCTCCAAAATAGCCTCATCCAACTTCACCTCTCCATCAACACCGTATGCCGTGATGCCTTTTTTGTCTTTGGTCGCAATCACATGCTCACCTTGCGGGTAGAGTGAGATAACCCAATCACCTGTGAATCCGCGCAAATGTTGCATGTCTTCCAAATCAAAAATGCGATGCATGAACTTGACAGGTTGAGGCTTCCCGTCTTCTTTGGTGATAAGCGAATCATCAATGACAACATCAGCAGAAGCAAGTTTGAGTTCGGTGAGGTCATTCGCGCTTTGCGCTCGCGCATCAAAGGGGGTTTGTTGCCCGAATGAGTTCTCCAATCCAAATGTGTGAGGTTGGAGCATCGGGTTGACAGCCATCATCGCGTCTCGCGAAACAAACATGTTTTTACGCATACCGTTCGGTAAACAGTTTGGAGCGATTTCGGGCGATTGAAATACGATGTGGCCTTGTTTAAGCGCGTCTTTGTTGATGGTTGCTTTGAGAGGGACAGACCTGCCGTGTTTGTTCATGTATTCTTTGCTGGTGTAAAGCGGTATCAAAGGAGCCTTGTCAAGACCGCCGCCGCCAAATCGCAATGTCTTTTCACTAAGCGTGTGATTCGGATTCGTTACAACCGTGTCATCACCGAGAGAGTGAGCCATCTCCCTCATTCTTTTATATCGGCGCGTCAAATCCTCTTTGCTACCTCGCGGGAAGATATTCTCTTGCATTTTTCCTGCGGGAAGACGAATACCCGTCGCCAAAATGTTCCTATCGCTACCCCCTTCCAAATGTTTGATTGTATGCCCCATCACATCTTGAATAGCGTTAAACTCATCGTCCATTGAAACGGCTTTGCCATGATACTTTACCGAATCGCCCCCGTGAAGCAAATTGTGAGTTTCGCTATTGAGTTTGTGAACGCCACCCTCATCATAGCGAATGTGGTAAGCGTCGCTTATTTCTTTGTGTAAATTGTTGGGGTTCTTGATAAGGTCAAGCACGCTTTTGACATGACGGCTCCCTCTTCGCGTCCTGTCTGTGACTTGAGAAGGCGCGGGGACATCAACCGCTTCACCCAATTTTTTATGCGAGTAGTAGCGAGCCATGAACGCATCCTCAAACGAAATGCCCTGCTCTTCCGCGGCTTGAGTGACTTCTTTCATCACTCGTTTGAAAATAGCCTCCGACTTTCGGTCGCCGTTGTTTTTGGAAAAGACATGCGTAGCAACTTCATGCCCTTTCACATGTTCGGGGAAAAAGTCGCTAAGTTGACGGAAGTCTCCTTTTGAGTCGTAGTTTGAGCGTTTTACTTGCAAGTTGTTGAGACGACGAAAAGTCTCGTTATCAACCAATTTGCTGATGGATTTGGCGCTTTTGTGACCGTGTGCTGTAATACCCTTACGCATCATCTCATCACGCTCTTCGGGCGTGAGATTTGCGGCAATGTATTCTGCAATGTGCATACCGTAAACGGTGTGCGCCCACGCGTCGTTGTTCTCTTCGGCGCTCATGCCTTCATAGCCAAAAGCCTTCTTTCCAAAGTGAAACTCAAACGCAGGTTTGACGATACCGTTGAATATCTCTTCACTCACATCATGTGTTTGTCGCGCAAGTTGCGAATGGTCTTCAATTGGTTCGTTGGATTCGCTCGGATTGACATAGGGTTGCAGTTCATTGATTTTCGCGTAAATAATGTCGCGTTTAGCATCGTCTTTTTCAAAACGAAGAGCATTTGTCAATTCGGTTTTACGCTCATAAGCGAGTGCAGATATGTCGGGGGCTATCACATACTCTTCTCCATGTTGAGTCATTCCGAAAGGCATGAGAGAGTTTTCATTGGACTGCTCTTCGTATTCCTTAATTCGCTTCTTCAACTTACGCATTTGCCTCTCCGAGTTTTCAATATCCAAACCCTCTGTCGCCATAACTTCGCGAAGCAATTGATTTTTGGTAAGCGCTCCATGCATCAATTGTTCGGGAGCGTAAAACTCGCCGCGTTGCAAAGCATCAAGGTATTTTTGATATTCGTCAAGCGTGTAAAACGAAGAGTGTTGGCGACCTTCTGTATCAACAGCACCCGTCAATTCGCGATGAACTTGTTCCGCCCCTCGGAATTGTCCTGTCGGGTCACTCCTACGAGAAGAAGCATGATTTCTGCTCTTCCAATCCTCCAATGCAACAGGGTCGCCGATGTCAAGCGGCTCATGCGACCCCATCATACCGATAGGAATGCGAAGAGTGTGTTCGGGCTTGAGGCGGTCGTAGTCAAACCGCTTGAGAGTGTTTCCTTTAAGTTGTTCGGAAAAAAAACGCCTGTCGTGATTTTTGGTAATGGCGTTATCGCGAAGAAGTTGCACTTCGGACATGGGGTGGTTAGAAACAATGTTGTGGTCTTCGTGTAAACCATCCATGCTTAACATGCCCAATTCGTCTCGTTCATCGGGGTTGAGGTTTGCCTCAGCACCGATGAAACCAGCAAGCGAATCACTTGCAGGAACGCGCGGAAGAGGCATGTCTTTGGTATAATCCTCCATGTCAGCCGTCGCTTCAGCGCCAATGGCTCTCGTTGCCGCGGCAGGGTTGCTTTGGTCTTTGAGTTCAATGAAGACTTCTTCGTCTCTGTCAAACTTATTTTTGAGATTCGCGATTTGACCTTCTGTGTATCCGTTTTTGACGGCTACTGTTTCCATTCGCGCTTTATTTTGTTCATCAAGAGCCTCGTTACCACTTTTTTTGTAAGCGTCTTTCCTCTTGTCTTTCTTGCGACCTGCTTTGGGGCCTTCTTGAGTTCCCTCAGCCCTGTTGGGAAAGTCTTGGCGAAACGACGGCATAATCAAGCGTTCGGGAACCCCCTCTTCACCGCGAAGCGTATCAAACCAAACACCCGGCATTGCATCCTCGCGCAACTGTCCTATGTCATCCCACTCTTCATTTTGCGCACCATGCGCTCCCATCATCTCACTCATGATGCCCAAAAGCGTCTTGACTTCCTTAGCGTCTTTGGGATTTATCCAATCCTCGTCAAAATCGCTTGTGTAGTGAAAATCATTCATGCTTTCCATGATAAGGTCGGCTTTACCTTCAATCGTCATTTGTTGTGCCGCTTTTTTTGCGAACTCTTCAAACAATTTTTCGCCGCTCTCAGTAGCGAAAAAACCGTGTTCCTTTAGTTTTTTAATATCGGGGGGTTCGTGAGTCATCGCGATGTATTCGTCTCCCCCGTCAATTATGTAGTGAGGATAAGGTCCGTATCCTTCAACTTCAATGTCGGGGTCTTGTCCAATCAATTCATCAACGGCGGCTTCGTAATCAAGACTGCTGGCGACGCCTTCTTTCACATCGCGAATGAGAGAAAAACGACGACCCAATTTGAGGTTTTCAAAAAGTTCATCAGCAAACTCTTTTGGAGACGCTTCCAATCTCGCGCGCAGTTCGCCATCTTGCAACATTCGGTTTGGAGCCATGTGTGAATATCCGCGTTTGAGTGCGCCGCCCGCATAAGAGTGACGAAGTGCGGCGTTGAATACACGACCGTGGAGTTTCATGTAAGAAGCAACCTCAGTGTTACCTTCTACAATGTTGTTGAGTTCCTTTTCGCTCTCAGCGCCATTGATTTTCCAATGCATAATGTCGCGAATCATGTCATTGGGGAGCATGTAAACTCCGTCTCGGTAAGCGTCAATGCCGATGCGCTCCATTGATGGATAGGTCCAACTCCCATTCTCAAGGTGAATGGCGGCGTTGTCTTTGACGAGTTTGGTGAACAACTTACCCGCATCATTTCTCACCATCAACTTGTTCTCTCCTTTGGAGTTTTGAACGGTATGAAACCCTACACGAAGAATAAGGTCGCGAGGTATTCCTTCATTCTCCCATTGCTTAGCCCAAATGAAAAATTGTTTCATCTCCTCCTGTTGTTCGGCTTCGGGGAACTTCTTCATGTAATCCTTTTTGAAGTCCTCAAAGCCAATGTTGAACATTTTGTTAATGGTGAAATTGTTACCGCTCCAATTGCCGAGCATGTCATTCTTCTTCAACCTCGGATGCAATTTTTTCGCCGCTTTCACCATCGCTTTGTTGAACTCAAATGCTTTATCGCGCGCGAACATTTTGCGCATCAAGCCATGCGTGATGGGGATGCTTTCGTAGGATGGTAGGTTATCGTAGTCGGGGAACAAGCCTTGTGCGCGAATAGGATGATGTGGTTGGTCAATCACATCATGCTCTTCGGTGTTGCGCATGGTTTGCATACGCCAACCTGTTGCTTGGCGAACCATTCTGTCAATTGCTTTCATGTCACCATTTTCTTTCGCCGTCATCCAATCGTCAACTGTGAACAAAGGAATTGCTCGGTGTTGAGGGCGACGAGAAGGCTCATGTTTCGTGGAGCGAGCGGTGATGGTTTTGGCTTCTTCGTAATACTTGGGTTTTTCCATCATGGTCGCGAGATATTCTTTTGCTTCCTTGCGAAGCGGAATGTAAGCAATATCGTGATTCAATAAGTTCTGCGCGCTAAACAAAACATTTGCCGCTTCATTGCGAGCGTCTTCGCCTTTGACCAGCGCGTCGTAAAACTCGTTGACGACTCTTGCGTGATATTGGGAGGCGTTCTCGCGCACTTTCTCACCTCAATAATAATCGGTGAGATTGTATGCTCCTTCGGGATTCTTATCGGATGGGTCGCCTGTTTTATTCTCGCGCATATCAACCGTATTCGGCCATCCGGCATGCGTCTTGAGTTTTGCTTCCTCTTTCTTCGCGCCGGTATTCTTGACATCCTCAACCTCAATCTGTTGTTGGTTTGTCCAATAAGTTCCGGGGCGCACTTTGTCAACGCCACGCACGCTCTCAAATGAATCGCCGGTCTTTGAACCCAACTTCGCGTCGGCCTTCTCCATCAGTTCGTTTGCTTGCTTGATGAGTTCGTCAACATCGGGCGCGTTCTGCCCTGCCTCAACTTTCATCGGCTTCATTGGTCTACCCTCCTTCCTTCAATTTGCGCGGCGGTGTTCGCCATTGCATGAATGTCTTCCCATGACATTTCGTGCCACGCTTCATTTGATTCGGGCATGCTGATACCTACATCGTCAATCGCGGCGGCGGCTTTGCTGATAACATCATTGCGGTCACCACGAAGAGGGTCACCCCAAACATCCTCGTTTGCGGGCGTGTTCGCACGAACAAATCCAGCGCGTTTGAGAAGAAGTTCGGGCGTGTTCATGCTTTTGCGCATCGCAGTAATTTCGGAATCCATCGCCTCCATTTTGCTGATGAGTGCTTTCATCAGCATCATTGCGTCGGAGTCGTCTGTCACACTCACACCTGTCCTTGCTTTCTAAAAATGCCGCCAATTCGGTCGGGGCCGATGTAGCCCATCGGTCGCTCGTCCGATTTCGCGATAACGCCTTGTGTGCTATTAAACTGCATAACAGGCGCACCGCCTGCGTATCGGTCATTGACGCCAAGAATGCGGTCGTCGCCGTTTTGTGATTTGTAAATCGCGGTCACATCGTCGGCGAGATAGTCGCTGGTTGACTGAATACTCCGTAGGAATTGTTCAGCAGAAACAAGGTCGTTGTTCGCAAGCGCGACCTTAAACTCCGCGACGGCGGTTTCAAGTTTGCGGACGATTGGGTCCATCTTGGTAAGCAGGCTCATGCATCCGACGAGGACACATCACCACTTTAACCTATTGGAAACCACTCTCTTTCTGTTTTGAAGTCGGGTCTTTCGCGGCTTGGACGCTATCAAGAGCCTGTTCAAGTGGCGTTTTTTTACTCCCGCGCTGGTTTTTTTTGCTTGAAGGTGCGCCCGATTGTTGGGTTTCGGAACTGATGGGCGCTGGCCCGCGTTCGCGTTGGCCTGTGCTTTCACCAAGCCCGATAGCCTTCTCCATCATCATGATTTGACCACCATCTCCGGGGGGAGGCCCTCCGCCTCCGGGGGGAAGCCCTGCCCCCGGCGGCATCATCGGACCCCCACCCTGTGGAGGTAAGCCGCCCCCCGGCGGCATGGGTGGAGCGCCTCCCATCGGCGGCATTCCGCCGCCCATCGCGCCACCAGCCTGTTGTTGCATGGCGGCTTCTTGCGGGTCGGGCTTTTTGTAAACAAAGCGAATGTCGCTTCCAGCATCCTCTGTCAATTCGGGCTGGAAACCAAGCGCTTGCATTCGTTGTGCGATGTTGACTTCTTGTTCGTCGCGTCGCAGTCGTGTGATTTCATCTTCTTCCTCGTTCGGGTAAAGCGTCAAACACCAATCGCTTACTCCCATTTGTTCAAGCAACCGTGGGAACAATTCGCGCGAATACAACTTTTGCCCCGATTCAACGGCACGATTGGTGACAAGGATTTGCATGCCTTCGTTGTTCAAACCGCCCGACTTACCTGTGTCCATCATGAAAACATTGGAGACACCGTAGAAAGCGGCAATACGCATGCGTATTTCATCGCGAACTTGCGCGTATTGCATCTCGTCAAGACTGTCCATAAACCGAACAAACTCAACTTTACCTCGCCCTGTTGCCGATTCAACGCCAACCTTTGGGATGTAGTGTGGGTCGCGCTCCATTTTTTCTTCTGCACCTTTCCAAAACGATGCAGTTGACTGAATGTTATCGGTGGTGATAGCGAGAACACCACGAGGTATGCGTCGCTTTTGATACGCGAGGTAGATGTAATTGTCCATCGCGGCAAGACTCATGGCTTGACGCCACATGCTGGCGACGGGTGAACGACCGTAGAGTTTTGACGGATTGAACTTTGAGAGGTGCAACACTTCGCCATCAAGGTAGTATTGCGTTTTGCCGCTACCAGCGGTGTTGATGTAGTGGACATCCTGTAAAGGAAGAGAACACACATCGCACTTTTTGTGGTCACCGTTATGGGGATAAGTCTTGTCGCGATGCACAGGACATAGGAGGTATCGTCCTCCGCGCTTACCTGCTTTATCAGCAACAATACGCATGAAAGTCGGGTCGCCACGAACCAACTCTTTGATGCGGAAGAACTCAATTTCACCGCTCTTCGGGTCAATGAAATACTCTTTGATGAGCAAGAGGAACGCGTCGTCAACAATGTCTAAGTCCCATTCAATTTCCTTCATCACCTCAATGAACGATTGGTCCATGCTGTTGCGCTGTTTCATGAGCCAGCGAGGATAAAGGATTTGGTCAGCATCCGGGCTTTCAAAATCAGCCTGTCCGCAAATACGACATTCGCTTACCGTGTCGTGCTGATATTCTTCTTCGCAGTTCGTGCATTTCTTGTGAAACTTCTTCTCCCAATAATACCCGCGACGAAAAATCTCTTGACATAGAGTGTTGATGGTCGTTCGGAGAATAATGGATTCTTGAACGGTCGCGTAAAGTGCGGGTATGGACACACCTTGAACGAGAACAGGTTCTTGGATGCCCGTCTTCCAAAGCGGCATCTGTGGTTCCGGGGTTGTTCGGCGACTAAACGGCTTTGTCAACGCTGACAAAAAACGGCCAACCACGCCTTGTTCTTCGGCCATTAAATCATCTCCACAAGTCGGTTAGCGTCGTCAAGAAGACGAAGGGTTTCACCATCCCGACTGAATAGCGCATGCACTCCCGCTTCATCAATGTTCCACTCCTTAAGAAGTTCTTCGCGCTTGTCGGGAACATCCTTCCAATTCAACCATTTGACGATGCGAAACAAATCATCGCGACGAGATTTCACAATGTCGCTTTTTCTGCCGCGCAAATCAAGCAATTCAAGAACTGCTCCCGCTTGACCTTTTTTCATGCGTAAGTGAGGACGAATACCTTTCATCAATTTACGCAAATCGTCTTCGGAATAAAATTGAAGGCGGTGTTGAGTGCGACGACTATTTTTGTGGATTTTCAAATCAGTTTGCAACACGCCGCAACCAAGCGCTTTGTGCAACTGTTCGCAATGCAACTTACCTCGTTCACCCGTAGCGATGAAGCCTGCGCGTGGCTCAAGTCTCTTGGTGATGGTGATGTAACCGTCAGCATCAAGAAAACCTGCGGCGTATGCCCACACATCCTTGAAAATTACGGTGTCATCGCGGACAATACCCCATGTTGCCCCCACGCGCTCAATATCGTATTCAACACCATGCATTTTGAGAAGCGTGCTTAAACGATTGGCTGAGAGATTGCGAGCCTTCTCTATGCTGGCGCATAACTCGTTAGAGGGTAACGGTCCTCGTTCTTCAAGAATAGCCTGCGCCTTACTCAAAAAAATGGCGTCTGTTTTTTTGATGTTGTCAACTGAATGAAGCGTGTTACGCCATTCTTTCTTTGAGTTCTTTTTCAATTCTTGCGCGTCAATCCACATTTGTCGTTGCTCGTCATCAAAGTCTCCTTCAATCAACAACAACTTGCTGATTATGTCGTTGGCTTTTTCCCATTGCACACAAGCACGACGAAGCGCGTATTCTCTGCTCCCTCCGTATTTACGGAGAGCCTGCAAATCACGGTCGCTAATGCCCAAATTACGGACGGTTGATTGATGCTTGTCTATCCAATCAATGGATTGAAGTGTGGCCTCTACCTCTTCTTTCTTCGCAATGCGTATGGCTTCAATAGCATGGTCAATAGCGTCTTTCATGCCTTTGTTGACGCGGCGAGCCATGCGCAAATCTTTAACCAATTCTTCTGCACCTCGCCCAAACATAGACTGAAACCAACCGCCGTCGGGGAGAGCGCGCTTGAGTTGTTGCGCAACTTCGCGAGCCATCTCTTTCTTTTCTTTTTCTTCCTCAACTTCGTTAGGGCGCGGAGGTGTAGGGTTAGCGTTGAGTTGACCTTCACCTTGCGAGATAGGTGCAGGTGCGTCACCAAATGATGCGCCGCGAATATCCGTCTTGAGTAGAGGATGATAAAGAAGCATATCATCAATTGTGTTTAAATCAATCAATACGCTCGCCCCCACCATGTTGCGAAATCAATTTGACATGTTAAGCATCTATCGGATTGGGTTGTCGCTTTTTTACACCTACGACACACCGTTGCATAACGAATGCGCTTCGGCATTTTCTGCCTCACGCGGTGCTTGAAAACATCATAGTGCTTACTCGGCATCACCACTTCTCCTTATCCGCCCAATATGCGGCACTCATCGGACCACGCGCTATGTTCTTTCGGTGTCGCGACTTGAATGACTTACGCTTTGCTTTCATCCGCGCGGATTCACCAGCCTTTGG
>Ga0255751_10000343_pt1 | contig 43851 bp, 55 predicted proteins | sample 071ome_20_FD_179951 | JGI IMG/M metagenome (GOLD analysis project Ga0255751, IMG submission 179951) | Coastal salt marsh microbial communities from the Groves Creek Marsh, Skidaway Island, Georgia - 071412BT metaG (version 2) | ecosystem: Environmental > Aquatic > Marine > Intertidal zone >... | reverse complement strand
GCTCTGTCAGGTCCATGCATCAGACATGCGGGACAGTGCCCCTGAAAGTCTATTTTACCCTCAATGACGGTAGTGTCGCTAAAGCCACACATGGGGCATGGTTTCATTTCAGGTAGTTCAGTTTTCATAGCAATACCTCCCCACAGAGCACGCGAGCTGTCTCAGCCCCGCTGCCAGATGCCAGTGCATCCATCAATTTAATCATTTCATTCATAACTGTAGCCTCTCTTTTCGCATTCACTGAAAACTGACTCTGATTCATGCGGGATTCGCAACCCTGTCCTGGGATCTCCCCAGGCACCACATCGTCAATACATCCGTTGGTAACCCAAAATCATATAGGGTCAAAAAAGGAGGTTACCGCTGCTCTGATGCTTCGCCTCCCAGATCCACTGGTCGTCACCAGCTTCAAATCGTCTCCTGGAGGTAACCAAAATCATATAGGGGCAAAAAGGAGGGGGGGGGGATCGGTAGTCATCGGCCATATAAATCGACCAGATATTTGGTTTATTGCGGCTTTCATATCAATCCCTCTGAAAGAATGCGGAATGCCATTGCTGCACATTGCGGAACTTGTCCGTTTCCAATGGCTTTAATTCGGTCCACCCGATGGGCCAACCCATGAGCCACTCGACCCACGATGGGTTCAGTTGTGCTCCTGTGCATGCAATTTGATTTGTCAACCCCTGCTGTTTGCTGTTCGGCCCTCGCCCCTTCCACTCCGATTGAGTTGGTGTTGGCCACTTCTGCTGGGTCTGTGTGCCACCATAAGCTACCGCATTGGGGAGTTGGTCTAGCCTGCTCTTTCCGTCTTTCCTTGTTAGTCCTTCCGGTGCATTGGTTCCCTTGTAATCTCGGGTGCATGGTGTGGGCCAATACCCACATTCGGTCTCTTTTATGCGGCGCACCAACGTGCCAAGCTCCCAGCACTCCCCATCTCGCGTCATACCCCATCGAGGCCAGGTCTTTGAGGACGGTTGATAGTCCTCTGGTCCTAAGCAACGGGGAATTTTCAATAAACGCAAATCTAGGCCGAACCTCTCCAATAACTCTCGCCATTTCCGACCACAAGCCACTGCGTTCACCAGTGATTCCTGCCCCCTTCCCTGCTGCGCTGATGTCCTGGCAGGGAAATCCTCCGCAAACAATGTCAGCTGTCCCTCGCCACGGTCGTCCGTCAAATTCTTTGATGTCTCCAAAGATCGGGAACTCTGGCAGTATTCCGTCCCGCTGGCGTGCTCTGAGCACATCTTGACAGTATGGTTCGATTTCAACGGCAGCGACTGTGGTGTGACCGAGGAGCATCCCCCCGAGGATTCCCCCACCTGCTCCGGCAAATAAGTGTAATTCTCGCATTTCATTCTTTCTCGCGCCAGTAATACGGACCCGGCTCTGTTGGTAGTTTACTCATTCCAAAAGTCCCTCCCTAAGTCTCGGAAATCGACAACGGATTCCAAAATCATATAGGGTTTAAAAAAAAAGGGGGGGGGTGTTAAATGTCATGAGCCCCGCTGGGGACGGACCCCTCCCCACCACCCCCTTCCGCTGCTTTTCCACCTGGACTGAGCTGCTTCTGTTCTCCATCAACGACTTGAGCGTCCAGAACCACTGATTGGTCATCAGATGTTCGTGCCTGATCCACCTTCAATCGTTCGGCGTGAAGTGTTTGTAGTAAAGCAGATGGACCGTGAGCGTGGGTGTGATTCATTTGTCCATCCACCCTCTTCGTCTGAGCATATTCTTTCGGATGCACCCTTTCCAACAGGTCCAAAGCCAGCCTCGGACTCTTCTCCATTCCCTGGTAGATCACGTTAAGCAGCAGGTTTTTATTGATCGACTTTGCCCTGTCGCATGCGGTCTCGAAGTCAGCGTGTTTGCTTTTCCATTTGCTGAGTGTGCTCGGAGTGATGTGGACAAGCGCGGCAGCGTCTTCCTGAGTCATACCGATGGCGATCATTCTCAATATGGGCATGACAGACTCTCTGTTATATGTCTGATTGGATCTGACACCGTCCATGCTGGCATCGATGGCAGACTGAGGGCAGATAGCTGAGATTGCGTCCTGGTGAGGAGCGAGTGCCTTTGCCAGCCCACATGACTGCCCTGAATTGTTTTTGATTGAGATGGCGCGTTGGTCATCATTGATTCGTTTTCGGGTGAGTCCACCTTTCTCCCCCTTCCTCTTCATTGGTCTTTTCTCCATATTACCCCCTAGATCGCTTCAGAATCATGCCTGACGCATTTGCGTTGTTAAGTAGTGTCATCATACCATTCACAATAGATCCCATGCTCACAGAGGCTTTCTGAGTGATTTCCTGAACACGCGCCGCCAGATCTCGAGCCAGACGCATTCGTCATCATGTTGGTGTGGATCGGGCTGTTCAACCAGGACGATGATGTGCCCGGCGCGGTCCATGTCTTTGGCGATACGGTTGAGGATCCAGAGTTCGTTCTCCGGGTGACAGGCGTATGTCATGGGTCGATACCCCAGCTCCTCTGCTCGCTGTTGGGTGAGCACATCTCGCTCGATGCCATTCAGGAGGATCGTGTTCATCTGTTTCGCAGGTTGTAGTCTGTGGTCTGTATGTCGGCGACGATGCCTTTGTCGCGGATGAGCCGGGATGCGATGCGTTTCTCTGTTTTGGCGATTGCCATCATGGACAGGTTACTGGTGAGGATCGTCCATTTGCCTACACGGCACCCGAGCAGTGTGTTGATCTTCTCAAGCGTCCAGTCGGACTGACGTTCGGCCAGGACATCGTCGAGGACGAGGTATCGCCAGCGTTGCATGTCGCCGAAGCGACTGTAGAGGCTGGCATCAGTTCGCATGTCATCCATGAGTTTGGGCCAATAAACGAAATGCGGTAGGTAGTTTGCCCGTCCCTGGAAGTCTGGTCGTTTTGAAAGCCACGCCCAAAGGCGTTTGGCGATGTGTGTCTTTCCAGCTCCGCTGCTCCCCAGCAGGGATAGCCAGCGAGGTTTGTCTCCCGCCTTGACGGCAATAGCCCACTCAGCTGCTGCACGAACCATGCGCTCGACGTTGTCATCGACCAGCTCAATTTTGAACCACTCGGCCCACGCCTGCGTATTCACTTCCGTCTGTCTCGTTGGCTGTTCCTGTGTTCCGGGAGATCGCTGGAACAGATCCCCGACGATTTGTGCTGTTGTTGTTTTCATGATTGGACTTCCATGGTTCGTTCTGGATGACGAACCACCATTTGATGGGTTCCTTGTTTTTGTTGAGCCAAAGGTTGTGACCTTCGTAGTAATTGAAAAAAGCCTCTCCAGTGGATGAAGGAATTCTGCGTTTTTCGCAGAATGACAAAACCTCCTCCAGGGTCGGAAGTGCTTTGGCTTCCTTCTTTTTTGTACATGTAGTACTTTTAGTATTTAGTCTTTTGTCTTTAGGGATAACGTTTCGATCAGGTTTTTCTGATCGGTTTTTCTGAATTTTTGTTGATTCCCTGACACTTACGGCAAATTTTGCTGCCTTTTCCAAACGATTTTGGTGCGCGATTTTGTTCGTAATATGCTCACTTTTTAGCACAAAGTTGTCTCCCGAAAGCTCACAAGTAATAAGGTTTGAGGCTTTCAAAGACTCCAAAACGGCAGCTGTTTTTGATGCCCGAAAACCCCACAGTCGGGCTAGAGATCGCTTGTTCACGGTCAGTTCACCTGGAGTATCATTGGCGCACAATGCTGGCATTAATTCCACCCATGCCCCCTTCTCTTCAGTCGTCAGCATACGGGTGGACAATGCCCATTCATCGAAATACAGTTTTATGTATTTCATTCCTCCTCCTCCTCTTTGCATGGCAGGTTCCTTCGCCTGGAAGCCGCACGTTTCTCGGCATGCCAGCCAATCTCCATGCCGCGCTTTGCAAAGAATTTTCGAAACGCTCTCTGGAACTCAGAGGCGTTGACAACATGGTTTGGGTGAGTGTCTCCGGAGAAGTCCGCCCTCATTGGTTCAGGTTCACGCACGGCTAAAAATAGTAGGGTTGAGCCAGGTCTCCAATCGACGAGATCTCCCATGCTTTGGGTTGGTGTATTGAGGGCATGTCGCGAAACTCGGCGTCGATTCGGCGGAATACCTCATCAAAATACCTATCTGTGTCGCGCCTGTTCTGAACGCTTTTGTGAGCGTGAGTAATAGTTGTGTGGTCGCGGTTCAATTCCCGCGCACACTGGTGATTACTCATGCCTTTTCGGCAGAGCATGACCATGAGAACCTGCCGAGCCATGGCAGCTTGTTCGATTCTGGATCTGCTCATGATCAACGCAGTATCTACCTGGAATTCAGCTCCTATGCTCTGCGCCATGCGCTCAATGACAGTTGTATAGCTTAGTGATGCGGTCATAGAAATTTAATGGTGTTGAATCGTTGAACACAATTTCGTCTGGGGTGATTAAATCGACGCTGGTCTCCGATACATGCGAGTCCTCAATGCAGTCCGTAGCCGGGCGGCGGATCCGCCAGACGACTCCGCCCATCGATCGAACCCACTCGGACTCGATCGGAAATCGCACATCATCGATGACAACAACTGCGTTCGGATCCTCGAGGCGACTGAGTTTGTCGGCGAGTTTGTCTACCCAGACCGTTGTGCCGAACAGCTGTTTTGCTGCCTCCCCCACACTCTGGTATACCGGGCGCAGAGTCTCTTTGCGGTCCTCTCGGTATTTTCCAAATATCTTCCCGACCTCGGACTTGATCTGGTCGGCAAACGAGAATCGGTAGCAGTGGTCGCCGATAATGTGTTGCAGGTGCTCGGCGGCGGATGATTTGCCCGAGCGTTTTTTTCCGCAAAGTCCAATTATTTTCATTTGTAAATTTTGGTAAAGGGGGAGCACTCGCTCCCCCAGATCGAAGCCAATGACCGGACAATCTGATTAAAAAACGATCAGTGAGCTCGATCCGCCAACATGGCGAAGAATGTGTCTGCGTCCATCATCACGGTGAAGGGCGCGTGGTTGCGTTTCGCGGCGATGACCCAGGGCAGACCCGATCTCTGGGCGTCTGATTTAGCCTGTGAGATCCAGTCCTGGATGGGCCAACGCTCGCAGTGTTTAACCTCAAAGTGGAAGGGCAGCTCGGAGTGAACGTCAGCGGACGTTCCGTCTGGGGATTTTCCAGAGTATTGACAGGAACGATGAGCATCATACCCGTGCTCCCTGAGTTTGTCGCGCCAGGCGCGTTCACCCCGGGCCCCCTTCTGCTTTGAGTTAATAGTCATGAGAACGGGATGTCGTCTTCTGTCACCGCGACAGGCGCAGGTTGTGCGACTGCCTCCGGGGCATCGTCGCGCCGCTGAATCATGATCGACAGGGTTTTATCCCCCGTTTGTTGATCCTGGTTCACCCAGCCACTAAAAGAGACAATGTCCCCCTTTTGGAGATCCTCTAGGATCTCAACCTTACTGTTGCCCAGCGATGGAGCAGCTGGGTTGTCACTGTTGTTTGCGAACATCTTCGCGTAAGCGATGCGTGTGTATGTCGCTCGAGGTTTCGAGCCTGGTGCTATAGCCATAGTCTATTTGGTCTTTCTGAGCATTGTTATGGGTTTGCCGGGTTTGATATATTCGCCGTCCAGCTCGCGCCCGGTTCGCAGCTGGTAAAGGGATTGAAGTTTTTTGAGGTTAACTGAGCAGCATCCGAGGAACTCCTCGGCATTCAGCGTGTCTTTGAGTGACTGCCACGCCCCCACCCCGTCCACTTTTGAGGATCCGGATCGAGTGAAAACTTTGTAGCCGGGGACATCTGTCCCGCCATCGACCCACTCCTTGATGCGAGCAGTTGCTCGCTCGCGCATGCTGTTAAGGAAATCGAGATCGTCTTTCAGATCAGCGACTTTTTTCGGATCAGACCAGACTGACTCCCAGTCCGTCTGCCAGGCCCGGAAGAGGGCACCTTTAACCTCACTGCAACCCTCGTACAGCTGGCAGCGATGACACTGAACTCCGAGCCCACGTTTGCCGCTTCCAACGTGGTCAAGGAATTTCTCGACCGTGCTCAGGATGGATGCTTTGGTGAAGTTGAAGCTACTGGTTTGACGGGTGTCCCAGTAGATGAAATGTAGTTCTACGTGCTCGATCTCTGGTCTATCCTGGAGGATGGCGTTGGCGTATCCAACTAACTGGATATATTGCTCAGGGTTTCCCTGACCTGATTTGCCATCGGCTACGTGGAGAGTGGTGCCATCTGACTGCCACACGCAGTCGGCGTGTCCGAAATATTCTGGGGACTCAGAGTGAAGCTCCAGCTCCCACTCCACTGTCGCCCCCTGGGCCAGTTCGTCGACGACCTCTACCGCCCATGCGGCGTGACTCAGTTCCTCTGGGTCAAAGTTCTGCGGAAGCTTCTGATCGGTTCCGAGGAGTTCCCAGTATTTATGGATCCGGGTCCCACGTTGTGCGGCTTGCGAGGATTCCCCTTCAACCGCTTTGTAGTCGGCGCACCTCAACAGGTCGGGCCATTTGGAGCAACCAAATGGGTGATGTTTGCGTTCGTCGCTCATAGGTCCAGGTTGAATTTGGGTTTATTGCCTGGCACCACGCGAGCCGTAGTGACGGGGCGTCTATTTGTGGTGGCAGTTGGTTTGGACTGCACCCCGGCGGCGGCGTTACCGTCATCGTCGTTCTCCCCGGCGATCCCGAGGATGGACGCTAACGAGAAGCGTCTCAAATACGTGATAGTGGATCCCACTTTGTGCGGGTTTGACACATCGCATACCATGGAGAGGTCGCTCTGTATGTTTGCTCCCCCAGCGTGAGCCAGGACGGTGCGAATGTTTATTTTGCCGTCCACGATGCTGGGCATCTGAATGATGGCGATCCCGTGTTCGGAGAACACTTTGACGGGACCGTTCAATATGGAATCCAGCGTGACGTAGTTGCTGCGGAAATGAGGGTTTTTGCCCTCTTTGGTTACCGCTGAGATTTTCAGCTGCGCTTTCGCGATCGCGCAAAAGAGATCGCTGGTGCCTGGCTGGGTGGGTGCTGTTTCTGTAGTCATTTTTACCAGTGTTTTTCATCCCCAACGAATCCGCTGATGGCGCACACGAAGAGGAGCGTGATTAGGGTTAATGCGATGAGAGTGCTCATTTACGTTTTCTGTTGATGGCGGACTGGAGCGTGTCAGCGACCCAGTCCCGAATGGTGACGCCCTTCTGAACCGCCAGCAGTTTGATCTGCTGGTGAAGAACGGAGGGGATTTGAATGTTTTTGATTTTCATAGATGCATAATATGCGCCTATTAAGCGCAAATTTCAGCCCGAGTCTTTTGTGATAATGATTGCCATTTTACTTTGGCCAGGTTGAGGACATGCAGAACGAGTGGCTTGTTGACCGAGATTCCGTTGTTTATGAGTCCTTCGACGATTGACTGCTTAGTCTGACCCCATGAGCAATTGAACTCATAGGCATGAACGGCCTCTGCCGCTACGTTGTTGAGTATTGCCTCTCTGGCTTCCGTGTTTTCCATGCGCCCAATATGCGCCTATTGTGCGCCTAGGTCAATAGAAAATTAAAATTATTTTTCTATCTTTTTCTTTTCGTTCGATGATGTATGGTCTGAGCGTGAGTTTACCTGTTAGAGCAAAAAACAAAGCCAATTTCAATGCCTGGATTGATACCAGTGCGAAGGAGGCTCTTTCGCGCCTGGCAAAGAAATCTCGCAGATCCCGCACCCAGGTTCTGGAGCTGTTGATTCTGGCGGAAGCAAAGCGTCAGATTGCTCAATCACCCGACTCAGAATACGCTGCGGAGTTGACTGCTCTTCTCGAGCAATTCGGCGCAGAGTAGCGATGAGTGACGGGTGAACCTTCATACTGTTCATGTGAACAGCAACCGTAGGACAAAAACCGTCCAACCCCTTATTTGATCGCATATTTTTTTATCAACGATTCGATCGCATGCAGTTTGTCCCGGCCAATGTATCGGGCGTTTCTGGGGTGATTTGGCATGGGCCGGGTGATCTCCTCTGCGTGAGCCCAGCCCAGGATCTCGATTTCCGGGAACCCGGTAGCCAGAACGAATTTGTAGCCGGGTTTGAGTTCTTTGGGGGATGCAATCAGCTTGTGAGCTTTGGCAGACCATTTGACTTCAATATCCGGAGGCACGTCCACAGTCGAGATTGCGCCAAACTGTGCGCCGTTTCCTATAGCAATGTTCATGAGTAGTTCGGCCAGGAAGGAGGCCTGGCGGTTTCGCATCGCACCGGAGAGTGGGTGCGTGTTGAACATGGGGTTTGTTTTGGATCGCCTGGTGAGCGCAGGTGTTTCCCACACCTCGAGCCAGACGGTTGTGATGGTTGAGTGGTTAAACTGTAGTTTCATGAGGTGCCTGACCCACCCATCGGGCCAGGCACCTGATCCTGTCAAGCCAGGATTTTAATTTCCACGGGTTTTTGATCGATCAAGTCAGCGTAGTATCGTGAGGTGATCTCCGGGGAGTGATGACCCAGATACTTTTGGGCAGCAAACAACCCCAGCTGGGTCGCTACGTTTGCGCCAAAATATTTACGAAGTTCATGGACAGATTTGGATCCGCTGAAACCAGCTGCCCGAATGATTTTGGCGACAACGTCAGAATGGTCTCTCTGACGTGCCGTCATGGGGCCGGGCAGTATGTGGACTCGCTCCTCCTCAAACGACTTGAGGTGGTCGATCTGGTCTTTGGAAAGGGGGATGAGGCGCGACCTGCCACTTTTGGTGCTGAAATCCTCCTCCTCCTGAACCATGAGACCGTGAGGAGTGATCCATGACCAGCGAGCAGCTGCGGCTTCTCCGCGCCGCAGACCGCAGTGCAGCATGAGCCAATAAGCCAGGTATGCGCCTGGATCCGACTCTTTGAGTGCCTCGCACCGTTGGATGACCTTGAGCATTTTGTCCTTTTTATCGGAGACGGTGTATTGTTTCTGCCTGACTGGCAGTGGCTTGACTGCTTTGAAACCGTCTACGCACTCGGGCAGTGACCTGGAATACGTGTCCACCATCCGGTCGCTGAACAGCTGTTTGACTGATCGAAGGATTGTGTTTGCCGTGATCGATGCCGTGGTTCTCGCCGAGTGCGCCGCACCATCGAGACGTAAACGGAAGAATGCGTTTGCGTTATCCTTTGTGAACACCTCCTCTACGGGGTGATCCCACGATAGGTCCAGTGTTTTCAGGAACATGGCGACGAACCCGCGCACCCCGCTGATGGTCGCCCGGCGGATGTGGAAGGCGTTTTTGGAGAACTCATCGACCAGGTAGCGAACGCGCCAGACGGAGTCTGACTGCTGGAGGAGGAGGGTCAATTTCTGCTCGGCAATCTTTTTTGCCGCTTTTTTGCAGCGCACCCCCGTTGAGACCGTCTGGACTGTACCCAAAACGGTGGTTTTCGCGAAATAGGTTTTTCCGCGCTTAAACAGATTTATTTTACACTCAAGCTTCATGACTAAGTCTTTCTTACTCAGCGAGAAGCAGATAGTGTATTAGTAATGGTACACCCGTAGGGAGTCGAACCCCAAACCTCCTGATCCGTAGTCACATAAAGGTTTTCTGCCTCTCACTGAGATAATATATTAGTATGAAACTATAGAATAGTCAACTCCAGCGGGGTTTGGTGGAAACGCGTGATAATGCATCAGTATGATTATGACTGGTTTGAGCGGGGCAAAAAAAATAGAGCGTCTGGGGTCCTGCAAAACCACGGTAGACGCTCTAGAAAAGTAATAGGCTGGACACTTATTACGGGAGAATGCTTACACAGTCAGAACTGGGATTCAACAAAAAAAGCACCCGGATGGGTGCTTGAGTTGCTGCTGGGCAAAGTATCTTTTTACCGATGAACCTCAATCTTCCTCGTCCTTTGCCATCGCGCCTGAGATGGCACCAAAAATCCCCAGTGCTTCATGCTGGTTATTAAAGATATGTTTTCCATAGTAGCGACCGTCCGCTTTGGCTTGTTCGTTCAGGTATGCTGTTTGCTCGGCCTGGGAAAGCTTTTTGAACTCTTCCATGGAAATCTCTCGGAATGCTGGTTTATCTTCACTCATTGACTACCTCTTTTATTATCTCCTTTCGAAGCTACTTTCTTTTTGGGCTTTTTCAATGGTTTTTTCTTTGCCTTCTTCGCCAAAGGAATCGCCGACACCAGTTTCTTGAGGTCGCTCTTTATTGCTTTGGCCTCTTTGTCTTCCAGCAAACCGTCCAACGCCATGACATCGATGGGTTCAGACAGGCGCACCAGGAGGGCGTCTCTGCGCGATTTCAGCATTGGCCCTTCAGTCTCGGATGCTATTCGTCTGGACCTTCCAACAACATCCAGCCTCTCGTCCACTTTGCCTGGAGACCTCTTTGATGCCTTTTCCCTGGCAGCATCAATTCTGGACTTCCCTAAAGCAAACACTGCTCGAGCGAGAGTCTCGTTTGTCTCGAATACAGCATTGCGACCTGCTTCATCAACAGGGCGATCAAATGTCTCAATCACAATATCTGTGATGTCGTATTGAGGGACATCATATTTGTCACTGATGGACAGAATGGTGTCACGGTTTTCGAGGATAGCTTCCCGCATGTTCCCATCATAGAACTGATCGCCGATGAACATTCCTTCGGGAGTTTCAGTGAACCCCGTCAGAAACGTGTTCCCTTCGGCGTCTTTTAATGCTGCCAGATCTTCATAAAAAGCCTTCTTCTGAGCTGCGTCCAGTTTGCGTGTGTCGAACTGAATGGCAGTATTCATACCCGTTCCAGCAGCTCTTTCTTCGAGTGTTGCCGGGCGTATGATGTTACCGCCATCCTGATCCCAGGCTAGGGACAGAGCGTTCATAATCGTTTTTGTTTGCGATGGATCGCCTCTCAGTCCGATGACGATGTTTGGTGCAACATTTGCTGACCCCCCTTCTGAGTAACCACCCTGTCCAGTCCTGACCACGTTAATGAGTGCGTTACCCCCAGCCACGTCGATCGCGGCTTGAAGCTCTTCGGCTAACCCGTCCGCAACAGCTTCTGTCATCGCCTCAACACCCAGGTCTGCCTCGAGCGACTGAATCGCTTTCGCCTCTACGCTCGTTCCCATTGACGTTACCTCAATCGGTATTGTCTGATCTGCAACTGAATTAAATGTGTCGTTGATCAGTTCAATTGCACGGGCAGATTTCTCGTCCATGTTTGTTGCCCAGTCTTCCCCTGCAAACATCTTTTTGAGGGTTTCGGTAAACGTGTTGAGTCTGTCACCAAACAGTTCCAAATTTCGATTCGACAACAGCGGGTTGTCACGCTTTTCAACTGCCCACAAAATTTCTTGAGCGTTCCTAGCCTTCAGCTTTTCTTTGCCATAAAAGCCAGCCAGACCCTGCAAATTCATTTCATCGGCAATCAATCCGTCGATCGTTTGCTGGGCATCGTAAACGGGTCCGGATCCACCCGGGGAAAGCCCCCCCTCGTCAGGTCGCTTATAATACGACCACTCAGTATCAGGATCAAACCCTTCAGCTTTGCGATCCTCCCATGACAATTTGTTCCAGTCTCTTTTTCCATCGATCTGAAATGCGCGAGCATACTGGTAGTCCAACTCCATGATACTAGTCGCCGGGCGGGTTTTCTGTGTGCCTTTGTCCGTTGTCACCATGATAGGAGACTCTTTCAGGGCTTTTTCGAAAAGAGGATCGTCGATGCGCCGTCTCTCACGTTGCTCAGGAACCGACCACTGGAACGGTTTGTCGCTTCCAGACTTTCTGCCTCGCTTGATTATGTATGCCGGGTGAGCATAGCCTTTGGATGCCATATCCCACATGTCCACGGTAGCGAGTCCATCGAGAAATGTCTGGGTTTTCTCAGCTATCTCCTGAGTCATCTCCCCGGATTTATGCAGTCCCAACGTCTGAGCGACACGTTTCGTCAGACGTTTGACCTCTGTCTGATCGCCATCGGCCCGAGCCATATCAATGAGGTCTGCCATGGCATTCAAATAAAAGTTGCGAACTTTATCATCCGCACCAACTGCATCTTCTGACAACACATCAAAGTGCTTCCCGTTATGCCAGTCGTTTGCCGTTTTCTGTGCGCCCCTCTGAGCGGTACCCATTCCCAGCTTGTATCCAGCGGGGGTGCCGAAAGGCGACATGAAGCTGCGAACTGATTTAGACGCATTACTGCTGACAGATGATCGCGGAGACCCTAAAGCAATCAATCGGATGATGAGGTCAGCAGTGTCGTATTGGCTTCGACCTACTGGTCGGATGCTCTCGGCGACATTCATTCCAACCTGAGCCATGTCCTCGTAGAACCCAGCACTTCGCTTTGCGAATTCGGGGTCTTCTTTGCGAACAGCAGCAATGCGATCGACCTGCTGCTTCACAATGTTCAAAACCTCCTTATAACTTTTGGGCACCCCAGCAATATTCTGATTAACGACACCCAGTCGAGCTGGTAGAGCAACGGAGTCCTTGACAGGATTTTTTGGGTAATCCGCTATGGAGAGGCCAACTTGTTTTTTCGCTTTATCCCCAACGTCCATTTTGCGGACGGAGGATTCACTGATAACCAGTGAGTCCAGATCAGAGGATTGTCCAGGTTCAAAAAGAAAACGATCCTCGCTTGAGAAAACTGGGTTCTGCACGAAAACCGTATTACCATAAACGATCGCCTTATCGCCTCCCACAACAGGAGAACCCGTAGCTCTGTCATAGAAATAACTGTGTCTCCTGGGATTCATAGCGACCTGCGTCCACGCTGATATGTCAGAGGGGATATTGGTCGTATGAACGTATTTGCCTTCTACAGTGGCAATCGTTGACTTTGGAGCACCCTTTGAAATTTTCTCGGCAGCAACCTCATTGATTGTGAACACAGGCGATTCAACAGTCGCTATATTCGTATATCCAATAATTTTGCCAGCTCTCCCAGCCTCCTTTCCAGCCCACTTCTCATGCACAGACACAGGAAAAACCGGGTCTCCAGACTTGATGCTTCTTTCATACGCAGGAATGTCCAATCGCAAACCCACGTCAACGCCTTCAGGAAAGGCGACATTTTCTTTCACGTTGCCGACTTTGCTTGAGCTTATGTACTCTCGAATCTTGTCGAGCGTTACCAGATTGCTCATGGATGGAGGCTGAACCCTCTTGATCACTGCCCCCTCTCCAGTGTCTAACGCACCCATCCCTCCAGGTTCATACCTGGGACCGGGGACAACTCTGGTTGTTGTGATGCCTTTGTTGACTGTTAATGGATATGGTTCCTGATACTTCACAGGGTCGATCATTTCATACCCGTATTTTCCGGTCTCTGGAAACGCAAACTTTGAGTCGTCAGTGACGAAGTGCTTATCGACATCGGCATCGAACTCCTCTTTTGTTGCATAAAACTTTCGGGGACCGATAGTGACTTCCCCTACAACTCGAGCATCCGATCCTACTCCTGTTGTACGAATTATTTTTAAGCGTCTGCCTACTTGAGAATCCAACCGAGTATTTGTGCGAGTCTCGATAGTCTTTTCTCCGTTGGCTATTAAGTCAGCAAACGGAACGCCATCCTCATTGCGAACATTGAATCCTCCAATTTCACCAGGTTCAAAGTTCTCCTGGATCCGCCGATACGCATTCCTGTTCAGCGGCATCCGCTCCAACTGAGCTGGGGAAACGTCATTGATCGCATCGAGACGACGACCACGAATCAGATTGTCCGCGCGATCTGGATTCAGGTGCTCGAGCAGTATGCGCTGACGTTGTGCGTTGTTTCGAAACTGTATGTCTTTCTTTTTAAATCCCAGGAAGGCCGAAAGTACGTTGGCTTTCTTCCTGGCGATAGCTGGGTCACCCAACCCCTTCAGAACTCCCTCGGATGAATCCGGGTTCGCCATGTTGTTGAGGTATTGAACCAGGTCACGATCAAACGCTGCCCGGGTCGCCTGTGGATCTGCTTCCTGTGACCAGAGGTTCGTGATAGCTTTTCGCCTCTGCGGATCCTGCATGATTCGCACATATTTCTCAGAGAGATGCCCCAGATCGACAGTGTTGTAGAGCAGGTTTCCTGCTTTTGAAATGTAGAGACCGAACGGTATCGAGGTTCGCAGACTGGATCCGATCTTCGATGAATACTCCGCACCAGTCTTTCCTTTTGGGACCAGGCGAGCGTTGTAGTCGATCACTATCGGTTCCCCCCTGCGAATGCTCTCGTTCACCCGCTCCATCGTTTCGATCAGAGATGGCGGAAACAACCATCGGGGTGCGTTTCGGATTTTCGCCAGAGCAGCATCAGGGATGTAGTCTCCTGATATAACTTCAGTCTCTGGATCCCAGTTCATGGGAACCTTGTTGCCCCATCCAGCTTCCGGACGATAGTCCTGATCCTGAAAAACGGTGCGAAGGAAATTTTTCCTTAACCGCTCCTTTTTCCTCAGTTCCTTCTGGTTCTTCTCGATGACGAGTTTGCCACGGGCATCGAACTGGTAGTTGCCATCCTCATCAAGCTTCGCGATGAGCAGGTTTTTGGGGACCGACTTCGCATCCAGGCTCGATGTGTCTGTGATCGTTCCACTGTCAGACTCCGACACCTCCCCGCGAATTAATTTGCCGTCATCGTCCAGCTTCAAACGCTGCTGAAACTTGATAAGGTTGTTGATCTCTGCGGTCAGCTGGTTGTCGCCGTAGTCAACAGCTTTACCGGAACGATCCCTGAAAGTCTGACTCAGGACTTTAGGGTTTCCAGTATACCCCATGAAGGTCGCCAGAACATTGGCCAATCGCCCGAGGGGTTTGGCTACCTTGTTTGCATCAGTTTTGAGGTCGGCCCGGGTCAGATACAATGGGTCTTTGTCCGTCAGAAAAGACTCCCATATATCGGACATGATCTCGTCTTTGATGCGAGCATGCTTCCAGAATTGAGGATCCGCTTCAGGTGTGCCTGTTTGGTAGTTGTCAGCGAGCCGTTCATCATACGCACGTAGAAGCATCTCATCGGACTGCTCAAAACGGCTCATGTAGTCTGAGTAGAATTTGTCCAGATCCTCCGATGTAAACTTTCGATTGATGTATTCCTGGATCGGCCTGAAGTAGTCCTGGAGCACGTCCAACCTTCCTAGGGCGTGAATACCCTCATGGATGATCGTGGTTGGTGTCATCTCATCGACATTGATCAGTGCGATCGGGCGTTTGCCTCCGTTGCGCGTATTCAAAAACTGGACACCACGCTTCAGACTGGGGATTTTATCCGCCGCAGAGTTGCTCGCGATCTTCTCGGCGTACTCGGTCACGTTGTCCAGGTTGATATTATCGGCCAAACCTTCCGAACGAAGGTACTCAAAGAGAGTGTCAAATGACGATGAATCGGTGTAAACGAAGTTGACATCAGCTTCCCCTGTCGAAGCCAAAACCATCTGCTGCGCGAACCTCTCAAATACAGCCCAACGGGCGATCTGAGTATCGTCAAACCCCCTGTCTTTGATCTTCTGCTGGATCTCGGGTGTCTGTTTCAGCAACCAGTTGTTCGCTGCGGAGGCGACCTTCTGTTTATTGCCCCAAACTGCCTGGTCGTATGCTCCACCTCCGAACGCGATCATCCCGGATCCGATGATGTTCTGAGCAATCATTTCCTCGTCCATCGTGAGTGCAGATAGCCCTGCACCCGAAAGGGCACCCCCGGTTGCTCGAGACATCCCGGCCAACATCACCTTTGTCGGTGACGAGAGGATTCGCAGTGCGGGAGATAGCCACGGGTAATCCGTGAAGACACCATGCCCCAGCTTCTCGGCTAGTTTGCGATTCTTCGGATCCACAAAGGTGTCTCGCGACATCGACAGGAACACGTTCTCATCCGATTTACGTGCGATCGCCCGAGATAGCCCAGACATCATGTCGCTGACACGATTGACCGCGCCTCGAAACGCACTCAATGAACGTGCAGGATCCCCTACGAACGGGAGATCCTTTGCCTTATTCGTGACCTGCTCCACTTCTTCCAGAGCTTTCCCGACCTTCGCGGTTCCAGATCCAGTTGCCCCAGCTGCTTCGCTGGTAGCTGATCTTATCATACTGGATCCGCTCTTCTTCATCGCACCTTTTGCGATAGCTGCCCCCAGGCCTTCACCTCCGAAATGGTAACTCGCTAGATTGGCAGTCGCCGGGTTAACCATGGAGAGAATTTGTGTCTCCAGTTCGCCAGCCGTTGAGACATCTTCTTCTGTGAAACCGGGTGACTGCTTCCAGTATCCCCCGGGCGCACCTGGCCCCGCAGAGAATCCGGTTGAGACAAACTCGTTTGGTCTGGTTGCGCCAGACGCAACGAAAGATCCCACAACATCCCCGAGGATCGACGCTTCGCCTTCCTGGTATTTCACCTGATCTGCTAGCAGTTTATTCAGTGACCTGAATTTATTCCTGGCAGTCGTTTTTTCTGCCTCACTGAACTGCCCCCAGGTTTTCCGTTTCCGGCGACTCGCGCCAAACTTTGAATACCCGGCGGACTCACTCTCGTATCTGTCCAATGATTGAGCAAACCCAATGGATGCTCCCAAAACACCTAGTTCACTCGCACCACGTAGCGCACCTTCAGCGAGGGACGCAGAGATGCTTTGGTTGTCAGTATCCTGATCCTGGACCCAGTATCCCCCGGGCGCACCCGGCCCGGCGGAAACACCTGTTGGCACGAATCGACCTTTAGGTGTGGCAGCAAACTTTGCCGTGTCCAATACACTCGTCGCATAATCCTTCACGATCGGGATCGCGGAGGAGATCATGCCGTCGATGACTTTGTATGGATCGAACCCCTTCTCGATTGAGTATTCCAGGAATGTGTCAACCTGCTCGTCGGAGTATGCCCGGCCAGGGTTCTGCCTCATGGACTGATACAGACGTTCCGGATCGCCTGTCGAGAACCGATCGAACATGTCTCTCTCAGACAACACAACGTCATCGTCAGGCTCGACGTTTGATGCCGACATAATCTCTTCGATTGATATGTCGAATGAGTTCGTATCCTCCTCCTCGGAGGTCATAATGTCATCGATGTCGAGTGTTATATTATCTGCCATTAGGAGTCCTGTATTCAGAAAGAGGTTTCGCACGTGTCTGCATGAATGCTCCGTTGTCCCAGATAAACACTCGTTCACCTGGTCTCACGATGCCACTGCGGATGTCCTGATAGAGGTTTTTGGATGCTGCGTCTGCTGATCGGTAAACCATCGTCGGAGCGTTTGCGTATGCCTTCAGACGCTCGGAATACGTGTGAACTCTGTAACCATCGGAAGCCAGCCTATCGAGCTTGTTGCGGATGCCCCGAGCGATCAGTGCTTGAGTCTGCGCCATCACCAGTTCATTTGCCTCCGGTGACTGCGATAGACTAGCGACAGTGCGTTTGTAGTTCTCGATGTCCTGGTCCGTCAAAACTCCGACCTCACCGAAAACGCCGCGAGCGAGCTTAGGAATAAGCTTTTGAACAGACGCTTTAAAATCAGACGTTGATGCATCCTGTTGAGCCAGGCTCATCAGCGAGTCAACCAATGGTCCGATGCCCTTCCCTGTGGGTATATTGAGCGCATCCAATGCTCTGGAAGTGTCCTCGAGAAGTTCCATCGCGAGCATGGCATCCTCCACTGACTCGGTGTCGTTTTGGGACAACGCTTTTCCTGTGTATGATGCATCCAGCTTCGCATAAATGTTCTTGTTGCTCGGATCGTTCACAAACTCGCGAGATCTCAGCATCTGACGCTCTTCAGGTGACATGTTGGACATGATTTCGCGTTCACCCTTCACGCCTTGAATAGCTCTCTCAGCTTTCTCGTAATCCTGAACAGACAAATCATACCCACTGGGTTCAATACCCAGTTTGCCCCACGTGATACCAGACTTTGACAGTTCGCCATTGATCTTGTTCCACCTCTTAAAGCCCATGATGCGGTCACGACCGGATGGTGTGTTTGGATCCGCATCGATGCCCCGTTCTGCCATCTGTTCTGCGAGCACTGCGAGATCTTTGCGACTCGCTTCTTTTCTCAGAAAGTCAACAGTGCCTTTTCGGTCTGCGTAGTTGGCAGCATAAACAGAATGGATGTTATTCATGGACGCAGCGACATCCGGATGAACGACCTTTGCCCGGTATTCTGAAAACAGGTCTGCGTATGCGTTGACATCATCTGGATCCAGATCTTTGGCCTTCTTCACAAACTCGGAGAGAGCTATCTGGGATCCGTGCCGCTCCACAGCTTCGCGCTTTGACACCTCACGCTCCAACTCCATCTTCCGCTTGAGGCTTTGGACCTGTAGTTGAGCCGCCTCATCGGCGACCTTAGCTCGAGCCTCGCTCTTCGCGTCGAGGTCCGCTTGACGTTCCTCCTGTCGCCGCGCCCGGGCATCGGCCCGGAGTTGTGCGGTCAGGTTTATCCCACTGTTAAATCCACTCGCAAAGCTCATATTATTAACCTACAATTGCCTTTCCGAACCCACTGACAAATGAATTCTTAGAACCTTCCATCATTCCACCCAGCCCCCCTGTCAGACCAGTCATAGCGACTCCACCGACTGCTCCCAGAACCGTGTTCCATGGGTTGTTCTGAGCCTTCGCAATCGCGTTTTGTGACTGCTGTTGATAACTGTTCATCGCAAACTGTGTTGATTGTGCTCCCGCATTCGGATTGATACCAATGCCCTGTTGAATGCCCATTGGGTTGAAGGCAGCTGCCCCCTGCTGCGCTCCTGAGATCGCTCCAAACTGAGCGACTGGTGTCACCCCGGACAGGAAGCTGGCAGCGTTGGCCAACCGCTGCTGACGAAGCCTGATCGCAGCATCTCCCAAAGCGAATGCTTCAGCCTGACCTGCGGCACTTCCCAGGATGTTTCCTCGCGCTGCTTGTGCTCCACGCACACTTTGCTGAACCTGTGATCGCAGTTCATCACCGAGCCCATACCCCGCTTCCAGGTCTTTGATAGCCTCCTCGCCCAACATTTTTCTGACCTTCGTGCCGAGAGGATCGGACTGCTCGAGTTCTTTCATTCGTTGTGCGATAAATCGCTCACCGAATTTCTCCTGAGTGGAGATCTGTGCCTCCGCCAATGTGTCTGCTGACTCAGCCAAAAACTCCAACTGCTGCCTGGTCTGGTCGATGTCACCAAAACCCGTGAAATCGACAGTCTTTTCGTTGCCGTCCGGATCTGTATAGGTTGCTCGTGTCCCCATCCGGGCAGCGGCCTCAATCAGCTTTCTGACCGGGAGCGTCTCGATGTCTGCCTCTATGCCCTCACGGTTTGCTGCGGCATAGTCTGGTGGTGGTGGTGTTTTCGGTGATGACATAAAAATCGCTTAAGTTGGTTGAATGTGTATTGCCTGAGTTTTCCTCCTCTGTGCGCCCAATAGGTCATGTCAATAGCTCTGGGGTCAGACCTCTCAAATACGTCGAGCATATGATCAGCTGAGACACCGCAGATGGAGACCAGTTCGTGCAGATAAACATCCTGCCCACTCCGATCCGAGCTTTGCCAAAATATCTTCTCAATGTCCCCGTCAAACTGATGGATTTGTTTGTAAACGCAGAACGAAGTGATCGCGCCGTCTGACTCCGTGACCATGAGTGTTCCATCGTTCGCGTGAAACTTGAGATGGTTGGCGATTTCTTCGTCGCTCCACCCGATATATACGCGCCCATTTCCGTGTCTTTTTGCAAAATAGATGACATCTTGAATCCTCACTTTTGACTGTCCATGGTCTCTAGGTATGCCCCCATGGTGACGTATCGCATCGCGATATAACGCTGCTCATTGTTGGTAAGCCCGGCTTCTGTTAGTTGTGTCTCCGGGCAGCTGGTCACACGCACCTGAAACTCTCTTCCAACATCGTTGCCGAGAAGCGATAGGTTGTGACGTATCACTCCTGGAGTCCCCAGGACAGAGGGCAGGATAAAATCCAACGTCAGGTCACCCGTCCCTGTCACAAGCAGTTGGCCCGATTCGATCGATTGAGGATCCAAACCATCCACGATCAATTCCACGTTAACTCTCGCCTTCGACTTGAAGAACTCGAGTTCCGCAAAGTCGCATTGTTTAGGACTGATCGGATCATTGAACGTCATCGCTCGGGTAACGATTTCAAACGGCACAGGCTGAAACGTCCCGTCAAGGTTGTCAGTGAAATCAGTCTCCACCGTGGCATCCTCGTCGATGTGGTCCCGGAGGTAGACGATGTTGTTGTAATTCGTGTCAGGCCAAATCAAGCGTCTACGACCGTTGAGTGGTTCATACACGTCGAACATGCTCGGCTTCCATTCGGTCCAGATCCCGGCCCACGCTTTGGTGTTGGTATCGTAGACGATGGTCACATTTGGGACAGTAGAGTTGAGATACGGCACAGTAAGCATGTATCGACCGCGCCAAAATGTGGCGCAGGATTTCTGTGCGTAAGACCAATTGATTTTCTCAATGATGTCCTGAATTGGCAGTGATAGAGGATCAGACGTTCCAATTTGATCCTGTTGGTAAGCGGTCCCAATCGACCGAATGCCATCGCGGCTCAAAAAGAGGATGTCGTCACCAACTCGCACTGCGGACTTCTCAGCGAGACATCCAACGCGATCTGAAACCATTTGGATCTCATAATTTGAGACTGTCAATGACGGGTCAGCATTAATTATGTGAACACTGTTTTCCTTTAAAACTGCGATCCTGAAATCCTTGAATGGAACCAGTGCAACCACTTTGTCCGATCGCCCATCACCTACCCGGAGGGAATTTGCCCCACCAGCGGGGAACACGTCACCCAAAGCGGGGTCACTTACATCCGGGAGGATGTCCGAGAAATGAACCTCATCGATGCCATTGGCGCAAACCAAACGAAACCTGTGCGCGGTCAGACACCGAACATCAGTAGGAGCGTCTGGATCAGTGACCTCGACGGCAACGTCATAGGTTGCGATTGAATCCACATCGTCCCAGATCGTGTTGCCGTCAGCGTCTACCAGTATGTCTTCACTACCGTTTTGGCGAACCGCGATGATGGACCCGTTGCTGTCAGTGAAAAACACTGCTCCGTTGATTTCTGTAACGCTGCACTTATGCGCCTGAACGGAGGAGTCGTAGACATCGTTGAATAGGATCCCCTGGACTGCTTCGGTGTGAAGGTAGACGTGCCCGTCAGCAAAAATCATCACCCCGTAGTCCCAGATCGGGGTCCGTAGGGCGATGATGGCATGAATGGTCCCATACACCTGAGTGTATAGGTAGTGAGCACCCCGGCGTGATTTAGTGATGCCGCTGGTCGAAAGCTCTACGTTTTTTAGATAGGATGCGGACTGTTGGGGAATGGTGGATGCGCGACCATACGAGTTGACACCACCGATCAACGGTTGAGAGTCAAATGCCAAAGGATCATCGGTTCCGTCATTGAAGTAAACTGGCATCAGAATCCAAAATCATCACGGGTGTATGCCCCGTCTGGGTTTGGTTGAAGAACGCTCACGGCAGAAGACTGCCCCCTCTCCAGGTCTCGAACGATCTCGAGCAAACTGGACGCTTCACTAAATTTGATTTGTGCCTTCCCAAACTGCCTGGAACGCTCAAGCATGTCTCCCTCGGCAAACGCGATGAGAGCATTGTCAATACCACGGATCTGAGGTTCGTCGTAGTCGTTTCGAAGTGGACGAAGCCTTTTCTTACCGACCACAATCATACACACCTGCTCACCTGAAACGTACTCAGGGACCAGACTCAGTCGTAGTCGGCACAGAGAATACCTCGTCTCCTCCGCCGGGATAACCTGGTCGGTAGCTCCGTTGGAGAATGTGATGGTCCCACTGGTCACAGGCTTTGAAACATAGTGGACCTCATCAAACTCCTGGGATCCGTATCGCGATGTGGTGCTGAGAACAAATGTCTCGCTCACCGGGCGACCATCGAGGATGCCCTTGAAGTAAACTGTTTTGCCGTCATCGGCGGAACTGGATCGTGCTCTCAACATCACTCGAAACGGATCCGATGAAGTAGACTTTCCGAACGCGATTGGCTCGATCTCGGTGTAGGAAGCTGGCACCCCCTCGGAGAACATTGCCTCCGGTTGAATCCGGACCAATGCCTGGAGATCACGGCAACTCATGAGAGTGGTTTCATACAGAACCGCGATTGGCCGGGCGATCTCGTAGGGCAGAGTAATCTCCTGCTCGTATGCGTAGGGGTTCACCGCATCCGTTGTGTACGGGTTGGAATCCGGACTGTCCTTTGTCGATAAACAGAACTGCTCGATCTTGATCGAGTCTTTCCATAGCCCGGTATCGTAGACCATCTCATGCCGTTGGCGAATGAAATCTTTGCAAATGGCAACGGAAGCGGAATCGGTTTTTCCAACTTTCTTACAAACGAAATCTGCTATGGATGCGAGTGTCATGCTACAAAATGCTAACAGTCCAAAAATGGCTTGAGCCTACAACAAAGGGGGTGCATGAAATCACTTTGCCTCGACCGATGTCTGCACTGTCTGTTATGTAATTCAGGACCGGGTTTGTTCCAGTGTCTTCGTTTTGAATGGAGAACAAATTTGCAGATGTGTTTTCGATTAAAATATCCAGCTTCTTTACGCCTTCGATCAGATAAAATGCAGCATCCGGAAGCGTGACAGTGAATCTTCCTCCAGTCCAAACCCCCCCTCCGACGATGTCACATGTGTAAACAACAACGACACCCGAATCCACTGACGCAGGGACAGTGTCAATCGTATGGGAAATGTTTGCAGTCGGACCTGCTGCGGTAACAGTTATCTGTGCCTCGAGCATCGATCCACCAGTGCTTAAGTCTGCCTTCGAGATTCGCTTCGTGGATCCGGTGGATGTGTCGTAGACGACCAGGTCATCGTCGTCCTGAATGGTTGATTGATTCAGTTGCTCAAGCGTGGGAATATTCAGGACACTCTCCTGTATCTCGGACCACAACATCCTTTTGGCAGTGGTTGTGCTCTTATCATAAACCATCACCTCATCGTCGGAGGCAATGTCGTTCGCGTCGATCAACCCGAGCCCGGTCATGGAGTTAAGCACCCCCTGAATCGTTGTGTGTTTGTTCACCCCGGCTACCGTGTCCTTGACCATCAGGAGATCACCGACAATTGGGTCTGTGTGCTCAACCAACCCACTTATCAATGTGTTCCCCAGGCTCGCGGATCCCAGCAAACCAAACGTCAAAGCGGTGTCGGCACCATTGCTGGTAAGCAGCATACCAGTTGTGCCCGGTGACAATTCCTCCCATGTACCCCCACTGCCTGACTGAATGATCGTGCCTGGCGCACTGGTCTCGCTGGAGATAATTCCCAATGAGACTGCTCCACTGGCAATGTGATTGGATGTGATTGCGCCATCCGCGATATGGCGCGACTCAATCACGTCATCCGAGAGCATCGATGATGTCACCGTGTCAGCACTGATGGTCGCATTGTTCACCATCGCGTTAAGCTTTGCAGCAGTGACCGTGTCGCCATCGCTGAATACGTGTCCGGTAGTTAAACCCATATCAAATCAAATCCAAAAGTTTTCTGATGACCGGGAATGTCTTTTTGACTTTCTGATCCCTGACGATTCCCTTGAGCATGCCACTGACATCGATGTTGTTTTTCTTTAATTCCTCCTTGAACTGGTTCCCAGCATCGAGCGCACTTAGAGTCGCATCCTTATACTTTTTTGATCGGATCGCTGCTCCAATCGTCAGCGTAGACATCACCAAAAATGTGACGAGCGAACCAAACGGGATCCCGATCTCGCCTGGAAGTTCCGCTGCTGCTCGGCTACCAGATGAAACCACCCAGTTCGTCCGAGTTGTGACCACATCGATCGGGCCCATGGGAGTGTTTACCACGTTGGTGCTCGAAACGATTTGAGGAGTGTAGAAACTATCCCCAATGCGTTTGAGTTGAGCGCACCCCGAGCCTAAAAAAAGAATCCCGATAACCCCAGCGACATACACATGAGTTTTAATTTTCATCTTTTTTGCGTTTATAATCGCGGTATGCGTGCATGACTTTGATTACGGCATACGCCAGTGACGCGAGCCCTATCCCGAGCTGGACGGCGATGTTGATCTGAGTCAGCGTGACGGTAACCCCGAGCAGACTCACGAACCCCAGTTTGGAATGCTCTGCCCAGTTCTGCATTATTCGGAAGGTGCATCATCGGCAGGCTCATCCGTAGGTGCTGGCTCATCGGCTGGCACAACAGCAGCGTCAAATCCCGCCATAATATCATCGACCGAGTCCATCGTGATTTGATTTGCCGCATTGTATGCAGCCACCGCATCGGACACCTGCATGATCAGAACTTCCGTGTTGGCACGGTTAACTGGTTCGTTCAATTCCTCCCGTGCTGCCAGCAGAGACTTTGCTTTGGCTAACAGTCGAAGGATGGTGCTTTTGCCGTTATCGGCAGCAAGCTGTGATGTAATGCCAGCTATCTGGCCTTGTAAGTATGCGATTTGTGGGTCCATAGTTTTTTATTGAATCTTGTAGGTGCCTGTAATGCTCAGTGCCGTTGTTGCAGCAAAGTTCGTGTCATCCAGAACTGCACTGCCTGTTGCACCCCAGTCCACCAAGTTAATAGTTGTTCCATTGTCGGTGACATATGCGGTTATGGCAGACGTGAGGTTGGCAGCATTAGCCGCATTCCCGACAGTCAGGGATTGAGAGCTGGCAGCAGAGTTGGATGCGGTGAATGGCAATCCGTTCACCAGTGCTGTACCAGTGTCGGAACCTTTAGCACTCAGCAGCACATATGCCGATACCCATACAGTATCTCCAATCCTTGTATATAAGCCCTCCTGTGTGGTATAAGTCACTCCAGTAGAACCACCTCCAAATGTAATAGTAGGAGTCCACGTTCCAGTGCTATACACAGGCACTTCCCGCCCCGTGAGGCTGACACTGGTTCCGGTTCCGACAAAGGCATTGTCGCTGATGTCATACAGTTTGTTGGTGCTGGTGTCATAGCGTTCTGCTCGGAAGTCGGCGAGGGTTCCGATTTCGGTGATAGTTACACCGGACACATATATGTAGTCCGTAGCTGGAGCAGCATTAACCTGAGAGGCTCCATCCATCATATAAATCTCAAATGACGCATCGGTGGCAATGGACTCAAACTCAATTCTCCCCCACGCACCAGCCGAGGTGCCAGTTGATGAATACTCAGTGCCGTTGTTCCACCTCATTCTCACCCCGTCCACTACAGTGTTAGACCCTTGTATGTCGTAGTCCAGAGTTATCCGGTAACGCTTGCCAACCGTTGCCCCCACGTTGCGGATTGCAGCGTGGTAGGCAGATGTTCCGTCACCAGCAATACGAAGCAGATTTGAACGGCCGTCAATAGTTCCTCCAATTTGGGACAGGCTAGTTGCTGACGTTGTAAAGGAATCTGTCGTGGAACTAAAATCACTGGTGTAAGCACCACCAATCGCCCCACCCCATTCTTCAGAAAATCCCAAATCATTGCCACGGGCGAGTTCGGCGATTTCTGTGGAGGTGAGTTCTTTATTGAAAATTTTGAGGCCCCTGATGGAGCCTTTTACGTAATTTCCAGCAGACTCGCGACCAATGTAGACGGGTATGGTTGTGTTGCTCATACCGCTGAACCCAACGTAGTTTGACTGTGTCCCAGACTGGAGAACACCGTTTATGTATATGTCAATTACCTGCGTGGCGTCAGAATAAGCTGAGGCATAACTCACACTTGAGTTAGGTCCACTGCCTTTGTAAACAAATGCAACGTGGCACCATTCACCAACAGGCAACGATGAAGCAGGGGAATACACGGAGATATAGCCACCTGCAGATGATGAATATACACGCAGCAGAGCATTATCTGACACCCCGCCGATTGAAACATAATACTCCCGTGTCGTAGTCAAGCTCCCGTATTTTGAGAGCAAAATTTGACTGCTGCCAGTGTCGTTGATATTTACCCAACCACTTATTGAGAAAGGCAAATCATCAGCATCCTTGACCCGCCAAACAGACCCATCATAGTAAACAACCTGACCAGCGGTCACAGATACCCCGTCAATAATGCTGAGAGTAGAGCCACCCTGCGCCACGGTTCCGTCAGCATCAATTTTGTAATGGTCGTTCAGAGTCCCTGTACCGTCCGTCAATGCTGGGGTGTTGTCCTCTGGCGACCAAGTCCCTGCTGTATCTGTTCCGAACTCAGTCAAGGAAGAGAAACTCAGCTTGTCATCATCTGACACCGTCACATAAGAACTCCCGTCAAAATACATTGCAGGGGCCGTGGTCTTCAGGGCATTAGCCTGTGCGTCCTCGTCTTTGGAGTTGACTGAGAGAGCATCGCGGCCATCGGCTGCGGTGGCTGACCCGTCGAGAATGTTGGCGACACTGTCAATTTTATACCAAACAGACCCGTCATACTTCACAACATCTCCAACCGTGTAATCAATGCTACCAGACCCGAGGTCTTGAGTTCCAGCAGTGGTCACATCGTAGTAATCCCCGGCTGTACCTGTTCCGTCTGCTAGGGAAGGCGAGTTGGCGTTGGCATCCCACTCACCCTTGGCAGTGTCTGCTCCGGTGGGCAGGTAGGTAGCATCAATCTTGTTGGTGCCACTGTTCAACGGGGCCAACTTGTATGTGGTTGGGGCAGCAACATAGGCAGCAGCCCAGTCCGCATACATGTCGTCGCGGGACATTTTTTGGGTGCCATTTGTTGAACCATCAAAGACTCCGTATGTATCCGAGGCCAAGTCGGTCGTAGTCTTGCTTATGTCTTTTATTCGGGTCGTTGCCATATGCTTTATTCGGGGTCAGGTGCGGAGGTTGTTTCTCCGTCTATTATATAGTCTATAATTGTGTCTCCGGTATCCGTAGCGAAGTCCAGAGACGTTCCGGTCTGGATGGTTTGTATCTCGACATTAGTCAGCAGGAATTGGTCAGTATCAGTGCCGAAGAAAGCCCCAGTGTCAGTCACTAGGAATTCCCCTTCCGCATCTGCCACGCTAACACCAGCAGCACTGGTGAGAATGGAGATCGATGCTACCGCTGTCCCGAATCCAACTATCATGAGTCGTATACTGTGATCTCGCCAGAGGACACGGTGATGGATGTGGCATTACCACACCTCCACCATGATCCGCCCTTGATGGTCACATTGGTTAAGGAACCAGAGATGTCGGTGGACGTGACGCTGGACAGTGTTGTGTCCGCATGGGCATAAATCCATGAATACGTCCCGCCTGAAACAGTTCCTGCTCCTGATTGGTATGTTCCTGTCGCACTGCCCAGACCGCCGTCTGTACCTACACGGGCTGTGCGATAATTTCCGCTGGCGTCTTTGCCAGTCATTAAAGATGCTCCTGCCATAATTAATATCCTGCCACCTGTATCCGGGTTGTTTGTCCCTGCTGTGTGTGAAGCTTTAAGAGCTCGTGATCCAAAACGTCTCGCGCATCGGCCTCTGCTACTCTGGCTCGGTCGAGCTCACCGTTGTGCCTGAGATAATCCGAGTAAGATCCGCGAACTAAGTAGTCGAAAAAGATGGTCGGGATCGAAATGAGATCCCAGTAGCTCGGCTGATCTGTTGGGCTGTTGCTGCCAGCAGCCACTGGCTGGTTGGCGGTATAAAATTGTCCCTGAGTGTTGTCGTAAACCTGATCGCCAACTTCATATGAGCTGGAACTGCTATACAGGTTCCCGGTCAGCGATGGTGGTGATTTACGAAACCAGATCCACACTGTAGCGTTTGACTCTGCGATCTGGATTCCGTTCTCACTGAGGTACCATGTCAGGTCGTCCTGATTCTGGTTCGATTTCGGTGACTTATTCCAGACAGCGAAAACTTCCCCTATTTCCGTCTGCCCTGATTGTTTGAGGTCAATGTAGTTTCCCTCATCGCCGCCTGTCTGGGTGACCGTTCGGGACTCTGTTACTGTGACCTCTGGCCACTTGGCCGCCTGCCACGCAAACTTGATCCGCCTGCTTGCGAAGTCTCTGAACAGGTTCCACTCCAGCGTTGGCAGAGTGGCCCTGTCTATCCCCGCCAGATTCAATATCTGACCGAGGACTTGATTATAATTGAGCGGATCACGAGCCATATCCAACTTGCACTTTTCCAGTTCCCCCGCTCTTGACTTTTAAGTCAGGGTTTTTGTCAGCAATGTATTTTCGGAAGCTGGGATCTTTCCAGATCTCCTTCCCTTCCTTCCTCACCCACTCCTGATAGACCTTATTGTCTACCTCCATGGTGGCTCGACCAATTCCGTCAACGCTCCTGCGAGACTGGTTGTCTCGGGCGAGTTCGCGCTGACGTTGTTCTGCTCTAGCCAATATCTCCTCGCGGGAGCTATTGTATTTGTTCGCTAGAGCCTCCTTCACTGCCTCGGTGTAGTCTGACATATATGTTTAAAGTTTTACCCGGGGTGGAGTGGGCCACAGAGTGACCCACTCGGTCCCGAGGTGCGAATTGCTGGGGTCGTCCAGCAAAGTGTTAGGTGATCGATTAAGGATTGAACTGAGCCAATCCGATTGGGTTCCGGACCTGAAGAGCTGCTCGAGCTTCGATCAAGAACCGCTCACCACCACCACGATCTTCAAACTTCTCGACGGCTGGGTTTTTGTTGATCCGCAAGTCGATTTTGTCCATGTCCAACAGGTAGCCGCGACCAGCGTCCTGAGCGGTCCCTGCAGCATTGTAGCCGATGAAGTTGTCAGCGATGACCTCTACAGTTCCGAAGTCTCCCTCGAAGATAGTGGTGCTGTTGCTGACCTTCTTCGCGTCACCAGAAAAATCGAAATTGCGGGAAGAATACCCAGCAGTTGCGATGGTTCGCGTGAAATCGGTGAATGCTCGTCGCAGGGTAGCGTCACAGAGCAGCTTGTAGTCACCCATCATCCCAGTGGATGACCAGATGGTCTGCAGCAGGGACTGGATACTGGTCTCGGTCAGAGACGAAGTGGCTGTGGTGATATACTGACCAGCCGCAGGGCGATAGGCAGCAGGAACCTGATGAGACGTTTGAGCTCCGATGTTGGCGGTGTCACGAATCCACACGCCAAGGCCTCGCAGCAGGTATGGGTCACTGCCATCATCTGCCTGATGCTCTTGATCGGACAGACATGTCGCTTCCATGTCGCGAAGAAGTTCAACGCCTTTCTTGGCGATTGCTTCGGCGATTTCGTCGGACACACCTGCCACGTCTGACACCTCTTGTGCGAGGCGGGAGACCTGTGCGGTGCGGCGGAATGTCTGCAGATAAGAGCTCAGCAGTGCTCGGTTCGCAGCATGGTTCTCGTAGCTCGAGATATCGGAGCCGTCAACAGTTCCGCCCAGAGATGGGGCATCATATATGTCAACTGGCCACTCGATGTATGTGTTCCGGGGAGTAGCCCCTTTATTGACCAAAGTCATGAAAGGAGTCGCCTTCTCATCGACTCGTGTTAGCAAATCGAGCAAATCTTCGCGCTTGCCGATCTGATTGATCTCAAATAATCCTGCCATATCAGTTTTTTCGTTAGTTTATCATCGCAGCTTTAATAAAATCCTTTAGCCCACTTCTTGATCCGGTTTTGAAGACATCCGATTTGGCCTTTTCGATTCGTCTCGCAGAATCCGATAATTCGGTCTTCTGAGACGATGGGGCTCCGGGCTGACGTGTGGGTTCGGGGGTTCTCGGTTTGGCCGCTGGCTTTTTCTGAGCCTGCTCTTGTTCGATGTAAAAACCGACTAGAGCTCTGGCCAAATAGAGATCGACATCTGGGAGGTTTCTGATCCCGGGATTCGATTCTTTAACCTGTTCCACCCACGCTCGAGCTGGACTTTCTTCATCTCTAAGCCAAGGGTATTTGGATGCTGCAAACTCGAAGCTGCGTGCGTTCTGCAGAATCTGTTTTCTCCGTTTCGGAATGTCAGACTCTCGCGAGAACTCAGCATTAAGGGCTAGATCCTCCAGCCAAGCCTCAGGATCTTCGGGGATGGAATCGATTCGTTTCTCGATCTCCCTTTCGACCTGATCAGGATCTCTCCTGTATCTGGCTAGTGCTCGTTTGGCCCACCTCTCAGCCGAGAGGGCTTCGTCCTCCAGTCGGTCAAGATCATCTTCAGTTCTGGCCTGCATGACCAGATCGGAGATGTTCGACTCACTGTCAGTTTGCTGCAGTTTCTTCGATTCCAGTTGTAGCGTTTTCTGACTCTCTTCGAGTGCCAGTAGCCGCTCCTCCAGCTCCTTCTTTTGAGCTGTCAAACGGTTTATACGCTTCTGATACCCATTGTGCTCAGAGTCCGTCTCCTCCTGAATTTCCTCAACTTCTGGCTGCGCTTCGGGCTGAGGGTCGTCAGGAGCTTGTGGCTCCTCTGTCTCAGGCAGCGTCTCGGTCTGGGGGCTCAAACTGTCTTTGAGCGCATTACGGAGCGCGTCCATGCCGCCAACTACAATTTCTCCCTCCGAGGGCTGGCTGGCCTCGGCTGTTTCGGTTTTTTCTGACATGCGGTTTTACGGCTGCAGGTGGCCGGACAGAGCGTTTTTCGTTCGCTCAGACAACGGTTTTTGTTGGCCTCGGGAGCCTGCTGAAAGTTAGACTCACCTAACATTGTTTGTCAAGTCTGCCTAGTGAGCGAAAATAATTGAAAATAATTGTTGAAATGATACGCATGAGAGCGTATATGTTTTGGTGTCAGGCGGGAAGCCGCCCCACAACCTAGAAAGAAAAACGAAATGAAACACTTAGTCCCAGAACAACTACCACAGGGAATTGAAACAATAGAAAACAAAAAATACATCGTCTACTCTAATGGAGACGAGCAAGTCTCACTTTTTTGCCGAGCGACCAAAAGCGGGGCTATCAAGGTGAGATCTGCTGAGTCGTGGGACATGGACTACGAAACAGGAGATTGTGACACTACCCCTTTGACAAGTGCGGAAGGTGTGCAGAGGTTTGGTTACAACCGAGTTTTAAACCCTTTGAGCGGGAAAGTTGTCGACCTGAGCTAAAGCCGGACGGGGCGGGAAACCGCCCCACAACTTAGAAAGAAACGAAAAACAACGAAATGGAACACCGCGAAATCACACCACAGGAAGCCGCTGAAATAATCCGCAATGAATGGAGCCGATTTGATCGTGCTCGATGGACGGTCCGACAGGAAGACGGCTGGGACTACGGATGGACAGTCGATAAGTATTATCACTTCGACTGGACGGATAACCCCAATCGGTCGGGTGTTTGCCGCACCGAGCATGTCGCGGATTGGGAAGAACCGGAATTCACAGAATCCCAGTTAATTGAGCGGGTGATAAACTGCCTCCCGCCAGCTGGGCTTGTTACCGTAATCCTTGAGCAGGCCACTAAATGAAAACCACCGGGGCGGGATACCGCCCCTCAACTTGAAAAGAAACGAAATCAAAATCATCACAGAAATCGAGTCAACGAAACTACCTTTGCCGAAAGGAAAAATCACCGTCAAGCGGGTTCATTCCCGCAACGTGTTCCAAGTCTATGTTGGCGGCAAATACCTCGATGGGTGCTCAGGAGACACCCGAGAGGAAGCAATGGATCAAATCAAACTCCATTACAGCAGTGAGGGCTAAGGAAAAGGTTTGTGTCATCGTATAAAGTGAGATTCGGTCAGGGTTACACTTTGGGGCACCCCAAACCGGGAGAGCAACCAATACAGTTTCATCAGTTATTACATTCAGAAATCAAACTAAATTAGAAAGAAACATATATGATTAATTCCGAGGTCATTACAATCAATCCAGAACTAGCAAAGCTTTGGCTGATGCACAACACTGGGAACCGAAAACTCAGCAAGGATCGAATCAACAAATATGTCCGAGACATCAATGCTGGTCTCTGGAGGTTGAACGGTGAGAGCATTAAAATATCAGACAGAGGCATTATTCTCGACGGACAACATCGATTGTCAGCTATTGTTCGGAGCGGAAAATCAATCGAGACTATTGTTATTTCAGGCATCCCTCATGAGCGTGGTGTATTTGAGACGATAGACGCCGGGCTCCCAAGAAGTGCATCAGATGCGATGAGGGTCGAGGGCATGAAGTACGCTACCATGATTCCATCCATCGTTCGAGCGATCGCCAACTATGATTCTGGCACATCATGGGATCGATCAATGAGTCATGTTGAGGTCAAATCGATAATCGACGGCGATTATGAAAACTTTGAGCGATCTGCAAAAGCGGCTGACGCGATGAAGCATGTCGTCGTCCCAAGTGTGTGGGGAGCGTTCTACTATATGGCCGCGAGAAGATGGCCAGAATCGATGGTCAACTTTCACGAACAATCAAGCCACATGATCAACATCAGCTCTGGATCTCCAGTTATCGCACTAAACAGGTCACTATCCCTGATGCCAAAGAAGTCCAAAGCCGATAAAAATAAAATAATCGAGAAGTGCATTATCGCTTTTAATGCATACCTTCAAGGTCGCCAATTGGCGAAGATTAATCTAGGGTCAAAACGTGCACAGATTTTGAAATGAACAATGACACACCAAAAGTCAGCGAAGCAGAAGAAGGTTTTTCTGGCAATATAAACCACGAGCAATGGCACCGCGCCTTCCGATTATTTTGGAAGAAGCGAGGAATCACTGAGCATACATTTAACGGAAAGGCTAATAATGAACGAGACACTAAAGACACTTCTGAAAACCTTTGAAGACTTGCTTTCGCTACCAGAGCAGGTTTCAAAGCTAAGGCAATCACACACGGCGAGCTTGCAGACTTTGCAAGCGCAGGTGAATCAATTGCAGACCCCGAGAACAGCACCTACGGGTCTGATGCGCCACCACTACGAGCTGGATGCGAGTGACCCCGATACAAACTGGGATCGAATTATTCGAGAAGGTCAAGCGATCCAGAGGAAGGCGTATATCAGGGGGGAGGCATACTGGCAGGATAAACAGGGAGACAGCCCTAGTGGCAGGGGGTGGTATGGGTCCGTGTCGATGCCTGTGATTACGATTGTGGTGACGGCACCTGAGTATAACTTCCGCTCGACGAAGCGACTACCGGGTCGATTCCGTCTATGGTCACCTACCCGGTGGGGCAGCACCCTGCGGTTCCACTGTGACCAAGGCCCGACCCTCCATGACAACTGGACAAACTCGGTTGGCACCCCATACGGGTTCAAGACGGATGCACCGATTGGTCTGTATGTGGAGCCCACCACGTATGTGGACGATCAGTTCGTGGTCCGGCCTTTTGAGCAGTCCATTGAGAACTGCCTGATCGTGGCCCATAACGGGACGTTGCCGATATATCTGGCCGACAACCAAGACAGGTTTTGGATCAGGGACTGCAACATCCAGCAGCATCAGGGGGCGCAGGTAGGTATCAAGCACGGACCTCCCATTGAGACGAGCATCATCCGACAGGCACCCATGGCCAATGTGTATCTGGCAGATCCGAAGTTTCTGGATCTCCAGATGGAGGGACCGCATAACGCCAACCGTCCACAAGCAGCGATCTTCGCGGCTGGAAACAACATCCACATGCGTGGCTTGAACCTATATGGCTGGTTGCAGGGACCGTATCTGCACGGCGGTAAAAACCGCTATGTGCAGGTGCAGGTCCACAAGTCAAATACGCATAACGGAAGACAGCCACTGCCTTTGAACGAAGTGTGCGGAGTGACACTGAACAAATACCTCCCCAGCGAGGTAGCTGAGTGCGTGGGTGCTGATGTAGCCAAATACCTCCCGATAGCCGTAACCGCCAACGCGACTCTGGGAACACATCAAGAAGGAGAGGGTTTGTATGGAGGTTAATCAACTGCCAACAAAACCGGGACCGTATTACTGGCGCGAGTCAGACGGGCATGAGTGGGATAGAGTTTTTGATGTGAAATTGTCCGACTCAATGGGGCTTTGTGTCGATGCGGGGTTTTATTACGAGTCGGTGGGACAGCGAGGTGGCCAATGGTTCCCAATCCCAACCGCCGAGGAGCTGGTGGAGTTGCAGCAATCAAAAGGACGACTAACTTAATGGTCAGCAGAAACCGCGCAGAGGCTAGGAGAACCCGGCTCAGCGGCTCCGGTGAGAAACCGGACTGGCCACCAATTTATAATGAAAAAACCACGATTCCGGGACGATGACGGGGAATGGGTTTATGAAGGTGACACCATCACTTTCAGCTTCGGGATTCCGCCGCTCAGGGTCACAGCCCAAATCACGAACAGATATGGAACACTGTGGGTTTTGCCTAACAATCGACGTATTGCAGAGTGTTGTTTACGCTCACTCAGGCTCTACGTTGGAGCTTGGTGGAAGGAGAACGCATGAGCGGCAACAAACCATTCCAGCGACCACACCACCCAAAACGGGGCAGGCGTTATATCGACGCGGTGGACCGTTATCTTAACAAGCTGTTCGGAGAACCTCTCGGTCATTGGGTGCCTTTAGGCAGAATCACGCCCTATGCCGAGGATATGGTTCAACGGGCCAACTCTAATCACATGACTATTTGTTTGCTTGACATACTATGAAAACCAAACACTGCTGCGGATGTAGCAGATCAATTATGCGACAGCATAAGAAATATGAACAATGAAATGCGAGAATTACACTTATTTGCAGGAGCAGGTGGAGGAATACTCGGAGGAATGCTCCTCGGGCACACCACAGTTGCAGCAGTCGAAATTGAAACATACTGCCAAGACGTGTTGCGAGCACGGCAGCGAGACGGAATTTTGCCAGAGTTCCCAATCTTTGGAGACATCAGGGAATTCGATGGGCGACCATGGCGAGGCGCAGTTGACGTTCTTTGTGGCGGATTCCCATGCCAAGACATCTCTGCGGCGGGTAAAGGGGCAGGAATTACCGGAGAGCGTTCGGGCTTGTGGAAAGAGTATGCGCGACTCATTGGAGAAATTCGGCCTCAATTTGTCTTTGCCGAAAACTCACCATTGCTTCGCACTCGGGGCCTTGGAGTTGTCCTCCAAGACTTGGCCGAAATGGGGTATGCTGCAAGATGGGGAGTGCTCGGAGCTTGGCACGTTGGTGCGCCACACAAACGCGACAGAATGTGGGTCTTGGCCCACACCTCGAGCAAAGGAAAGCGGAGATTACCAATACGACCGAGGCGACAACTCAAAGAAGCGTCCAACCTTAACGGGTGCGGTCAAGGCTTGGCCCACACCGTGCACCCGAGATTACAAGGGTGTTCGAGGGATGGCGGCACAACAGCGGAAGGGGAACCCGTTGGACACCCTGCCCAATGCGGTAGCCTATGGTGGCACACAGACCCCGCAGAAGTGGATGACACCAACTCGATCGGAGTGGAAGGGTCGAGGGCCGAACAGCAAACAGCAGGGGTTAACGAATCAAGTTCCATGCACGGGAGCACAATTGAACCCTTCGTGGGTAGAGTGGATCATGGGGTGGCCCATCGGGTGGACCGACTTAAGGCCATTGGAAACGGACAAGTTCCGCAGTGTGCAGCAATGGCATTCAGAATTCTATCAGAAGGATTGATTTGAACAACAACAGCTATGCGATAGCATGAAACAACAAAAACTATTCGATAACATGAAAGACGACAAAACAACACCAAAATCACTACTCGAGATCGGGGACACCTACGTCCAAGCGACATGGCACCACCCTGATGCAAACACTGAGATCATCGCCATCTTCAGATACAAAGGAGATGGACAATGGGTCATGGATCAACCACTGCGGGGCCCATGGACCGTGTCCAAAGATGGCGAGGTTTACAACGACTACCGCATAGCCCCCGATGCCTTCAATAGCGTGTCGGTTCACGCCATGTCTCTATTCGCTCGTTTGCAGGAAGAAGGGGTGCAGGGAGCAAAGAATGCGTGGTCAGAAGCAGGCGGAACAGTCTACGACCTATGAAGCACACTATTACATTCAAACTCCCTGAAGAGCTGGAGGAACTGGAGATCCACATGAAAGCTGTGGACAATGCCAACACTCTTCACGAATTAGACGAGACCATGCGTGGCTGGCTGAAACACGGTTTCCCTAAATGCTGCACACTAGAAGCAATCGCTCAGTATGTCAGGGACATGATCAACGAATGAAAACCTTGATCTCAATTATGGCTGTGATGATCGCCTCGGTTGCTTCTGCGAGCGACATCGTCTCAATGACGATCCTTGCAGAGGCCCGTGGCGAGGGGCCAGACGGAATGGCAGCAGTGGCTGCCTGCATACAGCAACGATCCCTGAACAGATCCCTGACACCGGAGGAGGTCTGCCTCGAGAAGAAGCAGTTCTCCTGCTGGAACGGCAAGCGTCCAGCGGATCTCGAGCACCTGCTCAAGCTACCTCAAGCGAAAACCGCCAATTGGCTATCCAAAAACCTGCACAAACTCAACCGAGCCAAAATCGGCTACGCTGATCACTATCACGCCGACTACGTTAAGCCGTATTGGGCTAAAGGCAGGACATCGACAATAAAAATAGGCAAACACATTTTCTACAAATTAAAATGAAAACCATCGAAGCACACTGGGACCCTGAAGAGATGATGTCGCCTGACGCAGATCCGCAGGAGGAATATGACACTTACAGGGATTTCGTTAAAAGACACCCTACATTTACAGGCTTAACTGGCGAGGAATTCACTCTCGAAGACTTCAAGCGATACATAAATGGAATCGAACCACTTTGATCTTAAAGCAGTGTTCTGCGCTGTAGATGAAGATCGGGACACCGTTATCCTGACCATCAATGGCGAGGAAGTTTCGACTAGGGAGGCTGTTGTCACTTTATGCGACAATTACGGCATGACGACACGGGATCTGGCTACACTCATGGCCGTTCCAGTCAGAACAGTCGAGGGATGGAGAACAGGAAGACCCAGCTCCATCCTGAACCGAATGAGGCTGGGTCGAGCTGCTGAGAAACTGTCAGAGGCTAATCCTCCTCATGGCTTCCCTTGAGAGCATCGGCATACAGGTTCTGCAGAGCAAAATACAGATCCTGTATTGCCGAAAGCCTGCCTGCAAAATAGTGGCGATCCTCTGAAGACAGGCCGTGCCCAGACACATTGCTGGACTCGGCTTTGATCAATTCGTTCAACACCACATCCAACGCCTTTCTCACCGGGTGTTCTTCCTGTAGCGAGAACGCTTCCAGAAGCCACGGTTCGTGTCCTGTGAACCTGTATTCGTTATGCATTTGGGTTAACTCCTATTTTTCCGATCTGCGCGTTCTGTTGTTGAGTCAAACTCATCTGCAGGTTCTGCGCGAATGACTGAACCAACTGCGAGAACTGCTCGTCGGATTCCATTTGCTGCTGGTATTTAGGGTTGTTCTGTATGATCTGCTGCAGAAACTGCATCTTGATCCCAGCAGACGGATCGTTCTCAACGTATCGTGGCTGGTTGCCAAGGGCCATCAGCGCAACCTGATTGTTCATGTCGTCGTACATTTTCTGACTGGCCTCTGCCTGCTCGATAACGAGTTCATCGGCCAGTGTGGGATCGATCACCTGCAATTTCTTTCTGATCAGCTTTGTTCTGTCCACGATCCCCATGGTGTCTTCTGGCAGCACAAACTGAGAGATTGCCTGAAGTTTTTTCTCCACGAATTCGTTATCAAGTTCTCGCACGTCAAAATGCAGTGTGAAGTTGAATTTGCGTGGGTCTCTGGGAAGGGCCATGTTGGTCCCCGTCACTGTGGCAAACCGCTCGTCGGTGTCGAAGACCTGAGTCAGATCCCAGACTCGACCAATGACAGATGTCATGTGCCTGAGCCACCTGTGGACATATGCCTGCTGCCTGAGCTGAGTCTCTACTGCTGGAACAGCAGCGTTCGGCCTTCCGAAGTATCTGTCAGTCCGCTGCTGGATGTGATCCATCAGCGCGAACGCTAAGTCAGCCCCTCTTCGGGGAGACTCCATCCACGTGATGTCACCCGGACGCTGTTCAGAGACCTGAACACCCGGGCCAACCTTGATTCTCTGTCCGTATCGAAGCGGGACCTTTAATGGTGGCAGTGTCTCAAAACTTGACCTGTCAAAGACCATGTCTGCTTGAGCCTTGTATTCGGCCTGCCACGTTTTGACGATTTCTGCGACACCACGTGACTCGATAGGGCTGCGTCTCGTTTTTTCCCGTGTGAATGACTCGAATGGATAGGTATCTCCTGCCTCTGTGACCAGCTTATGCTCAGCGTAGACCTCGTTTCCTTTCGCATCCTTCTCCATGTATGGCGAAAATACGGTCATATAAATGCCCGGGGTCCCCGTGTCTGTCACTCTGCGACTGTAAGCATGGATGACCTCGATCAGGTTTGCCTTCTCGTCCATTCGCTCAGTAGAGCCCAGCACAGGGCTCAGGCCCTGATCCCACACTTGTGAGCTCCTGCCTGCTGTCCGCTTAACCTCGTCCACCCATTCCCTGCTCCACTCACCACTGGCCGCCTTTTCTTCGAGCTCAGCCACTGTGTAGTATTCCCTGCGGAAGATTGCTCGAGCTCTCTGGAGATCATTTGTCTCAGGCGGGAATAGGATTTCGTGGTATGGTCGAAGAGCAACAATCCGAGGCTGGTTACGAGCCATCTCTGGGAGCTCGAACGTGGTCTCTCCGTCACGCACGATGTCGCGGATGTGTTTGAGTGCTTTCGATCTGGTCAGCCCGTCATTGCTGGCAACAAGCAGGTCAGCCAGATACTCCTCTTGATCTTGCAGCACAGCGGTCAGAGCATCGACTTGTTGGGGGGCTTCTACTCCGAGGAAACCGGAGAGGGTTTGGAGGTTTATTGTGCGCGGGGTCTGGGCATAACTACGATCCCAGATAACATGAAGTACGCTCCAACCATACTGTGCGGCATATTCTGCGTGCAGCTCCAGCTCCTCTTCCCAGCCGGGCTGCATTAAAGTGCTCAGCATCCAGCGAAGGTAGAGCCCCACTGCGGATGCCTGTTTGTGATCAGCGGCCTCAACTCCAGCCACGTTAAGTGCGGCTCTGCTGATGGCCGATGTGGAGAGGTTAACAATGAAGCTGCAGACCTCGTCTGCCAGCCTGATCCGGGTGTCACTGGCCCCTTCCCACGGGAATGGCTGCCTGCCCAGATCCTTTGCGTGCTTTTTGCCGTCTCGGCTCTGTCCTGTCCATGTGGCGAATCTGGTCTCATCAGATTCGCGGACACGGTAGGTGATCCGCTCGTCTGAGTACGCTCTGCGGTATTCCGAGCAGAGCTGGTTTATGTTGGGCTCAGTACTAAGCTGCAGCCGATCATCGATAGTGTTCATTTCAATAACTCAAAGTCTCAGTGCTATAATCCATTTTCCTCGGGACGTATATCGGGTCCATTAGGATCAAATACCTCAGGGCGTCTACCGGGTCCTTGCTGGCCCCCTTCTCGCCATCTGAATTTGTCCACGTCCTCAGACTGTATATCAGGTTCTGGCACTCCCGCGACACATAAAGCTTCGGCTCATTCAGGATGCTGATCTCCCTGCTCATGTCATATGCGAACAGGTTATTCACCAGAGCACAGCTCTCATCAATATGAGCCATGGCAGATGGAACAAACAATAACCCATTCTTTGTCACCTCTCCACCAGCTCCCCTGTCAGGGTTGGCCAGCAGGTCAATGAGACTCTGGTTATGCTCCCTCTGTCCAATAACTGCTGTGCGACCTGCTCGCGGGTCAATATACCTCTCGTGTATGCCCCCATCGTTGACCTCAAGCTCTCGGATCAGCTTTTTGTATTGGTCAATGTTCCTCCCACAGTCCGCAGTCTGTGCTGGCCCCTTCTTCCCATCAAGTTTCTCACTCGGGACAGCCCACTCCCCGTAGTTTGCCATGTCGGGCCACTCCCTATAAATAAACACCCGACCGAGATCGTCAACCTTAGCCCACAGCATATACCAGTTTCGATCCCCCGGGGTAGGGTCCACTACCATATAATTGGTCCCATCTTTTGGGATCTGGGAAGGTTCAATAATGTTTCGATCTGTAAACCTCGGAAACTTCCCGACCACAGGGTTGCTGACGTAACCATAGGCCCTGATCTCTCTCTCCTCTCTCGTCCTGCCCTGCAGCGTCTGCTGCATACGATCAAACGGTGAATACGGGTTCCACTCAGAGAAAAACCAAAATATCTGCCCAGTTCCACTTCTGGTCCTCGCCTTATATGGCATGTGCCCTCGAGGAACCCCGGCTATCGGACTGTCATCGTCTCCAATCAGTTTAGCAGGCTTCGTCTCCTCAATAATAGCCCCCTCCATCGCATCCTTGACGGTGCTCGTATACCCGTCGATCGGGGTGAAGGTGACAACCATTTTCCCCTTCCTGCTGATCAGCCTGTATTTGAGGGTCTGTATCCACGCCATAGGAACCAGCTCATCACACCAGATCAAGTCAAGCTCCGTCCCCTCCATCGAGCTGAGTTCCTGACTGTAATTCTTGAACCAACACTGACTACCGTTGGGTGCCACAAAAGTCTTATTAGAGAAACCATTCTTCTGGCTGAAACCAATGTTAACCACTGCCCTCTGGCCAGTTCGCTGCTCCTTCCATGGAAGTGGCAAATAGTCGTAGACATACGGCTGCTGGACCTGCACCGAGCTGTCATGTGTGCTATGGCAGCACCACACAGCACTCCGGTGTTTATTAGCCAGTGTGCGGACAACCCTCGAAGCCATATAGCGCGATTTGCCTCCCCTGTTGCCACCAAATATGTAGACGATGTCTATGTCAGGGTCCTCCAGCGCATCATCAGCATCCTTCCAGTGCCTAAACAGACCTTTAGTATTATGCCAGTCAGAGCCGTAGTTAAAGGGATCGGCCTTCTCCCTACGGATCAGCTCATCCCTCTGCTTGACATACTGCTCCAGCACACCAGCAGAGTCCATAGCTTGAGCCTCCTCCCGAGTAGGGATCGGGAACACTGGGTGGGGAGTCCATTTCATATCAATACCTGTCAAGCCTCTGGGGCTTGCCTTTGCAATACAACTTCCCGCTGCCCTGCTCCACCCACACAGGGATTCTGAGCCCCCTCTGGAACGGAGCACTGTCAGTCACTCGGACAATCCCCAAAGAAGTCTCCAGAAGCCTCTGGTTCATAGGCCTGCCAGTGACAGTGGCCTCCATAGGCTCCCTGCCAGCCTTCCAACGTAGTTCAGCAGTGTCCAGACCCGTCCTGCGGATCGCTTTGCGCTTGCGTTTATTCTTCATTAAATATCCTTTTGCGGATAATTCTAACGGTAGGTGTTGCAGCCAAGAATGATAGGTCCTTTTGTCGCTTATTGTGTGAGGGGAGATCCGCAACGGAATCGATGATTATTCGAGAATCCTGACCCCCTCCCCCCCTGTTTGTCCTGTTTCTTCGCACAATCTCTCTTATGTTTATAGATAGGCTTGCCTAACTTTTCTCTTCTATCACCTCAGCATCAACAACTTTCGCTGGCCTGCAGCTTTCGATCAGTTCTCTCAAAGCTGAATCCGAGAGATTAACTGTCTCATGTCTAATAGTTGTACTAGGTTTCCCCATCATTGTCTCAACTTTGTCGATCAAGATCCCCACTGTCACGGGTAACTTATCAGGCTTCAGGTCTCCTGACTTTATAGCTTCCCCGAGCTTCTCTAATGCTGCATCCCTTGTCTTTATAAGGTCGCTAAGGAAAGCTTCTTGTGCTTTGGGATCTCTTTCTGCCTGCCTGACGATCTCTGCTGCCAATTGGGGGCTTACACCGAAGACTTCTGTCAGGGTTTCTGGTCCGAAACCCTTCTTGGCTGCTTTGACTACTGATTCATACCGTTCAGGGTCTGTCTTCTTCAGACCTGTCCCTGTATAGCGTTTGATTCCTGAAGCCTCCAGATCAGGATTCCATTTAGTTTTAACACCCATGATAGGTGAAGTTGGATCAAGTTCTGTGTCTACACTTCTGCCAACCTCCCAGCCGAGCGTACACATTTTCAGGCTCTAAGTCAATACATTTGAAATTCTTTGATTGGTATGTATGAGCAAATGGAGATGTCTTGAGGATCTTCTCTGTCGGATCTGCCACCTACCATCCACTCTGTGTGAGGGATGGTCATGTCTATGCAACCCAGAACGTCTGTCCACTGGACCCACAGCCTACAGTCTATGTCTGGGTGTATGGCAGCGTATGAGGCGGCATTCCTGAGCTTGTGGACGTCTATGAGGTAGGTTTTGTAAAGGGTTGACGGAATGGTCCTGCACTTGATCTCAACGAGGCCTGTGATCAGCCCCTGTTTAGTGACTGCGTAGTCGAAGGAGTCACGTGGAGGCAGCTTGATTAGGGCTGCTCCTGTGATCTCCTCGATCCTCATCTTGACGAGTGTCTCTCGATCCCTGTCAGCCTGTGACTCGTAGGTTTGTCGCATATTTCAGCATATTGGCGATGTTTGTTTTGAGTTGTTGTTGGGTAGAGTCGTTGGCGATAGTATAGTCTGGTTTGATGCTATCGATCGCTGTCTCCGACACGTGTTGGTCGGAGGAGTCATCGAACCCCGGGCGATGGATTTTGACTACGATGCCACCAAGGGAGCGAATCCATTCAGCCTCTATTGGGAACCTGACATCATCACATACCATGACAGTTGTGAATGGGGAGTATTGTCGCCACGTGTGGTCTGCTCGCTTGACCCAGTAGTCGCTTCCAAACAGCTGCTTCATTGACTCGCCATAGGTTTGAAGAACTGGCCTGATGATCTCCTTGTTGTTGTCGTCGATTGGGACACCCATGAGTCCCTGTATATCGATCTTGATAGGTGTGGCTAGTGAGATCCTGACCGAGTCACCCTGCATGAGGTCCAGTATGATGTCTGCGGCGGTGGATTTTCCACTGCGTTTCCTGCCTGATAAGCCAATGATTGTGTGTGTCATAGGGATGGAGCAACGTCTGTTTCGGTTGACTTGTCGATGGGCTCAAACCTACCGCACCATTTAGTCCACTCCAACTCTATTTTTCCGGTCTTCCCGTGGCGATTCTTTCGGACGATGAAGTCTACCCGGCTGTCGTTGGATTTATCTGGCTGGTGCAGGAAGCTGACGGTATCCGAGTCCTGTTCAATTGCTCCTGATTCCCGAAGGTCAGATAGAGCTGGTGCCCTCTCTGAGAGGTCTATGGCTCTGTTCATCTGGGAAAGTGTTATGAAGGGAACACCTGTCTCCATGGCGGCCATCTTCATAGTTCTTGAAATGTCGCTGATTTCGACAACTTTGTTCTGGTTCCGGTAAGAAGGGGGGACTATCTGCAGGTAGTCGACGATGAACAGCTTGACGTTCTTCTCTCTGGCCATCCTGCGTGCCATTGATCTGATTCTGTTTGCGTTGATCTGAACGTTGTCTTCGATGGTGACAGGAAGTTTGGCACAGTAGCCAGCTCCTGCTACGATCTTGTTGACATCACCTCGACCAGACTCCTTATACCATCCGATGTCCTCACGAGTGTAGTTGCTGAGAAGCCGAGCCCCGATCTGGTCGAACGGCATCTCGAAGGTAAAGTAGACAACGTGTTCCCCACGTGAGGCAGCCTCGAGCATGAGCTGGACAGCAAACGCCGACTTACCACAGCCCGGTCGAGCTGCGATAGTATTCATAGAACCCGGCTTAAATCCTCTCAGGATCGCGTCTAAGGGGGGTATCCCTGTTTTGCAGCCTGTGCTAGGCAGGCCGTTAGGAAACGCAGCCTGAAGGCCATCTATGAAGCCTAGCCAGCCTTCTCGCTGATCAGTTCTCCCAGAGCTGGCTTTTGTGACATCATAGAAGTCGTTCTCGAGATTCTGCATGAGCTCCTTCGCTGGCAGATCTTCTGAGAAGTTTTCGAGGGCGTTCCAATACCTCTGGAATACGTTCCTCTTAAGTCTGGTCTCCTCGAGGCGTGGGAAGTGGTAGGACAGCATAGTCGGAGAGTATCCATCAGAGCACAGTTTATTGACCAGCATCGCGGCG
>Ga0255751_10000339_pt1 | contig 44209 bp, 38 predicted proteins | sample 071ome_20_FD_179951 | JGI IMG/M metagenome (GOLD analysis project Ga0255751, IMG submission 179951) | Coastal salt marsh microbial communities from the Groves Creek Marsh, Skidaway Island, Georgia - 071412BT metaG (version 2) | ecosystem: Environmental > Aquatic > Marine > Intertidal zone >... | reverse complement strand
TTGAGAGTGCGAGGAACAAAGCCAATAGTATGCTCAATAATTTTGTTTTCATCTTTTTTCACTTCCTTTTTTGTTTTATACAATAGAGAACCCACTGTCCTCTCTTTCCGAAAACATACACTGCTCAAGAGCAGAAAATGTAGCGGGAGAAGAGCGACGCTGCTTAATGCAGAGTCGCGTAGGCTGCAAAACGTCTACTTGTGCCAAAGAGATGCATCTGCCAGGGTAGGCGATGTGTGGCGACGTCTTGCTTTTTTGTGTGGTCTTTTCCTCCGTATTCATCGTTTTTTCACGGGTTGTTCATAGGGAACCCAGCGTTCCCTCTATCACTTCATAGTGAACTAGTGTATAAGAACTCATCGATTTTTTGGGTGTGATGGAATTATTGAACATAATGCTGCAAATTCGCTTTTTCCAAGTCAAATTGATAATTTAAATTGGTAGGGAGGAGGACTGAAGCTTTTCGCTGAAGAGTAAACAATGAAATAATCCGTGCTAAATGTTCATCATCAATTTTGTGGATTCGATTTACTCCATGCCCGGTAGAGGAGCCAAACACGTTGTACGGCCGAAGAAGTCGAGATAGTGCTACCTTTGTTGCTCGAATGGCGTTCGATCCTTCAACGCTTGTGCGTTCATAGCCAGATGCTAAACCTTCGATTAAGTCTCCTTGTTTGGCACCCTTCGAACCATGAAGAGCGATAATCCCCAATATAATGAATTGATGACGCTTGACCGTATCCCAGCGATGGAAGTCTCCATAAAATCTGTCTTCTAATTTTTGTAAAATATCAATATCTTCGTTACTTAATTCGAAATCATCAACTTTTTTCTTTACTATTGGCTTTTGTTCTTCTGAGAAAATTTCAGAAAATTCTTTCCATTTATGTTGAGATTCAATCCAATAATCTAGTTTTTCAGAAAAAATTGGATCTGCACCGCCTCGAAGTTCCCATAGTGTGCGGTGAAGTAACTCTGGAGCAACCCGTTCAAATGCCGTTGGGTCGTGGGTTGAGATGTAATTTAATGCATTGAGGAATTTCTTATTCCGCTTGTCAATACCCTTGTCAGCGGACCCCTGCATCAGTTTACGTGAGATTGTGGTAGTTTTATTTTCTTTCTTTGTTCTGATTGCTTGATTTTTCATTTTCTTCCCTCTTTTTCACGGCAATTTCCGTAAACTTTCACGGGGTTGTGTTTATTTTTCCGTAATTCGTTTTTGCACTTTCATAAAGCGCACAATGATGACCTGTTATAAAACATGATTCAAAATCGCTTCATCATCGAGCGATGGAGGCCTATTTTCCCAATAGAATAAGGTTCATCGATTAATTTCCAACCTGAATGTTCATAAAATTCGATAGCAATTTCTCGGGCCTGTAGGAATCCAGCCTTTGCATGAAAATGTGATTTTCCTGCTTCTTCCAGCAGTTGTAAGAGTTGTTTTGCAAAACCTTTTCGACGTTGGTCAGCGACTGTGCCCATTTGTCGTATTTGAACAGCGGGCCTGCATGACAAGTCGTTTGGTGCGAGAGGTCCAAATGCCGGAATTGTGGTGGCTCCAGGTCCGTCATGGTCTTTTGCCTCACCGTCGGAGGAAGGAGAAATCAGGTGAAGCCGTCCTACTGCGATTATTCTGTCTTTCATCATTGCAAAACAATGGATTGCTTCCTTGTCGTCCTCGAGTCGCTCACTTCCTTCGGGCATTCCTATTGGTTGTCGTAGGATTTCAAACCTCGTTCTAAAGTAGGCTTGAGGGATATCCTCTCCGGGAAAAATCATATGGAATTCAACCGGTGATGTCATCTTCAAAACCCAAATAGAAGCAATGCTGCGATAAGTAACATGAATGGTAAGACGCTCAGCAACACTCCAATTGTTAACATTCCTTTTCCGTATGCCGGAGATTTCCGGTATGCACGGACAGTGAATCCGATGTAGGTGAGTGGCATAACGAAACAAAGCGTACTAAATACAGATTCTTCCCTCTCCCATTCTGCCTCTTGTTTTTCCTGAGCAACAAAATCAATGATACTGTAAGCAAAATTGATGGTTTTGTTATCCAATTCTGGTTCCTCAAACCATACAGTAGTATTATCAAAGAAAAAGTATCCAATCGCTTTCTCATTGTATACATTTTGTTCACCATCACAATCATTCATACAATATGAACTGTACATAATTTTTCGATCATCGCCATAATTTTCCCAAGAACACCACAGATTGTAACTTGTATTTCCGTCCTCAACATACGCATTGCATGAATCTAGCCCTTCGTTTTCACCCAGTTCCAACTCCAGAGTAAAAGTCGAATTTTCTGATGAAATTGTTGTTCTATAATCTGAATAATACTCAGCCCAACTCGATGCAAAAAGAGCGTTGATTGACCCAAATACAAAACCCAAAAACATGTAGAGAATGAAGCCGATGAGAATCCCCCAGGCAAATGATGGAGGTTTCTTTTCGACCGGTGCTATACTTTCCCATTTCTGACTCCCTCCTGTCATGAACTGTTGTACTTCCCCTGAAAGTACAGGTTGTGTCGACAATGGAATTGATATGGATTGAGGGGCAACTGACTGTTCAATACCAGAGAACATGGACGACTGATTGGATTTCTGCTCATCGTCAGCATCAGCCATGACGCTGAAAGAAAGGTCTTCATCTTGAATATTTAGCCAATCAAAACATGTTGGTTGTGAAAGTCGCGTTGAAATATGATTTCCGATTGGCCTGTCCATATGCACGGATGTCAGAGTGGCTATGAGCGGGACTGCAGATCCTGAGACCGGAGTTCGAATCTCCGTCCGTGCTCCACGATTCTACAACAATAACATGGTGATTGAATGCCTAAAATGAATGAACGACTAGCATCTGTTGGTTCAGGATTTGCTAAATTCCTCACACCACCAGAACCCGATGTCATTCGGTTCACTGTAGGCCAGCCTGACTTCGCTACACCCGCATCAATTGTTGAAGCAGCAAAGAATGCTCTTGACCGAGGAGAAACAACCTACACACGACCACAAGGAAGTTTTGAATTGTGTCAGGCTGTCTCTTCACACCTTCAACGATACAACATTCATCGAAATCATGATGATGTGCTCATCACTCCAGGTTGTAAACAGGCTTTGTTCTACTCAATGCTGACACTGCTCAATCCAGGTGATGAAGTCTTGTTGCTTTCACCAGCGTGGCCATCCTACGATGGTATGCTCAAACTTTTGGGTGTTGTACCGATTCATGTACCCGTACACCACCACAATTACCACCCTGATTTTGATGCTCTAGCCGCTGCTGTCTCCTCAAAAACAACAGCGATTATTCTTAACTCTCCAAACAATCCAACTGGTGCTGTTTACACCTCATCAGAGATTGAACAACTCACTGCATTTTCTGTTCAGCATGACCTATGGATTATCGATGATATGATCTATGCAAATCTCACTTGGGCTGATGAAGGATACACCTCACCAACTTCATTTGAAGGCGGAGCTGAACGAACAGTATCGATTGGCGGATGGTCAAAAGGTTGGTCGATGACGGGGTGGAGGCTCGGTTGGATCACGGGACCAACACATGTGATGAGCAATGTCAAAACTGTAAACGCGAGCTCTGCGACACATGTTCCAACATTTCTCATGCCAGCCGCAAAGCAGGCGTTTGAAGCAATGAACGATGTTGAACTCATGAAAAAAGAATTCGCAAAACGTCGAACACTCATCCACGAAGGGTTTCAATCCCTCCCAGGTGTTAAGGTTCCAGAACCTGAAGGTGCCTTCTACATGTTCTGTGATATCAGAGGAACGGGAATGAACGATACCGAATTTGCTCTCCGTGCAATGGAAGAAGCAAGAGTTCAGTGCATTCCAGGGTCCCTCATGCCAGGTGGAGAAGGATTTATTCGAATCAGTTATGCAACCAGCGAAGACAACATCAACGAGGGTGTTCGTCGACTCAAGCAATGGTTAGAACAAATTGAATGATGGTTCTGGATTTTACCCTTCATACTTTTTGTCTTCTTCTTGCCAATTATATGAGGCAGTTTGAAGACGGAGGCGGACAAGGAATACACATGGCCGTTGATGAAACCGGTATCTCGGTTCGAGACGGTGTCATCGCAGGTGATGCTTCAGTTACGTCTTCAGGCTCTGGAGTAGCACAAATCAACCTTCAAGATTCTGCGATAGCGGGCGATGTTACCATTGTACAAAACACAATGAATACCGACGAGCTCGTCGAAAAACTACGTTCTGAACTGACACAATTCAAGAGTGGAGGTGTGGGATTCAAACTACCTGAAGGCGGATTTTCTCGTCACGATATTGAAGCACTCATCCCCCAACTCATCCGTGACCCAAGTCCACTTAGGGAATTATCCACACCAAATCTCGTTGAATTTGGCCGGTTACTGCGTGCCATGGCACAACCGAAACTGCTAGCAATCATCGCTTCCCAGCTTCTTGGCCGAGAAGATGTGCGTTCAACACCTGCCATCTTAACCGCTGCCCATCTTCTTGGAGCAGATGCTGAAACTGCGGTCTTACGACCAAGAAGTGCTTTACAACATGCCGATACTGCCTTTCAAATCGCAAACGAGCACGGACTAATTGAACTTGCTGCGTGTGCTTTGCACACCTCAATTCGATGTTGTAAAGAATTATCCATCGACCGAATGAAATATGTCGAAAACGTTACAACATATCTCGAACAATATGGTGAGGGTAACGATATTGCTGCAGCGTGGCTTCATATTTCACTCGGTGAACATCATGAGGGAGCCCGAGGTGGTCTTGCTGATCACCATGAGTCGATGGGTCTTGATAGAGCCCGTAAAGCAGGCGATATCGAAGCTCAAATTCTTGCCTTGGTCCTTTCGGCAGACAACACCCATTGGGTGATTCGAGAGCATATTTGGGAAGACCTCAAATCATCCAGTGAGCGATATGGTCTTCGATTTTACTCAATGCTCATCAATCTCGCTGATTTTGTTCGTCATGGTGAATATCAGCGTCTTTTAGCGGGTATTCGAACGATTCAACGGACATCTCGAGAAGCAGGTCTCATCGAACTCGAAGTCATGGGTGCTCTTCTTCAATTTACACAGGGCGTTCACAACATCATCGAAGATGGTGCCTTAACTCAGGCCCAAAAGTCATCAAGCATTCGACAATTATTGGACGAAGATCACATTGCAGAAGCTATCGACCGCGTGTTAACCGAAGGCTACCTCGGTCTCGATGACGAACTGGTGTTCTTTTTCGGCCTTATCGCTCTTTCAAATTTATCGTTGCCCCCTCAAGGTCAAGCATATCTTCAACTCGAACGTGAGTCAACCACGGTTTCAATTCGTGCTATGCTCCTGTTGTTGTCAGGTATCACTGAAAATGGAAGCTATGACCAACGTGTTTTACGTAATGTAAAGAAAATGCTCATTGAAAAAGAAATTACATTAGACCAACCTGTTTGGAGGTTGTTTGAATTGGCCTCGAAATCTCGCCGAACCGAGGTTATCACGCCACAACAACGTGAACAATTCGTTCAAAGGAACCCTGTACCAGCTGACATTGGTCGTTTTGTGTTTTGGTTTGTTGCGACATTTTGGCTCATTGAACTCATGAATCTTCTCGATTATATTGACTTTTCATTCGCTGAGTACATCGCATTGGATGAATCTTTCACTGGATTGTTTTTGCCTATTGTTTTCATTGCATCATATACGATGCGAAGTTTGCGGGCTTCAAAAATTACTGAACTTCGCCGTTCGCAACAAAATAGACCCGACCCTATTCCATATTTGTTCAATGAGACCACCATTAGTGAAGGGCGAGAAATTGTCAACATCCTCTTGCATTGGTTAGGCTCGCTCTTGATGACAATCATCTTTTTCATAATGCTGGTTGGCGAAAGTTACCCGAGCCGCGAAGGCGTCATCATTCTCTTTGTCCTCTATGTTCTCATCACACAATCCATACATAATTCACATCATTCTTTACAGATGTGGCGAAGATTCGCATTCCTTAACGTGTGCTTTGTAGGTGTTGCTTTCTTCATGGATCAAGATATTGTGCACCCTGATTCCTTCCTCACCTATTGGTACGGTTTGATGGTGCTTGTCCTCCTCGTCTACTTTTCAAACAAGAAAACAATGCAAGAAAAGTACAGTGCGATGATTCAGCAATACCAGGATGTGAACTAATGGTTTATCGCGTTACACTCAAACACGCTCATGGAAAAATTTCCCATGAAGCTGTCATGGATTTAGTTAAACGATTGGATGGCAATGAACATGCTGAATTTCGAATGACGGATGATGGCATTCACTTCCAAACGGGTGATGCTGAGGCTGTGATTAGCCATCGCAGTGGAGAAATCGTGATTACACCTGGCTCCCCATCGAGAATTCGTGCAACTCGAATTGGGGAACTATTTGTTGTTCCTGGAATGATCATGAATGCACAAAATAAGAAGCGGAACAAAAAGGCAACCAACACAGCGACAATGGCTATGATGGCAACGCTCGATGCTGACCCAGCTGATGTTCACAGCAACCTGTTCCCCGATGTATCGCCTGAAGAGTGGGAAGGAATTCGAAACGCCATGGGTGTTGAAGATGTGCAAGAAATCATTTCACCATTTTCTGCACATCAACCCGCTGAAGCTAGAACAATTGATCTCTCTGAAAGTTTTAGCATCAATGCTGACCATTGGACTCCTCCAACAACATGGATGGGTCGTCGTGGGAAAGATGCTGCTGAGTATCTCAATTATCCAAGAGGCTCTCCACAATTCTTCGTTCGCCAACTCCCACTTGACCCTTGGAATATCCTTTGGGATGAATCGATGAGCGTTGGCGGCATTGAATGGAATTAAGCCCACTCTGAAGGGTCAAATCCACTACCGAATGTTCGCTCTTCATCAATCTCTATCTCTTGAACATCAGTAACATTGCCATCATGTTCCGGTGCATTGGTCTTCGCCCAATCATCAACAGGTCCTGGTTTTCCAACACCTGGACCGTACGAGTATTTTATTTCATGAATAAGGCCTAATTTCACAAGCCATAGTTTTCTCAGTGTGTTCATAAATTCATTTTTTGTTAGGCCATCAAACCAAATTGGCAGGCTGACGTTAAACGCTTGAAGAGGTCCAGGTTTTTCTTTTCCGTCATGGCCCATATGGATACCCCAATCAACACCCTGTCGAATAAGGTGAAGGCGGCTTTCATGCACCCATTCATCCCATCCATCTTTGTCATCGGTCATGTGTTGTGACATTTCGATTTGCTGACCCTCGTCGACTCTGGTCATGGATGAAATGGCAACGAGGTCTCTATTGTTTGGAACAATAACGGCAAACATGTGGCCTTGGCCTGCTGAAGGATATCGAATAAGGAAATGTGCTTGGGCCCTTTTATCAGGTTGACTTCGGACGGTTAAACGCTCATCTGCTATCCATTTTTTCAAGTTCTCAATAACTTCCGAGGCATCCATCGACCTCGGCTAAAACCTCATCCCGTTTGAATCGTTTGGATTGAAATGTGTCGAAAATTATCTCGATTCTAGCGTTTCAACCATCGATTGAATCAAAGTATGTAGTCGCTGTTTTTCTGATTTAGGCATCATTTTTCGATTCCATGCTTTTCTCGTATCAACAAAATCATCCCATGCCCAAGCGAAACTATGTCCGGATATCCAAAACAATGGAAAAGAGACAAGTATTACGATGAGAATAGTACATGTTTGTTGCAACCTTGATGTGCCAAGGAATGTCATCCAATCAACTCCTGTGAGAGATTCTATCGATGCACTTTGCCACATAAGCACTCCGACAAGAAGAAGAGAGGCAAGAGGCCAAACGATCATCGAGCCAAACATTGCTGCGAGAAACTGGTAACTCGTCCTCGCATCAAGTCCCTCATCAGTGTTATCACCCAATATGCGGCCCATCAACAACTGGAAGCCAAGTGAAAGCAAGAATAGAGGCAAGAACAAAAAGAAAACAGACCATCGTACAAGACTTTTCACTGCTAAAAGTGGATTTGCTTTTCTCAATTGTGACGGATTTGATGACAAATCTCGACCGTCAAGTCGATGTTTTTCCAAAATTTTCCCTGCCTCGATTGCATTCTCAAGAAGTTTGTCAGATGTTGTTGCTGGAGGTAGGCTTGTTTCTGATTGGTACTTTTCCCGTATTTTTCTGGCTGCATGAACTTCTTCGCTCCACTGATTCAATGGTGCTCGTTCCATGCGAGATTTCACATGAGCGAGCACATGGAAGCCTCGATGTTCATCCCATGTTTGTGCGTGAGGTGTTAACTTTGGTAAACGGCGTTCAAGTTCATCCCTGAAATGGTGAACCAATTCAGCAGGTGGCTCAACCCAGTCTTTTTTCCGAACGGCTTCGACCATATCTTCGGGTATCATCTCCGCATCGATTATGATCGCCTGACCAAATTCGATGTATTGGTCGGTTCTGAAGTGCTCCTTTGTTCGAAAATGAAGGCCGGTTGGTACGAGTTTTGGCATCGGTTGACCGTTTGCCTTCGCAAGAGCTGCTGCTGCGAGGACAGTGCGCATCGGTCCTGTTCGAAAACGAATCATGTGGGCTTTGTCATGGCTGGTCCCCTCCGGAAAGAGAACACATCCAAATCCATGTGCAATTCCACTTGCGAGGGATAGCAAAGAACGGCCATTGATATGATTAGCTTCTTCTTCTGTGCAACCTCCACGAAGTAATTCCGCTTTACGAACCACCGGTTGAACTGCCAGTTTTCGTGTCCACCACCCCAAAAAGAAACGTGTGACTAGGTCGTGACGACTGCCTACAACAAATTCCTTTGGATGCTGCAAAAATATGCCCAGCGGGTCCATGAGGCCGTTTGTGTGCCATCCACAGCACATAGAACCACCTTCGTGGTCTAATTCTTCAATTGATGAGGAAGACGTCGTCCGAAATTGTATGGCTGAAACTCGACGGCAAAACCAAAAGCCAAGCCAAGTCCAAAACGGTGAGCCAGGTGTTGAACGATTGAAGACTGGGAGTGGGGCGCGAAGTAATTTTTCCATGTTCATTTTTTTTGCAGATGCGGAAAGAATGGGCAGAACCTCACCGTTGTGCACAACGACTTCGGTATCGAGGTCGGCTTGTGTCATGCTCTTACCCCCGTAGTGAAGATGCGAGTAAAGCCAAATCTTCGTGGTCAATCTCGGAGGAAGTGGGGGTTCTAGGCCACATCGCAGCTAAAGTCGAGCCTCCATCTCCTACTGTTCTGGGAAGAACATGAACATGGACATGTGGCACTTCTTGGCCTGCGTTTGGTCCATCGTGGAGGCAAACGGTGAAATCATTCGTAGCAAAGTGTTTGCTCAACAATTGCTGAACTTGAACAATACCTTCCATCAATGCTGATGCCTCGGATTCAGAGAGCATGCTGAGGTGAGAAACTCCTCGTTTCGGTATCACAAGCGTATGGCCTTCTCGTCGAGGAAAAATATCCAAGAATGCAAACCATTGTTCACCCTCGGCGACTTTGTGACAAGGAATTTCTCCCTTGACTATTTTTTCAAATAGAGTTTGGTCAGCCATGAACGTGCTACTCTCAATCCATTTTTGAGATTAAGCACCGTGAATGGTGGTATTATTCATCTTGTGGAGCGAGAATCCAATGACCACCTGCACCTTTCTTCAATGCAAGTCGACCGGTTTGGCCTGAAACATCTACAGTAATGTGATGGAGGAAATCATGTGAGGATTCTGTGAAATCAGTTCGCTTAAATTGACCTCGCGATTCTTCCCGAGCAAGTGATGATATCGTGCATGCTGTGAGCAACCTGATACTTGCTTGTGTGTTGAGAACTTCGACTAAGTTGGTGTTCATCACCAACGACGTTTGGTCGAGATGAAGTGATTCTGCTTGCACTGAGATGGCCTCGAGTTCTTCTTTGAGTTGTTGAAGTGACTGTGAGTTCATTTCTTTCGTTGCTGCGAGAGATGAACGAATTGATGAGACGATATTGCCGATTCGGAGTGCGTGGCTCTTTTCTTCACCTGCTTCCATCATAGCTGATATGTCCGCTTCCATTTGAGCAAATGCTTCTTGGAGACGGTCTGAAGATGCAAAAGACCTGCCGGATAACCAGTCACCTGATGCGGCGTCTCTGCCTGCTTCTGATGCTATCGCTAGACTATCGAGCATGCGGTTGCCAACGAGAAGACCTGCCCCATGGAAACCACTTGAGGCTGCGTCGCCAGCTGCGTAAAGACCCGTTGCCCATCTCGACCAAGAACCGACAACACATCGGCCAAGGCTATCAACAGGTAGACCTCCGATGGTGAAATCGACTCTGCATTCTATGGGAACAGTTGACCGATTCATGTCGATGCCACTTCGCATTTTTACAAGGTCAAATGTTGAAGTCCACCATGCCTTGTTTTCACCGAGTTGACGTGCGTCGAGAACAGGTTGGACAGCCGAAGAAATTGCGTCGCAAAGTGCTGAGTGGTCAAGATCTTTGGTTGCAATTTCCGGACCTGTTGATTCATGAAGCCCTGCTCCGTCTGATAGAATGCCAAATGGTAATGCAATGTTCGTTCCTTTTACGCAAAGAGGATGAGAAATAACATGTTCCATATCTCTCAACGGGATGCCTGCTCGAAACGCCATATCCATTCCAAATCCAACAGAACCACCTGAGAACGCTCCCTCAAATCCTTCATCGGCTATAATGAGGGCTTTACATTGGATTGGAACGATGGTTCCGTTCATCGAATCGAGGGCAAGAAGTCCTTCGACTGCGAAATCGTTGAGCACGAGATGAAGAGGGATGTGGTCGCCCCTTCGAACGACACCAAATTTCATCGCTTGTTCTTCAAGCACTTGGTGGACTTCAAGTGATGTACTGTCCCCAGAATCAATACAACGTGGTTGACGATGGCCTACGGCGTGACGGGTCTTTGGTAATCCTTTTTGGTCACGATGAAAGATGACGCCTTTTCGTTCAAGATAGTCGACTTCGCTGATGGCTTTTGCAGAAATTGTTGAAACGACGTCTTGGTCCGAGAGAAAGGCTCCTGAACGAACTGTATCTTCTCTGTGATCTCTGTTATTTGCTTCTTGAAGACCTGCTGCAATACCGTCACGGGCACCATGACCGTGATGGCCAAGACCTGTTGAGGAGAGCAACAATGTTGTTGCACCTGCGGCGGCCGACTCGCTTGCTGCACGCAATCCTGCAAGTGTATCACCAAGAACGACGACATCCCACGCTTCCATTTCTGCACGCCCTCACCACTGTCGAAACACCCTCCCTCCATAAGCAAACCGATTCAACCGTCTGCTTAATCTGTGAAATTGGGGAAGGGTAATAACGACAATTTTCGAACCCTTTCTTCCTCTTTGGTCTTATTCCAACTGTTCTGATTGATGGCACGTGTAGATCTTGTTTCAAGAACTGAAGATTCGATAACGATACCATCACTATCGCGTAGAATCACCTGTACATTTTGAAGAGAATTGTTGGATTTGTACCAGGCAATGCTGAGCCATAGAACGACACCTCGCTGAAGATACCTCGGCATCCAATCGAGTGCATCGTTGTCTCCATCATTTCGCAATTGAACTGGCCCGGTCGGTGGAGGGCAGGGTGCAACTTCGAATCGGTGATCTCTTGACAATGGTTCGCCATCAGGGCAAATGACCTCAATTCGGGCAACTTTTTCTTCAAATGTTTGATTATTCAATGCAATGAAGAGATGTCCGGCCCCACCAACGCATTCTTTGTCGAGAGCAATGTCCATTCTCCAATCTGAACGAAGGTATTCTGGTCTACCCGAAATGAGATCCAACTGAAGACGTTCGAGCAGTTGAAATGCCCCTGGTTGCCAATTTCTTGCATGTGAGATAAGGCGTTGAAATGATCGCCAATGAAACAATTGTTCACGATCAAGAATAAGGGCTTCAATCGCATCGTTTCGAATGAATTCTTTAATTTCTTCAAGTGCCTCGTCAGAAGTGATTTCTGCATTCATATCGAGATAAAGAACATACAACAAACGTTCCCATGATTGTTCCTTATCAAAACCAGGCAAAACGCTCTCATCGAACTTCTTCATCCACTCATTCCATTCAATCGTGAGGTCGGGGTCGAGATGAAGAACGAGCATCTCACTCAAAATTGAACCCAATTGCGTTGGGTGATGAGTCGGCGAATGATGGGTGAGGTATGGCATTAAATCGCCCTGTTGTCGAACGGTTTCTGAAGTAAAAATGGAATGAAACATATGAGCAAAGCCGAGAGTCATTGCAACGAGAAGGGCAAGATTCCAGGCAATCGTATCTGGGGTGATAGCAGTTGCGAAACCGAGCAAAAAGAGTGCAAACATGCCCAAAAAAACGTTGGTGAGAATGTGTCGCCTTACGTCGGTTAGTCCCTCGAGCACTCGATCCATACCCGGTTGAGAACGTAGAGATTGTTTGTGGGTCATGTGCAAACTTCCAAGTTCTCGTAAGGATAATTTTGCTTGCGTTGCAGACCACATCGATTCTGATGCAAGAAGCGGTGGAAGGATGGCAATGCCAACAGGAATAAACCAAATCAAAAACACTTGAAGTGGATTGCCAACCGATTCTTCTGGAATCAAGGCTGTAAATAACGCTACGATGGCGACACTAAAGCCAAACATAATTCGGAGAAGCATGAGAAATCGATTTCTCGCAATTATTCCAGCTTGCAATCTTCTTCGTTCTTGCACTTCCCATTTCTCAAGGGTTCGTTCAAGAGGGTTATCCGTTCGAGTAAACCCAGAGCCGTAAGGGTCTGGCAAGATGTTATGGGCACGCTCAGCCTGCTTTGTTGTGGCCGATTTTTCGTCGTCCATGGTCGCCCGCCTCATGTGATGGCTGTATTGCTTCAATATGGGTCTTTTTGCTTTCTTGGAATAAACAATCCATTTGGACAAGCTTATGAGCGGGCGTGGCAGGATTCGAACCCGCGATCTTCGGCTTAGGAGGCCGACGCATTATCCAGCTGTGCTACACGCCCAAATCTTGCTGACATGGATTGTTTCATGACGGTTGCGATGATTCACTTTGGTTGCTTCATCGCATCGGCAATTGAGAAAAAGAGTGCTTCTAAATGCACTCTTCCCTTCGAGCCGTACCTCATCGAAACATCGCATTTTGCCACCGCATTCATCAGCATATCCATCGTATCAATATCGTAATGTGACCTTCCTTTGATGAGGAATGCATGAATTTGTTCAACGACATCTGTTGGGCTTAGGTAATGCTTTGCCATGATTTGATCAAGCAACCCCATGGCTCCTTTGAGGACAAGCACTTGCTTGTTCGCTTGTCGTTCTCGTTTCCAATCAATGATTCTCCCTCTCATGGCTTCTTCGACCATCAATTGAATTTCTCTTGAGATGATATTTGATGCAATTTTTTGGACATTTTCTCGGGCGCCCAGATGGTTATGATGATGCATCGTATCGGTCAAGAAAATTGCTCTTCGAAGATTGCCATTTGCGACGTGAGCGATATCACCCAATACGCCCTTTGCAACATTGCATTGCTCTTCGGCTACAATTTGTGTGAGGCGCTTTTCAATTTGTGATGAGGAAAGTGCAGGTAGACGAATATGATGGGTTCGACTTCGTAATGCATCAATCACTCTAGAAGGCGTGGTCGCTGTAAAAATAAATCGAGCATTGATGCTTGTTTTCTCCATCATTCGTCGAAGGTATGCTTGCATGCCTCTCGTAAGATAATCAGCATCTTCAATAATCAAAATACGAGAAATCGGGCGCTGATCTCCTTTCTCGAGTTCAATACCGGCGGGCGGTGGCGATGTTGAGGTTCCATCGTATTGAAGAAATTGAAAGGAGTCAAGGCTAGTACGTGATGCCAAAGTATCGCCTGATTGTGAGCCAGAAGGACGAAGAAATGCTTCGAAATTCGCCATTGCACCTTCTTTTCGAACAATGTTTCGGGCTTGAAGAACATGACTTGTTGCTTTCCAACTTTGACCAAGCACTTGCCGACATACAAGACGATGCATCGCAGTTTTCCCACAACCAGATGGCCCGGAAATGAGAAGATGTGGTGGTTCAGCGACCGTTGTCACGTGCTGAAGATACGCATGTATTTCCTCAGGAATGAGCAATTCAGAGTACAGGCGCGGGGCTTTGGATTCTAGCCACATTGCCATGTTGAATACCATATGACGAGAGTCTTTCAACTCTGCGAAGAAGATTATTCAGCAGATACACGCTTGGTACCATGACGTCGTAATTTGACGAAGATTCGAGCGCCACAGGATTTGCAGCTGATTCCATTTCGGTCGCGATGAAAGGCTTCTATTGAGCCGCAATCGGCACATTTGTAATCGACGTTTTCCATCATCTTATTCCCTCGATGTGCCTCCGAATTGCCCATTGGTTTTGAATGTGTTCATTGACATAAGCCTGAGAGATAATCGAGAACGCCGGATGGAACGAGAGCAAGTTGACCTGCTCGTATCAATTCCATCATGACTTCTTCAACAACAATTTCGTCAATGTTGAGCTCATATGCGATTTTTAAAATCCCATTTGCGTCAGAACCATGGCGCTCAATACAATCGACAATCTGATCGAAAAGTGGACTTTGCTTTCCCCTCGAAATGGGTTTGCGTTTGGCTTTGTGAGACATTTCAACAATTGGATTGGCCACCAACGATTTGTGGCATGAGGATGATGTCGTCGTCTTCGGTCAAATCATGCTCAACCAGTTGTTGAAGGTTGAGCATCTGGCCATTCACGAATGGCCAACTGTTGTTTTGTTGGGATGTTGCCTTGTCGACGAGTTCTTGTTTCGACATCAACACTGTTGTATGACCTGAAGAGGACGGAATCTTGACCTTGAGGGCCGTTATGTTATCGCTTCCACCAACGATAGGTGGCATGAGGCGAATGAGGCTATCATCTTCCAAATCCATGCTCGCAAAATCGTCAATGCTGACGGAGGTGTCGTTGACATACACCCATGTGTTGGTTGCGTCAGCAAGTCGTTCGACGACTTCTTCTTGTGTCATTTGAGCAACAGTGTGCCCGGTTTTATCTGCTATCTGTACTGTAAATGTTTTCATTTTAGTTCCTTCCTGACCCTTGGATGTGATGTTGAAATGCTGTTCTTCGTCATCTCCGTTGGGCACTGGAGAAGAATATACTCCACTTATTATAAAGAATGGATTTTGATTCAAAATCGAATATTTGCTTGGCGTGCAAGAAGGTAAATTTGCATGCTCTGTTCAAGCATTGCTGCGTTCGCCCATGCTTGATTAAAATCAGCACCAACTGCGAAAGCACCATGGCCTCGGATCACAACAGCCCTCATACCACCTTGCTGAAGAGCCTCAACCAGTTGTCGAAGGAATTCGTCTGGATTTTCTTCATCTGGTTCGACGATGATGATTTTTCCAAGATTTTGCTTCCCTACGACATCAATAGGCTGAACGAGAACAAGGTCTTGTTCACAACTCACTGCTGTTGTGTAAGGGGCATGAACTCGAATAGCGGCAGCAGGACCACCTGTGACCATGCTTACTGAGGCTAGAACAACTTCAAACGAACGCCAGTCTGACGTAGCCCCCCTTGGTGCAACCCCGCTCCCCATTTGACCAATGCATATACTTCGTTCGTCCATCGATGCAAGCATCACCATATGTTTTGTCGCAAGCATGACGCCTGGTTGCCCTGGATGTAACATAGCAAGTCCACCGAGGTTGCCGCGTACGAGATGATCTCGGTCAAGTTGTTTCCCTAATCGAATGAAATCATTGACCAAGTGGCCTGCAATGACAATATTTCCCTCGACGATAGGAGGCATATTTGGTTCCTCAAGATCTTTGATGACTTCGACAGCTCCTTGGAGGGCCCCGTCTAAGCGTTGGATTTCTTTTTGCATTGCTTCAACATCTTGATGAGGAGTTGGTTCAACTTCCACAGCAGGTTCTTCTTCTGAAGACGTTGCTTCAACAGATGCATTAGCAATTGATTCTGCTTCGTGAGTGATTTCTAGTAGTTCAGTGTTGTTTTCGTTTTCAGAAACCGGTTGTCCAGCATCTTCATTTCTTTCTTCCTCGATTTTGGGTTCCTCTGATCGAGGTTCTTCTACCGTTACTTCCGCATCTTCAACAATCGAATCTTCTGCGACTTCATCCGGTAGTACCTCTTCGGATTGTTCCTTAGACGCGTCTTGAGGAGGGGTGGAAGGTAGTGGGCCGCTCGGTGGACCTGATGGCGGGGGACCTGAGGGTGGGCCACCCGGTGGACCTGATGGAGGAGGGCCAGATGGTGGACCGCTCGGTGAACTAGATGGTGGGGGACCTGAGGGTGGGCCTGATGGTGGGCCACCCGGTGGACCTGATGGAGGAGGGCCGGATGGTGGGCCGCTCGGTGAACTAGAAGGTGGGGGGCCAGGGGGTAGGCCGGATGGTGGGCCGCTCGGCGGGCCTGATGGTGGGCCACTGGGTGGACCGATTGGTGTTGAATCTGCATCTTGGGATTCTGTCAATTCTTCCTCAGAGATTTGTTCAGCGTCAACTTCATGCTCCACATCATCGTTGATGGTAGGTTCACCTGTAACATCTACCGAATTCTCATCGGCTTGAACTTGGTCGATTTCTTCGGCTGTACCAAACGCATTACCCATCATTGCATTCAACTGCGCTAATTCTTCTTCTTCTCTCGATTTCTCCGAAGAATTTTTCTTGGTCATGACTACCTACTCGTTTGACCCAGTTCGCGCGACTTAAATATCGGTTGCGCTCCCGATGTTTGCTACTGCCCGCTTGGTGTAGAGGTTATCATGCAGGATTGTCATTCCTGCGACCCGGGTTCAATTCCCGGAGCGGGCGCCAATCACTCTTCTTCTGAAGCAGTACGTCTCATGGAATCCATTGGGAAAATGAGCCAAAAAATAGGCAAAGTGTAGAGTGTTGGAATGTTTTTACCAACCTGAAACGAAAATGTTGAGCCAAACTGGATATAGGCATGGCTGTAATTTTCTGATGCAAGTTGTTCTGTTGAATTTCGAGCATCTTGAAGATCTTGTTTTGCAACCAACCCTAAATCATATCCTGAATATGATGTTTCAATTTTCACTCCACGGTGTGTCACATGCCAATCAACATCGTCGTCTTGATGGAGCAGGGATTCCTCAACATCATTGCTTGCGAAATTTTGGTAGGCAAGGCTTCCATCTCTTCCAGAGCCTAAATCGTACACATAGAGGGTTGGAAAAACAATAAAAAATGACAAAAGAATCCATAAAAAAGTGATGGAAAGCACGGCATTTGTCCAACGAAAAGATGTAAAATGTAATCCGTGCAATATGATGAAGACCAACAGTGAAACAAAGATGAGTGTCCGACCGAGTTCAACAAAATCCGTGTCTGATGATGCATTTTGGTCTTCACCTTCCTCTTCTTCAAGTTGAGAATCCTCTACAGTTGTTCCATTTCGAGAAAAGCTGTATAAGAAAAAGGACGTCGCCTTTTCCATTTCTACATCGATGTAGGTTTGGTCAGCATCAACGACAACAAGGGCATGTATTTCGGTTGGTGAAGGTTTACCCTCTTCATAGACGCCATCAAACTCAACAACCATCCAAGCACTCATGTAGACATGCAAGGCAAAGAGAATCGCAACCCCACAATTGAGGTACACAAACCATCTACGTGGTCGAAGACGCAGTTGCACACTGAGTCCTCGCGTGTTTCATTGATTATTCTTCGTCTTTTCCTCGGAGAGCAACAAAGAACGCAAGGCACAGCATGCTCATGACGCTGAGTGGTGAGAGGAACGGAAGGAGGCCTTCCGCATCCGCTGCGTCATCTGCAGTTGTTTCTCCTTCGTTGGTTGTGTCTCCTGGTTCGTCGTTTCCAAGATCGAGGTTTGAAGTGTCAGCACCTGCTTGTTCAAGTGCTTCTTCGAGAGCATCAAAGTCGTACGATTCGAGGTCAACAATGGTGCCCAAATCATTGGACTCCGCCATAGTTGACTGAGCATTCATTGCTTCAACGCCAGTGATGTATCGAATACTGACCTTTGCAGGTGCATCGTTTGAGAAATCCTCAGTCTCTGGTCCAACGAGCACATACCAGTCTCCGTTGGCATCCATTGCATACACACCGACACCGACGATGGTTGCATGTTGATTGCTCCACATTGGAGCCCACATGCCATCTTCGTAAGGGAATTCATCAGCCACGACATCGCTCAAACGGTCATCCAAGTTCATGCCGAAATCTTCGAGGACATCTGGAAGCCCAGATTCAGCGAGTCCTTCGAACACCGCAAGGAGTCTGTCACTTGGTTCTGGTTCTGCTTCTGCAGTTTCACAAGCAAAGAGGGTTTGGTACGCATTGCCTTCATCATCCTCGAGAGAAGCTTCGTAGCAATATTCGCCTTCTGATGGAGCGATGAACATTTCATCTAGTCCGTATGTGTTTTCGTCAACAATGTGTTCTATGGTTTCAACTTCGTTGCCATCTTCGTCGAATATTGTAATACTAAGAGTTTGAGTTTCACCTTCGGCAGGTGTGTTGTACATGTAGACACTGTAATACTGGGTCATGTCCTCATTGTTCACTCGCAAACCGTTCATTTGAGCACCAATAAAGAGTTGAGAACATGGTGCGTTATAGTTTGAGACGTCAACATTTTCACCGCTGAGGCTGACCGTTGCACATATTTCGTGCTCTCCGTAGCCAAGGTCCATGGTTGTTAAGTCGTATTCTTCGTAAAGATAGATTGAATCGTAAATGTCTCCATTGCATTCGTCAATATCCCATGTACCATATCCATGACACATGACCATGTTTTCGGAAATTTCAGGTGAGCCATCGATGTACAATGTGACGTCCATACCGAACGCAGTCACGCCTTCATCCATACCGTATGCACAATCCAAAACATCATCATTTACCCAAGAAAACGGAATCATTTCACCATCTTCGCACATGAATTCGTCTGTCTCATCGACTGATTCATCGCTTCCATCAGTACAATCGGTTTCGCCATCGTTGACCCAACTGAAATCAATTGTTTCAATACCGTCGGAACACTGGAATTCGATGGTTGCAAGTTCCTCTTCCATCTCATAATCTGTGTAAAATGTGACTGTGCCATCATAAGCATTTGCCTGAACAGATATTTCTGGTTCATCGGAACCATCCGAGCAGTCTTCGTAATCGTTATCATAGTCCCATGTGTAAATTTCTTCTCCGTTTTCACAATACCAGTAATAGTCTGGGCCATGGTCGATCCAATCATCGCCACCTTCGTCAATTTCACTCCATCCGATGATAGTCTGAACCAAGCCATCTTCGGCAAGGAGATTGTCTTCGAGGTCTTCTGAAATCGCTTCACCGAGATCTGCTGATACACCAGCAATTGTTGATGCCATCATGCCGAACATCAATGGTTGACCGGGTGGACATTGGTCGCATACTGAAACATCTGTTCCTGCACCATCGCCGAGGTCAATGGTTAGCGTATCAACGGACATGAAATCAAAGCCGTCAAGGTATTCGAATTCGAACGACCCTGTGTTCGAGAGTTCATCCGATACGGACAAATCAAATTGCCCTTGGTCAAGACCGAGGTCTTCGGTAGGAATGCCTGTCAAGGATAAGGCATAATCAACGGTTGCTGAATAATCTCCAGAGACATCACCGCAATCGTCTACCATGTGCATTTCACCCCACCAATCTTCAACATATCGTTCATCGCCACAGTTCCATGAAATCATATCACCGCTTGAGAAATCGACATACAGGCTGCTTGGTTCGCCGAGTCGCCATTCTGATTCGGCTCCTTGAATTTCATAGCCTAGTTCGATAGATGCATCGAAATCAACAGGGAGTTCTTCGCCGTCGCCTTTGAGGAGAACATCAATGCTCAAACCTGCATCGAATTCGACATTCATGGCAAAGTCGAGGTCAGCACCGATAAGATGGCCATCATCGTCCAAATACTCGGTGTACACCATATCGACGGTCAACACCTGCTCCAAATTCGATTGTATATCAATGTCAAAAGCAGTTTCTTGTCCGCCGAAGGTTTGCTCATCCCAATCGGTCATGAGAATGCCCGTGGCGATGACACCATGACGGAGTGTCACATCATTGGTTCTGCTCCATACATCAACGTCGTTGTCGTACTTATCTTGGATTGTCTGTGGTGACATGTCCTCTGAATAGTGGACATACACATTAGAACTACCAGTGTTAATTTGAGCGATGTCGAGGTTGAAACCTGCATCGTCAGCCGCACCCATAATTTCGTTGAAGATCTCGTTGAGGTTGATACCGGTAAAGTTCTCGATATCGCTATCGAGGCTGGTCCAGTCGTATTCAACTCCGTAATAATATTCGGTATCTGTTTCTGTTTGACCTGAAGCGACCGGTGCTGCCAGTGAGGCGATGAGAACGGTCGCAAGGAACAAAGTAATGCTTGATTGCTTTTTCTGCATGTCCCGCCTTGAGACAGGTTACAATATAAACGCTTCTTATGTGGTGTTTTTGGCCATTTTACAAATATTAACGAAATTCTCAAACATTTCTTTTCCAAATTCTGAATCGTTTACCTCGGGGTGAAATTGAAGCCCAAATCGCGTACCAAGTTCATTCTCCATGCCTTGTACTTCACATGAAGGGCTTTTTGCCGTAATAAAAAAACCGTCGGGAACAACATGCACTTCATCGTTGTGTGACTCCCATACCATTTGTTTTTCTGGTGTGCCTGCAAAAATCTTGCCGCCTTCGTTCACGAGTTCTATTTCCATTGCCCCGAATTCTGGTTCTGGAGATTCTCTGGCGTCTCCTCCATAGTACCTCGCCATAAATTGATGCCCTGCACAAATGCCGAGAATAGGAATATCCAATTCAAGGAATGCCCCGCAGTTCCCTAATTCTCCAGATAAACCGATACGTGCCGCTCCTCCTGATAGTATGAGCCCGTCAAGTTGTCGCAAGTCTTCGACCGGTGTTGTGTTATCGATGATTTGTGAATCGACTTTGAGATATTTGAGCATCCTCCACTCCCTATGCGTCCACTGCCCACCGTTATCCACAACATCTATGATTAGCGGAGTTTCTGACATTGTTGCTCAAAAATATGTGAGAGCAGACAAGTGATGAACATACCGATGGGTCAAAGAGGAAGGGGATAGTGGGCTTATCATGAGCAGAAGAGGTCTCGTCGCTTGTTTAGCAATTCTCTTCTTATGCTCCTCGATGCCCACGGCAGCGGCATGTGAAACAGAAGTTGCAAACGCCCTTCAAGGAAAATTTCCCTCACCCACTGGCATTTCACCGAACAAAGATGATTCGATTCGTGAATCGGTTCGACTTGCAGAAATTGGTCAAAACGTCGCCCGTGAAATGCTTTGGCAAGTCCTGATGGGAGCAAATCTTACCGAAGCGGATGTGAAAGCTGAAATCGATCGTGCGATGATTGAAAATGGGAGCAACCCCGACTGGCCTTCGTTTGGTACCATCGTCGCCTCTGGAGAAAATGGTGCTATCCCTCACGGCGACCCTGTCAACGACGGTGCAGGGCCACGTGTAATTGTACCCGGTGATGTTGTCGTGGTGGATTTGGGCGCTCGAGTCAACGATTGGGTGAGCGATGTAACAAGATCGTATGTCGTGGGTGGTACAACGAATGCAACCATCATCAAAGCCTACATGGCCGTTCACGATGCTCAGAACCTCACCTTCCCTCTCATCGAGGCGGGAACGCCAGCATGGGCTCTTGATGACATTGCAAGAACACACATCGAAGAAGAAGGGTTTGGGGAATATTTCATTCATTCACTCGGTCATGGATTTGGCGTATGTGTCCACGAACCTCCACTTCTCTCGAGCGGAACTGACGACCCGTTGTTCGGATTATCGTACAACCAACAACCGTTGATGGCCTATGATGCCGTCACCATTGAACCTGGCATCTACATCGATGGATGGTTTGGAATTCGTATTGAAGATGATTTTCTGGTTAACACCGATGGACATGAATTCATGACCGCCGACCTGCCTCGCGACTTGGATTGGTTCATGATTAAGAAAAATGACTACGACATTGCAAATGCTTGGACAAATCAGGATAAAGAATCAGAAAAGGACGACAAAGCCCTACCAATGCCAGTCGGATTGTTTGAAATTATTGCCCTCGTCAGTGTTGCTGTATGGCAACGACGTGAAGAAGATGTGGATGTTATTGAGACATCCGATGATGAGTTGTGAGCGTGCCACACACTTTGCACCATACCTTTGTGCCGGAACGTCGTGGCATAACCCCTGTGATGTCGATGCTTGCTCCGCATTGGCATTGAACGATGTTCTCCATGAGCAAGGGCAGTTCGCTCTGCTTCATCAAGTCAACGATTCGAACGAACGCAAACTTCGATTGTATATGATGCAAAGACCTTGGCCATTGAGTACCCTTTGACATCGTTGATTTCGATATGTTCGATCTCTGCATTCGCATCTTGGCACATCGTTCGCAGAGATGATTCTAAGGAAGACAATACTGTTCGTTCAAGGATTGTCCAGCCACGAATGAGCGTTGTTTGGTCGGTTTGCAGACAACCAAACAGGAATGGAAGATGATCCAAACTATCGTGGGGAAGGTTGACGAGGAGGACATCCACTGCACCTTGTACCTCTTGACGTTGTGCTAATGAACGTGCATCTTCGCAGGTGATGAGCGCTGGATGGACATCGTTCAGTTTTTTTGTGAACTCTTCGATATTGATTTCAAGCAGTTCAACGGCTTTAGGATTCAGGTCATTTGCAATATAGCCTGCAACAAGGTTTCGTTGAAAAAGAAGTCCGAACGATGGCCCCACCCCTGCATACAAATCTGCGACCACAACCTTGCGTTGTAATTTGGTCACGAGGGCCTCGATGTGAGAGCATGTTACTTCTCGTTCGTGTGAAAGGCGGGATGAATAGTACGCCACGCCAGGATTGGTTTGAATCGAGATACCATGCTCTTTGACCGATGTTTGTGTTGATGTTGAACCATCTCTTGATGCAATAATGTCCAATTCTCGTACGCGGAAATCGCCCTGAACACCATCATCCGCGCATACAAGTCGGATGTTGCCGAAATGGTCAAGCATAGCTTTCGCAATGATCTCTTTGTATTCTTCTTGCTCGAATTTTACCATGAGGATATCGCCTTGTTTTTCAAAACTTGAGGGCCATGTTTCTGCGGGAAGGTGAGCATACTCATCCGGAATGTGATCGGTGTAGTGGATTGGTTTGGGCATCTGGTCTTCGATTTCGACAATCACATGCCCCTCCCACACCTCAGCATCGTTTGGAGGTGCAGTATCGTTGAGTGGAATACCCCTGAGGTCGCCGTCAAGGTTGTGAATTGAGACGCCGAGAAACAACCACTGGTTCGCCCTACACCGCTCAATCCACATTTGGGTGGATTTGCTCGGCACACTCAAAAGTCGCATCGGATTCGCTTAGGCTACGAGTGTCGGAGGTTTAGCAATGGCGGATGCAAACAATTCATCGCTTGAGCCAGGCATGTATCTCATCGGTATGGGGCCCGGCAGAATGGAATCGATGACCACCGAGGCTCTCGATACTGCAAGGCAGTGCGACAAACGAATGTACGAGGCCTACACCGCCCTTTGGCCAGAAGATGAATTGCAACGACTCGAGTCATCAATAGGTTCGATTGAACGCGTCATGCGGCCGGCAATTGAGCAACCAGAGGAATTACTGGATATGGCAAAAAGTTCTGCGATTGCCATTTTAGTGGTCGGCGATCCCTTACAAGCCACGACACATGTGGACCTTCAATTACGATGCATCGAATATGGTGTGCAGTGCTCAGTGCTTCACGGGCTTTCTATCACAACCTTGGCAACCGGTATCGCAGGGTTATCAAATTACAAATTTGGTCGGCAGACAACCCTCACCTATCCTCACGGGTCATGGATTGCAACATCACCTCTAGAAGTCATAGCATTCAATCGCCTTCATGGATTTCACACCTTGGTGTTGCTCGACCTCGACCCGACTGGAGAAGGCACTGGCCAACAACTCCCAATGAAACCCAGTGATGCACACACATCATTTCAACTCATGAAACAAAAACTATCGGAACGAACTGATGAATTCCATCTCGACGATTTGGATGAATGGAAAGTTGTTGTATGTAGCGACCTTGGATGTGAAGATGAGCGTGTGACGACCACCATTTTAGGACAGTTGTCCGAAGTCGACGGGGGACGACTCAACACATTGCTCGTTCCTGGAGCATTGAGTGACATTGAAGAGGTTGCCATCGCTCGATGGAGTAAGGAGGAGCAGCGATGAGTCCTGAAACAGTTGGTTTTCTCTCCTTTGCATTTTTCATGCTTCTTTTTGCAGGTGTTGGCCTAGCGAGCATGCGGGTCAAACAGGACACAACAGATGACTACCTTGTCGCCGGTCGGGGTATGCACCCTGCCCTCGCAGCCCTGTCTGCAGTCAGTACGTGGAACAGTGGATACATGTTCATTGGTTTCATCAGCTTTGTCTACTTGATGGGGTATTCAGCCATTTGGATTGGCGTGGTCTCGACCATCGGTCAAATCGTTGCATGGCTATGGCTCTACAAACACATTCAACGTGAGGCTGCAAAACAAAATGTTCGTTCATTATCCTCGTTGGTTTCAACCACCAGAGGAGCACCTGAGGCAAAACTTGCAGCAATCCTCTCCGTGTTGTTCTTGTCCATTTATGCAGCTGCTCAACTCACCGCTGGCGGTGTAGCACTCAATGCCATTCTCGGATGGGAAAAAATCATTGGAATTCTCATCGGTTTTGTTCTCGTTGTCGCCTACTGTTATGCAGGTGGCGTTCGAGCATCGATATGGACCGATGCTGTACAATCCGTTGTTATGATCATCGGTTCAACATTGCTATGTGTGACGGCACTTGCTGAAGTCGACGGTTTTTCTGGTCTGCACGACCGTCTCACCATCATTGACCCTGCGACAACCGAGATGTTTCCTTATGGTCTCAAATTTGGAGTAGCATTGTGGCTGTTTGCGTTCTTCCTCGGTGGACTTGGTGTTGCTGGACAACCTCAAGTTGTTTCACGTGTCATGACACTGGGCGAAGATAAAGACAGGGTTCAAGCGATGATTTGGTTCTTCGTATGGCAGACGCCTTTCATTGCATTGATGTTCATCATCGGCCTTGTTTCAAGAGCTATTTTCTTCGATGGAAATTTTGACCCTGAAATGGGGTTACCGATGATGGCCTTGGAAGTTCTCACGCCGTTTTGGGTTGGGCTCATTCTCGCCTCAATCTTTGCAGCAACGATGTCGACTGCTGATAGTTTAGTCCTTGCGTGCACCGCCGCTATCACTGATGATGTGAAGCCTGAATGGAGTGAAAATCACAAGAAAACCAAGATGGTTACACTCGGAATGGCCGTTTTCGCTACGCTCATCTCACTTGTTGCACTCTTTACGAAGAATGACTCTGTGTTCGATTTGGTGGTTCTTGCCGTGTACGGCCTTGGCTCAATTTTCATACCACTCCTCATTCTCCAAATTATTGGGTACAAACCTGATTCCTACCACACCATTGTGATGATGATTACAGCACTAATTTCCGTGACGGTGTGGAGTTTCAGCGGATTGGGCAGCGAAGTCTTCCCTTCAATTCCGGGTATTGGCTCAGCATTCCTTGCACATTTCCTCCTTTGTCGATTTAGAGAAGAGTCGTCCAGTCGGGCTTTTGGAACTATGTTCTACTTCCTTTCTAAAGACGAGACTGCAGATGTGATAGAGGCCCGTTTCCTCATACGTCCTCAACAACTCATGTCGGCTGGAGTTGTTGCTCTTCTCATTGTGGTTGGCCTAGAAACAGCATACGTGCTTTCCGACCCACCTGAACCAGTAGACTCAGACGAATATTTGTTTGATTTGTATGAATTGCCCATCACCGTTGCAACGGCAACATACCAACAAACATTTGACCTCAACGATGGAGATTCGGCAGAGTTCGAAACGAATATTGACGATTGGGGTATACCAGAGGGTGCGGGCGTCATTTACGATTTGCAGTTTGAGATTTTCTATTCCGATACCCAAGAAAATTTAGGAGGAAACGCCTGTGATTCTGTGACCACAATACCCGATTTTTCGGGTGCGGCGGGTCCGTTTGAAATCGTCGAAGATTCACAACAAACAAACGAACAATGCGACACTCCTGTTGTTGTTGGATATGTTTACCAACTCACACCTGCATCGATCATCGATGTTCCAGTTGTGTTCAACGAGGATATTGATGATTTCACTGAGGTTCTGATGGACCAATCAGCAGTACAGGGAGATTGGCTTATCTCGCTCTCACTGTCAACAAATGCGGGCACTCCTGTTGTTGGAAACGACAACGGCGAACAAATCCAAGTCACCGTCAAAGCATCATATGTGGAGTCTATCGGCAAACCAGTCAAGTACACCGGCGAGCCTTCAACCGAGTGAGAATCGTTGGCCTTGATGGCCGATTTCCCATCCCAGCCTTCGAACATCAATTGCCTCTTCGGAGTTGGCATCGTGGATTGGATTGGTATGATTGAGATGGATAAAGACAATATCAGGGTCGCCTTCTCTTTTTTCTCCAAGCATTGTAATCGTTTCTGAGACTGGGGGATGGGGGACTTCAGTTTGCTTTCTATTCTGTAATTCATCAAGGTTCCAAAACGTTCCATCGATGAGGGCTACATCCACTTCAAGTTCAGCGAGCCACGACCGAATATCGTGTTGGCCAAGGGTCTGTTGCCAAGAATCGTGGTCGGGCAAATACAGTAGTGTTGAGTCTCCACTTTTCACCAAAAAGGCGTGCGTATCGCTCAATTCTGCACGATGTGGTACGTGTAAAGGCGTAAATGATAGCGTTGATGAAATCACAATCGGCACATGATGAGAAAAGATTTGAGGTGAAAAAACGCCATCGTCGAGGAGAAGTTTCCAATGCGGTGTCGCGACCAATAGATCGTACATTGACGCTGAGAGATGCAGCGGTACATCACGTAAATTCATGGTTTCTTTACCAAATAGCCCAAGCCCATCCACATGGCCAAAATGTGCATGCGTGAGAAACACGTGACCAATCGAATTGATATTGACGAATTGCAATTGCTGAGCGAGCGAACGTGATACATCGATGAGATGCAAGGTATCTTCTTCGACAACCCCGAGGGAAACCGGGAAGGCCACCTCTGAAGCACTCACGTTCTTGCAGCAATTCTTTTGGCATCCTGCTTGAGGCCGCCCCCCGTCTTGAGCAACACCCAAGAGTACTGCTTCGACCATGTGATTGGTAGGATGGTGAATATCATCAATTTTCACCTTGGAATGATAGGCAATGACGAGGAAGAGCGGCGCGAAGGAATCAAACCATAGCGGTGTTTCGGATTGTTTGGCGAGCATATGGCAGGTCCTTCGAAAGTTGAAATTGAAGGGCAAAAAAAGCAACGTATCCGAATGCGAGGGACAAAGCAAGCCAACGAAGCAACTGCAAAGAGGATTCGAAAAAACCTCGATGAACTGTTGGAGAATCCGAGAGTCGCCCTCCCTGAAATGAGATTCCATGGCAGATTATCATGGGGCAGAAAAGACCCGGTGACAAAAACATTGCAAAAATTTGAGAGCGTCATTCGGAACAAAAACAATGTCAAATGGTTGACAAAAAAGATGGTTGCAAAGCGTGAAGAACATCTTGTCAAGGCGTTTGCTGGTTCACTTCGTGCAGCCCATGATGAAGATATTTCACTTGTAGGAAACTTCAGTTCGGGCAGTTTTGGTTCTGCATCCTTTATTCGTCGTGGTGATGGAAAACAAGGCTACCTTGCTGGAATTCAAAATTTCAATCACGTGACTCTGCGGCTCTTTCCTTGGGAAGACCACGCACGACATGGAATGTTCTTTTTCAGCTGGGAAGGTGGTTTTGTCTGCACAGGTCCTGTACCTCAAGTACCAGAGGGATGGTTGGAAGATGTGCTCAAGCGTTCACGTTTTTCATTTACCTCCGAAACCATCGATGGTGTCGATTGTTTTGTCACAAAGGGCCTTGAGGCGTCATTCGTCCATCAAGGCAAAGTCTCGGGAGGAGGTTATGTCCTTTTGAAATTCCATCACGGGCCACTTGTCGCAATTGGATTTGAAGAATTTGAGGATACCAAGAAGAAAGAGTCGTCTTTTGTTCACCATCTCGCTCTATCGATGCTACCTCCTCGACTCTCTTCTATTCTCGACCTCTCTGCTGTTTGGTTGCCTGATGGATGGGATAGCGATGAAGCATTGCCGGATGCCTGCGGAAAAAATACTGATTTCGTCTTGAACGGGTGGCAAGGTTTGACTCAACCCGAGGCAACTGTTCCTGAAAGTCTCAAGAACGCCGTGCTTGGTGGTATCGATCGTGGTGTTCTCATCGGTAACCACTGGTTTAAGGAATCAAATCATGAAGGGATTCGCGAAAAATTTTCGACAATGCATGGTTCAAAAGACGAGCAAGAACTCGCATGCGAACTTCTTCTCGATGCCATTTCATCGCCTCACGAAGAATCAGAGCGACTCTTCATCGGCGTCAAAGGTACGGTCCAGCAGCAAGATGAAGGGACGCTACGTATTCACAACGATGCACATTGCAACGATATTTTGTCGGCATTGTGGGAACACCACGGCCAAGCTGGACTCAAAGCACTAGGGCTTCAAGGTGAAGAAATCGACGAGATTTGGCAGAAACAACTCGATTCTCCAAAACCTTTTGGTAGATTCCTCAAAGAGTTGGAGAAGAATCGTGAATTGGCTAATAAATACAAGAAATTCCCTCGCCACGAAGGTTTTGGGTGTGCAAGCGACATCGAAGATTACATCGTCCAGGGCCTTGTTTTAGGGCCGGGAGCAACTGAAAGAGTTGCAACGCAGCGTCATAAATCAATCGATGCAGCCGCATCAGCATGGGCGTGGCTCGTTGCAGCAAATCGCTCAACTGGACAAGAATGGCATTTTGACAACGATGCCCGTGACCGCGGAGGAGTTTGGGCTCTTCCCGCTGAAAAAATGTTGAAGATAGGGACTGAACTTCTCAACAGTGTTGGAAAAAGTGACGAATTAGAACAACAGTGGAATGAGGCTTTTGATGAATTAAAGGTGAACACTGGTCAATGATCACACCGCAACAAGATACACGGCAACGCCGATAAGTGCGATACCGAATATTTGGTTGAGAATACGTCCTGATTTTTCAGAGGTGAATAATCTTCGAAGATATGACCCAAACGCAGCCCAAGAAAAAACTGCAGGCCAGCCAAATGAAAGATTGAGCATCACGAGCAGAACCTTGGCCATAACGCCTGAACCTAAGACCGTTCCAAAGGTTGTCATCAGAACAAGGAAGTGAATCCACGCCTTTCCATTGACGATTTGAAGCATGAAACCGGTTTTGAACCCGAGTTGTTCATCCACTTTCTCAGATTTTAGCGATGAACTCCTCATTACACCCACCCCGATGTAAGCAATGTAGGCTGCACCAACGATGCCGAGTGCTTCAAACACCGTTTGGTACTTCTCAATCGAATCTGTTGCTACGCCGATGATCACACCGAGAAGCGACCATCCAATACCCATGCCCAACATCATTGGAACGGATGCTTTAACGCCAAATTTTGAACCGTGGGCTGCACACAAAATATTGTTTGGGCCGGGTGTAAAACACATTGGGATAATGAAGGCTAATGTAGCGATGAGCAAGTCGGTATCCATGCCCTTCCCTTCGTCATTCAGAGTGTGGCAAGAGCTTGTTCGATATCTGCCCAAAGATCTTCAACATCTTCGATACCAATGCTCATTCGAACAAATCCGGGCACAATACCAGCGGCAATTCTCACATCCTCTGGAATGGACATATGACTTGAGTTAAACGGACATTCAATGAGTGATTCTACCCCTCCAAGACTTGTTGCCTCGTAGATAATCTTGAGATTCCGCATGAAAGTGAGAGCATTTGCATCGCCGCCTTTGACCACATATGCCACCATGCCTGAGCCATTTGGAAGGACCTTGTGAGCAATTTGACTATCAGGGTGTGATGCAAGTGAAGAATGATACACCTTTTCGATCATAGGATGGGCTTCCAAACGTTCAGCGATGGTTGCAGCATTTTCACAAATTCTTGGCATACGAACATCGAGGGTTCGAATACCACGCTCGAGCATGTAACAATTATGAGGGTCAGCACATCCGCCAAAATGTATCTTTCTTTTGAAAATTTGAGTAATTAATTCTGCACTGCCGACGACACAGCCACCAATCAAATCGGAGTGGCCGCCAAGATATTTGGTTGTTGAATGAATCACCAAATCAACGCCCATGTCAAGTGGTCTGCAGCCCCATGGAGATGCGAAGGTGTTGTCGATAATGAGCAATAATCCATGTCGCTTGGCGATGTCGACGAATGCAGGAATGTCGCAAATTTTGAGCATTGGGTTGGTGAGGGTTTCAATGTAGAGAATCTTCGTATTTTCTTCGATGGCCGCCTCGTACGATGCTGGGTCTCGAATATCGGCCATTGTGTGGGAAATACCAAAACGCGGCAATTCTTCAGTAAGCAAACCATAGGTTCCACCATACACGTCTGGACATGATACGATATGGTCGCCCGTATTGAGCAAAGCGAGGAGCGTCGTTGAGATTGCTGCCATACCTGAAGCAAATGTTTCTGCGTCTTCGCCGCCCTCCAAAGCCGCCATTTTTTGAGCAACTGCGTCGGAGTTAACCGAAGACATTCGTGCATAGAGCAAGGTGTGTTGGGCTCCTGCAGCCCAACCTGCATAGCGTTCTTCGGTGAGTTTGTATGTCGATGAGAGGAAGATTGGGGTATTCACGGCATCCCCGATGTGCTGGGTGCCGCTATGCACTGCATTTGTTCCAAATTTTTTGTTGTTCATATCGTCAGTCATGTCAGTCCCAAACGAAGATGATAGCCCGATGTCCTTCAACACTACGGTCCATTTTTTTCGTAGGATGTCGAACACTTCGTCAACTTATGCGACTGGTGTTTCGTCTGAAGGTTCCCTGCTCGTTGCTTCCACGATGATGTTTCCAACGAAGATGGCCAGGCCTCCAACTGCTATCCAAAGCGACCAAGGGACAAATGCGAGGACGAGTCCAAAGATTGTTGCCCAAACAGGTTCGAAGGTGTAAATGATAGAAGCTTGAACTGGGTGCAGGTGACGTTGGTAAGTGTTGAGCAAAACAAGAGCCAAAAAAGAACCGAACAGACCTAAACAGAACAGTGGTACAAAGACGCCCTCGGTCGTGAGAATTGTCCACATGGCTTGAGGTGCACCCGATACCATCAAAGGAATGGGAAGCAAACAAGCGATGAAGACGACGACGAATGAAATCTGAGTGATACCGAGTGGGTTGTATTTCTGTGTCAAATCTTGAATCAGCATAATGTGAAAGGAAAAGATGACCGCTCCAATCAACGTCAGCAATTCGCCTCTCCCCCAAGTAAGATGTGGTGGACCATCGATGAAACCTGCTCCGAGCGTCGCAAGAACGACGCCTATGACAAGACCGCGTGTGATTGGTAGGCCCGCAAAATATGTGCTCAACACTGCGACGAGAACGATGTCCATTGATGTCAAAAAGGCAGATGTGGCTGGATTGACATCGTCAAGACCAACCATTTGCAGTGCAAATCCGGCGAACATCAAACCTCCAAGCATCGCTCCTTTTCTCCACATCACAGGATCTCGCATCGAAGTACGGGCGTCACTCGATATCGAAAGAAGGGCGATGATGGCAATCAAAAATCGTGCTGCTATAAGTGTGAACACCACCATCGTGATGCCATAGGTATCGATTTCGTCTGCAAGGGAATTCAGGGCCATCTTCATCCAAATGAACGTTGCACCCCAAATCACGGTAACAAAGAGCAGAAGAATCAACGCACGTCGGTGAAGTGCTGGTGATGTTTCAAAGGTGATATTCACACTTTCAACTCCTTGAATGAGTTGCTGGAACAGCCATCACATGATGAGTGTTTCATCATAATCCGACCATATTCTCAAGTGTTGCCGTTGTTCACCTCCCTTCATGAGCATGGAATCCATGTATGAGGAAACCTCATGGTATGGTGAAATTCAAACTGGTCCTGTTCCTGAATCCAATGCAACATTCGATGCAATCGTCGTAGGTGGTGGACCCGGTGGCTCAAGTGCAGCAGGTTATCTCGCCCTTGAAGGAAAAAAAGTTCTTCTCATCGAGAAAGATGTTTGGCCACGGGACAAAATATGCGGTGATGCTGTTGGTGGTAAATCATTGAGTCACGTCAACAATCTTGGTGTCAAAACCGATATTGAGAGTACAGACCACTTCCGTGTTACAGGTATTGTGTTCTCCTCGCCCAAAGGCCATCATGTTCGAGTTGCCCTACCCGAAGAAGATGTACAAAAATTGGAAGCGGGATATGCATTACCACGACAGCAATTTGACCACCTGTTGTTTAATCGCGTTCAGCAACTTGTGCGTGACAACGGTGGAGCTGTCATCCAAGGTGGTGAAGTGGTCAACGTCCTCTATGATGACGGACAAGGTGGCGATGACCCTGGTAGCGGTACGAAAAACCAACGACATGCCAAAGGACTTGAGGTTCGTATTGGTGGCAGAAAAGGCGATGTGCTCACATTTTACTCGACCCAACTTGTCGGTGCTGGAGGCTACAGGTGTCCAGTTGCAAAATCCTTGGTCGAAGACACCTTTGGCGAAGCGATGGTCGACCGAGAGCACTATTGTGGAGGTTACCGAGAATACTGGAGTGGTGTTGAAGGGTGTGAAGACACCGTGGGCGACATCGAAATTCATTTCGTCGATTCCGTGATTCCTGGTTATTTCTGGCTCTTCCCCGTCTCGAAGGGCATCGTGAACGTCGGCATCGGCATGGTCATCTCAGAACTTGACAAACAGAAGAAAAAACTCAAAGCCTTGCAGGCCGATGTTATCGCCAATCACCCTATTTTCAAGAAACGATTCGCAAACGCCACAATGATCGAAGGAAGCGGTCGGGGTTGGCAATTACCCTTTGGCTCACCACGTAAAAAAGCCCCACTCCAACCCCGCAGGTCAGCAGGTTGTGGAATATGGCTCGTCGGTGATGCGGCATCACTAGTTGACCCCTTCAGTGGCGAAGGCGTAGGCAATGCCCTTGTGAGTGGGAAGATGGCATGTGAACATATCGTCGAAGGAAAAAGTCACGAATCATACCAAGCAGAGCTTTGGGGTTTACTTGGCCCAGAACTCTCAAACTCGTATCGAATGCAAAAACTTAGTCGTAGACAGTGGCTTGTCAATTGGTTTGTCAAAAAAGCAAGTAGAAAGCCCGCTCTTCAAGAAATGATGACTGAAATGATTGCGAGTAAAGAGGCTCAAGAACAACTCCACTCTCCGTGGTTTATGTTCAAAACCCTGATGTTTTAGGTGGTTCCATGGCTTCTCTACCCTCCGACATCAAAGCCATCTTCCTCGACCTCGATGGTACGATGTACATGGGAAGCAATCTCATCGACGGTGCCCATGACTTTCTTGAACGCTGCAAAAACAAAGGCGTAGCGACATTTTTCTTATCCAATAATTCAAGCCGTTCGGTCGACCAGTACAAAGCAAAATTGCAAGGCTTTGGCATTCATGCAACCGATGATGAAATCCTTCTTTCCACACACGACCTCATCGCTTGGCTCCACACAAACAACGTCACGGAAACATGGGCAGTTGCAACCAAAGGCATGTGCGAGATGCTCGAAGCCGTTGGTATCTCAACCCGCAGTACGGCACCTCAGTATGTAGTGGTCGGATACGATACTGAACTCAGTTACGAAAAAATCTCTACCGCAAGTATTCATCTTCATGCTGGCGTTCCACTCGTCGCCAGCCATCCCGACATGGTTTGTCCAAGTCCTGATGGAGGACTACCGGACACCGGTGCGTACCTTGTCATGTTTGAAGCAACCACCGGCGTGAAGCCAACGCATATCTGTGGGAAGCCAAATCCTGGAATGATTTTGCACAAAATCGAAGCCTTGGGTCTTGAGCCACAACAGTGCGTGATGGTCGGTGACCGTTTGTACACTGATATCGCGATGGCCAATCGAAGCGGCGTGCACAGCGTTCTCGTGTTAACCGGTGAAGCGACCATGGATGATGTTGCTTCGCTCGAGGAGGGCTCGGAATTCCTACCACAACATATCCTTTCAAGCGTTGATGAACTCCTACGGTGATGGCGTGGGTTTGCTGAGCAATCTTCGATGGCGACAAGAACGAAGGGTGAAAACCGAACCCGATACGATTCAACGTGCTGGAGAAAACGCTGAGTTTCGTCTTGGAACATTTCTGCGAGCTGCGGGAGAAAAACGAGGTTGGAAAATCTACGAATCACTTCGCGTCCCCCAGAAAGAAGGCCCTCATCGCGGTGAAATCGATTTTGTTCTGCTCCACGGCTCAGATGTGTTTACTGTCGAACAGAAGCACTGGGCTGGCACACTCACCATCGGTGAAGATGGTGCTTTCATCCAAGAACGACCCAATGGAACCACACAAGTTCACGGTGATGTCAAAGCAAAACATGAACGCAAAACCGTTGATTTGGAGCACTATCTCTCAGAGCGACACGAAAAAAACACCTATGGCGTTCACATGTGGTTTGCTTTTACACACCCACGATTTGAATACAAACACTCTGCACAACAACTTGAGATCGACATCATCAGCCAAAAGGAAATTGTTGAACGGCTCGAAAAGAGTGTGAAAAAACCCTTGAATCAAACGATTGCGAAAACGCTTGAACAACTCGGAACATGGGATGAAGTCGAGGTGTACGGTGGACGGCGGTACAAAGGCGACTTGCTCGACCTCGGCCTTTCAGTGATGCAATCCGACATTCGTGGAACAACCCACCCGTTGACCTCTATCGATGTGGAACATGCCCGTTCATGGTTCTCTATTTTCAAATCTCAACCCTCAATGGTAAAGATACCCACAGGAAGCCAAATGCTCAATGAATCACTCGAAAGGAGTGCAATGTTGCGGTTCCATGTTGTTGGTGATACATCACCGGTTGAAATCCCTTGGTCGAGGGTTGTACGAATCAATCTCTCAAATTAGGATGAAAAAATCGTCGTAGGCTTCAAAGGGAGAACGGGGTTTGTCGGTTCATGGACGACACAATGATTGACGCGATTGGCATTGTTGCTGGTGTCCTCGGTGTTATCGCATGGTGGCCCCAATTGAAGCGGGTCTGGTCCGAAAAACGCCATGATGGTATTTCCGTCCCTACCTTCCTCATCGTTTGTTTGTCCATTTCGCTCTGGCTTGCATTTGGCGTGTTGACCGAATCAATGCCCATCATTGCAGCGAATGCTGTGACACTACTCGTTCTTCTCATCTTGGTGTTGGGTGTTGTCAAATTACGAAAGCAGGAAAAGCGTGAGTGGAAAGAAGCTCATCCTGACCAACAAAAATTCTGAGTCGAGCCCATAATTCAGTAGGTCGTGTTAGGAGCGACCAACTGCAAGCCCTTCGTATTCTCATATGATTTCTTAGGGTAATCGGTAACCCCTTCGTATACAGTTAAGTTAACCAGTTTTTGAATATCGTAAGTAGATTATTAAAATCCACTTCTATGGGCATGCTATGCAATCAAAAGCAGCAATTATGATGCTGATGATTTTTTCATCAATTCTTGCCGGTTGTTCAGGTGAAACAGAAAACATAGATACACAAGTAACTGGAGAGGATGTTCCAACAGAATACAACTTCACCGAGATGCTAAACCCGATAGGTGCACTGGGAAGTTATGATGCTCAGATAGGTCTCAATCACAATTACTTAGTTATCGGAGACACCATATATTTCATTCAAGATGATCTCATGAGCTTCAGTTTCGAGGGCGGCCTCAAAAGCCACCCCATAGATGGCACACAATTCACGTATCCAGAAGAAATAGTAGAGATGAATGGCGTGCTTTACTTTTCGGCAGAAGAGGTTCTTGAAGGAGAAAGGACCTATGAATACGCAACATTTGCCTACGATTTGTCAAATAATACCACTTGGAGAATGCCGGAGAACAGTCACCTCAACAATTTCCAATGGGGATTCACATTTGAGGGGGCGGAATTCTTTCTTAGCAGCGACACAGTACGGGTAATAAACGATGATGGAACTTCAACAGAGGTGTATAATCACGTCCAAGGCGTATGGTGTCAATCATGCGGTGAAGTTGGAGTTACAGATCATGGTCTCGTATTTGTTGCATCTGATGGTGATGAAACTGGCAATCACCTCGAACTTTGGTTGCTCAGTTTGGATGCAAATGAAGATAATAGTGTGGAACATTCCTATAGCACGAGCATAACACAGTTAACCGAACTAAACCTCTCAGATAATTACAATACGATGTTTATGGATGTTCTATCCATAACGGACGAAGGCGTAGTTTTCGCCACTGGTATTGGTTGGAGTAATGACTACTACATTCACCAATATTCATTTGACAACCAAACCGTTTGGCAGGTTCATCCAAATCAAGTGAATCTGAATTTCCATCAAGATTTACAAGGATTCCGGGCTTCAAACAGTGATGTGGTGTTCATTCCCGAATGGGATTCCTCTACTGGACAGTCTTCCATCCTGATTTACAACTCATCGTTAGGCTCAGTCCACCAACACAACCTTGGCCCAACAAGTACGCCCCCCAATGTCCACATTACAGATGATGAGCTCATTGTTGCCTATCGCCCCCTCGATTCCTCAAATCAGTATTCGCCTATTACCCGTGTTGTAGGGATGAGTCAGGAGACTGGAGAGATACGCAATATTACCGTATTCGATCAATCAGAACTCCTCAACAGCACAACTGAGGCCCCAGCCGTTCAAGGAGGAAGTGATGGCGGAGTCGTGGTCTTTGACAAATACATCTTCCTAAGGGCATGGGGAGAATTGCTCGTCCATGATACTGTTTCGGGTACAAATTGGATATACCTTCCATTATCTCAGACTGTAGACGTGAAATATTTCCAATGCGACAACGGCGAACAAATCCTATTTTATCTTGCAAACAATGCTGCGGCGGGCGGAGTTGAGGACTGCAGTGATGGTAGTGATGAGGTAGATTGGGATGAATACAATGAACCTGGATTTCCGGGTAATTTCACTTGCGACGATGGTACAGAAATTGAATTCTGGGGTGTGAATGACAATTGGCACCAATGCTCAAACGGAGAAGATGAATGGTATCCAGAAGGATTTATCGCAATGAACGACGGTTGGGATTTGTTCGTCTTGGGTGACAGCATCCTCTTCAGGCATGGTTGGGATGCCTGGCACCTAGAAATATAGAGTCAAGAAATTAGGCATGAATCATAGGCCAATCCTCCAAAGTGAACCTGAGCAGAGGGGGCCCTCTGCTTACCTGACTAGGCTTATTCGTCAAAAATTGAGTACTCTTTTCGATTTTTTACTTCAGTCTCAACCACTGTTCCTGATTCCATGAGAATATCGAGATGACGTCGAAGTTGCCCTTTCCCCATTTGCATTTCACTTCGTAGTGCAGAGAAATGCATCGGATTACCAGTCAATTGCTCAACGATTCGCATTCGAGATTCTTCACCTTCATGCGTACTTTCCCTCAACATTCGCAAAGGAGAGATGCCCAGACTGAATCCAGTAATTGAATGGATTGAAAACGCTCCGAGAACGGTGAAGATCCCTGCAAAAAGCGGTTCTGCAACAGCATCAATGTACCATTCACCTAAAACATCGAGATAACCAAGACCCCAAACAAGTGAATATGAGGATACGAGCAACCCGGATGTCGCAAGGAAGGCATGAGCATTCTCAGGCTTCCACATCACGGATGCTCGAGCATGCATCAACTTGTAAGGGAGCGATTCGCTCCTTTTTCGAGCAGAAATGTGCATGTACAACCCAATTGCGATAGCCAAGACTGACCAGATGATTTGTTCCATGATGATTACTCAAAGAATGCGTGTATATATTGAGATGGGGACGATTGAGGAATCAATGCCTGATGTAATGGTTTTCCAAACAAATCAAGGGGTTAATGAACAAACCCACTGATTCGTTCGGACCTCATCAGAGGGCTTGCAGGGGGCCTTTTCATAGCCTACCCTTCGTATCAACGAGCGAAGAAGGGGTCCATTTCGCTCTGGCTTGCATTTGGCGTGTTGACCGCTGCATTGGCCCATATTGAAACACCGAGCAAAGCCAGTTTGTCGCCCATCCCTTCATTCACGAAGGAGGGCGAGTGTGAAGCATGTGGGAAACCGTCATCGTGATTCTGCTTGTTGGCTTGGCCATCGGTTATCGTGTTTGGAAATCGTTCACCTCAGGTGAATTAAAGCACATCGTGGATTTCATCAGCATGGCTTCAAAAATGGACAACGACGTGTTTGGCGGTGAGACGCGGGAGTTTGTGCTCAACGTCAAAGGGGTTGACCGAACGATCGGTATCAAGACCGGCCAAGACCTTCACGACCGCGTGTTTGAGCGCATTGAATCCGGCACCAGCATCCTCTCCTCCAGCGACCACAGAACCGAAGGGATTCACCTGGTCTTCCGCTTTCACCGTGAGCACGGGGACGATGTCCTGACCCTGACCGAACGGGACGGCGAGCGGGTGGTCGACACCACGGAATTCAACCTCGACAACATGAACCCCGCTCCTCTCATCAACCACCTGACCGACCTCGTGCGCCGGATGGGCACGTCTCAATCGGCTGAAGTTGAACCCATGGACGAACAAACGGCCGCTACGGCCGGTGCGTGGGGCGTTGTCAAGCAAGATTGAGGAAAAGCGTGAGTGGCAAGAAGCTCATCCTGACCAACAAAAGTTCTAGATAATATATGCAACTTATTGCAAACGATTTCAACGTTTGGTGAGAATCTATAAAAGATAAGATGATGAGTGATTAACCATGAGAGAATCAATACTTTTGATCTGTCTAATCTTAACGATGTCCCTCGCAGGATGTACCTCACCAGATGAATCAAATGAGAGGGTTGAATTCGAAATTGTGGAATTTGATGATGACCCTTGTACTTGGTTCAAGGGTAGGTCTGCAGATTCGAATGGTTCATCCCGCGGTCATTCTATGGCTATGAACAATTCCTCAATGGGTATGTCTCATGCACCAATTGAAGTTGGCCACAACCAATCTATGCCGTGCGTAAAAATCACCCTCTACCCCGATACGTTGTCAGGGTATAATATCCACATCGAGACAACCAATTTTACATTCGCACCAACCCATGTATCAACCGAACACATCATGGGAGAAGGGCATGCTCACGTATATGTGAACGGAACTAAAGTTGCGAGGGCATACACCAACTGGCTACATCTCCCTTCGGTAGGAAATGGTAGTATGGTCATGGTTGAATTAAATGCGAATTCTCACGCTCCATATTCGCATCACGGCATTCAAATCATGGATGAGATTATGGTCGGACACGATGCTATGCACATGAACAACTCCGGAAATCACTCGACGAATCACTCAGATCAAATGAACAATAATTCATCTCATGGAGATGTGAATGCGTCGACAACATCGCCTCCAAGTGTTTCGATTGAAAGAATAACTGTTGATCCAAAAACAGCAAACTCAAGTTCACAAACTCACATCATTGAAATCAACGTTGAAAACTTCACCTTTTCACCAATGATGGTTGGAATGGACCACGTCGATGGTCAAGGGCACGCACACTACTATCTTAACGGCGAAAAAATAGGTCGCTTGTATGGAAATGCGTTTGATGTAAGTGGCTTGAATGAAGGTAATCATACGTTGATGATTTCATTGAATTCTAACCATCACGGAAATTACGTAATAGATGGAAAACAAATAATGGTTGAAATTACTCTAACTGTTCAAGTTCCTAAATAGATGTGCCTTGTTAATATCTGCTTCATACATCAGGCCATTATTGATGAAATGATGTAGTAGCAAAAGGTGTGATTCGACAATTTGCGAAAACTGGATTTCTTCAGCAAACCGATTTGGTAGTCGAAATGATGACAGCTCCAATCTTGTATGGGTCACCATTCGACGCTGGTCGGCGGTCTTCGAGACGACCCTTCCATCCATCGGTTGGGACAGAAGCTGGCACTCGAATTGATGCACCACGGTCGGAGACACCGTAGGAAAATTGGTCGATGGATTGTGTTTCATGAAGACCGGTTAATCGCTCTTCGTTGTGTGCACCATAGACTGACATATGTTTGTCGATGTTCTCTCCGAAGGCCTCACAAATACTGTTGAAGAGTTCTTCACCACCAACATCTCGCATGGCTCCGTTTGAGAAATTAGCGTGCATGCCTGAACCGTTCCAGTCGCCCTTGATCGGCTTTGGATGGTATTCAATGTAGTAACCATAACTTTCTGTCAATCTGTCAAGCAGATACCTGGCGAGCCAAAGTTCGTCACCTGCACGTCGGGCTCCTTTGGCAAAGATTTGGAATTCCCATTGGCCGCATGCAACCTCTTGATTGATGCCTTCAAAATTGATTCCTGCTTCGAGGCAAAGGTCGGCATGTTCTTCCACGAGTGCTCGACCGTGGGTGTTCTTTCCACCAACCGAACAGTAGTACAAGCCTTGTGGACCTGGGTATCCGCCAACTGGGAAACCGAGGGGCAGTTGAGTTTGGACATCCATGATGAAATATTCCTGCTCAAATCCGAACCAAAAGTCGTCGTCATCATCGTCGATGGTCGCTCTTCCATTGCTTTCATGAGGTGTCCCATCTGGGTTGAGTACTTCGCACATGACAAGGTAACCATTGACACGTTGTGGGTCTGGGAAAATAGCAACAGGCTTGAGAAGGCAATCTGATGAGCCTCCATCTGCTTGTCGTGTTGATGAACCATCAAACATCCAAATCGGACATTCTTCAAGTGTTCCGCCGAAATCGGTGCGAACCATGGTTTTGCTTCGCATGTTCTGCGTCGGTTCATATCCATCGAGCCAAATATATTCTAACTTTGCTTTGTTCATTGTTATCGAATGCCTCGTAACCGAGGCGGTATATCAATCATACGATGATAAAAAGTTACTAAATAATCATCTAATGAATAATTATATAAATAAATTATAATCATATGTTCAACGAATTTTCAGATTTATCAAAATTTAATTTGTGTTTGCTCAATTGAATTATAAATTTAAGTGTCAATTGAGAAAATCTTCGGTTTTTTAGCAACTTATGCCCAAAACCTTCAGCCGAACATCAGTTTGAGAATTCTTTGACCTTCTCGACAAGGTCCATCTTTCGGAGTCGATAAACGCCCACTGGCAAGGTTGCAACCGAGATGAAAATGATGACCAAGAGAAGACGCAGAGCTACAAAAGTATCGAGCACGACTGGGAAAAAGAACTGCCAGGATGAGAACGAAGCGGCCAAACCAACCGCCCCTAAGAAAGCAAAAATGACACCAAAAATTCCGCCCAGCACCCCAATCAAGAGGCTCTCGACAAAGAGGATCATCGTCAATTGCTTTGTCGACGCCCCGAGAACTCGAAGCGTCGCCAATTCGGCATCCCGTTCGCTAATATTCATGATGAGCGTGTTGAAAAGAACGGCCGTAGCAAACAAAATGCCAAGCCCCATCATCACCGCAAGGGCATTGGTTTGCTGGTCGAGAAGTGAACGAATACCTCGAAGAAGTGATTCTCTTTCCACGATGCCGCTGCTCACAGACGAGAGGTCGTCATCGACACCGGAAGTGCCGTCAAAGGTAAGGTAGACCGAAGTCGCATTGACACCACTCGATTCGGCTAGATCTGGGCGGAGGAAGTACATTGTTCGTTGCAAATCGCCACGCGTAATACCCACCACTTCCACATCGACGGTTGTGGTTCCAATGGTGATGCTTGTCGAAGAGCCAACATCGAGGTCAACAAATTCTGCAATACCTTCATCGATGAGAACTTCGATGTTTCCTTGGTTTTCCTGAGGTAATGAACCATCGATGAGATTGACTTGTCGCATGGCTTGTGCATCAAAGCCTTCGAGGCCGACGAGTGATAGGGACCTCGTCGTATCGGTTGAATCCTGAATTTGACCATAGGGCACCTCGATGAGCAATTCATATGAGGCTCCGTGTTCTTCAGCCCAGTCAACAACTGCTCCCTCGCCATCGGACTGAACGTAGACTTGAACATCCCACGTTTGTTTGTCCTCGAGATTGCCAACGATTGAATCCTGCAAACTTCCCGTCATCATTTGAATTGAGCCAAACAGCATCAGTGAGATGCCGACGGCAAACAAGGTCATCGTGAGTCGAATCGGTTTGCGTAAACTTGAGCGTATGGACAAGCCGACCGTGGTTGGCATCTTCTTCGTGAGTTTTTGCAAAAAACTTGACCCAACCCGAATATCGCTTGAACCCGAGAGGATGTCAAGTGGTTGTAATCGTGCAATTCGGTAAGCAGGGACGACGCCTGATACCATCACGACGAGCATTGTTGCCGACATGACGGTAACAAACAAACTCAGTGGAATGTCACGCTCAACGATGGGTAGACCAATGATGTCCTCGTAAAAATCGAGCATGAAATTCATGCCGTACGGGCCGAGTAAACCGCCAAATAGACACCCGAGCGCGCCGATAGCAAATGGGGCGACCAAATAACCAGTCATCAATGAGCCTCGAGGTATGCCGAGGGTTCTCAAAATAGCAATTTCACGTGCTTGCGATTGGATAAATCGTTGCAGTGTGAGAACGATGACAATACATGAAATCAGTGCTATCATGACCGTGAATGGTACCACAGTCCGCTTTGCACCCTCGAGGTCTTGACGCAGGAATTCGACAGGTGTCTGTTCACCACGGTCCATAATACGACCACTCAAACCTGTTTCCTCTGCGGTTTGAACGAAGGTCTGCTTCATGTCAGCAAGTTCTTTGCCCTCGAATTCATCTGTATTTGGAAAATCGAAATGTGGTGTTCCGTCGATATCGATGAGAATGGTATTGGCCGAGCCAACACTTGTGTTTGACAGACGCGCCATACCTTCTTCAGTCATGTATCCAACAACAAATGTACCTTCTTCAGGTGGAAATATTGAGCCTTCAGGGGCGAAATACACGTGAAGTGGATGGAAGGCAAAACCTGTGATGGTAAAGGATACTTTGCCTTCACCAACACCAACCTCAATCACATCACCAATATCGACATCAATCGTGTCAATCACATGGGCATCGAGGACAATTTCATCCTCGCTTACAGCAGGTTGTCCTGGGCAACAAGATTCGTCGGGGAACCAATTACGATCTACCGTATCAGTTGATGGTAGCCCGTGCCATACTCCCGCAATACCTTCTTGTGAGCCATCGAGATACATCGCACCGTTGAGAATCAATCTAGATTCGCATGCGTCGATGGAAGGATAGTCAGACATCCAGTTCGATTGAAGTGTTGTGCAAAAGGTTTCGACCTCGTTCTCACTCCATACGGTCGTTTTGTTATCAATCCACAAGTCAGCGAGATTGGTACCTTCTTCACTATCCTCGTACATGGCATCATAGACATGCTCAAGATTTGCTGCGTATCCTCCAAATGTGATGCCTGCAAAGACTGCGATGGAGACCATCAAGACAACCGCAGCAAGGCGCAATTTATTGCGTAAGAAATTGCGAAACAGTCGCTTGGTGAGCAGAGAGGACATCGAAATCACGCATTTTTAGTTGCTTCGTCTGAAATAATTTTTCCGCTATCAAGTCGAATGACTCGAGTTGCATATTTGGTCAATTTCTCATCATGTGTAACAAACACTGCTGTAATGTTCTCTTTCTCACAAGATGAAATAAGTGCCTCCATAACACTCTCGCTTGTCTCACTATCAAGATTGCCTGTTAACTCATCACCGAGCAACAATCTTGGGCTCTTCGAGAGACTCCGAGCGATGGCAACACGTTGCTGTTGCCCTCCACTGATTTCACCAGGAAATCGGTCAACTTCTTCAGATAAACCAACCATTGAAAGGAGTTCTTTGGCTCGTTGTACATCTTTGCCTCCGGCGAGTTCTTGGATAAGGAGGACATTTTCAAGAACGGTGAG
>Ga0255751_10000333_pt1 | contig 44650 bp, 13 predicted proteins | sample 071ome_20_FD_179951 | JGI IMG/M metagenome (GOLD analysis project Ga0255751, IMG submission 179951) | Coastal salt marsh microbial communities from the Groves Creek Marsh, Skidaway Island, Georgia - 071412BT metaG (version 2) | ecosystem: Environmental > Aquatic > Marine > Intertidal zone >... | reverse complement strand
AAAATCATCCTAAGAATAAATTACTTAGAAATGGAGGAGCTATTATAGCTGGTATCATTGGTGTTGGATATGCCATTCATCAAATTCAAGGAACAAGAGATATCAAATATGAAGGTGCTCGTGGTAACATGACTTCTTCTAACTGGACTTTTGCAGGTCCTGCCGGAGGAGGTAATTCCCCAGGACTTGGTCAAGTTGCTATATCAGCAGCTGTTGCAGCTGGATTAGGTGCTTCTACCGCAGCTGATGTTATTGTAGCAACATTAATTGAAGATGCTACAAATATAGCAGCTCTTATTGACGGTGGTACAACCTCTTTTATTTCTCAACAACTTAATGCGGGTATTGCAAAAAATTTAGGAAATATACCTGGTATTTTGGGTGGAACAACAACTACTACTTATAAATTTGATCAAAGCTCTTCAAATTTACCAAGAGTTGTAAGATTACTTTCTGGTGCGGCACTTGGGGCAATGAATATTTCAATAGGCTCTCAAGAAATAATTGATCTTATTTACAATTTAGTTAAAGAAGATGATTTTGCATTTAAACATAATGCACATGGTTTTTATAATAACTATAGCAAAAGAAATTCCGGTCAGTTATTTAGAACTAAAAATTTAAATTCAAATTATATTGGTAGCTCGTTTCAGGAGTTTGAAGACTATAAAATAAATAATTTATTTAGACCAATGACTGTAGCCATTGCTACTGAAAATGAGCTAGATAATCCTATTGTAGTTGATAAATCTAGATATGCAATTGGAGGCGATTCTGCATCTTCTTATGGTGATACATTTTTATTAAATCCACAACAAGAGCAAAAAAGACCAATATCTGCTTTATATGGCGCATTAAAGTTTCAATTTGAAAATCAATATGGTCAACTAGATGGAGTTAAGCAAGTTCAAATGAGAGGTTGTATTGAACTTATTGCACCAACAAATCCAAGTGAAAAATTCAATTCTTCTTCCATTTTTAGCGGTGATGTGTACATTAATAGATACACAGAAAAAACAATTATGCCTATATTTTCTGACTTTTTAAATGGTCAGCCAGATCAATATACATATGATTATTTACAACGTGTAAACATACCGTATCCAAGATTCTGGATGGATACTAGAAAATATGATACAACGGAATTAGCTTATGAAATTGTAACTTTTGGATTAATAAATTCTAGTGATCCTTTACCAAATGATCTTTTCTATCTAGATAGAGGTGATTCAAGTTGTGGTGCACAAACTATTGGTACTATTCTTAACATAGGGAATGACCCAAATCCTGCTTTTGCTATGCGTTATGCTTACATGTATACTCATGTAAATGGTATTCAGGATTTCTTTGTAGAATCAGAATATAATTTAGCACATAGAGATTGGGAAGATCAGGATGATAAACGTCATTATGATATTAATGAATACACTAATGTAGATGATTTATTTCATGCTGATATAGTTAAGAAAGGTAACTTTTATAAATATGATTTATCTCTTAGTATTTCTAAGCTAGTAACTCAAGTTACATCGTTTGGTAATATACAACCAAGAGATTATGATCCTACTATTGCTGAAAACTGTTATCAAGAATATCCTAATAGATTGTTATATTCACTACAATCACAGCAAGAAGCCAAGAAAGATTTCTGGAGAGTATTCTTAGCAAATAACTATAGAGATTTTAAGAATAAGGTTAGTTCTATAAAACCAATAAGTAAAAGCGGATCTCTTATATTTTTCCCATATCAATCTCCACAAATGTTCCAAGGTGTTGATCAATTACAAACAGATCTTGGTACTAAGCTTACAATAGGTGACGGTGGATTATTTAGCCAGCCTTTTCAAAATATTGTTAACTCCGATCTTTCTCATGAGTATGGATCAATGGAAAGTTTACGTGCTGTAACTAATACTCCATCTGGTATTTTCTTTATATCACAAGCACAAGGTAAAGTATTTCATTATACAGGGCAGCTTGAAAATATTGCAAATACAGGAATGAAGCAGTGGTTTAATAAATACTTACCATCTGCTCTTATACGTCAATTCCCTGCTTTAGAAAGTAGTAAGCTAAGTGACAACCCTGTAATTGGTATTGGATGTCAAGTTGTATATGATTCTAATTATGATATTGTATACTTCTGTAAAAAAGACTTTAAAGTAAAAGATGAATTTATGAATGGTCCAAGTGGTAGAGCTGGTTACGTTTCATACTCAGATGACCAGTTCTATTTACATACTCCTGCAGGAAGTGTTATTGCAATTAGCATTGGGGATTCAAGATATTTTGATAATGCTTCTTGGACTGTATCATATGATCCTAAAATTAAAGCTTGGATTTCATTCCATGATTGGCATCCTGAATTAGTAATGCCAAGCATTAATCACTTCTTTACAACTATCAGTAGTACTTCTGGTGCTGGTAGACTTTCGGGTGAAATATGGAGACACAATTACAGATGTGATTTGTATTCTAACTTCTATGATGTAAACTATCCTTGGGAAGTTGAGGTTACAGAAAACTCTATGAATGCTGTAAACAATTTACGTAGTGTAGAGTATCAGCTGGAGTCATATGTATACAAAGGAGATTTGTATAATGGTTGTGCTGATGATAGATGGCATGACCTTGACTTTAATTTTGATGAAGCTATTATATATAACTCAGAACAGATATCAGGTTTGTTAAAATTAAACCTAAGTCCTAAAGAGGATCCTTATGGTATTTTACAATATCCTATAGTTAATCCAACAGATATTCAAATCCTATATTCTAAAGAAGAACAGAAGTATAGATTTAATCAGTTCTGGGACATTACAGATGACCGTGGTGAATTTACTAACATAGAGCGTAGTCAATTTATTACTCAAATTAATGGTTATATAAAAGATCTAAATAATGCTAACTTAAACTACTCTAAAGAGTCTTTACAGCATAAGAAGTTTAGACACTATTATAATAAAGTATTGTTGAGAAGAAAAGTTTCAGGAAACAGAAAGATGCTGTTGAAGCTTGTTGGAACCAAATTAAATACATCATTTAGATAATGAAAAAGAAGCTTACAAAAACAGGTCAGAAGTTTTCTACAGAGGGTTATAAAAGAAACTCTCCGGATGTAAATAACCCATATAATATTATCCCTTCTGGTAATATTACAATGAGGGGTGTAGACTTTCCTGTTATGGGAACAGATAACCTAGGTAACACTCAGATGATGATGCCAGGATATGATTATATATTTCCAGGCAATGCTGTATTTGAAGTGCCAATGGCTCAAGGTGGTATAGAAGTACCAAAGAGAAACGGAGTTAGAAAAAATCCTGATGGTAGTGTATCTACACATCTTATGGCTACTGAGACTTTAGATGGGAAGAACTGGTTTTCATTTCCAACATTATTCCAAGACCCAGATGGTACTTGGATAGACATGTCTGATAGACCTTGGGAAGAAGCATACGAAGAAGCTAAGAGAAGAGGTGAGGTAATAGAATTTGGTACAGATAAAGAAGCTGCTATTAAGTTTGGAGAAGGTTCTTGGAAATTACCAAAAGCACAGAATGGTAGAAGTACAAGTGGGACGCGAAGATGGAATGGTAACACTATGATGTACAACAATGGTCAAAAAGGTTTTGATGATTGGGATGAGTATCAATATCGTAATACTATGTATAATGATAGCTTAATGGCACATGTGGTAGGTAGCAGAGCTCTTTATGATTTAAGTCAAGCATTAGATCCAAGTATTCGTACTACAACAGTAATAGAATCTCCTGATGGTCTACCCAGTCAAGGTAATACTGTACTTGATTGGGGTAAAGGATTAGATAGCGTGATGTCTGATCCAGATTTTGATTCTAGATTTTATGAACGCGGAGACATTCTTCCTATGACGGGTATGTTTGCATCAGATGTTATGGAGACTCCTTCACTCATTCATAAATTTTCTGATATTGATATAGTAGAGAAAAATAGAATTCCCGTAAGTATTAATGATTATCTTTTGATTAACAGAGATAATGCTCCTATATCTTCAGTAACATTTTCTCCTCCAAAGAGTGTTGTTTCTAATTATGATTATTATGTAGGCCCAGGAGTAACTCAAGGTACTGAAGGTAATTATGAAGGAACAGACCATAATCTATATGATTATATGTATTATGCCACAGCTAATGAGGAGCCTGGAAATGATATAACGGTATATCAATATCAACGTCCTAATGTAAAACCTGTATTTACGGGCACTAAACCTTCTGCGACTAAAACAGTAGCTCCTTTACCAACCAAACCTGCAGTAGAAAATACCCCAGTAAAAGAAAAGACAACTAAAACTGTAAAAGCTACTCCAGTGCCTACTATGGATATTTATAGTAGGACATTAAATCAACAAACTGGAGAATATATATATGAGACTTCAGAAGGAAACTTTAGAAAAAAACAAGGACCTGAAGATGCAGCTTTTGTCAAAGAGAACAGGTTGGCTATTGATAATTATAGAAAAGCAAGAGCAAATAAAAAATATGGCGGATCACTACCTAAAGCCCAAAATGGTAAATATTTACCACCTGCTGTAAGAGATATGTATCCAAAAGAAGATCCTATATACTATGATGGTATGCTAGCTGAAACTACAGTTACTGCTCCTAGGTATGAAGGTCCTCAAATGCGTAGAGCTTTTCCTGGTGAAATAGAGCCTATTAATACAAATTTTGAATTTGCAAGTATTGATAAAACAAGTGGTCTTAGTGCTTTAAGAGGTTTAACTAAAGGAGTTAAAAATATAATAGGTCCTGCTATAAGTGTTGCTGGATTAGGAGCTTCTGCATTACAAGAACAAAAAGGTGGTAAATTACCTTCGTATCAAAGTAGAGGTGAGACATCTTGGCTTGATTATGCAAACCCAATGAACTGGGGTGTATATACATATGATGATGCCGGAACATTTGATCAAGCTTTTGCAGCAGCAAGAAAAGACGGCAAGGATGAATTCATGTGGTATGGAAACAGATATACTACAGAACTTGCACCTACTCCAGCTAAAAAAGAAAAACCTAAAAGTAATATACTAGATTTAAATAATACACTAAATTATTTAGTAGAGACACGAGGTGGTACAAGAGATATGTGGGGAGAGGCTGCTGATACAGTAGCATATCATGAATCTTGGCATACAATGGATCCTAAAATGAAACAGGCTGAGGATGGTCCGGCTAGAGGAATGTTTCAGTTTGAACCGCCTGCATTTAATACATTTAAAAATAGATATAAAACTGTAGCAAATATTGCAGGTTTTAAACCAGATCCTGCTATTCTAAATGCAAACTCTGCGGATGAGTTAACACCAGAACAGCAGTATACTGCTTTCTTAGTAAATCTTATACAGTCTAACGCTGTTCTTAAAGATTATGCTGATGGTAAAGCATCTTTAGAAGATATATGGTTAGCTGGTCATAAGAATGTTGAGAAGTCTGGTGATAGAGAAAGTTTCCGTGAAAGCACTGATAAATTAAAACGTTTAGGAATATCAAATGGATATACAAGTCTTCAAGATGGTGGTGAGCAGTATGATACTTATACTGTACAATCTGGTGATACTCTTGGTAAAATAGCTAGAAAGTATGGATCTACTATAAATGATCTTGCTTCTTTAAACAATATTGCTAATCCTAATTTTATTCTGATTAATCAGAAGCTTCAAGTTCCAAAAATTGTAGAACAACAAGAACAACAAGAATCTTCTAATGATTTTTATAGAGTTAAGTCTGGTGATACTTTAGGTAAGATTGCTAAAAAATATGGCACTAGTGTAGATGTTCTTGCTAAGTTAAATAACATTAGTAATCCTAACTTAATTATTGTAAATCAAAAATTACAATTGCCTAGTAACTACATTGAAGAAAAACCATTAAAAGAAGAATCTTGGATTGATGTAGATAAGCTTGAAGTAAATAGAGCTGATATTAATAGTACAACAAATGAGAATATAATCATCAAAGCTCAAGCACTGCAAAATCCTAATGAGCAATATGTTGTAATTGATAAAAAAACACAAAGACTAAAACTATATCAAGGAGATACTCCTGTTATGGATTTTGAAGTAAATACAGGTGTTAATCCTGGTGATGCTCAAACTGTAACAAAAGCGATTGATAAAAACAATGACGGCATTATTACAGATGCAGATAAAGTAAATGGTACATGGCAAACAGATTGGAGTAAAGGTAACCTTTCAACGGGTGCTGGTAGATTTACTGTTTCAGGTACTAGTCCTACAAGTGGAGATTATTACAACAATGCTCCTAGCTTTACATTAAAAGATGATAGAGGTCAAGAGGTTAGTACAGCTATTCACGGTGCTCCAGATTATAGACTTAATTATTTTGATAATGAAACACTAGACGATAACAGAAGTTCTAATGGTTGTGTTAATGGTAAGTGTACTGATCTACAAGCATTATACAATATGAACCTTCCTATAGGAACCCCTGTATATATTCTACCTGAAGATGAAGGAAACTACTTTGAGCTTGTAGATGGAAAAGCCGTTTTAAGAATGAGTGCGGATAACAGACAAAGTTATTTGCAATACACAGATGAAAAAGGTAGAAAGCAAAAAGGACAAGGTGCTAACTACAGCACTAACACATTAACATATAAACCAATCAAAGCAAATTTTGATGAGTCATTATTTAGAGAGAATGTATTTCAATGGAATGATTTTAATGATGAAGAGGAACTTGCAAATACAACTAAACCTTTTATCAATGCTCTTGTAGATAATAAGCAACAAATAATGAAGGTTGCTAAAATATCAAGTGATACTTATAATCAAATTGCAAGAATGGCATTTGGTATATATGGGACAGAATCTAACTTTGGTGATACACATTCTGGAGTTGGTAACTTTGGAAGAGCAGTATTTAAATGGTATGATCCTCAAAACTCATCTTCTCCAGATGTTTTAAGTAAAGCGTCCACATATGGAGCTAGTGAAGATTTTAGAAGTGTTGGTTATACTCAAATGCGTTGGAGTTATCTAAATGATAGAGAAAAAGAAGCATTAGCAGAACTTGGTATATCATCCAATATGGATCTTTTAGATCCTAAAAAAGCTGCAATAGCAACTGCGACTGTTCTTGGTATTAGATATAATGAACAATTAACGCCTTCTCAGAAGAAAGAAATGTGGACTTACCTTCCAACAAAATGGAATAAAAGAAGTAACTATAGCTCAAGAGTAAAAAGTAATGCACGTTTCTTAACCTTTGATCAATTTGATAGAATGGAACAAGGCGGTGAGATGGATAATAATTTACAGATTTACAAAGATTACATTAATGGTGTTTATGATGGAACTATTATGCAAAAGCCTGCAACTAAACTTTATGATAAATTAAATAGAAAATATTATAGAGAAGCAAAGAATGCAAATATGAGCGTTCCTAATTACATAATGACCAATGTATTAAGTAGTATGAAACAGACTGATAATTAGGGATTCTGACTAATTATTTGTATATTAATAATGTATTATGCAAGCAACAAACTCAAATAAAAAAAGTTTAAACACTCAAACTTCAGTGCCTGGAGATAGACCAATGGCACCAGAGGTAAGAGAAGTTTTTAACCAAATTGAATCAATGGCATCAGAAGGTGCTGGTATTGAAGAGGTTGTATATAAAATTATGTCTCAAGGCATTGACCCTAGTGTTATGAGCAGTGCTCTTGAACATTTAGGATTTACTCCAGATGCTGTAGTTGATTTATTTCAAAGAGTTGAATTGCTAGAAAAAGAAATGCTTGCTCAACAACAAGCACAAGCGCAGCCTCAAGAACCTATGATGCCACAAGCTCCAATGGGTGAACAGCAGATGTCACCAGAGCAATTAGATATGATGGCACAAGAAGCCGGTCAGCAATTAATGCAATCTGAAGCAATGCCTTCTATGGCTTATGGTGGTTCTGGTAATAGAGGGTTAGGTCCTTTTTTGGGGAGAACAAATGATATAGCACGTCCATTATATTTACCACCTTTACCAAGAAGAGGAAATCTTTTAGGAGCTGCTTTTTTATTAGATGATGCGGCTGGTCAGTTTTTTGGTAATGCAGATAGAAACAAAGATGGTTTAATGGATGGAACCTTTAGAGACTGGAATGCTAAGATGGCCAGATATAAGGGTAAACAAAATTTAAATAAGACTTTTGAAGTTGACTATGGAACTTTAGATCCTAGCAATTATGTTGTTAACTTTAATGATTTTGCTGAAGGAAAGATTAGAACAAAAGATCAATATATAAAAGATTTAGGTGACCAAAGTGCATTAAATTTTGATCCAGAAACAAATAAGTATTCTGGTTATTTTGCATCTAATGATCTTGAGTCTAGAATGATTGGTAAAAAACAGAGAGACAAAAATGCCATATCTCTTTCAGAGTTTATTGATAATGTATCAGACTTTGATAAGACAGATAGAGAAATGATGGCAATGGCCACAAAATATAAACCAGGTAGAGGTTTAAATTTAAATAGAACTTCTTATGATGAAAGCATTCTAACACCAAGTCAAATAAAAGATGCTAGAAGTAGTTACCGCGATATAATGTTAGGTAAAACAGCAATGAAATCTGATGAGCCTGTTTTTAATTTTAATGAACCGGCTCAACGTTCTGTTGTGCAACTTCCTTCTGAAGAATCTTCTTTTGAAAATCCAGATAGAGAACAAGCATTTAAAGATTGGGCTCTTCAAGATCCTGTAACAAGAATGACAACTGCGGGTAGACAAGAATTTGATAGACTAAATCCAATGCGTTATGGTGGTTTAACTAAAGCCCAAGATGGTGATGAGATTAAATCAGATAATAGTTATGAATATAAAAAATCTACAGATGATACCGGTAATTCTTCATATTACACAAGAAAAATTGGATCACAGGATTGGATAGATATTAATAATGAAAGTCAAACAAAAGCCAGAAATGCAATACGTACTAATATCTTTAAAGACAATGTACTAGATGAAGAAACAGCACTCAAGTATAATGAAATTGTAGGAAAATCTATAGATGACTTAGATGTAAGTAAATATGGGGTTAGGGTAAGACAATATCCTTATGGAGATAAATCTATGCCAAGTGGTCATATTGAAGCAGGTCTCTATGATAAAGAGACAGGTAAATTAGTTCATACAATACCAATGGGAGATGGAGAACCCATTAAAGGTTATATTAATAGATGGGCTGATTCTGGAAATGAAGAATTACCTGTACGTGGTAAAAAAGCACTTGAAGAAAGAAACATAAGATGGGCAAATCTTGAGTTATCAGAAGATGAGGTTAGACATTTTTTAAAAGAAGCTCAAAAATTTTCACCTACACAGTTGGGTAAAATTCATAAAACTCTTGGAATAAGTAGTGCGTCAGACCTCCCTTTATCTTATAGTGATGATTTTTATAGTTATGATTTTATGACATCTAACTGTGCAGATGGTGTGGCAAGAGCTTTAGGTCTATGTGATAAACCAAATGAAACAGCTGGTGTTACAAACCCAACCCGTCTCATGGATAATATATTATCAGTATATGGACAACAAGGTTCTGTAAGAGAATCTGGTGGAAGAAAGATTGATGAGCGTGAAGGATTACAAAAAATGTATGATGATGCCAGAAAAGAATACTCATGGTTAAGTGCATTTGGATCAGATGTATCACCTATGGCTGAGCGCACTATTCTTAATGCCATTAATAATCTTAGTGAACAAGAAATAGAAAATCTTAATTCTAATATTAAAAATTGGGGAACCTCCCCGCTTGAAACAGTTATTTGGACTAGACCTGATTTGGCTGCAACTGGTCTTCGTGCAGCCATTCAACAAGTACCAGGTTTAAATATAGTTACTGATCCAGCTTTTTTAGCAGTTGATTTATTTGAGGCAGGACCAAGTCCAGCTGATATAGAATTATCTTGGGATGGTGTTGCAAATATACCAAACTATTGGTATAATAAAGCGGGAGATATGGGGAATGTTATTTATGATCACGCATCTGATAATGTTGAATATGTAGGGGATATTTTAAAAGGTACAGCAAATGCAATAAATAGTTGGTTTGGTGGAGATCCAAACTATTGGAAATATGGTGGTGACACATCATTACCTAAAGCACAAGGGGGTATATTTATTGGAGGGGTTGGTTTAACTGCACCAGTTTCTCAAGCTTTAGATTTACCAGGTAGCAATATTGTTTCTGGGTTTCCAGTTCCAGATAATAACTTAAGAACTGTAGCTTCAACTGATAATATAAGCACAGATGGAGGTTTTAATGTCTATAAACATCTTTTGCAGGATGCACAAAATCAAGCAAATTTAGATGAAGCATATAATTTTGCAACACAGTGGATGTCAAGTCCAAGATATAAAGAAATGTTAAATAAGTCTGGTGGAACAGATTGGTGGACTACTTCATATGATGTAGCAGAACAAAGAATAAATAATTTAAATAAGATTCAAACAGTTCCATATTATATAAGTGAAGATCCTAATCAATATTATACAAAACAACAATTAAGTGGTATAGCTGGTTATTCAGATAATGAAGATGGTCGTATTTATGTTAAACCAGATAGTGGGGCTAATTACTCAACCTTATATGATCATGAAATGTCACATAGTATTGACAGACCTATGACTAATAGTTTACCAAAAGATTTTATAAAATTTTGGGCCAGAGGTGTTGATAATGAACCCAGGTTAATACCAAGCAATGATGTTGATCTCATAACCAATCTTATAGACCGCAGTATTCCACTAGACTATACTGTTAAATTTTGGCAGAAATATGGCGATACACCAGAAGAAGGTACTAGAAATTATTATGGTACACCTACAGAAGTAAGAGCTAGACTTAATGAGATAAGAAGAACGTTGAATGATAAAGGTGTAGATGTATTTAATAATGAAATTACACCTGATAACTTTAATAAAGTAGTAAAGAATAATGCAGTAGAAGATCTTAGAGCTATTTATTCTGATGATGATATTATAAGATTGCTTAATACAATATCATCTGTTGATGATAATGTAGATAGTATGCCTTACGCTAAATCAGGTGGTCAGTTGCCTAAAGCGCAATTTGGACCCCCTTATGATTTTATTACAGGATTTGATCCTACAAATCCTTTTAACTTGCCTGACTTTTCTGAGATGGGTCAAACATCATATATAAATCCAGCAACAGGAATGCCTTGGTCTGCTGGTACACCTAGTACTACACCTAGTACTTCACCTACTCCTGCACCTACTTTTGTAACTGGTAGTGGTCCTGGTTCTGGTATGGGTAGGATGTTTCTAGATCAACAAGCATTAGAAAAAGAATTGGAAGGTATAAATCAAACTGATCAAACCGCAAATACTACTGATACACCAACCCCAGCGGGTGCTCAACAACCAACTGTAACAAGAAAGCGGTGGGATGTAGGTAATGCTTTTGATCAAGCTGAAACATTTATAAAAGATAACCCATATATGCAAGCATATGGTGATGTTTCAAACTTTGCCGTAATGGGTGCAAATCTTGCTAATGAATATTTTGCAGAAAAAGAATATAATGACTACAGAAATAAATTAAGAAATTTAACCAACGCTGATAAGATATATAGTGCTAAAGTAGATCCTATGAATCAAAGAGGAACTTTTGATATTAACACAGGTTTAGCAGAACCAGATAACTTGGTAGATTACTATATGCAAGGAAAATACGGTAGAGAAATGTATAAGACAGGCGGTGAGTTTGAACCACATATGATGTATGATCCTAAAACTGGTAAAGCTTATGAAGCTAAAGTACCAGCAGATCATGAGAGAATGGCTGAGATGGGATACTTACATGCTGATGAAATGCAAGATGGAGGACCTGTGACATCAGAAATGAAAGCTTATCTTGATGCTCTTGCATTTAATAAAGAAGCAAGGCAAGCTATTGGTACTAATGATAGAGAAAAACTAAAACAATTAAGATTAGATAAACCATATAGCAATAATGACTTAGCAAGAGATTTTTCTGAATTACAAAAATTAAGACAAGCAGCAGGTTTAGGTTTAAAAGAAGAAGCTTCTATTCTTTTTCCTCATATAGGTCAACAAATAAGAGGTGGTATTAATTCAATCCTAGGAACTAATTTTGAACAAGGTGGAGAATTAGAAGTAGATAATGACACTCTTGCTGCATTGATAGCAGCAGGTGCTGATATAGAAATATTATAATTATGGCAAAGATTAAATTAAATAAATTACCTGATGGTTTTGAAATCAAAGATGGTAAGGTTGTAAAGAAGATGCAACAGGGTGGTATGATGACTGGAGATCAGTCTAACTATGCTCTTGTTACATCTCCATATAACTTTGGTAATGATCAATTTAATAATAGTGATGATATCAGTGTAAGATACTCTTTGTCATCTGTACCTAGAGAAGCTGCCAATATAGAAGCAGAGGGTGGTGAAACGGTATTGACTGATTTAAATAATGATGGTCAATTTGGTTTATATAACATTAAAGGTCCTAGACACAGCAAGGGTGGTGTACCCATGTATTTACCAGAACAGTCTTTTGTTTTTTCAGACACACCTAAGATGAAATTTAATAGACAAGAGATGGCAGACTTTGGTATTGAGTCTAGAAAGAAAATGACCCCTGCTAAAATTTCTAAGAAGTTTCAACTTAATGAATACATTGGTGCAATGGCAGATCCATTTGCAGATGAGATTACTATAAAAAGTGCAGAGTTGATGAAAGATAAGAATCAAATGAGCTTATCTAAACTTGCCTTTGGTCAAGAAGCAAAGAAACAATTTTCAGATGGTGTTCCAGCAACTGCTCATCCTTATTTAATTTCTCAAGGTATTAACCCCATTGAGTTTACACAGAAGGTAGAAAACATTACAAGAGAACAAGCAGCACAAAGAATGTTTGAAGGTTTGTCTCCAGAGCAACAAGCTCAGGTTATGGCATTAAGACAAATGATGGAACAAGCTGGTCAGATGCAGCAACCAATGCAACCACCAATGGCTGCCAATGGTATGGAGCTTCCAAAGTTTCAAAGCTTAGGTGGTGTTACTTTGTCTAACACGCGCCAGCCGAGTATTAGTGGTATGTTCCCTAATGTATCACTTAATGGTGCAATGATGAAAGACTCGGATGGAGATGGTGTTGCAGATATGTTTGATCCAGATCCATTTAATCCTCTTATCAGCTTTAGAGTAGTACCTTCAGCAAGCAGCTCAAGCTCAAGCTCCGGTAGTGGATCAGGTTCTGGTTCTGGTTCAGGCTCAGGTGGTAGATCTGGTTCTGGCTCAGGTGGCGGTTCATCAAATAGTAGTGATAAGAGAAATATATCCATTAATCCAGATGCTATTGGTAGATTCCAAGATCTAGGTATAACCTTTGATATTACAACTGCTCCAGAGACAAGGTATAGAGATAGACAAAGATCTAACCCAAATGCTCCTTATATGCACGGAGATGCTGCAAGTAATTATGACCAGTGGGTATCTATCTGGAAGCCTTTATATGGGGAAGAAAAATGGAATGAATTAGAAGCTTCATTACCTAGATATGGTGCTGGTGAAAAAAACCCAAAACTTGCAGAATTCCAAGCCTGGGTTAATGAAACTCACATACCACAAAGAGTAAAAGAAATAAATGAAGCGCGTAAAAAAGCTGGATACGAACCTTTAACTGAACAACAAGCTAAAGACTTAACTCAGGATTATATAAATAATTTTGGTTTTCCAAATACTCAAGCTGGTTCTGGTGTAGATGGTAAGTTAGGTACATTTACAACAAGTAGATTAGATCCTGGCTATAAAATTAAACCAAAGCCACCTACTAAAACACCACCAGAAGAACCTCCTGTAGACCCACCACCTCCGGTAACCCCTTATGTTGCACCTGACTTAGATTTTTACACACAGGATCTATATAAAGGAGCAGCTATTGCTCTTAGAGATAGAAACATGTACATGCCTTTCAGACAAGAGCTTGAAAGACCACGTGCAGACTATGTACTAGAGGAACCAACTAGACAGCTTGCTGATATAAATGAAAAGTACAATATAGCATCTCAAGCTATGGGTGCTTTTGCTGGACCTCAAAGCCTAAGTGCTAGATTAAGCAATGCAAGTGGAACTGCTATGTCAAATGCAGCTAATGTGTTTGCAAGAGTTCATGGAAGAAACATTAACACTATTAATACTGGTTTAGCACGTCAAGGTCAATTAGATGCTACATACAATGCTTTAAGCGCACAGAGAAATGATGAAGAGTATGATGCAACACAAGCAACATTGCAGACTTATGATAATGAGAAGATGGCAGACATGAATGATTTTATGAACTGGCAAGCAAATGCTCTTACAAATGCAGTGGGTGCTTATAACTTAAGTAGTCTTTATGATCAATTTAATATTAATCCTGTAAGTGGTGGTACTATTGATTTTGTAAATGGTAGAAGACCTGTCCCTAGTAAACAAAGTTCTCTAGAAGCTTTAAGACAACAAAGATTAAAAAACATGCAAGATTTATATAATCAGTTTGGAGAAAAAGGATTAGACGCAGGGTTATTGAAATACTATGATCAAGGTCTTGCCGGATTACAAGAACCTGCAGATAATGGCAATCTTATGCAAACTTATGGTTTAACACCAGAAGTCCTTGCAGCAATGAGTTTGGCAAATGGTCAGGCTAAAAAAGGAAAAGAAATTAAGAAGTTTGCTGTTCCTTTTTATACTGGAAAGATGGGTTCATAAACTTAAAGAGTGTAAAGATAAAGCTTTCAAAACTTAAAAAATTTTAGTAATTTAGATTTATGGCAACTTATATACCAGGAATAGATAGTTACATACCTACGTATGAGCCGTTTGAACCAGATTTTAAATTTGCTCAAGCTGTTCTTTCTACACGTCAGGATAGATACGATACAAATTATAAAGCAATAAATGATTTGTATGGTAGTGTTGTCTATGCAGATTTATCAAGACAAGATACTCAGCAAATTAGAGATCAATTTGCTAAACAACTTGTTCCAAGAATTAATCAAATAGCAGAATTAGACTTATCTATTGGTGCTAATGTTGACCAGGCACGTGGTGTCTTTAATCCATTTATAGAAAATAAACTTGTTCAACAAGATATCTATAGAACAGCAAGATATAAAGGAGAGTTGCAGAGAGCTCAAAGTTTATTAAATGCCCCAAACTCAGATGCTAATAATAAATATTGGCAAACGGGTATTGATTACTTAAACTATCAAATGCAAGACTTCATAGACGCATCTCCTGAAGAAGCTGCAAATAAACCTTTACCCACTTACGTACCTAATGTCAATCTATATGATATGGCATTAAACTATTTAGAGGAGTCAGGATTAGAGGTTGAAGATTTTTATTTTACAAAAGATAAAAAATTCATCATAAAACAAAAAAATGGTGAGCTTGTATATGATGCCTCATTTGAAAGAGTAAGAAGAGCCTTGGCTAGTAATGCTAATGTTCAAAGAGCTTATGCCGCAGATGCTTATGTTAAAGCAAGAAACCATGCAGAACAAGGCGTTGCAGCTGGGAAATACCAAACAATAAATGATGGTAGAGTTGACTGGGCAAAAAATCTAATAGCAGATATAAACTTTAAAGCAGCTGAATTACAATTAACCCAACAGGGTAAATTAAAAGAATTAAAAGAGCTTAGAGAAAAGCATGAAGCTAAAATTAAAAATGTTGGTGAAGATAGAATATCACCAGCACAAAAAAGAAGCTATGAAGAAGTGCTATTAAATATTTCAGAAAAAGAATTAGAGATGGAATCTAATACTGATCTAATGAGTACAATGGGTCAGATAACTTCAGACAATGAAGCATTGATTAACAAAGCATATGCAATGTTAATGAACTGGAATATTAATGATGATTTAAGAGCTGCTGCAAGAAGTTATTCTATGCAAGGTGCAAGCAGAGATATTGAAATTAATGATTTTCAAAGAGACATAGAAAAGCACAAGCTTGATATGATTCGTGATGCAGCTGATAGAGCTTTTAGAGCTGAACAAAACGCATTGAATAGAGCAAATAATTTAGAAGCTGCAAGAATAAAAGCAGGAGGTTTACCAACAAATAGCCGTCTTGGTAAAGCATTAGGTCAACTTAGTGTAGGTCAAAAAGATGTTTCATATGTTACAGATAAAGATGGTAAGCCATTAGCAGATTACAATGTAATGGCACAAGCTGAAACTGAATTTGAAGAAGCAGACAGCAAGATATATAAAGAAACAGTGGGAGTAGTATTAGATTACTATCAAATTGACCAAGCAAGTAGAGGTCAAGCTGGTACTCCTGAAACTATAACTCTTCCAACTTATGTTACAGATAAAGATGGTAAGCTATTAAAAGACGGTGATAAAGTATTTACTTTAGATGAAGCCAGAGTAGAATTACAAAAATCACATTATAAAGAATGGGTTTCAAATCAATATGAAAAAATTAATACTGCTTTAGCAACTCCTGAATCTAGAACAGAGCAAGCACCAAATATTTCAAATGATGATGCTGCAAGAATCAAGAACAGAATGAATACCACACAAGGTTTAGCAATGCGTGTTGAACGTGGTAGACAAGAATTAAATCAAAGAGCTGCAGCTAACTGGGAACAATTATTAAAGTTTGATCAGCTGGATGGGGTTAGTACTATTAACATAGACATAAATGATTATGGTGCCCCATCTATTGTTCAAAATGGTAAGATTTTGTCTAAAGAAGAATTTCTTGATATAGCTGTAAAAAAAGCTAAAAAGAGAGAGTTTACAGATAAAGACTGGATTGATGAAGATTTTTATACAACTACTTGGTCGTATACAAACACACCCACAGGTATGGTGGCATATAACACTGGAGTAGAAAAATTTGATGAAGAATGGGCTAGACGGGAAGCTACTAAAGCTTATAATGAACAATACAATGCTCTTAATAGAACTTTAAATGGTTACTATAATGGTGAAGTGTCAACAGAAGCTGAGACAGAAGCTGGTGCACAAAGACCATTTAAAGCCTTTGGTGTATATAGTGTATTAAGAGGTGAATCTGTAAAGAACATGTCAGATGAAAACGCTTTTATGTCTAACTCATATAACAGTGGTGTAATTGTTCCACAAAACTTAAACTCTCTTAGTGTAGAACAAGAAAATGTTTTAGTTGATCTTGTAAATCAAATTCAAGTGGGTGGTGTTCAATATGTTGCTGGTGATGCTAGAGATCTAGAAACGGATGATTTGACAGATAACGTTGAAGATTATGGGACTAAAACCAAAAGAATTGTTGGGCAAGCTTTAATGGATCTTGATGCTGGTAGTCAAGGTTCTAATATGAAAAACAAAGCTGTATTCAGCGTTAGTTATATAGATGCTTATGGGGCTGTTGATTCTCCTGAAAAAACAGGAGCATATGTAATTACATTTGATCAAGATTATTTAAAGAAACTAGCAACAGGTGATTCAGATAATCCTGGTTATGGTATTCTTACAAAATTGGAAAAAGATAAATTTTCTACAGTTACACTTCTTGTAAATAAAGAAGAAGATGTAAGCGGTTATTCACAAGCTAACTATAATTATTCTGAAGTAGATACTCAAATTCAATTTGATGGTAAATACTATAGAGAAGTTCCTGGAGCAGGAGAATTTAAAATTTGGAGAAATAATGGTTTGTATTTTACAAGTATAACTGAAAGAACATTTGATCCAAAAGCTGGTACAGCTGATCACTATGTTAGCACAAACATACCAATGGAAGTTATAAGATACCCAAATAATCCATCAGTTTATGGAGAGTTGGCTGGACAACCGGTTCAAGCAAATGGAATACAACAAGTTGCTGATTATATGGAGTTTGTGAAAATGCAGCAAATTTTAGAAAAAAACCAAGCTGCAGAAGCTTTGTACAATAAAACAGCAAGCAATTAAAGAATATAATATCTAGGCATGGATAATAATTTAAACAAACCACTAGATCAACAGACTTTTACAAACTCATCAATTGCAAATAAAGAGTATGAACCTGTTGATATTTTAGATTTGGGGTATGATCCTGATTATCTACAAACTGTAGATGATGAGTATCTTGATATGGTTACTACCATAAGCCCTTACATGAATGGTATTCCAGGATCTGCGCAAGTAGTTCCTCAACAAAAACAAGCACCTGTTGCTAATACGTGGTTTGATGTAAAACAAACATTTAATGAACCTAGCCAAAGAGAAATTAAACCAAGGCAAGCATTTAGTATTAGAGATACAAACTTTGATAGATATTATGCTCATCCAAAATTTGCAGACTTAGGCTTCAATCCATATAGAGACAACGAGACTTATTACAATGAGAACTCTACATGGTATGATAACTTTAGTAGAGCAATGAGTCAATTTGGAGCAAACTTTTCTCCTGCCTTTAGTTTTTTTGGCTTAACAGATGCAATGTTTGATAATAACAATCAAGGTGTATTTGATTTATTTGATGCAAGTGCTGACACAGAGTCTGCTGTAAGAATGTCAGAAGCTATGAGAATTGGTAATGATTCTCGTGAAGGTTTTGGTGCAGCATTTAACAGATTTGCATTGAACTCCGCATATAGTATAGGTATTATGTCAAGCATTGCAGCAGAAGAAATTGCAATGTGGGGAGCAACGGCAGCACTAGCTGCTGCAACACCTTTCACAGGTGGTGCATCTGGTGCAGCGGCTGCAGCAACAGGAGCAGCCGCAACTGCAAGAACTGCTTATAATGTGGCAAAACTTTCAAAAATGTTTGCAAGAATGGGAGATGCCTTTGCTGTTGGTAGAGTTTTTAAAGGTGGGAGATCTATTGTTGGTGCTTTAAAAAATGCTGATAAAGCCCGTGATTTTTGGACAGGAATTAAATCAGGAGAAAATCTAGCAGGAAGAATATTCTTACCTGAAACAATGCAAGCTCTAAGAAGCTTTGATAAAACAAAAGATGTAGGTACTGCAATACATAAACTTGGTAAAGGCTATGCAGCTTTTGGTGGTTTCTATAGAGATATTAGAATGATTGACTTGGCTCTTGATGAAAGCCGTCTTGAAGCAGGTTTTGTCTACAATAACATGATTGCCAACGGTATTCAAATTGAAAGAGATAAAACAGGTCAAGTAAATTTAACAGATGCTCAACTTGCAGCAATTCAAAAAGAAGCAGTTAAAGCTAGTTCAACAACAACTTGGGCAAATGCCCCTGTTATCTATGCAACTAACAGAATTAGTTTAGGTGCTGTTGTTAGTCCTTTTAGTAGAGGATTGGCAAGAGCTCTTGATGCTAGTACTGGTAAACTTGGTAGTAGAATAATTAAAACTAAGAAAACTGTTGGTGTTGATGGTAAGATATCAAGAAGTCCTTTTGAAGTAAAGAGAAGTATTTGGACTAAGGCTGGTAGACAACAAAGAAAAAATGCATATAGCTTTGGGGATTATGTAATGAAAGGTGCTCATGGTGCTTTAAGATTCTTTGCGGCTAATATTGCAGAAGGTGTTCAGGAACTTTATCAAGAAGGTTTGCAAGTTGGTGTTGTAGATTACTACAGTGAACTACTTAAGGATCCAGCAACAGATACCCGTGTTGCACTTAATGCTGCATTAAATAAAGCTATTGATAGTCAATACTCAGCTCAAGGTTTTGAAGTCTTTATGTCTGGGTTTGCTACCGGGGGTATCCTAGGCGGTGGATCTAAACTTATCTATAATACAGTACCAGATACATATAATAGAGTCTTTAATAAGGAGGAGTTCCAGAAGAACAAGCAGGATAGAGAAAATCTTTTAAACACTCTTGTAAAGACTGCAAATGAAAAATGGGATCAACAAGCAGAACTAAATTCTTTATTTGATACAGCAAATTTAAACTTTGTTAAGGTAAGACAAGCTGCAGCAGAACAACAAAGATCTGCGTATGAGCAAGATCCTCTTGGTTTTAAAGATAACCAAGATTACTTAGAGTTTGCTCAATTAGAATCTTTGCTGCAGAATGATATGATTGAACCTTTTAGAAAACAACTAAAAGATTTAATGAATCTGTCAGATGAGGAACTTGCTCAAGCTTTTCCTAATGCAGTTAAAGATGCAAAGAGTGGGAAGGTCAGAAAGAGATTGCAAGATTACTTGGATAAGTCATATAAGATAGAGGATAACTATAATGAGCTTAATGATAAGTTCCCAAATCCATATGATGCGAGTGCTTATAAAAAAGGATCCAGAGAATATAATAATGAATTATACAAACAGATAGCTTGGAATCATGCAAGATACCTAGCAATGTTTACCAGAACAGCATTTGAAGATTCTTTAAAAAGAATGCAAACAATTGCTAATGAACTATCATCAAGTGATTTGGTATATGTTCCTGGAACAGAGGGTGGTATTAATATATCTAAATTAGGTGCAAGCGATCTAACAACTCTTTTAGATCCGGATACTATATCAAGAGAGATTTCTCTGTTGCAAGCAGAAATTATAGCATTAAAAGAATCTGAAGCTGATGCAGAGTTGTTAGCTAAAAAAGAAAAGAAACTTAAACTTCTTAATAACTACCGTAAAGTATTAACAGATCCCAAGAATCAAATATCAACTAAAGGCAAAGACGGTGCAACTAGATTTGATAAAAGAAAGATTGGTAGTCTTACAACTATTGCAAGTGAGCTTGAAGAAGTTAATGGAGAAAAGGTTCTTAAGGCAACTGAAACATCAACTTTAGAAAAAGCATTTGTTGCTTACATTGAATTCTTAGCAGAAGAAAATGGAGCTTATGCAAATAAAGCTAAAGTAAAAGAAGTCTTAAAGAAGATGGTTGACTATGGTGAACTGCAATATAGAACAAGAGCTTATGATAAAGCTGTTGAGTTTATGGCTAACCCTGGCAACTTTGAATCAATTGTAGAAAGAGGTGCTGCATTCTTTAAGCAGCAATATGAGCAAGATAGAAAAGCGGTAAGAGAAAGAATTGATGCTGCAATAAACAAAGAAGAAGCAGCACAAGTTTTAAAAGACTTGGATGAATTAGGTATTGTACCTGATCCGGCTGAAGCAGAACTATTTTTAGAAACGGGTAATCCAGAGTTTCTTCAAACTTTTTACACAGAAAACGGTCTTGTTCAAAAAACAGTTGACGCAGATAAAGTTATAGAAATTGAAAGAATTAAAAATAACTATATCAAATTAACTCAACCAGAAGAAGTACAAGATGCAGAAGATATAGAAGAAGAACTTGATGAAGATGCACCTGACTCTGATAAAGCGGCAAAGGTCATTAACAATGACGAGTCTGTAAATGCTTTTGCAAAAGGTATACTTAGAAGAATACATAAAGGTGTAAACGCTGCAAGAACAGCAACCGGTAAGCAAAGACTATCTCTTGAACAATATAGTGCGTCTAAAGAAGGACAGAAGATTGCTTCTATTCTTACAGATTTAAAAGCATTATGGGTTGCTTCTTTAGATCAGAGTAAACCAGATATAGCTGATGTAATTAAAGAAGAGAGAGGATTCAAAGAATGGATCCAGGCTAATAAAGATAATGACCAAGTGCGTGAACTAGTTATAGATGCTGGTGAAAGCGTTGGTTTATCATTTGAAGTTCTTTCTGATCAAAAACAATCTACTCCTGCAAATAGCAAAGATAAGATTGTTGAAGAGCGTGCTGGAGTTAGAATTAGAAAAACTAAAGCTAAGGTAGAGGGCAAGCTTGTAGATCAATATATTGTTGAGCTTTCTAACGGTGCAGAGATTTCTGATGAACTTTATGAAGCAGCTGGTATAGACAAAAGCAAAATTAGAGCATCATACTCTAAGATTTCAGATGCTAAAAAAGTTTGGAGATCACTGCTAAGCACAGTACCAGAAACAGATCCTTTTGAATTTGCGGGACAAACCCTTCACTATGGTGATATTGTAGTAGATAAGAAAGGTAAGAGATATGTTTCTTTAGGTACACCTGCTAAAGTAGAATCTAACGGTACTCTATTTATAGTACCAGAGGAAGATATAGAGAAATACAAAACAACTAAACAAAGAGAAAAGGCAGCTATTAGAGTAACCGCTGATGAGTTTAAGTCTAAGTTCTCTGTGTTGGAAGAATCCTTTGCAGAAACTCTTGTTACTAAAGATATGCCAAGAGTTGGTATTCCTAATATCTTAGGTGTATATCCAATGTCAGATACTCTTGATAGAGAAGAAGGTGAGACAATATTATCCATATTACTTCAAAATCTTTCTGCAGAAGATCTACAAGAAATTAGAGTATTTGCTGATGTTAATGAAGAATCTTCTGATTTATTTGACTTTAAAGATTCCAAGGGTAAGGTAAATCCATTAATTAAGTATACTAAAGAATCTCACAGCTTTAGACTTGTTATAGCTGATCCTGAAGTTAGAAATAAAGTAAATAATATATTAAAAGAAAATGGACATTCTGGTTCTATCACCTCTGTAGATATTCAGTTACCTTCAGGTAATTTAAAATTCTTTGCAGAAGATGGTTCAGAAGTAAATCCATTTACTCTTTCAAAAGAACAAGCAAAAAAATATTTCTCAGATCCTGTTGCAGCCATTAGAGCTTTAGCAACTCAGCAAATAATAAGAAAAAGAATTTTAGATAGAACAGATGACTATGAAAACATGTTCTTATCTGATTTTGTAGAAATGCTGAGTGTCAGACAAGGATACAGTAATCTTTATAGTGATACTCAAACCGCAGTAGAATCTTTACCATACAATACTTATGATGGAGAATTTGTTGTAATTGACTATAGTTATAGATTAGATCCTCAGACTAAGAAGAGAAATAGAATTATAGATGTTAAAACAAACTATCCTAAAGGTTCTAAAGAACATAAGGAATTAAGAAATAAAGTTTTAGCTGAACTCAATAATAAAAAATTACAGAATGGTACATCATTACTAGATTACCTTAAGAGTGATAGAACAACTGATAGATATCATGCTGTAATTAAAACACCTAACGGCAACATTGTATTTGCTCCATTAAAATCAACAGCTCTTGATCAGGAAAGCAAGGATGGACTTTTACAAGAGATGCTTGACCGGGCTGCTAAAACAGCTGAAGAAAACGTTGATACTGTAGAAGGTAAAAAAGTAGTTAAGTCTAAGGGATACAACGACACCTTTAATGATGAGTTCAATGATAAGTTTTATATTTCATTGAAATCTGGTTATGATGCTCAGCTAAAGGTAAGTGCTCGTGGTGCCTTAGAGCTAGTACTTATTGATACAGTAAATGATAAAAAGCTATTCTCCGCATTTGTAGACCCATCTGCAACAGAAGTTGATTCTTTTGATAAATTAATGAGTGCTTTGAATGCTGCAATGAATGCAGATGCAACTGTAAAAAGTCTGAAGTTAAAAGCAACCTCTGATTCATTTAGAAAGAATATACCTACCGAGATTTCAGCACAGGCAATTAGATACCTTACAACCACTAATATTAATCCTGAAGCATTTTATGATGTATACTTAGATTACTCTGTAGATGAAGCTTCTGTAGAAGAATATATTGGTGCTCAAAGAGCTCTAGATAGTGTAGCTGATGATGATGTTGCAGATAACTCAAATGCTCAAGAAACATTAGACAACTTAAATAATCAATTGTCTACAGCCACTGTTGATGAACTGAGTGAAGAAGAGTTTGAAGAACTTAGAGCAAATAACTTTGAGGGTATTGATTCTGAATTCTTAGATGCTATTGCCGCTAACTATGCCGTTGGTGAAGCTCTTTCTGAAAGAGAAGGTATAGTGTATAATGTACTTACCAACATGATTGAGTTTAAAGCATCTCAATTAAAAAGTCAGACTAAAGCGGATGATGATTATGTTGAAGCTAAGAATGAATATGATAAAGCAAAAGCTGCTAGAGAGGCTTACGTTGCTGATTTAAAAGCAAAAGTTGATGCTGGTGAACTAACAAATAAAGATTTAACCAACATTTTAGTTGGAGGTGTAGATCAAGCTTACAATGAACTTAATGACGAGTTTAAGAAAAGAGAAAGAATCTTAAGTAGCTTTGCTCCTAAGATTGTAGATGAAGACTTTTCAGTTGAAGATGTTGAAGATATTGATACATTTATTACTTGGGCTGCAGAAAATCTACCTGAGTTTGTACAGATTAGAGATATTAGTGAAGTAGCAGAAAGACTAAAAACTAATGGTATACCTGTTGGTTTGTTTGCTATGCATCTTAGAAATCTTGCTGGTCAACTAGAAATAGGTGGTACTGTATATGTAGGTTCAAAAGGTTTTAGATACCATGAAGCCTTCCATGCAGTGTTTAGATTATTACTTAGTGAAGAAGAGCAAACTAAATACTTGGCTATAGCAGCTAATGAAGTAAGAGCTAAGCTTAAAGCAGAAGGTAAAACTCTTGCAGAAGAACTACAGAAGTTCAAAAACTCTGCTGAGAAATATCAGAATATGTCTGAAAAGCAACTCAAGAGAGAGTACTATGAAGAATATTTGGCTGATGAGTTTGAGAAGTTTAAAACTAATCCTAGATCAACAGAAACCAGTTCTGTAATTAAGTCATTCTTTAATAGGCTTATTGAGTGGATTAAGAATGTGTTTGGTACATATAGCGTTAGTGAATTGCAAAAGCTATTCAGAAACATTGATGCTGGTAAATATAAATCAGCTGGTGTACAGAATAATATGTTTACACAAGGTCTCAAACCTGGTGTTACATTAGAAGCTTTTAAGGTTCTTGCTTATGATGAAATAGAATTAGAGAGAGGTGTTGCTAAAAAATATCTTGATCCTGATACAGCTGATACTTTAATCAGAACCATGACCGGTACATACTTAACAAGACTACAGGGTGGTAAAATAGAAGATCAAGAAACTAGACAAGAACTTGTTATGAGAGTTATTGAGGATTTTAGAGAACTCTATGATCCTATGGCAGATCACAATAGCAATAAGTCTGGAGATCAAATTGAAAAGATGATCAAGATTTACACTGCATTGGGTGGTGTGATTGGTGAAGAAACCGTAGAAAAGACAATTAAGAAAGCAGAGTATGAGAAAAATACATACGATGCAGTTGCTCAATATATTTCTTTATTTGATAGACAAATAAAAGATGAGGAGTACGCAAATGAGGAAATAGAATATGATCAAGGTTTAAGAGGTGTTGGTGATTGGAATACTGATCAATCAATGATTGGTGGTTTCTCTAGCTTGCCTGTTGCATTTAGAGCATTTATAGGTACAACAAAGATAGAAGCAACTGATGAGTTTGGTAATGCAGAATTACTAGACGGTAAGGGTGCAATATTTATTCCTGTAGATTATCAGAGTGCTTATAATGGTCTTCTTAAGTCTGTAAAAAATCTAACAGATGAGATTAGTATTCTTAGAGCAATGCTTTCATTTTCTAAAGGTAACAGACAAACAGCAGCTGTTGTAGATAAGATCTTTAGAACATTGGGTACATCAGAAGAGATTGTATTAACTGGAACAAGAGAAGAAATACTTGATAGCATCACAAACCGTGTATTCTTCAATGAGTTGTATAAAGGCCTTGAAAACTTTAGAGTAGATTATTTATTTGCTCACGTTAATACAAAAAGAGGCGTTCAAGGTAGAAAACTATTGTTGTACAATGCAGCTAATAGAGACGATGCAGCTAATCAGATTGATGTATGGAAACAGTCACATAATGAAAGATTTAAAGCTATCAAGGAAAGTGAAGTTGACATGCTCAATGCAGTAGATGCTCTTGAAAGCTTATTACCTTACTTGGAAACTATGGAAGAAATGGAAGACTCTGAGCTTTCATCTGTTGCTACTCAGATATCTAATGATATATATGAGACTGTAGGTATAAAACTATCTCCCGCTTACATTGAATTTACTATTGCTAAGAACATTCAAAACAGAACTCCGTATCAACAATCTTTAGTTGAAAGTAACAAACAAGCTGAGGGTATTAGTAAAGATACAATCGTAGAGTTTACAAAACAACTACAGCTAAATAAAACATCAAGAAGAAAATCAGCTTACTTGTTTACAAGAAAAGGCGGTATTAAATCTAGATTGCAGTTGCTTGCAAAGAATAATGCCTTGTTTGATGAGACAATTGGACAAAGTGTATTCTTAAATGCAGAGGGTAATTTTGTTTATGCTCACCAAATGCCAACGTATCATCTAAAAATGGTACAAGAATTAAATGATGCAAGCTTCCTTAAAGATTTAAGACAACGTCAGGAAGGATATAATCTAACCAATATTCTTTTGAACAGTCCTGCTTTTATGCAGTTGTCAGAAGAAGAAAGGTTAAGTGTTCTTAGAATTGCTGGTACAAAAGAAAGCGCATTGGGATCTACTGATGAAAACGCATTAGATGAAAATGGTGGAGTAGCTCTAGATAAAGATGGTAAAACATATGGTAGTCTAACTGGTGCAGAGTTTACTGCAACTTTAGTGAATTCCTATTTAGCTAATTACCAGGCATTTAAACAACAGAATAAAACTGTTGTATTTACAAATGAAGACAACGAGGTTGTAGAAACTGCATTGGCTCCTGTTCTTATTAGAGTTATTGAAGCATCTAATACTGGTGATTTACTTAGTTTACCTATTATTAAGACTGTTGAATTTGATGCAAGTGGTCAAGTTACAATTACAGAACCTACTGTTAATTTATTCTTTGAAGAACTTAGAAGAGAGTTTGAAAGAATTCAAAGAGAATCAAGCAAAGCTGATGAAGATAAAGTACCAATAGAAGGATACAATGCTAAGAATGGTGTCCTCACTGATAATGAAGGTAGGGCTTATCAGTTTAATGATACAGCAAGTTTACTCAAAACAACAAAAGAAGAAGAAACCAGAGTTGATGCTAAAGATCCCAAGTTTACTTCAGAAATTGGAAATAGAGTATTAGAAGGAACGCAAAAAACTGTATATGTTAGTGATGCTCAGGCTAAGACAATAGGTTTAACGCTAAAAAACACAAGAGCAAATGTTACAGTTAGATCTGGAAAACAAGAGGGTGTTTTTGTTTTAAGAGCGTTGGGTCAAACAAAAGTTGATAGCACCAATATATCTAACATTGTTAAATCAATGGGGGATGCGGTTCAACTAGAAAAATCCAAACAATTTAACTTTGCTGTAAATGTTGGTGACACTACACTATATGTTGAGACTAAAGTAATGAAGGATTTCTTGGAAGGGAAAAAGACCAGATTTGGTTATGAACTTGTTCCTTATGATCAATTCCAAGAAGAAATAGCTACTCAACAAGAGTTTGATTTTAAAGAAGAGTTAGAACAAATAGCAATAAATAATCCTGACATTTCATTAGAAGAAGCAATTGGAATGCTTAATGAATCATCTGTAACGGTAAGTGATTTTAAAGACTTGCTTAAAACTAGATTGATGTCAGAGTATGAAAGATTTGCTCAAGAACTGGATAACTTACGTGTTAAAGATTTAATTTCTTCAGATATATTAAATGGTATTACTGATGACAATGGTGTAGCACAAGGTGATGCTGCAATGGAACAGTTAAATCTTGTTAGAGATAATGAAGATTATAACTTAATGCAGATCTTCTTTAATGATTGGTTAAACACAAAAGCAATTAATCAATTACTACTGGGTGATCAAGCTGTATCTTTAAAGGATTCTGTTGATAAGGTTAAAAGAGCTAAGATGCAAAATGCATCATATAAGAGTGCTTACACACCTGTTATTGATGAAAGTCGTGGTGTTTATCACGCAACTGAAAATATATCTCTTGTCACATTTAGTGATACTTTATTTAATAAAAAGTATTCTGGTGGTCAAGGTGAGAGAACAGATGCTCAGGTTTATATTACTACCAAAGCATTGCGTCATATGCTATTTGGTTTTGCAGAGCTTACACAAGATAAAGCAGAACTATTAAATAAATTAGAAAGAGGTGAAACGGTAACACCAAAAGAATATTATGCTGCTGGTGGTCATATCAAACAAGGAAGTGTATTTAACTCACTAAAACTTGTTTATGGTGATGGTCAAACATTCCTTAAAATGTCTGCAGTTGTTTTAACTCCAGAACTTACGACAAGAAAAGATGGAACAGCCAAAGCTCAATATGAAGAGCTACATAACTTAAGGCTGAAGCTTGAAAAGATTGAAGCTGATGGAGATCAAACAATAGCAATGGCTGCACCAGCTAGTGCAAGTAAAATGATGAAACCAAATGTTGTTAGCAATGAAGCAGCGTTTGGTCAGTTTAATCCTAATGCTCAAGCATTACCGCACACAATGCTTAATGCTAGATTTATTGGATTGCAATTGGTGAACCCTTCTAATAAACAAAAGATTACAGATCCAACACAGCTAAGAAGTTTAATTACTTCAGAACAGGTAGATACCGTAGAGGTGATGATTAAAACTTTAGATGGTTATGTATCTAAAACTTTAGGTGAACTAAGAGAACTCTATAATAGAGGAACAGCTGCTAGACTAAATCTTAAATATCATAATAAGGTGAATCTTATTGCTGATTTCAGTTTAGAAACTGCAATGAGATCATTAGATGATAGTAGAAAGCTGGGGTCTTTAACAATAGAGTTAAGAGACTTTTTACAATTTGCTCAAGAAGGTCTTAAAGCAAGTCAGGCCTCTAGTAATGTCATTGAGTTCTTTGATCCAAGTGGTCAATATGATTTGAATAACCCTATGGTAATTGATAAGTTTGAACAACTATTCTTATCATACTTTACCAAAGAAACAATGTCAGAAAAAGTAGCCGGAGATGCTTTAGCTCTTATGTCTGATAGTGGTGTGAAGGTTATAAGACGTGTTTTCTCTGTAGATGAAAACGGTGTTCCAGATAAGTTTGAAGTCATTAGAGATAAAGTTTATAATAGCAATCCATTACCAATAGAAATTGACATAGACTCTGAGGGCAATCTTGTAGGATTAGCAGATGCAATTGAAAGATCAAATGGTAAAGGTGTTATTGTTAGAGATGAACTAAGACACAATCTTAAAGAGTATGATCAAGATGGAAACTTTACTGGGGTAAGATACACGGAATCTATTATGCCTGCATTCTCTGAACAAATTATGGAGATGATAGAGGAAACAGGTAAGCCTATGCCAGACGCATTTGCTAAAATGTTTGCTGTACGTATTCCTTCACAGGATAAACACTCTGCATTAGCTACAAAGGTTGTTGACTTCTTACCATCATCATATGGTTCCACTGCAATATTCTCAAAAGAACTTATTGAAATATCAGGAGCTGACTTTGATATTGATAAGGTATACACTCAAATGAAACAGTGGTATATTAAAAATGGTAAGTTCATTGAGTATGGTGATACCACAAGAACTGATCAAGAACAGTTTGATGACTACATACACTATGTTGGAAAAGAAATAAACTCTCCATCATCTGTATATGCAAAAGCTCTTGAAAAAGGTAAGAGAAGATTAAGACGAGAAGGGCAATATACTGATTTACAAGCAAGACTTATTGGTAAAGGAATTACTACTTCATTGAAAGTTTTAGGCTTGCCAACAACAGTAGAAGAGTTTGTTGCTTATAGAGATAAGTTTGGTTATCCATATGAGGCAGCATTAAACAATCAATTATTAGATTATAAGTTTGCTTTGTGGGGTAATGAAGGTAATACGGTTGCAAGAAAAGATGGAGAAAATCCTATTGCTTATGACCCTGCTGTACTTACACCATTAACTGATGTATGGGAGGATATTCAAAAAGAATTGCCAGAACTAGCTCAATTGGTTGAAGAAGAAGGTATAGATGTAGACAACCTATTTGGTAAAGGAAGAGCATTTAAGAATAATAAAGAAGGTGCCGGTGCAATTGGTGCTGCCGTACTACCAAACTTATACTTAAACCTATTAGGAGAATATAATATTGAAATCCGTAGTAAAGTTGTTGGCGGTCAAACAATTCCTCAAATTGAATTTAATGGTGTTAGATACAATAAGTTTAATGAGCAATATGAAAGACTAGCCAAAGACGGTAAAGAAACGCAAGGGAATAGAACTCAGTTTATTATTTCAGCATTGATTACAGCAATGACAGATAACGCTAAAGAACGTCTTGCAGCTAAGCTTGGTTTGAATAGAGATGCTCTTGCTGTGGTTACTACTCTTACTAAATTAGGTGTACCAATTAAGACTTCTATTCTTTTGGTTAACCATCCTATAATTAGAGAAGAATACTTTGCTGCTAATAACAAAAGAAGAGCAACAGATCCTGGTATTGCTACAAGAATTCAATCTATAATTAAAACTTTAGAATTGGATTTTGCAGATGCTGGAATTAGAACAAATACCGTACAGGTTTCAGATGAACTGTTAAAAGAACAAATCAGAAAAGGAGACGATTTAGTAGTTAACCCAGAAATGGATTTTGAAGAAGCGTCTGCTATATACTCTATACTCAAACAATTTATAGCTGCTCATAACGTGAAGAGCTTCTTATCCGATATGAGTAGCGTTATGAATATTAGTAAGGGACCAGGTAGAACTTTTGCAGACGTAAATCAAAAACTTACAGAGATAAAAAATCTAGGTGTTGGATTATCTGATAAAGAGTTTGCAGATCTAGAGTTTAAGGGTGCACCTGTACCTATAGATGTTAGACCTATATTCAAATCAGATGCATGGCAAGCAAACATGGTTAAAGTACTAAATCATTTTAGTAATGTTATTCTTCCTAATGTATTTGTTTCTAAGACTCCTGCATTTGATAGATTGCTTTCTGCTACTCTACGCAACTTAACTAGTAATGATTATGTACTAGACGCAGAAGAAAAAGATAAGATTGGTAAAGACTTGCTTTCTTACTTAACTATTAAAGCATATATGCATTCTTTAGATAAGAAGGGATCACAAATGTCTCTTGGTTCTTTGAATAATGCATTTATATATCCTCAATCTGGAGCTGCATTAAATATAAATGGATTGGTAGATCAGTTAAGAAAGATTTATCCTGATAACTTCTTCTTAAATGAGTTTATGTTTAATGAGAATGCTAGAGATCTTGATAATAAATCTGGTATTCATAAGGCAGAATCAAACACGTTTGGTAAGAGAAGTGATATTGATAAGCTTAGAATTCAGAATTCATTTATTGAAATCTTTTCTAATAATAGACTAGAGGCAACACATCTTATACATTACATGATGGTTAAAGATGGTTTGCAGTTTGGTGCAGGTTCTTTACTTGAAGCTGTTACTCCAGCATTGCTTGACACATTTAGTACAAGTATTGAGGATATCCATGATATGATGAAAAAGGATAGACTAGATTTGTTTGAGTCTAAGTTTGGTATGAGCTATCCTGAACTATTAAATGATTTTGTCCTTGGATACTTGCAGTCAAACAAGAATAATATACTTCTTAATAGAGTAAGCAATATACCTTTCTATAAACAAATATTTGAAGAAACAGAAGTTCTTCCGGGTCAGGTTAATAAAAAGATTGTAGAAGCAAATCCTGATAAGGTATATGTTTATGTTGATAATGCAAGACAATTGGGTACAGTTGGATCTTCTACTGTTAGAGGAATGGAAAACGCATTACCATTAACTTTAATGTATGATCTTACCACAATGTTTGATAGTGAAGATCTTGATTCATTTGTTGAGCGTTTTGACACAGAGGTTAATGATATATTAGAGTCAGGTAAACCGATTGTATTCCCTAAACAACTATTAGACAAAAAGCAACTTAAGAAATTAAAGTCTGCAAGCAAAGATGTTTACAATTACATTGAGGAAAAATTACGTCAAGAGTTTGGTTACTCTCTTACAAAAGGGGTGCTTACCGAAACGGGTAGTACAACACAAAGAGCAATCAACGTAGCTCCTATTGCAATGAGCTTGACAAATGAGGAAAACGTATTAATTGTTGATATATATAAAGGTGTAAAACCATTTAAGAGAAGTGGAAATACTCAAAACACTAGAAAGTTTGGTGACAGATTTAATGAAAATCAATTTAAGAAACTTGCAAAAAACATAAGAGAACTAGAAAGAAAAGGCTTTGTAATTAAAAAAGATATAATCATAAATGGTAAGCGTACCTTTGTGGTAGAATTACCTGCAGTTCTTAAAGTTGTTACTGGCAAGAAAAATAAAACGGTTAGATATTTTAGACTTAAAGAAACCTATACACCCGTTACGGTAACGGAGGATAACATAATTAACTCTTCAGAGGGTATGTCTATTGGTAATGCTGGTGTATATGAAGAGATTAAGATGAAAGGTTCTAACTACCAAAATGGTATTGGTTTTATGTTTGATGGTGGTGGATTTGAACGTCCTGCTTATACTGATATCCGTACCTTTGTTGAAAAATTAGAAAAAGAAGGTGGTTTTGAAGAAGGTTTTTTACCTGTATCAGAACAAGCTGTTTTATCTAAAGCAAAAACTATGGGTTATGATATTGAGTACATAGGTAATACTGTATACGTTAATCTTAATTCATTTGCTCCAGGAGGCGTTGAAAAAAACTTAGTTAAGGTATCTGATCTAACAATGGAGATGCTTGAAGAAAATGATTTAGGTCCTACTGCAGAAGACTTTGATGAATATGGTCCAGGCGGTGGAGGTGGAGTTGAAGCCGATGTAACTTCTGAAGAAGTTGATGCTTCAGATGTAACTTCTCAAGGAGTTGATGCTTCAGATAGACCTCCGGTAAGTTTAAGTTTATTTGATCAACTTGAAGAAACAAACTTAGAAGAAGAGTATCCAGCTATTGTTGATTTCTGGGATAAGAATGTACAAACTAATCCAGAAGCTAGACAAAAGCTACGTGATCAAAACATAAATGACCTTGAAGATTTTATTGCTCAAAGAAATGATCCAGATGTGATCTATGATAGTGACGAAGACTTTTTAGATAATATTAAATCTTGTATATTGTAATTATGGCTAAGTGTCCAAATAGAAATACAGCAGAATATAAAGCTCTACAAGCAGAGTTTGGTACAAATATTAAAACAGATAACATTATAAATGTTTATCAGGAGATTAATAATACAGAGGATATACCAACTGTTGCTCAAGCTAAAACCTATCTGAAAGATCAGAAGGCTGCTTTATCTGCAAAGAAATTAGATTTTAGAGAAGCTCTTGAAAAGAATATTATTGGTACAAGACGAGCCAGTAGATACAATGATGTTATCTATGTAAATAATACAGCAAAGGGAACTAGAATATCAAACAAGAAGATTGCTCAAAATAATATTCAGAGAATACAAGCTTTCCTTGATCAGAATAATATTTCTTATGGTCCAAGGCAGATGGTTGAATTTGTAGAAACAGATAATACATACAAAATTGTAATCAATGAAGACTTGTTTACAATGAGAGATGTTATTCCTGAAGCACGTGAAGATGCTAAAGGTCCTGTTAGAGCAATTCTAAATCATTTGAATAGAATGTTTCCTCAAGTTACAATCAACAATGTAACTAGAGTAGAAGCGGAGAAAATATATAACAGCTTGCCGGCAGACCAGAGAGCTAAAATTCCTTTTTCTGAAGTAAAATCTTTTTATGCAAATGGTCAAGCATATATTATAGGTCAAAGAATTAATGGTGATGTAGCAATAGAAGAAGTGCTACACCCATTTACAGATGCTATGTATAAAGAAAACAGAGCATTATTTGATGGCCTATTAAGAGAAGCTAAAGAAACTTTTGGTGAGTTAAGACAACAAATCAACCAAGCTTATAGTAATGATAGAGGGTTTAATCAGATGCATAGAGATCTTGAACTGGTTACTCAAGCATTAACAAGACACTTTAGACAAGAGTATGAAACTCAACCAACCAAGGGGTTCTTACAAAAGGTGAAAGAGTTCTTAGAATGGTTTTCTAATATCTTAAAAGACTTACATAAGTTTATTACAAACAGAGATCTTGCAATTAAGACAAGTGACATCAAAGAGACATCAAGTCTTTCTGATATTGCAAAGCTTTTAAACACAGATGATATTAAATTTAAGTTTGAGTTTAAAGCAGATAGGCAAGTAAGATACTCTCTTGATGACAAAACCAAAGCAGCAATGGATGTTGCAATGGGTCAGGCAACAACAGATGTTCAAAAAGATCTTATTGCTAAACTCCTTAATGTAGCTAAAGAAACCGATAAAGAAATAACCGGTTTTAGTGCAAGCAAAAATCCTGAGCTTTTTGATTCTGCAAGCCTGGTTGTGCTAAATGAAGAAGACCACACCTACTATGATATAGAAACAGGTGAAGAGTTTTATTCTACAACCAGAGCAATCAAAGGAGAGATGCTCAACAAAGAAGATAATGAAATTAACCTTGCTGTGGGTAATGACTTTGACGCAATCTTAAATGCCGTTGTATCAAAGACTTTAGTGGAGGATATAGAAGGTATAACTAAACTTTCTAAAGAGCAGGTTGAACAAGTGTATGTTGATCTTCAATCTCATTTAGATTCTCTTACTTCTGATGGTTCTGTTGCTATACCGCAAGTTGTATTGTTTGATAACCAAACAATTGAAATCAATGGTAAGACCTATGGGGGTATAGCAGGTACTGGTGATATACTTTTAATTACACCGGATGGTAAAATAAAAGTTCTTGACTTAAAGACCAGTCAAAACTATCTAAAGACAGATCCCGATAGATATGAGAAACCATATCCTTTGCAAGATGATTCTTTGGTAAAACAAAAATCAGACAAAGAAGCACTGAGTACAAAAGCACAACACAACCTACAGATAGCAATCTATAGAAGAATGTTACAGAACATGGGTTACACTGTAGCCGATGGTCCTAATGCAATAAGCACTTTCCATATTAAAGTTGATATTGAGAAAGATGCAAAAGGTAAGAAAGTTTGGAAAGGTGGTTATCAGATAGAAGGTATTTACCGTCATAGTGTTTCTCAAATGGAAGAAGTTGTTGACAAGATTATTCCAGAGAACCTTGATCAAGAACAACAAGATAGAATCAATGATGCTAGAAAAACTTCTCCTGATTACAATATGGCAGAAGAAGAACTAAGCGGAGATGAAGCTCAATCTGAAAACAATAATAATTCTAATGCTGAGGTCAATTACTACCTTGGTGCTTTAGAAGAATACTCAGCTGGTCTTGTAAAAAGAAGGGATGCTTTAAGAAAACTAAAAGGTGGTCTTGTACTTGACATGACTAAAGAAGGTACAATATCTGCAATCAATGATACCATTGCTAGTATAGAAGTTGCAGTTACTCAAGGACCACAAGCAATTAGAGCAGAGTATACTCGTGTAATCAGACAAGGTATTAAAGACTTGCAACAATTTACCGATTACATATTAGATTCAGAAAATATAGGTAAGCCTGAATATATTAACTATGTATTAAACTTTGATAGATATGCTCAAACCTTTAATGGTTTGATTGAACTATCAACTATAGATAATACACCTTTATCTAAAACACAAGCTAACCTAGTTCTTCAACTTCAAGCTAAGTTACAAAGATTGAGAGGTAGCCAAACAGAAACGGGCTTGGTTGATACGGCAATCTTCAACTTTGTTAAAGAAACAGTTAGAGCTGCATCATCAGCAGAATTTTCAGATGCAGATCTAGATGAAATATTAACATCTGTCAGAGATATTAATGATATTGAATATCAAACTGGTGATATGGCTACAAATAGAGATACTCTACTTGCCGTATTGGATAAGATATATAAATATAAAGAGCAAGAATACTTAGATAAAGCACAAGCAAGAGAAAATAAAATTAGAGCTGTTGCTGGTAAACTTGCTAAATTAGATCCAAGTACAAAACCGGAAGACCTTTATAACTTTATGTTAGAGTTTGATGAGGCTGGTTTACCAACTGGATATATTGTTCAGAGATTAGGTCCTCAATACTATAATAAGATCAAAGAACTTAGAGACTTACTATTTGATGAAGATGGTAATAGAATGGAATACATTGAAAAGTTTAATGAAGATGAAGCTACACCAGAAGAGCTAGCATATAATAAGAAGCTTTACGAGTTAAAACAAGAAAATGCTAGATTCTGGAGAGCAGAGAGAGGTACTAGCGAAGGTGATATTGTAGATGGAGATTACCATGCATACACAGAGGAGTTTAAAACTCTAAGGGCAAAGTATGAAAGACCTGAAATAACAGCAAGTGGTTTTGTTATTTGGAAAAAGAAAAGATCTGTAGATGCAAAGTCTTGGAGAAAGTTCAGACAAACTTATGGTGAGTACAAAGAAACTTTCTTTATGGATAAGAAAAATGGTGAGCCTACAGGGACTTTATCACCAGGTCAAATTTGGGTACCTTACAATAAATATAGATATGCAAAAGCTCAAGCTACTGTAAATGGTAAAAAGGTTAGCATGCTTAATGAAAAGTATGACGCCATAATGAATCCTGCAGTGGAAGACGAGTTGTCTATTGCAAGAAGAGAGTTCTATCAATTCTATGTTGAGACAATGGAGGAGCTAACAAAAAAGCTTCCACCTAATGTAATGGAACAAATGGCCGGTAGAATACCAACAATTCTTGCAAATAAAATTAAAAGAGAAGGTCCTGTTGTAGCTAAGATGTTTGCTAAAATGAAGAGAAATGTTGGTGACTTCTTTAAGGAAACAGGTAGTTATAGAAGAGTTGTAGTAAATGAAAAAGGTGAAATTGCAAACACTCTTCCTATTTATTACACAGGCAACTTGGCTACAGAAAAAGATCTTGAAAAGATTGAAGAAAAAAGAACTCTATTAAAAACCAGATTAGATTCTAAAGCTATATCTAAAACAGAATATAGAAATAAGATGGATATCTTAGATGTAGAGGAAAAAAGACTAAGAAAAAAACCCACAAGAGAAACACTAAACACCGATCTTGGAACAAGCCTTCTTAAGTTTAATACTATGGCTGAGAATTTTGAAGTCATGTCTACGATTGAAGATATTGTTACTTCATTTATTAAGGTATCTGATAAAAGAGAAGTCCTTGCTCCAGAAGCAAAATCAGATAATGTTGTTAGCGTTTTGGGAAATGCAATTGTTTCTGGTGCAAGTAAGGCTAGAAAGATGGTTCCTGTAGGTACACGAGAAAATGATCTTGAAAAGAATATTCAAAAGAGAATAAAAAAATGGGCTAGAATGGTTTTCTATGATAATGAAAATCTTACTCAGACTGCATTAGAAAAAATGTCTGGCTTACTAATGGGTTATTCTTCCTTTGCCTATGTAGCAACAAACCCTTTAGGTAATATTAACAACCTTACAATTGGTTTATTAAACAACACCATTGAACTTATGGGTGGTAGGTTCTTTAAAAGGAGGGCATACCTTCAAATGAAAAAAGAATTTAATGTTGAGCAGGTGCTGGCAAAATCAGTTAGAAGAACTGGGTATATACTTGATGGTAAGAAAGGTTACTATGATCCTAAAAAACCTATGACTAAATGGGAAGGTTGGGTTGATGTACTCCGTATGATGGATAAGAAAACAGAGATCAGAGAAACGGACCAAGATAGTTACTTTGAAAAGGCTGGTAGCTGGTTCTATTTGCTTAATGATAGTTTTGAATATAATGTTCAAACTAAAATTGGTATGGCAATGGTGGCCTCACATAAAGCAGTGGATGAAAACGGAAATGAAGTAAACCTTTATGAAGCATCTACATGGGACAGTAAAAATCAAACAATTGTTATAGATCCAAAATATAAGATCTATGATATGAATGGTAATGAGGTTGAGTGGAATGATCAATATAGATATAAGCTACGCAATCAAATTAGAGAGGTTAATAAAAGAATTCATGGTAGCTATGCACGAGCAGATAGAATGGTTATGCAATCACATTTTCTTGGTAAGCTTGCCGTACAGTTTAAAAAATGGGTTGCTCCTTCAATCAAATCTAGAATGAGAAGAGAGCAATACGATGAGAACTTAGGTTGGGTAGAGGGACGTTATAGATCTTTTACCAGTTTCTTTGCGTTTGCGTTTAAAAATCTATCAGATATCAAAAACTTAAATAAGGTTTATGCTGAAAAACTTGCAGAAGATTTTGCAAGAGAAGAGGGTATAAACTATGGTCACGTAGAACAACGTATCAAAAATAAAATTACAGGTGCTTATACTACAATGGGAGAAATTGGTTTAGTATTAACTATATGGGCATTAACTGAGCTCTTAGGTGGTGTACTTGCAACCGATGATGATGATGGTGAAGTTGAAAAGAGATTGAAAAACCTTTTAAAGTACAATGCAGATAGAGCATCAAAAGAACTCTATGCTTTCTGGCCGGTTGTTGGTTGGCCGCAGGCTTATCAATTAATTAAGAACCCTATTGCATCAGCTAACGTTCTTGGTCAGTTCTCAGAAGCTATATATTCAACGGGACAAACTGCAGTATATGGATTGTTCTTAGATGATAAAGAGTTTAGAAAAAACAAAGAGGTTGTTTATCAAAGAGGTAAAAGAAAAGGAGATCTTAAAATGTCCAAGGAGTGGAATGATGTATTGCCTTTCTTATATACAATACAGAGATGGCAGAACTTTGATCAAGAAAGAGAGTTCTACGTTAAATAATCACCTATAGACGGTGATTAGTTTGAGCTGGGTTGTAGAGGGAGAGACAAGCCAAGTGGGTTAAAGCCCCAAACTCTAGCAACCTAGCCGTTATTTTCCTATTTTCCAATAAAGCTTTCCGGATACTACAGGCTGAAGATCTTGGTTTATACCTATACCAAGACCATATGCTTGTTTCTTTCTGTTTCTATAAAGTAATTCACCGCCAACATAGTTAAGCTGGTCAGTTCTACCTTGCATTCCAATTCCCCAATAAAGCTCTCTATTATTTAAATAGATCTCTTTTGTGATTGTTGTAGTAGGGTATATTAAATCATATGATATAGTACGTGCAAAGATTTTATTTTGTGATACAGAGTCTATAATTGTTAGATTAAGACTATCTAACTCTTGTCTATCTTGATATACATATGTAGCAAAGTAATCTCTAAGTATTGCTGTTGTGTCAACAGGTTGAGTTTTAACTATAGTATCTATTACGGTCTCTATTTTCTGTACATATTTAGGTACGTAAACAGGTACTTCTTTTGTAATAGTATCAAAGACAGTCTCAATCTTTGTGATAATCATAGGTTCTACAGGATCTTGTTTATCACAAGCCCTCATCAGCAATATAACAATGATTAATACAGCTATTGCCACAGACTGTATGCTAGTAAAATATTTTTTCATTTGTCTTCTGATTTTTCTGTTGCATACTTTACACCCATTATAGTACCTACAATACTAAACGCGTTGGTTAATAATATACCAAACATGTTAGACCAGGTACTCCCAATTATCTGAGTATCAGTACCCGACACTAAAGCAAGACCATACATTACAGTAGTAAGAACACCTACACCTACAATTATAACTAGTGCTACTCTCACAATAGTACCTATAAGCTCAAACTGACTACGCTTTTGCATTAGATCCAAATCCTCTAGTGCTTTATCCATTCCGGCTTCAGCTTGTTCTTTTAATTTTTGTGCCTCTTCTAAAGCTGCTTCAAGTTCAATCATTAAGGTTTCATTTTCCTTTTGTTTAGCTTCAAGCTCTTTATTCTGAGCCTGTACTTGTTTTGTTACTTGAAGTCTTTTTCTACGAGCATCTGTATCCTTTTTTTTACAAAGCTCTAAGTAATCTGCAAATTCCTGATCACCTTTGGGTGCACGTAATAGTTTTAGAAAGCTGCCTTCAACATATATCTTTTTCTTTTTGGCAACCTCTAATAGTACGTTCCTTGTATGTTCAGTTATTTCAATCACTTATATATTTTAAAAGGTGCTGTCTTTTTAACATATCCATCATAGTCTTTCATAAACTCTTCAAGACGTGGTTCAATGTCATCAGACTTAATAATCCAGAATTGTGCGCCTACCTTTTTGGCTTTCTCAATCTCTTGTGTATCAGAAGAAGAAGAGATAATGCCAATAACGCAACCATTACCATACTCATGGTTTACCTTTCTAATCATTTCAATACCATCATAAGAAGACCCAATGATATTAAGATCAACAAACACACACTCAGGTCTTTCATGATCAGGATCATCAGGAAACCATTTTTTAAATTTAGCATCTGCTTCATCAGAGCTATCAAGGGCTTCAATAGATAAGGCCATATCTAATAGAGAACAAGCATCTTCAAACACCAAGTGGAAGAGGTTTTCATCATCAATTAACATTAATGTATTAATCATAATTCAATTTTTATTTTGGTTCCAGTTTCTTTTAATTTCTTTTCTGCGGATATTTTAAATCCATGTTCTTTTAATATTTCAATACATATGTTTAAGCCCAACCCTGTGCCTTGTTCTTGTTGGCCTTCTTTTCTGGCATAAGGTCTACTTAATTCTATAAATTCTTCTTGTGTTATACCACGACCGTTATCTTCCACCACAATAAATGAACCAGTATGGTAAGATCCTTCATGATATATTTTAACCCATTTAGTTGGGCTATCATTATACTTAAGACCATTACGAATTAAATTATCTATAGCAGTACAAAACAATGCTTCATTTAATTCTAATGATTCTGGTAAACTGTCATCTAATATTACTTGATTTTTATAAGCAGTTAACCTAAGATAGTCAATTAATATTTTTTTTGGATTGCAAGTTTCTGTGTTTAAGACAGCGTTCTCTTTTACCAAATTTGTAAACTCATATACACCAGCATACACTTTTTGAGCATGATGTAAACCATCTGTAATTAATTGCAGCGGTGCTTTGATTCTGAGTTCTTCAATATTTTCTTCAGTAAGTCTGCGGTTAAGGGACTTGATTCCTCTCGGTAGGTAAGTATTGATACCACTGTGCATATCATGTCTAATGATCTTTGCTGCATGTTCTAGGTATATATTTTTTTGTGATAAGCTTGACAGTGTTGCTTTTTTTTGTTGTAAAAATTCAACTACTACTATAAAAAAGGGTGGCATAAAACCAATAATACAAGCATATCCAAAACCGGCTAAAAAATAACTAGGTTCACAAAGACCAAATACAATACAAGTTTCTACACCAAAAAACGCTATCATAATAATGACAGCAATAAGTAAAGATATTCTACTCTTTTTTGATATACCCTGTAAAGCACCCATTACAAATCACTCTTACGGAAACCAAGTTTTTCAAAAAGCCATTTGCTGGGACAAAACTTTGTCCACACACCCACTTGTAGCATAACAACTACAAATAATATTACATACCAATTTTTAAGCAATAAACCCATCAATAGAACTAAAGACATCAATAGGTACACTGCTCTTATAGAAGAAAAGTTTTTCATAACATTTGTATAGTTTCAAAGAATGCAACCTGCAAGCGTAACCATATTCTTTTAGGCAAGCCTAAAGATTTAAATTCTTTTGTTTTAAAGTATTCATATGCATCCATATAATAATATACAATTTTTAAGCTTGCAAAACAAGAAAGACCAGCCGCTTATTTGACCAGTCTTTGACAAATATAATAGATAAACTACCCTTACTTATATATATATTATATATATAAAGATCTCTCTATTATGAAATATATTATCCTTTTATGCTTTGTATTATTTTCTTCATTATTTTCTCAAGGTCAATCAAAAGACACCTCAGAAAAATATGCAGTAGAACTCGCAGCTAACATTTCATATTACAACTCTCTATCAATTAGTGTAGAACGAGAGTTTACATATGGTAAATTTAAATTTGGCCCCCGAGCTGAGTTAGTGAATTTATTTACTACTGAAAGTTATAAGGGTGGAGATTCTACATATAAAATGAATACTCAATTCAGACTTAGATTAGTTCAAGTAGAATATCAATTAAACGATAAAATTAGAGTAGGAATTGCTCCGCTTTGGTTATTAGGTCCCCTTCCAAAAAATGGATATTACAAGACACCTACAACAATTTATGCCCACATTCAATTAAAAGAAGAATTTTCATTTGAACCTTCAATTACATCATCTAGTAGAGAACTAATCCAACTTTCTTTTAGAAAAATAATATAAAAGGGGAGAGTCTTATAACTCTCTCCCCTTACTTTTATCCTTCACAGCTTGCACACTCTAAAATGTTTCTAGAGAATGCCTGAGCAGAGCTTTGACTAAATTGATAGTATAAAGTCTTGACTCCTTCTTCATGGGCATATAGATACAACTGATTTATATCTTTAGCAGGTACAGAGGGATGAATCATTAGGTTTAATGACTGCGCCTGATCAATATACTTTTGTCTTTGTGCGGCTTGTAGAATTATTTCCTTTGGTGTAATCTCAATAAAAGATTTGAATACAGCTTTTGTTGGGAAATCCAAGTGTTGTACTGAGCCATCTTTTTTTAAGACATCTTCCCAAACTTCCTCTGTATTTAAACCATATTTTTCTAATTCACTTTCTAAATAAGGATTCTTGTAAACAGTTTTACTTTTAGCTAAATCTTTAATGAAATAATTAGATTTAATAGGTTCAATTCCCATAGAGACCTGACCATGGATAAAACTACTAGACTTTGTAGGAGCAATTGCTATGAGGGTTGTGTTTGCAAAACCTTCTCTCAAAGATGTATAACCCTTATAGTCATGTAACCATTTAGATGTTTCATCAGATCTTTCTTTAATAATCTTAAATATTTGATTATTCCACATCTTAGCTTCTAATGATTCAAACTCAATTAGATTAGATTGTAAGAAAGAGTGATAGCCAAGTACACCAAGACCAATAGCTCTGTGTTGACTTGCAAATCTATGAGCTCTTTTTAAACCCGGTAGCGTTGCTGATTTTGTGATAAACTCATCCATCACTGCATTAAGAAACAGAACATAAGTTTCAATTGCATCCGTTTCTTTGATTTCATTCCAGTGTAATAAATTCAAAGATCCAAGACAGCATACAAAAGAATTATAACTGTCTGTGGGTAGTTGAATTTCAGAGCATAGATTAGAGGCAGTTATTTCAAGACCAAGTTCTTTGTAAGGTGAATTGTTATTAGAATTATCTTTAAACATTATGTAAGGATAACCAAACTCATTTCTCCTCTGTATAATCTTAGCCCATACCTTTCTCTTTTCTGAATCACCATCTTTCATTTCTTGTAACCAAGTGTCACCAACAGTAATACCATATTGTAAGTTTTGAATTGGATTACCTTCACTACCAATATCCAAGAACTCTAAGATATCATTGTGTTCAACTGGTAACCAAGCTGCACAAGCACCACGTCTTGCTTCTGATTGTTTACATACATCAACAACAGTGTCATACATTCTGGCATAGTGAACAGGTCCATCTGCAGTACCACCTGTTGATATATTAGCACCACGTTCTCTAATGTTACCTAGAAATACACTTGTACCTCCACCATACTTAGACATCATACCAATCTCACGACCAGCATTTAAGATGCTATCTAAAGTATCATCAACATTAGAACCATAGCAACTAATAGGTAAACCTTTTTGTTTACCGAAGTTAATCCAAACAGGAGTAGACATGCTGTAAAAACCACGAGCCATGTAATCTTCAAACTTTTGAGCAAAGCCTTCAATTTTAAGATACTTTTCAGCTGTGTTTGCAATGTCTTTAATTCTTTGTTCTGGACTTTCATTTATATACCCTCTTGATAAAAAGGTGCGGCTTTCTTCATTAAGCCAATAGTATTTTTTGTAACTCATTTTTTTAGAATAGATCATCAACTGTTATACTTTTACTTTTCTTGTTGTAATCAATCTGCTTTTTGTAAAAGAAGTCTCCTTCTTTGGTAGCTGTAATCTCAACATCAAACCATTTTGTTGAAGCTAATAAATTGCTATCAACTTCAAATATAGGCTCCATTCCAATCTTCTTTAATGAATTATTAAAACGGTTCATAATAAAATGTTGAATTGTTTCTTTAGGTAAAAATTCTAGTTCTCCTTTTTCAAAGATCCAATCTAGAATACCACACTCAGCTTTGTATGCTTTGTCACATGCAGAGTAAATAATTTCATCAAACTCTTCATCAAACCAATCCGGGTTCTCAGACTTAATGATATTAATAATTTCTACACCAAAGTTACCATGAATGTCCTCTTCCTTGCTTGTTGCCTCAACAACATTAGAAATACCCTTGAAGATATTCTTTTCTTTATTAAAAGACATCATGATTAAAAACTGACTGAATAGGCTAACGTGCTCTATAAACAGTGAGAATAAAAGAACAGACTTAGTGTACATTCTATTATCTCTACTGCGAGATCCATCAAGATACTTTTTAAGGTAACTAATTCTACCTTTGATTGCGGGAATCTCAACTACAGTTTTAAATTCCTCTTCCAATCCTAAGATTCTTAATAGTCTAGCATATGCATCTTTATGACGTACCTCTGATTCTGCAAAGGTCATACCCACATCTCCAATTTCTGTAATTGGCATTCTTTTATAAAGGTCTGCCCAAAACGTTTTTACATTAACCTCAATTTGAGCAATTGCAAGCATGGTTCTTTTAATCACTTCACGCTCTTCATCAGACACTTTAATT
>Ga0255751_10000325_pt1 | contig 45145 bp, 82 predicted proteins | sample 071ome_20_FD_179951 | JGI IMG/M metagenome (GOLD analysis project Ga0255751, IMG submission 179951) | Coastal salt marsh microbial communities from the Groves Creek Marsh, Skidaway Island, Georgia - 071412BT metaG (version 2) | ecosystem: Environmental > Aquatic > Marine > Intertidal zone >... | reverse complement strand
CGTATCGACGTGATTTTAATGCGTTTAAGTCCATGTGTATTTCTCCGTATGTCTGAAATGTACAGTGTATTCAAAGTATGTTGAGCAGTATAACGCTCAACCATATTTATATAATACTTGATTTTGAACAATATGTCAAGCACTTTTTTCACGGTGAGGGAGTCGACTCCCGCCCCAAGAAATCATTATAACTCTCCTGCCTTTAAACACAGGAGTCGCTTCATGCCAAAAGTAAGCAGGAAACACGACAGTTTCAAATGGTTCTAGATCTACGTCTATAGATATATCTGAATTAGGCAACCATACCCTTAGAATCCCGCCATCTAGGTCATCAGACTTATCAACCATTGTAACACTGGTGTACAGTCGATCGTGTTGTGGTTTATCTTCCCTATCATCTTGATGCCTAACAAAAGTCTGTGCTGGCGGGAGGTATCGCACAAATTCAAATTGTGTATACCAGAGATTGGGATTCTCCGCTTCTGGATACCAGTCTAAAGTAAAGTCTCTCAGTGCTATAGAAACATCAAAGAATTCAGTATACCTGAAAGGCACATTATAGCAGGTGCGATCTTCGCGAGCGCCACCACCAGCTTTACTATAGACTTGCGCTTGATTCATTTTCGGTTCAAGTTCAACCAACTTAGCAGTGATTTGTTCCTGTTGTTCTTCGTCGAAAATGAAGTCCCTTCGCAAAGGTTCAGTCAAAGGGTAATTGGGCATTTTTTTCCAAAAAATTTAATTGCATCGCTTCCGCTTCTATCTTCTGCTTGAGCGCAACGTTCACGTATTTCCTAGAATCTTCTATCTCAATGTTGTGTTCCTCGCAAGCATACACAATAGCATCAATGTAAGATAACTTTTTATCACGAACAATGCCTTCTATGAGTTTGCCAAACTTGCTTTTGGTCATAAACTCTATTTCTACTATTTCGTCATTCATCAACTGCTTCCTCCTGTTCTTGCTCCGGAGTAGTCTCTATAACTCTAGCATTTTCCTTCAATGTTTCCATAAGGATGCTGACTTCATTGAAAGGTTTATTGCCAAGGTATTCAACAACTTTGTTAAAGATCTGTAACGGTATCGCTACATACTGTTCAGGATTTTCCATTTTTAATTCCTAATGCTTCTCTCATTTCTGGATGAAGAACTCTCAAGTTTGGTGCATACTCTGCACTAATTTTAGGGAAGTGTTTGTCCCTAAACTTCCATTGTTTTTCTGATGGTTCATGATTAAGGATGCTATGGTCAACCTTTAATCCACTAATATTAACCGTACTCAATTTCTGATACGCAGTTATTGGGAAAGGATAATATTCCTCCAACCAAGGATAGTGCTGCTTAGATATGTAAACATCATTGCGAGTTAGCATCCTCTTGCCCCTTTCCACATCTTCAACAAACACTTTCGCTGCTTCGGGTTTTACTGCATATGCGTGATGCCCGAAGAAAATCTCGTCCCTCAGTGGTTGTACACCTTCTTTTGGTTCTATGAAATTACAATCATCAGCACGGAAAAAAGAAGGTGCGCCAAAGTTTATACATTTGTCAAATTCAAGATCTTCTGGTATGTTACTTACGAATTTGGCGTCATGCTCCAATATTAATATGGGTTCGTTTAACTCAATACATTTCCGCCACAGCTGATAGTGTGAGGCAAAACAACCAGCAATGGGATCAGTGGTTTTAACCAGATTCCACATATATGTATTGGCGGTTTTAGGGAGGTGCTTTTTCCACTCTCCAGCGAACACTCCTTTAAAATGTTCTATCTCAGGTTTATATCCAACTCTCCTAGCAGACTCCCTACAAAGTTCTGCGTTGTTTCTAGAAAATTCTATATTCTCCAGAGTTATTATGAAACTTCGCATGCCATCTCTTTAGTCCATACCGCTCGAATATCCGGATAGTATGTACCAACGTCACGTTTGATATTACCATCCTTGTCTTTTGCTGGGGCAATGCAAACGTATTCCATGGTGTTTTGCCTTGCTGCGCCATATTTATGGTCGCACCAAACACCGTCTCTAATCCAGATGCCAAGGTTCTTAACATATGCTTCGGCGATTTGGTATTCTTGCCGCTGTTTAGAATCCTTAGAATCTTTTTGATGGCGAATGCTTTTTAACTTCTCGCGCCACTCTTTGAGTATCGCCTTGCTGTTTACATACGACAGAGGGTGATCCGGATCAAATGCCAACACGCGAGGGTGTGCGTTTGGTTCCTTACCGACGTTCCTCTTCGCACGCGCGAGCGCGAGACGCTCTGCTGCTGCGATCTTCTGTTCAGGCGTCATGGGTTTACGTTTCCGCTTCACCTTGGTCGGTTTGCGATCTTCAACACCCATCTGTTCAAGCATGGACTTCTTCTTTGCTTCCATGGTCTTTGCTCTCTTTTGAGCAGGTGTTAGCAAGTGATCAAGATCTTTTGGCATTGTCAACTCTCCCGTTGTATTCAGTTAGGTTTCGCCAGTCAAACTCTATCCAGCGTTTGGCATCAACATCCCAAACCTGATAAAAATTTTCGTCGTCTGAAGGATCTGGTTTATATGCTTCAGGGTCAAACTTTACCAGTGTTATGTTGACCTCAACTTCTTCTTTATTTTCGTCAAGGTATTTTAAGTTGACTATGCCGTTATACAACTGCCTCCCGAACACATTGAGAGGCGGTCTAGAATATGCTAATGGTTTTAATGGAGTTTTCATTTGTAGAATATGTGATCGTCAATCACGCTCGTTTTATTAAGTGAATTTGCCCAATACGGAGACACATAATCTGCATGATACCACAGAGCACCGTCAGTGAAGTCAGTCCAATATGGCGATGCTTGTGCCTCAAGTATTGTTTGTGCTAAACGCAATGACTCTTCCCAAGTAACACTATCAACTGGTTTGTCAGACTTACCGTCGCAGTACCAACTAAACTGGCACTTGTTGCGTAACGGCACTTCGCGACCGTTGGAGAGGTGCCACTTACTCAACTTTGCTTGGTAGATGACTTCGCATACTGAATTAGGGAAATTATCGTTTAATACGCGATTAAACACAACTTGCGAAACAGCAATCTTGCCTGCGATTGACTGATTACCTGCTTCAAAATACATATTTTGAGCGAGACAGAACCTCGCACCATCTCGATCAGAAGCAAGTGTAGGTGGTGACCAAACAGCAAGTATTATTATCAGGAAAATAAAAAGTGCTGTGAAATATTTTGGCGTGGGGTCTTCCATCTTACCACTCCTTGAAGTTTTGGATGCTTTCATTTTCCTCATAACCTAGGAAATACTCGCGTATTTCTGCTTCGGTCATATCTGCTTCAAGCACTTCGGGACTGTTGTAAGTGTCGCCTTTGAAGTAGTGAGGGCGAGGACCACGCTGATAATAAGAGTCAGCGGAACCACGATCATACGGACTACCGTGTCTCTTATTCATTACGCTGCCTCCGCAGGAGCATGCGTGTCTAACCAAGCACGAAGTTCAGAGAAAAGAACAACGTCACCATTGACCATCTCATAAGAGACGCCATGGTGATCGGTCGTGCCATCGTTGAGCACGTCATGTGCTTCAAACTGCTTGGCAATTTCCTTGCGCAAGTAACCGTACTCCGTGTTGTTGGTAGTGCGGTGAAAGGAGATACGATCCTCCTTGACCGTGCCATAATAGGGAGCATCCCACTCAGCGCAGTGGTCGGCGACGTTGAAGTCGATATCATCGACCACAGTCTCACCAACAGAGTACTCCTCGAAGTACTCGCTCTTGCTGGTGCAAGCAGCTTCGACACGCTCCCACCACTTGGGATCCATGTTCTCCTCAACGGAGCAGGTGAAGATGTAGGTGTTACCACCCTTGGGTTTCCAGTACTGAGGGCACTCGCCCTCACCGTCCCAGTCGTGGGCACCGTAGTTCTCGAGGTGTTGGGTCTGAATAACTGCAAACATTTCTCTCTTCCTTTATCAACCTATGAGACTATTATGCCCTAAAATGACTGAAAAAGCAAATCGAAAAAACTGTAATAAAATCAATAACTTAGACTTTCGTCCGGAACTCCATATTATCAAATATCTGGATCTTGGCGTTCGGATGTTTATGGTATAGGATAAATTTGATGTCTGAGAACTCTTTAAAAATGTTCAACCAAATAGGTCGCCAGATATCAAGGAGACGGAAATTGTTGCCTCCGCTTCGATCACTGCTCAAAACCGTATCGGTGTACGACCTCATGTTGTGATCAAATATCGAGTCGAACCCATACATATGAATCTCATCGGGTTTGTGCCTTCTCGCGGCATAGTGTGCCGCCATATGCCCGCAATTAAAATTAGTTGCCGCCTGCATGGGATCTGGTCCACAATATTTAGGTACATCGGTGTAGAACTCTCGGATGTGCCCAGAATGCTTCATAAAGAATCCTGGATTCTGGTCGCACCAAATTTTTGGTCGATTGCCCAAAACCCAATAATAACGATCTAGGTTGACAGAACCTTCGTCCAGAGCTGCCATCATTTTGAAATCTACCATGACAGTGGCATAAACATTGTGCACTTCGAACGGTGGTTGATTACAAATTAAAAGTTTTCCGTCGCGCTCATAACGCCACTTCTCTGGCATCATCTGCGACATGTCGCCATTACCGAGTATGTGAATCTTCTTAGTCATAGTCCCATTTGCTTCTTAATTTCAAGTTTGCCTTTCTGCCCTGTCCAATGCATGATAATTGGATTCGGTGGCGCCACATTATCTATTATATCAATGCGAAGCACGTTAAACTTATGAGGTGCCTCTGAAATATGTATAGTCTTTTTCATTATGTCGCCGCCCATCATAGAGTGTAGTGCCTCTTGGTCGCCAACATGTCTACCAGTTTTACATTCTTTGTACCAGTCATGTAGTATCGCTGGACTGTTTTGAAACGCAACGACTCCGGAGTTATACCAGTGACCCAACTCTGGTCGACGTGTACTCCAAGGGTGATCAATGACCATTGTAAGTTTGTTTGGTTCAACCCAATTAAAAATGCTAGAAGGATCTGCGCGAACTTCGCAATCTGTATCTAACCAGCAATAACTGCCCGAGAACATGGTTTGCAATTTTATCATTGCTTCGACTTTAGTGAACCACCCATCAGACTTACATTTCATAACTTTGACTGAGCATTCTTTAGCATACTCGCTCATCTGTGCAGACATACCGAAGTCAGCAATTACCAGATCCTCATCGCAATGACGATGAAAGTTTTGAACAAACCAAGGCAACTGCCACTCGGTATTCTTATCACAACCTGTCAGAAAATATTTTCTCATAGAATTTTATAACTCTTTTGGTTTTTCTGATAGTTGTGTTTAGCAAGGCAACCTGTCTCAGTTTGTATGCTGGTGAAACTATCTCTCGCCTCTACTGGCCATGGATAATACTCTTTGATAAACTCAAAGTGTTTATTACATAGGTACAAATCAGTGGGGCATGCCAGAGCAGCAGCACGGCGAATCATTATATCCGCAGCATCAGGTGATATTCCATACGCATGCGCGCCAGGAAGATATTCTTTAGAGCACAAACGATTTACACCTAATGTCGGTGGCGTACGAAATTGCCCATAACTTGGCGCACCGTAGGAAAGAACACCCTGTACTGGTATATTAGGAATAGGATCAACAAAGTATGCGTCGTGTTCAAGCACGACCAAAGACTGTTTTTCTTTAAAACATTTTTTCCATAACCGATAATGCGAAGTGAAAGCAGCAATGCAATTATCAAAGCGAGAGTAAACTTCTTCAAAGTCTACAGTGCTGACACCTTCTTCGAGTAGATATTGAGCAGGATCATCTGCTGGGGTAGTGGCGGGAAACATCTCTACCTCAAACCCTACTCGCTCAGCGGATTTAATGCAACGCTCTGCTGACTCTACGGACTCGGGCAGGTCCATTATAGTGATCACATAACCTTTCATCATCATATATCCGTTGTGGTTGAGATTCCTTCCTCGATATTAGTGTAGTATGGATATGCCACTTTTAAATCCATAGGAAATAATTGGCGACACATAATCGCATCGTTTGGCCACATACCAACACGTTTCACTTCTTGCAGCAACTTTTTAGCGAACGCAGGTTTTATTGCGTACGCACTGTTGCCAGCAAGTCCCATCGGTAAAGGAGGATCAGTCGGTTCGTCGATGATGGGTACTCGGTGAATGCCTTCCCCACACGATGCGACTAAATCATGGAACCTACGTCCCTTGCGAGTGTTACCTCTCGGGTCATTCAACCCAACTGCACCCCAATTTACATCATCGAAATTTGACTTGTCAAACTCTCGAATGAATCTTGCGTCGTGTTCAAGTATGACGATTGGTTCGTCTAACTCAACACATTTTTTCCATAAGCGAAAATGACTCAGCGCACATGCTATAACTCGTTTCTGATCTTTCGCTTCGTACATCCTTTTGTAGAGTCCAGTAGAGAAGTCCAGACCTTCACCGCTGTGCGAAGTCGGCCAAGTCCAATCTACATCCCTACCGAAACATTCTACGGTATCATCGTATATAGTGTCTGGAACGGTTGCACGAAACGTGCTAGTGTCCCTAATCTCAGTGTATTGCGCAACTGTAGCGATACCGCGCACTGCTCTTGCTACAGAGTCGGGGTCGTCCAGTATAGTGATGACAAATAATTTATGCATTAGATGTGCTCAGGTTGACTGTATTATATTTGCAGACTGAAGGTGCATAATATTGCATTTTGACATTATGAGAATTAATTATGTAGTCTGACTGCTCCAATCCATAATTTTGTACAGCAGCAATTAACTTTCTGGCGCCCGATGGTGTAATCACATAAGCAGCGGTTCCTGGTGTTAATTGCGCACCGTTGTACATACACATGCGGTGGTGTGTAAGTGGATAATCTTTAGGAAAATCTCTGATCTCGTGCGCGAGGGCAGGTTCAGGACGCCAAAGAAACTTACCTGCCAAGGCACCCCAATCGAACGCATAGTCCATACTCAAAAAACAAAAGTCTTTCGTACGATTAAGCAAAGCGAAATCGGGTGTAGAGCAAGCAATGACGTCGTGCTCGAAAAATGCCATGGGTTCGTCCTTCTGGATAACTTCATTCCAGAAGGAAATATGATTCATGACGCATGCTTTTTTAGTGAAGAACTTTTTGCCTTCAAAGCAACTCAGACGACCGTTGGGTAGAATATTAAATGCGTGTTTACCCGACTGTACAGTCTCCGCTGTATACCCAGGAGTCAACTGCACTTCCCAACCAAACTTACTTAAAGATGATTCCGCTTCTTCCGCTTGCTTGATCGAAGCATCATGATTTTTAAGGTAGATTATTCTCCCTTTCACTGCGCACCCTCAACTTTTCTTTAATAACAGCATCACGTTCTTTTTCCCACCAATCATCGTCGTAGTCATTTTTATATTGGCGCAGTTTAGCGTCCATCTTCTTTGCCATTTGGTATGCCTCTTCTAGCATATCTAAAACCGCATCGTAGTGTTCGCTCTCCTTTAAATCGTCAAACAGAATATCGTAGATCTCACGGTGTACTTCGCAAATAGTTCTACCGAACTTTGGATTATAGTGAGCATTGCTGATACTGCCACTGCCTTTTTTATTTGCTTCATTATTTACATTAAAAAATGGATTATCGTTCCAATCTTTCATAGTCGGATCACCACTTGATTGTTCCCGTATTTCTCAAGAGTCAGAAAATTGTCGCTCGCCCATTTATTAACTGCTTTCTTGACTCCACCTTTATCTCCATCACGACCCCACTTATAGTCATCGCCGATAATAACACCACCAGTCTTGACAACTTTTAGCGCATTACAGAAATCACTGTATGCTCCAGTGTATGAATGGTCACCGTCAATATAGATCCAATCTAAGAACGGTGCGTCAAATTGATCAAACCAGTCGGTTGAATTCATACGGCAAATTTCTACGTTGGGTAGTTTGCCATATTCTTTATTAACTTTTTCTGCGATATCGTCATAGTATTTGGTGAAAGTGACTTTATCAGCGCCACCTGTAATTTTAGAATACTTGTTGTAGTAAGTTTCTTCACTAAAAGTTTCGTCACCTGCGTCAATAGCAGGTTGGTATCCAGTAACTGCCCAAGGGTCTACCAAATACAGTTTCTTGGGATTGCGTTTAATAAACTGCTTGGAAGAACTTCCCATCCAAACGCCGATCTCAGCACCCACCGAACCTTCTTTAATAAAGTGCATGATGTTGTGCGAATCGTCGTTATCAGTTAATGCCATCATAATTTTTCTGCCCAATAATTTTTGGTGGGACCTGTGTCGAAATCATATCCCCAAGTATCTATATCATCCTTGTACCAATCGGCAACGATTTGTATTGTCTTATCGTTGTACATATCCATGTACGTGCCTTCGTTCAACCCTGTGACGTTCCTCGCGCGATCCATTTTCAATATACCGAAATATTTCTCGAGGTCGCTATTTAAATTCTCAAATCTAATTATATCGCAACGAATATTACCTTCTAAATCGCTGACATGTTCTTTAGCAGGAAACCATCCTCGTATAGCACGATGCCACATGTACTCTACGTTGCCCCACTCGTGCCGTTCTTCTAGGAAATCCTCAAACGAATCCAACTTAAATTTTCCGACAGGGTCTTTACCTTCTACGAACGTAGTCTTGCGCGCGAAGAAATATCTGGATACCACTCTGTCCCATGGGTTACGAATCACAGCGAAAGAATCCATTGTGTTTCTAAGCGAAGGGTGAATATCGCGCCAACGACAGTGACCAACACCGATCTGGGCGCGAGTAGGATTGGGACCAGTCTTTTCTACCTTTATCATGTGCTGAACAAGACCGTCATAGTATTCCTTGTTCTTTAGATCTTCAACTGAGTCCACGTGATGAATGCGGTTCTCTAAATTAGGACTGCGTCTAATCGTCATACCCGCACACTTTGGGATATGCACAAATAATTTTTTATCTATCATCCACATAATATGTGATGCTTAGGTTCCCAACCAAATTCCTTTAATACGGAAGGGTCGGCGCAAGTAATCGTTCGTTCGCCAGTTACTTTGCGGATTGGCAAATTGTTATCTGGCCAAACTTTATCTGCGAGTTGTTTAACTGTCACAGGATCACCAGTGCCTACATCTATTGCGACAAGGTGTTTCATGTCGTGAAAATTTTGTATACAAACGTCTATAGCACTGCAAACATCTTCAACATGAGTCCAATCTCTGACGTGATCAGTAATATACTCGACTTCACGCTTTAGCAACTTATCGTATAGCATATCGGTACGACTGTTTGGACCATACACAGTGTGGAATCTTAGACCGAGCGCATCGGGTGGCGCGATACATTCCATAAACCATTTGGTACTGGCGTATGGCGACAACCACCATTCATATATCGAAGAAGAGGAAGCATAGATAATTGGAATACGTGCTTCTTCACACTGCTTGAATATTAATTGTGATGCTTTTACATTGACGTCCCAGTATTCTGTAGGGATCTCGTGCGAACGACGAACACCTGCGAGTGCCGCAAGATGCACGACCATGTCGTAGTCAAATGCACTCAGTTTCATATCAAAGTTTCGGATGTCACCATCATATTCAAAAATGTCATACTTGTCTTTGTATAACTTTAGGAAATTGTTTCCTATGAATCCTGGGCGATAACCTCTTGTGCCAGTCAATAATATATTCATATTTGTTCCATCAACTTTTCAACGTTCTCGCCTTTTTCTGGCATCTTATCTTTCAAGTGAAAATGAACGAACTCGCATTTTTTTATGTTGTCGCCCCAAAGGCACCCGAAAAGTCCGTTATATTTCCAGTCAAGATACTTAGTCGGGATACCCTCTTTCTTCAACCAATAGTTGAGTAGAGTTTGATCAGTCGACCACTTGTAATACCCGACTCCGTCTACCATATCTTGAAACTCAGGACGTTCTAAAAACTGGCGAGGAGTTTGCCCTTTGAGGTATGGTTTCATCGCCCGAGTGTTTAACAGCATCAAACCCATATTAAAAAATTCTAGACCGCATGCATCATGGTATCGCCAACCCTTTATCCTATTAGCGACATGATTATATTGCATATGCGAATATTCTTTAAGTTTTACCATGTGTTGAGCATTAGAAGGCATATCGCATTCAGCAACACCACCGAACGCGAATGTAGGTTCTATTTCTTCAAATATGTTAGAAGCATCGGGGCGGATGTACATATCTGCGTCAAGAATAAGAATTTGATCATAGTCGTCTATCAACTCAAACGCATTCTCTTTTTCAAAGATAGGCAGGTATCCTAGTTCTTTCCACCCACCGCACTTGCCTTCACGTTCCGTACGAAACACGTCAGGCACGATGCGTAGTTTTGGTTGCGTCTGTACGATGTGCTCGGCACCAATTTTTTCTGCGTATTGCTTGGCAGATTCTATACAATGGTCATACAGTTTTGACTTCTTGCCCACATAAACTTGATAAATTAATCTTTTCATATTGTAGCAATCGCTCCTGCTAATTCATCAATGTTCTCACCATTATTCGGTAACTTATGGCGCATGAAGAAGTGGACAAAGTGTGCCTCAGCGATCTTTCCCTGTTGTAGTGCACCAAACAATGCGTTAAACTTCCAATCTACATGCTGAATACTTAGGTCGTCTTTTCTTGCCCAATAATTCAAAGTGATCTGATCGGTCTGCCAACGGAAAGCACCGATGCCGTCAATAAAATCGCGGAAGTAAGAACGTTGCATAAACTGCTTTGGCGTGGTATTACCCAGCACCTCCAACATCTTTTTACAGTTGTATACAATCATCCCAGAGTTAAAGAACTCGCCGCCATGGGGGTGATCAAAATCCCAGTCAAACTGTTTACATACTGAGTTTGTCAACTGCTCGCGCGAGTACTTGTTAATCTGCTGGGAGTATCTTTGGTTTACTGGTAGTTCGCGCTCAAACTGAGCAGCGAAGTGATAATCGGTACTGACGTCAGCGAATACATCGGGTGCATCAGGTTTGATAAAAATATCTGCGTCGATAACTGCAACTTGATCGAAATCTTTAAAGTATTCAAAGACGTTCTCCTTTTCAAATATCGGTAAGAACCCGCCATACTTTTCGTATGACTCTTTACTACGTTGCCCTGTAAACGGATCAGGTTTGATCCATAACTTTGGTTGAGTTTGTACAATGTGGTCTGCGCCGATTTTATCAGCATATTCTTTGACGCTCGCCACGCAGTATTTGTACAACTTAGACTGTGGTCCAACTGCTACTTGATAAATTGCTCGCTTCATGTGTTATGTTCCGCAGATGTACCGACGTCATAGTTTACTATCTGAAAGCAAGATGCAAACTGCAAGTGGTAATCATTGAAATCCTTCTCTTTAGTTTTTAACATTATCTTTGCAGTCTTATGTAGGTGTCCATCAACGTTCTCATCTATGGGTTTAGAAATTGCCCAATCGCGAAGTATACTGGCGCCTGTCCTATTAACATAGTATCCGGATCCTGGAGAGACTACTTCTCTCTTACCTTGCCATGCATTGTCGTTGCGAGGAAACGTGGAAAAGAATCCTATAGGATCTTTAAATTTAGGAAGTTCTTTATACGGATACGTGTCGTGCTCAATAATACACGTTGGTTCTGTAACTTGCTTCCATAAATTGTAATGACTATACCATATCGCTTTTTCAATTGGTGTAAACTTGTTGCCATTGAACTTACATTCTGCGAAAGGTAATTCGTCACCAAGAGTATCAGGTACGATTCCTTCTTTCTTAGTTATATTGTACCCTAATTTTCGCCATCTGTCAAGACATATTTTAGAATAATAATCAGACTTCTGATCGCCAGAAACGACGATCATCCAGATGTTCATGAAGTGAAGACTTTAACATTATACATCTCTTCGAACGCAGATGCTTGATCCCTATTGTTAACCATAGGTTTGCCTCTGATATTCAAAGAAGTGTTTAGTAGCATAGGCACTCCAGTGCGATCGTAATAACACTCGAGTATCTTACGCAGTGCAGATTGAGAGTCTTTGTGTACTAACTGTACTCGACCAGAACCATCTACGTGAGTCACCGACCCATAGTCGTGTTTCGCCTGAGCACTAAATTGCATCCACCGATTGGTGTAACCTTCAAAGTAATCGTCGACGTGCTCCTCTAGAATCGCAGGAGCGAAAGGTCTGTAGAGTTGCCTCTGTTTAATATTATTGACAGTATCCTTTACATCATATCTCACGTCGCCGAGCAGAGAGCGATTGCCATATGCTCTATAAGAAAATTCTGCGGGTCCGTTCGCAACACCACAAACTTTTTTCTTTAGCAGGTAATCAACAACCATCTCTGGGTCCAACCAACCTTCAATATCATATCCAAGGTATGGGTGTTCCCAATTGATCCTATCAGCGCCAGTTTCTTTCATATAGAAATAAGCAGCTGCACCAAGAGAACCGCCACCGTCTCCTGGGTTCACATCGATCCAGACATCATCGAATAGTTCTCGGATCCGATTATTTGCCATAATATTTTGAGCAACACCGCCACTGTAGCAAAGTTTGTTTCCGTACTTTCTTGCTTTGGCAGCAAATTCATATATGACTTCTTCCGTCATCCTTTGCAGTGAGGCAGCAGCATCTTTTTCGTTTTTAGTTTCGCGCAACAGGAAATCAATAATTTTTGATAGGAATAATGTTTTTATCCTGTATTTTTCTTGCCAAGGGACATTCTCAAACCCATCTTGATCTTCCAAAGTCCAAGAGGGGACGCACTTATACATCTCAAATGCTTTTTCCCAATGAGTTGGTTCGCCATAGCAAGATAAACCCATGACAACATATTCGTCATCATTAGATCTCAATCCTGGCATTTTATCGGTAAAATTGGCGTACAAGTAACCAACTGATCTGGGGAAATTAGTTTCTTCTACTAGTTCTAAATCGTGGTTATAAGTTGCCGAAGATCTCATCTCGCCGACACCATCGATCACTAGCATCACACATTCTTCTTTCGCGAAACTTTTTGGTCTAGTTGCAAAAGCAGCTGACGCATGCGCGCGATGATGCTCGCATGCTGTTACTATATCACCCCTCTCCGCTGGGTGTTGACCCCACCACTTCCTCTTAGGTCGTCTTCCCATTTTGCGCGCAAGGGCGAGTTCGTATTGTAACTCAGTATTTTTTTCATGATGTTCGGGAAGTTCGCTCCAAGGGAGATCTTCTTTCCCGTGCAGTTCAGAAAAAGCATCAGCTGAAGGAGTAAGGAAGTCGGTTCTAAATTTTAATCTGTATGCCCAATCATCATTGGTGTATAAACTGGTATTTGGATATCTGGTCGACCATTCCTTCAGAAATTCTTTAGACATGACTGCATCATGTTTCTTACCAGAAAATCTTTCATACATACTAGCAAATTTTATATCACCGTTTTCATCGATGATTGTAATACCAGCATCATGGAGCATCTCGCCCCCAACACCCATATAATGTTTCATAACAAAGTTTTTTTCCTTAGACGTTTTCCATTCTAGTCATGAGTCGCTCTGCTCGGTTTGTTACCTGACGATACCAAAGACTGTCGCGTCCTTCAATCGCCGCAGTTTTCCAGTCGCCTTCTAGGATCGCGGCATTAAACTTCTTAAACTTACTTAGTCGTGTACGACCCATGTTGAACATCATATTAACCAAGATTTGCTGGACTTCGTCTGGTAAGTTGTCAAATGTCCCTCTTTCGTATAAAGCGTGACACTCTCCGATGGCAAGTTCAAGGTCTGCTTCGAAACACTCCTTAACTCTTTCTTCCGAGACTCGAGTACCAACTGCCCTTCCGTGCTCCTCGTCACTTTCGAGGATAAGGTGACCAACTCCAAACGTGGGGTAACCGAGGTGATCGTTGTATATGACATACTCAACTCCTTCGTCGATCTTGAGTTGTTCGTAAACTGCTTGTCTGTTCATTTTTTGCTCCTAGCAAGCATCTCTTTTGTCATGATATAATCTCTAACAAAATCAGAACGAATGATGTCTTCCCAACCAAATTCAATTATAGAAAAATTTTTCATTACTTCTAATATAGATAGGAACGATTGAATGCCATTCCTATCAGATTCTTTCGTAAAATCCGACTGATAAAAATCTCCCGCAAAAATTATGCGAGAGTCCAGTCCGACCCTTGTAATCACTGAGTCCAGTTCATGGAACGTCAGATTCTGCATCTCATCTACGATGATGATAGCATTATCAAAGGTCGTACCTCTTATATAGGAAGTTGAATAGAACTCAATGGTACGTTGTTCTACCAACTGTTGATAACTTCCACCGAAGTTGAATAAGTCGTCGCATATCCCAATGTAGGGTGCTACAAACGGTGCGAGTTTTTCGTCAGCGGTTCCTGGGAGAAACCCCATGTCGCGAGTAGCAACTACTGAGCGAACGAGGATCACCTTTTCCCAAGGAGTACTTTTATCTAGTACATCTTGCAACGCTAGATATAATGCAGTGAAGGTTTTGCCCGTTCCCGCACTGCCATTTAAAACAAGATGATGCCCGTCCTTCCACTCTTCCCATGCCACTTGCTGGTTATTGGTTAGCGGTACGAGGCGCAAAAGATTATCTATACGAATTTTAAAGTTAGACTCTTGCCGATGTCTTTTAGTTTGAGTCATACCTTGATAGTATTGCCGCGACCTGAGTTATTCTTAATGTTTTTGAGAAGATCTTTATACCCATCAGGTGCTTTTGATAAGGTTCCTCCAGCGTGAGTGATCAGACTAGCAGAAGAAGTTTTGTGTAAAATTTGCCACTCTCCGGATTTTACATTTTCTTCCATAGTGGAGATAGAACAAAAAACTTCTTTTTCTTCTCCCTCTTTAGTCTTAACATCATATGTTGGCATAGTATTCAGTTTCCTGGGCAGCGATAGCTTTATTATAGTGAATTTATACAAAAAGTAAAGAGAAAAATAAACAATGCCCCACCGGAGTGGGGCACGAGATAGATCACCTTCCTTTAATTAACCGTGAGGGACTCTTGGAGTTCGGAGATATAGTCGTCGAGAAATACTCTCTTCTTCTCCACTTTGTGCGCTAACTTTGTTTTTCCTTTCCTATTCAGTTTGTGAATGTAGTGTTGTAGTTCTGCGCTATCCTTACGCAATCTCTCCAATTGAAATGTTGTTACCATAGGCGACTCCTAAAAGAATTTAAAGTTTAGCAATAACAACGATGTTTCTCACGGTTATTCCGTAATAATGTCCTCCTAAGAAGGTAATAACTGAGGCGCTGCTTCCTTGATCACGCTTTCAGTTAGTCCCTTACATACTGTTTTCTTGGCGAGCATCATTACTAGAAATTCAGCGTCACGAGGGTGTACTGATTCTAACATGCCTATAAACATTGTTTCTCGTTTTAGTTCGTGCATTTGCGGACCACCCTTTACGAAATATTTTAATTTCATGTGTTGTTTATGCCACGTGGAAGGAACGTGTTCTTCTTCAGCAAGGTCAAAGGGAGGGCGACTTTCTGGCAACAGAAAGTTGATGCGGGGGTCAAATACACATCGCAAATAATCAGCGAACGCTTGATACGTTCCTACATAAGACTTCACTAGATCGATCTTATCCTTTCTTGATTTTGCTTTCGCAATGTTTTCCAGCATTTCATATAGTTCAGGACGAGACTTCTTGCCCTGTTGGGTTTCAGTAATCATACATAACCTCTTTCACGAAAATATTTAGTATTTCACTTGTTCACACTCAGGTGTTTTCTTGAGATTCTACAATTAATTATACCATTGTAATAGTCGTCTCTCAGCAACACTTCGCGGTCAAACTGTTCTTTAGTTTCATAGTATGCGCAGTCTCCCTTCGTCTTGCAGAGGTGCAATATCTCACGGGTAAAGGCATCTAACCCCTTTGACTCTACTAACTCCTGCACGCGCTCTGAGGAACCACAGTAAGTCCTCCAGTCGCTTTCCACGAGAGTTTTCTTTCGCCGTTTACGAGTCTTGGTGATAGGGAGGGTTTTGGTTCGGTAGAAGAACTTCTTACCGACGTATTTCATCTGAGTTTCTTTTTCAGTTATTATGTAAACAAACCCATAATAATCTTCAGGCAATGTATCGTATACCTCGCCGTTATAAGTCCAAGTCATTAGTCAACTTCTATAGGTGCAGCGCACATAGGACAGAAGGCAGGAATCTCGTCAACATCATGTACAGTAAGTTCGCATTCAGTTTCGCAAACCTCACATGTTATGTAAAAAGTTTCGTCTTCCATTAAATTTTTCTCAATCTCTTGGATGGCGACAAGTACCCATCGCGCATTTTGTTAAACTGTTCTTTGGTTATACCTAAATTCATCCAATACAGTGTGTTTTCTACAATCGACGTATTCTTGTTATATAGATCTTCGTAAAACACCAGTTTAGATTTTGGGTGTAAAGCAGCAAACTGAAATAGTTTTCTGTACTTCGTAGCTTCATGCACAAAATTGTTTATGTAAGGAATTTCTGTTGGTTCGTATTCATGATAATATCCATACTTTACAGCATTGACTCCGCTTATACACAACTCGCGAATATTCGCACGGGCAAGCACTATAACATGGGAAAAGTTTTTTACATTTTTATTTAACCATTCTGGGTTATGATCTATCATGGTTTTGAATACGCAGTTATCTGGTATAGGGTCGCCTTCTTTATACGTTGGTTTTCTTTTCTCGAGGTCTCTCCAGAAATGTGTGTTAAAGGGTTCTGCTATAAGTTTAAGGTTTAGAGTTTCAGATAGGCAGCGCATTAGATTAGTGCTGCCTGTACGCCCGATCGCTACGATCAAAATTTTCATTGAGACAGGTCTCTGATATGCGCAGTCCGTATAATACTAACAGACATCCTATAAGGAGTATGTAAAATGACTCTATGCGTAACCCCAGAAGGCATAGTGATCATATTTTTCTTGGGTTCTAATACGATACTTTTTATTTTCCCCTCATGTATATCAAACCATTGCCACTCAGTAATGCCTTCTATGTTAAAGGCATAGACATGATAACCGTCTATGTGCCAGTTTAAAGTGCCTATGGTGGTTTCCGCATCAGAAGCAAACATAGCAACAAACTCGCAATCTAGTTGCTCTCGCATAACCTCCAATGATTCTGGTGACAATCCGGACTCAACCAAATCGGGGCAGCGATGAACCCATCTTATGGGTTCACCCCAGTCCTGCCCCCTACATGACCACCCTTGCTCTGTACGACTACCCAAAGACCATAACTCGTCCTCATCAGGAAGTTGCTCAACGATATACTCAGGTATCAACTGCTCCCTGACTGCTCTATTGTTCCAAGCAGGGTCTAACCTATTGTGCTGCACCCCAAACCTCTTTCCAGTCTCCAGTTAACGCACCGCGAGCATAATCAGTAGCACGGTTTTCAAAGAAGTTCGTGTGCGTAGGTGCGTTGATCATTTCTTCTACCCAAGGCAAGGGGTTTTTCTTTACTTTAAAAATTCCCTTCATGCCTAAACTAATTAGTCTTCGATCTGCAATATATCGAATATAATGCTTGACTTCTTCTGGGGTCAAATCTTCCATCGGTCCCATCGCAAACGCAAGATCAATAAACTTGTCTTCAAGAGCAACCATCTTCTCAGCGATAACGTAGATTTGAGACTTGAGGTCGTCGTTCCAAATCTCAATATTTTCTTCAACGTAGGTGCGGAACAACTTAATCATGGACTCAGCATGCATAGTCTCGTCAACGATGGACCAAGTTACGATTTGACCCATACCCTTCATCTTGCCGTGACGCGGGAAGTTGAGTAACATGATAAAAGAAGAAAACAACTGCATGCCTTCAGTAAACGCTGAGAACGCGGCGATGTTAGTAGCGACTGATTCAGGAGTGCCGTTATTATTTGACAGATCCATGAAGTAATCGTGCTTCTCGCGCATCGCTTCGTACTCTAGGAACTCATTGTATGTTGATTCGGGCATACCCAGAGTCTCGATGAGATGAGAATATGCCGCGACATGTAGTGCTTCGCGCGCACAGAAACCAGCAAGCATCATACGCACTTCTGGTTGCTTGAAATATGGGAGATAGTTGTTAACATACCCACCCGCAACATCGATGTCGCCTTGGGTGAAGAATCTAAAAATATTTGTGAGGAATGCTTTTTCCTCGTGCGACAGTTTGCGTTGCCAATCCTTGACATCTTCTGCCATTGGTACTTCTGTATGCAACCAGTGAGATTGTTCGTGCTTCAACCATGATTCATATGCCCATGGATAATTAAATGGTTTAAAGTATTCTCTTTCGTTGACTAGACTAGGTCTCATGTTTTCTTTTCCTTTCTCCGTTTTTAAACCAAGTTATTAATACTATTCGTTCCCCTTGATATACTTTACTCACTCCATGTGTCAGGTCTGGACCATATATCATACTTTGACCATCTTCTAAATTTACTATGTCCGGAACAATGTTTAGTCCGTATGGTGCGTGTTTATCTTTTTCTTTGTCATTATGCCTTGCGCAAGCATAGTGCGATGGTCTGGGACCAGGAGATTCATACTCAGATAATATAATACATTCTCCTCCCACCAAATCCTTCGAATCTATTAACGTAACAATCGTCAATTCCGAGTCAAAATCTTCATGCAATCTAGTGAAAGAATCAGGAGGATATCTTAGGAAGTAACATCCAACGATATGCGATTTTCTAGAGTAGTTATGTAGTTCTTTAAGAAATTCCAGTTCATAATCTTCTGTTGTAACATCTAACCTGTCCAAATGGAATAGGTTATAATACTGCCAAACTGGATACCAGTGATCACTATTCTTGTAATACTCTTTTGCCTGTTCTAATGCTTGTTCGGATAGGATTACATCTTTTACATAACCACCCATTTATCCCTCGCATGCAATACATTCTTCATCATTCACCATTGCGCTCATATCTATCTCTTTGATAACTTCGCGCTCAATACGCTTCGATACTCTGTCTGCCTTACCAAGTTTCTCAGACCGACAGTAGTACAAAGTCTTCATGCCTTTCTTCCATGCTAAAAAGTGCACCGCGTGCAGGTATACAATATTTGTATCAGGACGGAAAAATAAATTAATTGACTGAGATTGATCAATAAAGTTTTGTCGATCAGCAGCGTGTTCAACAACCCAACGTTGATCAATCTCCATTGACGTTTTAAAAACGTCGCGTTCATCTTGCGTCAAAAACCGTAGATGCTGAGCAGAACCATCGCTGGCAATAATGCCAGACCATATTTCATTATAGTCCTGCTTAGTTTCACCCGACTCAATCTTAGATTTAATCAGTTGATCTAGATAGCGGTTCTTATTAAGATACGCTCCAGAAAGGGTATCCTGTCTGTAAGCATTTGCTCGATATGGCTCAACACTTGGAGAAGTATTGCCCATGATGATGCTACTGCTAGCATTAGGAGCAATAGCCATAACGTGAGAAAAGCGTCTGCCAGTGCCTGCGGCGTCAGGTGCTTCTCCCCGTTCTTTACCCAGTTCCATATTTGCTTCATCGAGTTTCCTCCTTATTAAAGAAAAGATTCGATTATTTGTTACCTTCGCCATAGCACAGTCGAAAGGCAACATTTTCTTTTGAAGATAAGCATGGAACCCAAGGGCACCGATGCCGATACTTCGTTCCCTCATAGCAGAAAACTTAGCACGGGACACGGTGTCGGGTGCGTTATCAATAAAGAACTGAAGGACGTTATCAAGCATTTCTGCCATGTCCCTCAAAAACATATCGTTCTTGCTCCAAGCATCATAGTTCTCAAGGTTTACTGACGACAAGCAACAAACAGCAGTGCGCTCCTCGTTAGTTGGCAAGATGATCTCGGAGCAAAGGTTGGACTGATGAATTTTTAAACCGAGTTCTTTTTGAAACTCTGGCATCATCCGATTACTTGTGTCAATAAAATGAATGTACGGTTCGCCCGTCTCCATACGCAACTCTAGGATCTTTTGCCAGAGTGCTTTCGCTGATACGGTGTCGCGGATCTCGCCTGAGTGCGGATCGGTCAAGTTCCACCTATCGTCTGCATCAGGATCCTGCATGCATCGCTCAATTAATTCCATAAAGCGATCGTTGATATTGATACCATGATGCAGGTTTAGGCAACGACGATTTTGATCACCTGTTGGTTTGCGCATCTCAAGGAACTCAGTAATATCTGGGTGAGAGATGTCAAGGTATGCCGCATAGGAACCACGGCGAGTCTTGCCCTGACGATACGCCAAGGAAGATGCGTCATAAGTTTTAAGGTGAGGAATAACGCCAGTAGACTTTTCGTCTGAGGAACGGATGCCAAACCCGATACCTACACCGCCACCCATCATAGACAACCAATTGGTTTCTGACAGGTTAGCGACTAGACCTTCAGCAGTGTCTTCGATATAGTTCAGGAAGCATGAGATTGGCATACCCTTTCCCGTGCGCCCATACGCGAGGATAGGAGTAGAGTAAGATAACCAATGCTTAGATGCGTAATCGTAAAGACGCTGAGCATGTTCAGGGTTGGAGGAAAACTTTTTAGAAACGAAAGCAAAGCGATGTTGAGGCGACTCTTCATCTTCTCTCATATAACTTTCGCGTAATCTTTGAAGACCAAGTTTGTCGAAGAGGTCGTCTCGGGAGAGATCTATCTCGATCCCAAGGTATTCTTGCTTTGCCATTTCGCTTCCTTTGACGAATTAATTTTACAGGGTAGACTTATATATTATAATGAGATGTGTCAACAAAGCAAGTTATTTTTGAATCTTTCGCATCCTCCCTGCGATCTCAATGAACCTCCTAGTAATGGGGTATCTGTTTCTTTTACGAGGTCCCATATTAGCAGTGTCTTGAGGGATGCCAGCGGCAGCAGTAGTCATTGCGTCCTCAGCGGCAAATTCCTTAAACTTTTTCATTTCCTGAGTTCTCCTACAGCAACATACAGTTGCTTCGCTGTTCGTTCGTGCGTGACTTCAAATATGTCTACGCCAAGTATGTTTCCTTTAGAATAGGTGTTGTCAAAGACTCGAACCTTATCACCTTTCCGACAAACATCCTCGCAAGTAACATTGAGCATCTTATCATTGGCGAGTCTATAGATTCCTGGAGACAGCATACCATCTTTAGTACAGAACCATGAATTACCTTCTGTAAGTGCCTCTAGAGGATCCACACCGGACGCCTGCACTATTTTGTCGACAGAAGAGTCGGATAGGTTCAGTTGTTCCTTGATTAAGAAAAGTGCTGCTGCATACGAGGCAAGTTTACTACTGCCACCAGGAACTTTAGCGAGTAACTTCTTAAGGTTGAACACCAAACGATGAAACATATTATATGCGCTTCTTTCATCACTGGTTTCAGGTGATTTGAGTTTTTTACCGTCTTTGTCGATAAGACCAAGTTTAAAGGCAGTTGTGTCTTCAAACTTGGTTGTGAGTAGACGCAAGAACCGAAGGGTGTATACTAGATCGCCTGTTCTGGATAAAAGTCCCATTAGATATTTTCCAATTTTTGGACCACCCAAGGATCCGATTCTATTCCTTCTAAGTCTCCTGGTTTCAACGCTTGAAGATATTCTAAGAAAGGTTTTAGTATGGGCAAATCTCTTGGTCCTGTTTTAAACATCAACATTAAGACGCCTGATTCATGCCCAAATACGTTTAGGAGGATCATTATGTGATTGAGTATTAGTCTCTCACACAAGTCTCCTCCACGCGTGTACCTGTTGAACAATCGCTTGATATACTTAAAGCGATTTAGTTCTTCATAAAATTCTTCAGCATCGATGCTGCGAGGAGTATGGTAATTCTTCGCAGCATAGATCAAGAAATTGTCTTCGTTTATCTCAACATTCATACAGATTATATAGTTGAGATTTTAAAACTACTTGCCGACCTTTTCTTGTAACTCTTTGATCATGTTGTCTTTGGTCTTTCGCTTGTCTAACTCTACGCCAAGATCGCGACCAAGTTCTTCCAACTTTGCCTTCGTCAACTTTTTCAGTTCAGCAGCAGTCGGTAATGAATCAAGTGCTTCTTTTACCTCCTCCTTGATATCGTCAACAACTTCGTCGATCTTCTCTTCGATCTCTTCAATTGTTTCTTCTACCTTCGGGAACAAGTCTTTCGACTCACTCATTACATACCAGACTACAACACCTGCTAGTACAACCAAACCAAGTACAAATAATGCTTCCATTACAACAAACTCCAATTATGAATTATCTTTTACTTTCTCTGGACTCTTTGAGTCGCCGTTACCAAGATTGTCACCGCGACGAGAAGATGCTTGAGATTTTACTGCCCTTCCTGCCTTTGATACATCATCGTGACCCTTTTCATCAAAGTCAGATTCAGATGAAGTTGTGTCGCCGCCCATATTGTGGTCGTCAGCAAACTTCTTCGACTTTGGTGATTCTTTGTCCATGACACCTTCAGGTTTTGTGGCACCTTTGACATGCTTCTTATCAGGACCAGGACCGCTATTAGGTTTATTTGGCGGATATCCTGCTTTTTCCAGAACATCAACAAACTCGCGTGTCAACTCTGGGTAATCATTCGCCATTGACTTATCGCCATTTTTCTTGTCGCCCCTGCGCGCAGGTGCACCCTTGATAGGATCAGCAGGTGCTTCTTCCTTCATGTGATAACCTTTATCATCACAGTGGTCGCAACCTTTGCCCTTACACTTCGGGCACTCTTCCTTGTCGTCGTCGCCGTTGTCGTTTTCTTTCTTCACACGATCTTTGCCGCAAGAAGATTCGTTTTTCTGACCCTTCTTAGCACGGAGAGCAGCAAGGTCGTCACCTTCAATATCCCCGTCACCGTCATGGTCAATTTTCTTTTGCTTAGGAGACAGTTTCTTCTCGGTTACTTCGAGATATGCCTCCCAAACTTTCTTCATGGATTCTAAGTCCATCGTTATTACTCCTGATCAGTAGAGTTAGTATCGTTATTTATATTCTTTTTAGTTTGCGCTGTAATCTGTTCTTCATAATAAATGATGATTGCCTTCTGCTGTTCAATATATCTACGAATATCTGCAAGGTTCAATGACAGATTCTCATAGTGCGGAACAGACAACGCAAAGAAAACTAAATCACCGTTGGCGTTTTCAAACCTTTTCTCAAACTCTTGAATGTTGTCAGTGGTAACGGTATACCAATTAACATCAATCATATTGATTGGACGAGGAGAGTTCCTTAGTGGGATCTCCGGATACTGTACTACTGTTCGAGTGACGACAACTTCTTTAGGAGTTGTACTACATCCCGCTGTCGTCAGCAGGAGCAGACTTGCCACTAATAGTTTCAATCCCGTCAAATGCTTTCTTAGTTCCATTATTCACTCTCTTTTCAATCAATCCTGGTTTTTTCAACGCAAGTCTAGTGAGGTCGTGATTACCAAACACCTCAATTAATCTGTTTCTACTTTCTTCGGACTTCTCTAAATCCGCTTCTAACTTTGCTGTCAACTCCGCTGTCTTTTCAGCGTTCTCTCTCATAGTATCTATAGTCCGTTGATTATCCTCTACAGCGATCTTTAGAGTTGCATTATTTGCTTCAAGTTGTCGAATAGTATTTTGCGTATCGGTGTAATAAAAATAACCACCGCCAGCAATAGAACCAAACAACAATAATACTAAAAGAATTGGCATTTTATTTTGCTTTCGCCCTCAATGATTTGATCAACATAATTTTAAACCTTCGCTTATCATCTGGTTTTTGAAGACCGTCGTGCCTCTTTAAAATCATATCGATCTGCTTAGGATTCAGTGTCACCTTTTTACCAGTAGGAGATACAGTCACTGCTTGATTACCACCACGGTCTTGTGCCTTGCGCAGTTGCATAAAGATGTTACGATCTGCTGGATCCGCAGAACCAGTGCGCACTTTACCTTTAGAAGTTTTAGATACAGGTTTAGGTGGCGCTGCCTTCTTCGCTTCGCGCTCTTTCTTCAGTTCCGCTTGCGCTTTTGCCTTCAGTGCTTTTCTTTCCGCTGGGGGCATATAACCAGTTTTACCGCCACGCAACTCCTTCATCTTATCTGCCAGTTTCTTAGAGGTCGCCTCATGAATCTTACGACCATCAGTCTTGTGGACAGTTGCCTTGTCGCCGACCTTATTGACTTTGTTTACGCGATCAGCATACTTCTTCGCACCCGCTGGAGTGGGGTGATAATGCTTGATCATCCTAGTACCGTCTTTTTTCTTGACGACGACAACATGCCCTGGCTTGTCAGTGAAGTCGCGTGGATCCATTGTTTCTTTCATTGCTTCGCGCTCCTTGGAGTGACGGTTCTTAAGGTTCTCTTTTTCTTTGGCGTGCTTTAACTTTAAACGTGCACGTGCTTCAGCATCTTCTTTAGTCATCTTTTGGAAAGTAACCATATCTCGAGGATTGAACTTGTTGCCGTTCATCTTATCGCTACCTTCTTTCTTTGGGGCATATATCCCTGTTTTCTTCTTAGGGTTGCCGTACTTCTTATCAAGTGCTCTAAACAAATCTGCTCTAGAGATTGGTTTCTTTGCAGCAGAAGCAGGTTTCTTATCAATCGGGTCAGATGTGCGACCATACATTTTATTCGCCGCATGACTTTGTGCGCGAGCAGCGCGTGGGTTGTATCCTTCATCCATTTCTTCTTTCCCCTGAGACTTTAGACGGAAATGTTTTTGTACTTCAGCACTAGAAACACGCTCAACATCTTGAACAACTTTGTCTGGGTTTTTAAACAGTTTGCGAAAGTTTGATTTTATCTGAGAAGGACTATCAGCGTCAACAATCATAGTAGGCAAACCTTCGACGTTTACTTTATACATGAGTTCGTCGATTTGTGTTTCTTCTGGAACACAGTTGGGCACCATCTTACCACCTTTCTTCTTCATGCCAACTCTTTTATATCCGTCCCAACAATCTTCTTTCTTTTCACCTTTCTTGGCATCAAGGTATGCAGCGATCGCCATTTCTTTTTTCTTAGCATCGGACTTACCTTTAAACTGGGGTGCGTCTGACTTTTTAAAGTCATCGATGTATGCCTTGATACCCTGAGAAGGATTTAACTTTTCGTTCTGTACATCTTGGTGAGCAGGAACCATACGTGTCTTTTGCTTCCCGTCTTTATCAACATAGGTTTGAGGTTTTTTAGCGGAGGAGTTGGTGCGAGTGTTAGTGTCAGTTTGTTGCCTGTCACTGTTTAGTTGTTTGCCCTTGTGTTTCACTTCGCCCCTCTTCATTGCTTTTTTGCGGTCGCGCATGGGACCACCCTTGTTAAACTTCCTGGCATGTTTTGCTACTGGATTTTTCATTCTTGTACCTTAAACCCAAATATTTTTCCATCGCTGTTCGTAGGTATAACCTGAGGAATAACGGTTGCCTTAAATAACAAAAAACTTGCCCCATCAGAGTCCGGACGAAAGTGCCTTCCTTTAGTTCTTGGTAAAACAAACTTGGTTCCCAAAACTAAAGGAGTCCATTCAGAATCTGTTTGAGTTCTAAAACTCCATCCTGGAGTATAGTTCTCACTATCTAAACTTGCCAATCTATTTTTGTGGTCGTTCTTCCAAACAAACTCGCCAGAAGATTCTGCGATCCAATAAGAAACATTGTTCTCTGAATCTAACCTCCACAGTATGTTACCTTCAACACTTTGCTCAGGTACTTTCTTATTAGAATGTACTTGACCGTCATGTTCTTCATATGGATTTTTCCAATAATCTGTCATGCTGAATCTGGTCCTTGGAGAAACGGATGAGAGTCAGGCAACTTTACAGTAGTAACGAAAAGATGCAATCTACCCCTTCCTGCTGAATCTCTTATAAAAGTTCTATCTTCCCCTTCCCTTAAAAAGTATGGTATATTCTTATCCATCCTAGTAAAACCATCATCAGAGGAAGATTTAAACTGCCAACCTTCTGTCCCTAATTCATGGTCCAGCATAATATTCCTTGGCTTCATATCGCCGTTCCATACGAAATTACCAGATCCATCTGACTCAATATAAAGTCTACGCCAACCAGTTCCTCTCGCTGGAGTTTTCCAAGTTTTTATTGACACTTTACCAAGCCTTACAAGACCAGTAACGTGCCTTAGTCTTTGGTCCTGGACTGTCACAATTATGACGAGCACGGAAAGACTTTCGACGACCAGGAATATTCTTCTTGATCTTCATGTTCTTATCGCCGAAGTTTACTTTCTTGACGTTACCAGTCGTCGGATCTTTTACATAGACCTTTGACTTCTTGACATCACCCGCCATTGGTTTATTCAGAGTAACTTTCCTACCTTGATACTCTGCTTCGGAAAACTGTTTAAACCGCAACATTTTATTTTTCCCTTCGTTCGGAGTTATCTTCCTTGCGCGTTTATCGGAAGCATCTGTGCCCCACTCTTGTTTTTGTGGATTGTAACCTTTCACGCAAGATCCTTGTCGTGGTTCAGTCCACCCTTTTTCTTTTTAACAATGAATGCGTTTACTCTTGCCATACCCCACTGCGAAGGAGTGGTTCCTGGTCGGTGGCCTGTCTTCCATGCGGCAACACCGCGATCATAAACTTTTCGCAGCGTGCCGACGGAGATACCTGATTTGTCTGCTTTCTTGGCGAGACCTTTAGACACGTCCTCTGCGATATAGTCTGAAAACTTCATTTGACAGTACCATTTTAGATTATAGTACTGTTATTTATATCGCAGAGGAGTTTAGATTTTACTTATTATCTGACGAGTCTTTGTGAGTTCCAGCGTACAAACCAAACCACGCTGCACCTGCACCTACAATAACAGAAATCAAACCTGACTGTTCCATACTCGGTTCTGGTAGATCCATATACCAGAGCACTGTTTTATACAATAAGAATATGTATACTGATAAAAACAGACGAGGAAAGATCCGCCATGAATCTACTGCTCGTGCCAAGTGTATCCAGTTTTGATATGGATTCTTGCCGCTGTCAACGGTTCGAGTATCAACTTCAAGTTCTAGTTGTACTACTTTCTTTTCAGGTTCCATGTCCCCTCCTACGGATTATTGAGCGGATTGTCAAGGATAATCTGAATCTTCTCTTCGAGATCTTTGCGTGCATCTCGAAGGTCTTTATCCAAAGTCCTCATCCTTTCGTTTACTCGAATCTCAATCTCGTAAACATCATCTCGTAATTCGCGTTGGGTAGTTGCAGTTGTATCGTCTACGCGACGAGCAAGTGCTTCAACCTTATCCATATCAGTACTCAAGTCTGATTTCAAGGCATCGATCTTTAACGAGAGGGCAGATAAACTCGCCTCTACAGATGCCATAGTTTCTTTCTGCACTGCTAACTCTTGATCAATATGAGAAAGATCAGGAGCGACGTAACTTGTTATTTGTGCTTTCATGTTACGGTAGTCGTTATAAAATTCAAACGCACCCCATGCGCCACCGCCAAGTGTAGAGAGAGCAGTGATCAACACCACTATCTTACCACCACGGAACGTCATGCCAGCGAATTCAAACTCCGCCATTGTTTTCTCCCATGTAACAGTTGTGATCTTGCGACCTTGCCCAACTGAGTTCTTGAATGATACGATTATACCATTGCTTGTCGTATTCGTCTTTCGCTTTGTGCATATCAGAAGCGAGTTGTGAAATACGAATGTCGATATAATCAATTATATCAGTTTTCTTACCTCTGCGCATCCCTTTTCTCCTCCCATAATTTTTGAGCGAGTTTTCTATCAGACGTAATAACGACGATACGATCATTATTATCATATACAATATATCTGATGCCAGTCTGTGTGATCTCAGTCTTTATCATAAGATACTCATAAATCCAGCAATCATAGCACCACAAAAACATAAAAACAAAACTATTGCGATGCCGTCTATTATATTTGCCCTTTTCCGAGCAGCTGCTTGTGCTGCCTCTATTCTGCGCTGACGAATAACTCGTCTTTCTTTCATCATATCATCGTAGAATTGTTGTTGACCAGTGTACAACAAATATTCGTACAACTCTTTTTCTAGTTGCTTAATTTTATGACGGGCAGCAGTAACCTGTAGTGCCTGCGCTTCAACACTGCTGCCACCAAAAAGTGAACCCACCATCGATGGATTCTTTGCATGTTGATCTGCCTCTGCAAGCGATTCCTTCGCATCAAAAAACTGGGCGAACTGCGCATACATATCCTGTACCTCACGTCCTTGTTCAATTGCCCCTTTTAACATCTTAAAAGCAGAGCCTGCCATTGACAACGCTGCTGCTACTTCTACCATTTTAATCCTCTCTTGGTGGTCCTGCCATCAAGTTCGGTGCTGTCGGTAGTCCAGATCCTTCAAACTTTAACTGACGCAGGTTTACTATTTCCTGCTGTAGTTTCATAACTTCCAATCGCTTCTTTTCTAACTCTAACTGATATAACGCATTACAATTCAACCTTTGCTTCGGTGCTCCTATCGGGATGGTGATCTTCCCGTATACACCAATGTCTCGCAAGAACTCACCTGTATTGTATCTGTTCATCATATATGGATCTTGCGAAGCAAGGTTGTAGATTGGATCTTCTTGGTTTAAAATACCAACTACTCCAAACTCTACGTTTGTGGATGACCCGATTGCTGCTGAGCACTCGACGTCACCTGCTCTAACTCTATCTGATTGGAAGGACTGGGGAGTTTGCGGTATCGCAAGGTTTATCCCGTTGTTCTGTCCATATGCCGAACCAGAAACTAAAAATAAAAACAACAATAATCTTTTCATCGTATTTTCGAACATATCCTCGAGGACACAACCGTTCTACTTACGTCCCCCTGTAAAATCATAGACCGACTACAAATATAAACCGAACGAAGGTAGTCTGTCTCTCTAAAATAAATTACCACTTCTTTCTTTTTCAAATAATCTAACTGTACCGTCCTCTCTGCTGTTGCGAATGGTACAGGTAGAAAATCTTCATCAAACACTTCAAATGTATAATATGAAACATCCTTTCGATTATTCCATAAGTACATCTTTGCTTGATATATCCCAGGAACAAATGAACCAGTTACCTTGGGATATGTGGGTGTCCACTGGTGAGCATAAACTTGCGCACACAGCAGACACCCGATTACCGCCATAACGAAGCGCATAGTTTATAGTGCTATGCAGTTCGCTTCTACGATTGCAGTATAAGTGCCTCCTGGGAGTGCCTTATTAAAACCGTAATCTGCTTCAGAACTTACCTTGAACCACGTACTACCAGCGATATCAAGATCGACTTCTGTCACATTATCGTACTCAACTTTGGAAGTGTCGTATGCTGACATACCAGCGTCAGATACTGCTTCGACAGAAGTTGATCCAGTCCAGTTAACAACGTCGTTCAACTGTGGACTCTGTGAGAAAGAAATCGGATGAGCAATTACTGCCTTGTATGCTTCAGCGAGGACAACATCGAATCGCACAACAGGTTCTACTCCACCGTCTGCTGCATCAGTACTGAGAATGCTAGCACTCGGGTTTCCATAAACACCCTGCTTATCAGTTGTCACCACACACTTAGACTCTACCTGCCCAATGATCGGTGTGTCTACAGCATATGCATTCATCGCTGCGAGCGATACACACAATGCCAACGTCTTTTTGAACATTACTGTTCTCCTCTATATTGAGATTTTACTAATTTATCATGAAGTAAGTCTTGCGCAAACTGTAGTCTACGACCCCGATTATTCCTCGGGAGTCTAGAATCTTTTAACACAACAGTGTCCTCTATAACGCCATCAGGCAACTGTTGAAAATATTGTTGAGAAAACTGACTTAACGCCATGACCTGATTGTGCTTAGCAGTATCCTCTGCGCCTTGTAGCGAACGCCCAACTATACCCAACACAGTTTCTAGGTCTACGTCTTCTTCTTCCTCTTCAGCATCTGCAAGTTTTGCTCTTTGTTTTTCTTCTTCGTCTTCATCGCGAAGCATCATTTCGCGATCTAACTCATCTTGCACAAACTGATCATTAATAGGATCAGCAACATCTGGGACGGGTGGTATATCAGGTATCTCGGGTTTGTATCCTGGGCAATCCGGATCTGCTTGTGGGTCATAGCAGGTGTCATATTGATAAGTGTATACCACAAAAGGGTCATCAACTCTCCCTTTGCCTTCCCACTCAATACTTCCATCCCCCCAATACTCGATAGGTATTTGCGATATCGGTATAACTCTGTTTATTGTATTTCCTGGTATTCCAGTCCAGTCATCAGTACTTCTAAATGTATATCCACCGTCTATAGGATTTTCGTTAGAAACGTGCACCAACATAGGATCATCAGGATCTTTCACTGTAGTGTATCTGTATATCACATTACTGACAGTCAACCCTGTCGCCTGAGGCAAGACATTGGACATAACCCAGTTATATCCAGAACTCGCCGCATTGGTTGTGGTGCCGAATACTTGCTCAGAGTAAGAGTAAGAGGGCAAGCAAACTAGCAATGCCGCCACTAGCAGCTGCGACAGTCTTATCCGTTTCATCCAATCCTTCCTCTGGTTTTACGTTTTCTTCTACTGTGTTACCTTCTGCTAACCACGCTGCTCTTGCCTGATCACCAATAAGTCCGTCATAAGGACAAGGTGTTCCAGCATTCATCATTGCCTTAAACACTCTTTCATCCTGACACATCATTGACACCGCTGCAACTTTCATACCCATATCGTACAAGGTCTTTGCGTTCTTGAGTCGTTCACAGTTTTCGTCAGTAAACTGCGTACCAGTAGAGATACCAAGAATCTGCGTTTGTACTGCACCAGCAACTCCGAACGTACAGAGGTCGGAGTTGGAAGTGTTTATAGTAGGAGTGATTGCTGAAGCAGGTGGAGACTTCAGTGTTGTGGTTGTGTTGCCGTTCGTAGTCACTGTACTGTTAGTGACCGACTCGGTTCTAATAACATCATCAAGCGGTTGGTTTTCATCTTGCGCTATCGCCTCTGATGCAACAACTGCTAATGTTACTACTAATATAGCGGCACAGATAATGCGCCATAGACTTGCGTCCAGTTTATCCATTTTACCATTTCCTAATGTAGTTTTGTCCAACAAATCAAATCAGATTTGCATAGTATTATTCGTAATTACAAAAGAAAATAAAACAGGGACGTCAGGTCAAGCACATAACGGAGACCACGAATATTTAGTCGCCGTACATCTTAGAAAACGCTTTCGTGTATTTTGACGGTTTAGTTTTAGTTGTTTTGTCGCCAGGAGCAGGTTTGTATGCCTTTGGATCTGAGTCTGACATTTTAGTCTGCTTCTTAAACTGAACATCGCGCCGACGTTTCATCGACTTACTTAAACCTTTATGGTATGCTTTTGGTTGGGAACCCTTGCGATCTTTAATGTCAGGGTCTTGAGGAGTTTTTGGTTCTTCGCGCATATTGAGCGTCGCATATCTCTTGCCACCAGTGGGTGACGGAACAAACTCTGCGCTGGACACATATTCATCCAACTTTTCAATGGCATCTAGCCATTTGCGGACAACTTTATCTTCGCCTAGTTCGACGATGACATAGTTGCTACCCAGATGAGTGATAGTGCCTACCTCTTCAGATTCTTTAATAACAACCTGATCACCAACTTCAAATAACTCACCCTTTACAAACTTCTCGCGAGTCTCTGACACAGGGTCAAGTTCTACGTGACGTTTGAATACAGTTTCTTCTTTGATGCCCATACCGTTGCGCACATCAACAAACAACTTCTTCGCGTCCTTGTTACTCATAGATCCGAGACCTTGTGAGAAACCTGCGAAGTCATTATCCGCTGCAAACGCACGGAGTTTGGAAGCAGACATTCCCTCTACACCTTCGGCGTCAGGATCGCGTGCTCCAGCAGAAACTACTTGGATGTTCTTGAAATTGTAAAATCCGTGCTTACCCTTCACACCATTATACTTTTCTAGCAATGTCGTAAACTCTCGTACACGGTCAGAACCAACAACCATGACCAAGTTTTTAAAACCTTGCTCATACAGATATGATGCTGCATCAAAGGCAGTGCGGACTTTCTTGTTGATCAAAACTCGACGAGCGTGACGAGGAAACATCTTACGAACATGCTTTACCTTCGCGCTGTAGTCGAGTGGATTTTTCTTGGCGTCTTGCGACTGAGATAGGAAAACAAAATAAGGATTTTTGCCCGCATTTTTTGCGAGCATGTCTAACAACTTCTGATGACCAGAGGTTGGAGGATTCATACGACCGAAGGTAAAATAAGCGACCTTTGCTTCTTCTACCAGATAGTCATTAAACGACTTAATCATGTCGTCTCCCTACGACTACATTATTTATTTTTAGCAGCAGATGCTGCCTTCTTTCTCTCACGATCTGCTTTTCTAACGTCGGGGATTAACCTTCTGGCAATACGATCTAAGCGAGGTTTCATCTTGTCAAGTTTCTTTTCGTATGACTGACGCATAGCGAAACTCATATCTTGCTTTGACTTGCCCCTAGTCAATTTCTTGAGCATGAGCAATCTCGCTTTCTTCTTTGCACGTCTCTTGATAACATCCATTGTTGGAGTTCTTTTCAGTGCACGAAGTCTTCCAATTTTAATACGTCCCTTCATCTTCTTCATCATCTGACGTTTCTTAATACGCTGAGCATGCGTGAGTGCTTCTTCTATCTTCTCACCTTCAGGTTGGTAAGAAGCATACTCGGCATTGCTGCCAGCACCTTGCTGCTTTTTGCGTTTGGCCGCTTGATAGTTGATATACTCACCCATTCCTGGAGCATAGTCGACCACGAGAAAATCTTTAAATGAAAGTGGTTTAGGCACGTTTAATTCCTACTAGGTTTATCCCATCCTTTTAATATATCTGGTGAAAAGTTGTTATATGAAAATTCCATACGATCAACTAACTTCACCGCATCACCACCAAGTTTGTCGATAGCAACAAATCCTTCTTGACCTGTTACCTTGTAACCCTTCCGCGTTTTAACAAAAGTGCTTATATTCGCAAGGGCATTGAGTTTATTTATAAGGATCAGTTTCGCCAATACAATATTCTTTTGCAGTTCGAACATAGCGATTAATGATGCGGTGTTTTGCTTCGAGAAGAACGCCATAATTTTGTTGAGTTTTTCTCTTTGTGCCTTCTTACCACGCTCCGTGGATCGCTTATCTATCTCTGCTTTGTACTTCGTGCGCAACCAACGCTGTAACGCGATTACGTGTCTACGCGAGTCTTGTATGACCATACCCTTACGGACGAATGTGTTATTAAACTGTTCGATCAACTGAGCGAGATCTTGATTCGCCTCAAGTTGTCGCAGGGTGCTGCCAGCAATCTTCTGAAATATTTTACCAGCAGTTGAAAGGTATTCGGTCACTTCTTTAGTTTTGGCAGCAGTCAAAGTAGCAGTCGTCACGTCACGAAGCATAGCATCCTGACTCCAAACCTTACGACTGTTCTTCAGAGCACCAACGTTGACGCCGAATGATGCTCGCATACTTTCAAACGTATCACCAGTGTATGTTGTATGCCACACGATACCGATACGAGCAGTCTTCACTTCTTTCGCCGCAGCACTTCCCTTTGGCAAAGCATACACGATAGTGTTGGGATGGAATGTAACATAACTTTCGCCACCAATATTCTTGGTCGCTACATCTCCAGGACCAAACAAGAAGTCACCCTGTATGACACCCTTGATGCCAAGAGCAGGGAGTTCCTCAAGTGCAGCGTTGAGTTTTACATTCAAGTCGCCGGAAGTGTCAGCGTCGACATCTGCCTTCGTCTTGTATACTTTAGGATTCTTGTTGAAGATACCCTTCTTCGCCACGAAGAACTTACCGTCGCGAGGATCGATGCCTGCGAAGATAGCAGGGGCACCGTCCCACTTGACGGAGATATCACCTTTATGTTTGCCAGCTAGCATATCCCGCAACCCACGAAGGGCATTAATCGCCTCTCGGGTGCCATTGACCCCACCATAGAGGACTTTGTCCTCGATGTGAGTCATGTGAGTGTTCTTCGCCTCAGAGAGCATTTGATGTGTCATAAACGATTTCATACGGGCATTGTACTATATCTGGACACAAAAGTAAAGGATTGTTTGGCTATATGCATATAACTTTTAGTTCTCAACCAGCACCATATCGAAGTCACAGGATACCGTATTATTGGTGCCCCCAGTGATCCGGACGTCGATATTGGATTTCTCAGTAATCTTCAGCGGAGTTACAAACTGCGTCTCACCAGTACCAGAGTACAGCGAGATTGTGGACTGGACTCGGAACACGCCACCGAACGGTCTGACCATCAAACGAATAATGCTTGACGTCTGCTTTGACGAGGACACTCTCAGGTTCGACAGGTATGCGGTGTGCCCAGCAGGAACCGTATACACTGACATCAAAGTTTGTCCGTACCCTGCGGCGATCTCACCAACCTTGGTTGCGCCAGCATTAATGCTAATCTTTCCGACGTTAGTTGCTCCGCTCGCAACAAAGGCACGATGAACCACAATATATTGGTTACTGCTCGCTGCGGTGTTTGTCCCACCCGCCATGGTCAGAGTATCTGAGATCTCATTATAGTTGGCGTCCAAACCTTCTACTACAATTGTTTGTGCGCCAGAACCACCGTTGGTATCATCGCCGCTGGTACTAACTGCTACCACCGTCCCAGGAGTGTAGTCCCAAGGATATAGTAGTGTCGATGATGTATCGGCTGGAGACCAGATCGTGGATAGGTTGCCGCTGTTAGTACCGTCGACCAAACCAAACTTGTGTACGACGCTGTACCCAGTTACCTGACCAGCAGCAATAGGAATGTTCGCCGCGTCACCAAAACTGTTGATGATATTACCGTTTTGATCGCCGAGCATAGTGACTTCATAGATGTCTTCATTATTGCCAAGCATTGTTTGGAAATGTTTATTAAACTGCGCCATTTTAGTATACCTTTGCGTATGGTCCAGATAATTCTGACTCGGACCCAGCATAGTTCACTAGACCTGAGGCGAAACGATCTTTGTTTTTCTTTGACATTGATTCGACTATGGAGATAAGTTGGGTTGTCATAATCTTAGAGACAAACCAGTTCATATCCTTTTCCATAACTGCTTTATAAAATTCGTACTCGTCCATCTTGTTTGTGTCCGGACAAGCAGTATACCAATCGTAAAACTTTTTGATTGTCTCATCGTTGCGTTCGCTGAGTTCTCTTTGTGGTATAAAAGTTTTTCCTGGTCCGATGATCATATCGACCAACCCTTTGATTGGTCCACCGGACATCTTACCCATGTTCGCGTTCTTACCTTTTAGTTCGCCCTGCCATGTAGTGCCGAACTTACGGAACTGTGCTTTACCACCGTTGAAGAAAAGATATCCGTCACCAGAGTCAAAGAATCCACGGAGACCAGTTGTTGTTCTTTCGTATTTAAAAGTCGGTCGTTCTCTACCCAAGTTCAACTCTTTGTAGTTGACCCTGCCTACACATTTCTTAAGAGAAACTCCGATGATATCTTTGCTGATAAAATTCTTGATCAACATTTCGTTCAGTTCAGTGAAAGTTTTAGCAGAGGTCAAGTTGACGGTTGCTCCCTTTGGAGTAACCATCCAAATATCAGCAGGACTCCATTTGTTTGCATCCCCAAACGGTTTACCTGCCTCTCTGTTGAGTAGGTTCACATGCGTGTATAAATTGTTTACCCAAGCAGAACCGCGATGGTGCTTGTAAGTGGTAGATGGAAATTTCTTCTTTAATTGCGCCGCCACCAACTTAGAAGATGCAATCCAGTCGTCTGGCAGTTTGGTTAGCACGTTTTCGATTTTCTCGTCAACGTCGTACTTACTGCTGGCACCTTTGAGTCCATCATGGGTGTATGGTTTTTTGGCATAGCAAGCAGCATTGTAGACGCACTGGGCAGACTCGGCGAGCTTGGTGATGTCAGAACCTGCGCCTGATCCACCGCCACCTTTGATTTTTACTTCAACGTAGTAAGTCCCCATCTCAGCACGACCTACTGATGATGTACCGCCACTAGGATTATATCTGCCTTTCAACTTAGTGGCAATATTTCTCAATGCACCTTCTCGGTCGCTACCCTTTTCGAGTTGGACAACCACTGTACTTCGAGTTTTACCTTGCTTGAGATCGGTGTATCCACACTTATCGAGTTGGATTTTTAGATCATCTGTTGAACGGATTGCCATAGATACCTTCCTCTTGGATGTATCTATTTATACTTCTTCCTCCATCCACTTCTTAAATAGTTTTTCTTCAAGACGTCGTGCTTCTCTTTCCCAAGGAGTATCGTTCTCAGCATAGATGCCTTTTCCGTATCGAACAGTCCTGCCCTTCCAACGGGAAACAGGTAGATCCCATTCGTCAGGATGACTTGTAAGTTCTCTTCGGAGATACTGACGAGCATGCACTAGTTCGTGCGCAACAGTTTTGAGTTTATCTTCGTAGGATATTGATTCGCCAAACTGCCTAGTGGCAATCTGTATGGAAACTTCGCGAGAGTCACCTGTACATAATCCAAACGCATTATCTTCTAATTCACCGTAATGCCAACGGAAGTCAATCCATCCGCGAAGTTTGTCTATGCCTAGTTCTTCGCAACACCAATCGGCGAACTCCTCAATGTACTGAGGAGTCCTAGCATGATAATATACCAACATTAGAAGCGACCAAGTGCTTTGTCGATCTTCCTTCCCATCTCATAGATCTGACGATCAATGCCATGTTGAATAGAACGCTCAACCGTTCGAGCAGTTCGGTCAATGCTTCGGTTGACAACACGATCGGTAGCAGTTGCAACCCTGCCCTTGCTCGTGCAATCATACACATACATTGTGTTGGTTCCTTTATAATAAACCGAGTCGCGACAAGTCTTACTTTCCACAACGATGATTTTTGTATCAGCAGGGATATTGACTTGACCATATGCAGCGCCAGTCCAAAGACCGACAACGAAGAACGTCACAAGAACTGCGAGTTTAGTAGGTGTCCACATAGTCTTTCTCCTTTCCACTATTTATATATTATGACTGAATAGTGGAACAAAAGCAAATCTAAAATAGTCGTTTAAAATCAACGACTTATGACTGCGACCCCGTCTACGCTGCTTCTCCTAGTCTATAGCAGTGACACATCAGGACATCTCTACCATGCCCTCGCAGTCGTACCCTTACGTTTCCCTCTTTTGACCGGAACCCTGCTCCTTCCTTGTCAGCAGGTAATCTACATGATCAAGGTTCAACGGTTCTTCGTCGAACGCACGCATCATGTTACACATATCTTCATACAACTCATCTGGTATATCACCAAAAGCAGTTACAGGATTTGTTGAATAAAATTTGACATTGCCCTCATCATCATAATAGATCTCGTGAATCTGATATCCCAACAGGGGATCAGTTTTAGGGCGATGCGCTATCCTGTAATTCCAACTCATACTGGTCTCTCAACTTCAAGAACTCACCTACCCACTCGTCACGGTGTTCGATGAATACTTGAGACTCTCCTTCTTGCGTTGTAATGATTGTGACTAATTGAGTCACAGGTATTCCAGTCATCTCTTCAAACATAACTGCGTACGCAGCTTCCTGCTTGAAGTAGTTATATATCTTAGATCGAGTCTTTCGCCGCGCAGAAGTTTTCCAGTCGATCACTGAAATTTTCCCATCGTACTCGGCGACCATGTCTACCGTTCCTGCTGCTCGCAGATACTCGGAGTACATCAGTCCTTCGATCAATCTAACATTGTCGATGTGCTCATCAGCAACATCGCGCAAGCGACCAAACATGTCGCGTGCGTTTGGCATTATTACGCCAGTTGACTCCTTTCCTTGTATATAGTCCTCTATCAAAGTATGGACTGACGTGCCGCGAGAAGATGCTTGCTTCGATATCTTGTTCGCTTGCTCAGCACCTACTCGGCGACGCCATTCATGTAATGCTCTCTTGGTTTTTTTACAAGAGGCAAGGACGGTTGTGACAGAAGGGTACGGAACTGCTTCCCCATCCTCTTTTACATAATGACGTTTACCGTTGACGGTAACACGCTTGATCTTTGGTAGTTCGATCAAGTCCAAATTAAATTTTTTCATTACTATACCAAGTCGCCAAAGAAATCACTGTTCATTGCTTTACACAATCTACTCTTTGCGTCTTTGAGTAGATTCTTGTTTTGTTTAGACCAATCCCTTGCTACTGCTCCATTCATTCCAAAATCTGCTACAGCAAGAGCATACTGGCCATTTAAGGTGCGAAGCATGTGAACCTCTACAGGCATGCTATCGTGAGTAAACTCCCACGCCCAACGGATTTTTCCATAGGCATCATGATCCGCTACTGCGTCCTGCTTAAAATAATTAGAAACCCACTCTACACCAACGAGTGCATTAGGGTTCACTTCTTCTATTGTTTCTAGTTCCATTACAGCAATCCTGCTACCATTTTAATGGCGTCAATTGCCTTGACTACCTTGTTCTTGATGTCCTCAGTCTCAAGTTGCTCTTCTATGCGAGCATAATCACAAAGATCATCAACGAGTTCTGTGTACTCGCCCATAGTTATATGTCCTGCGTCCAAAAGTGATCTGTACTCTCGAACCTTTATTTCTGCTGCCTTCTGCCAAAGATCTACATTCATTTCCTTCCTCCGAACACTTCGAGCATATGATCTATAGATTCAGCAACAGTCATCCTTTTTACCTTACAGTACACGTTGCTGGGTGTTTCCCTATCATATAGTTCGTTGATCAGAGAATTAAGTTCTCTGTAGATATCACCGATGTTATCGTTCAATCTATGTTCGCTATAAACTTGCAACCTCAGCGACATACGTTTCATGGCAAACAACTCACGACGATTACACCATTCTTCTTCTGACGCTGGTGTATTCGCCAAGACATATAGAGTCGCCAACGAGTTAAACTCTACGTTGTCGAACTCACTTGGTTTCCATTGCTCTAACTGACCGCAACCAACAAAGAGCAAAACTAATGCTCCGAAAAGTAAGTATCGCATATCCTACCCCATAAGTAGAATTGTCTTCAGGTCTTTAACAGACCACCCACTCATCCTCGCTAGTTGTCGTAGAGTTATGTCCCAGTGCGTATCAAAATAATCGCGCACACGTTCTTCTGTCCAAACACCTGACGGCATACATCACCTCCGCATACGGGCAAGATCTTTCGCTTGCTCGTCGTCAATGACAGGTACAGCGTTCGACTTATGCATCGTCGCAATACCTTTGACCAGAGTCCCCGTATACTGTTTCTTCTCAGGAGCAGCGCAGGGACCACCCTTCGTACAGTCTACCGAAGCATAGACCACACCTTCATCGCGACGAACAGGACCACTACGGGCAGTCATCTCGGAAAAGGCAGGTCGCTTATATTTAGCGTAGACCTCACCCTTGGGTTTACTTTTCTTGATCTTACGACCAGTAAAATCATGTGACATAGAACCATAGATACGCATAGAATGCTCCTCCTATAGTTTTATTATGCCTCAATCAAGAGGAAAAAGCAAGAGAAATAACTCTAATGAAATCAACGACTTAGTGCGCCTTCCACTCAGGACTACGGATTATCGCCTGTGATGTCTTGCCATAATTGAACGATATAGCGACTCTGCTGTTTCGGGGATCAACCTTCCCTTGCGGTCGGACTTCGTGCTCTAACCAACTTGGCCAACAATTCAACTCACCTGTTTTGGGATAGTGAGTGTAGAACATTTCGGCGTCGTTGCTTGGTTCAGCGTGAGCTAAAAGAGTTGCCGCCGGATGTCTAAACCTTATCTTGGTGGAGTTTTCGTCGCCATGAGGATAATAAGTTCCTGCTGCTATTGTGCCAGGATGCGTATGCAACACGTGATCCGTACCCTCCCAATAAACTGAGAACCAATAGTCAAAGTACGGTATCGTCTCAATCTGCCTTTCTTCGGCAAATAATTTTCCTGCTGCTTTCAAAGTGCTTTCTAATGCATTGCGGTAAGGAAAGTTTAACTTCATATGATCATTGAATTTGTCGTCGAAGTAACTAGTGTAATTACCATGTTCATGCAATCTTTTCCTACAATAATCAGCGATTTCCTTATGAGGCAAATCTACATGGCACTTCATGATAGGAACAACAAAATGTTGATCAACTTTAAAATCTCTTATCATCAGCATGCTCCAAGTCGTGAACGTGTAACGCAATCAACGCATAGTGGAGAACCTTCAACAAGTCTTTACGGTTCTTGCCTTCTTTGTTACCGTATCGCTGCGTGTACTTGAGGATATTGCCGAGACAGAATCCTTCTCCATGACCACCGTCGATAATAAACTCGGTTGCTTGGTATTTGTTTTTGGAGTAGTGCTCGTCGTAAGTCGAGTTGACATAATCTTCTAACTCGCTTATCAACGCAAATTCATTGTACCTGTAATCTATTCCCATTAGTAATCCTCACCTTCTTTGTACTGCCCTCGGATATCTGACAGCGGATCAAACTCAGCATTCGGTTTGCTCTTACCACCGATATCTTCAGTACCATCAACAATACGTTCCATGTAACCAATCAATGCACTCGCCATGGTTACATCTGCTTCTCCACAGATTTCTTTAAACTGTGCATGTAGATATTCGGGGACACGAATATTGAACATCCTTGTGTTCCCTGACTTGTAACCGTTACTCATTTAAATGCTAAAACCATCAGTATACAAATTAACAAAATATTTGTGAACGCGATCTCTACCGCAAGGATAGTGTGATACCAAACCCACCTTGCCTGATACACTTCCTGCACTTGTTCATTATCTGCACCAGGAAGTTTCTCAATGATAACAGTATCTATAGGGTTTTTATCAAGAGGAGTCCCCAGAAGTTTTTTAATCCAGTTCATACTGTCCACCACTCTGGCACTGGTCGCCTTGTCCATTTGGAGAAACTTGCCTTTGCTTCTCTGTAGTAATTTCTGTAGGATTCGATGGAGTCTCCTTCCACGATGCATTGAGGGAAGTGCGACATTGCTGGAGGTGGTTGGACAAATGGTTTGTCATCAATATTTTTAGGGGGACGAGATAGCGCGACGCCAAGTTTCGTCCAAGACATGTGAGTTTTTCCATAACGCCAAGTGTACTCTTCGCAGAGGTTCATCCACAACTGAAATAACCAGTTATAGTTATTCTTGCTCTCGCGGACCCACGCTGCGCTTGGATGATTGATATGACTTGCTTTGTACAGTACAGAATCCATAATGGGTTCCGGATGTTTCCATCGCTTGATTCTTCTACCGTTAGCAGTTTTGTCGTACCACTCATCCCCGTCGAGAACACGGTGCGCAGTCGAGAGCATCTGTGGATATTCAATATCCATCTTGACGCAGTGCTTGTCGTTGTGCTCTTTGGCGCACTGCTTAGGTTCTTCATGTAAGTAAAATATATTCATGATAATAGTCTACCGCAATCTGATATCAATGTCAAGTCTTTTTTCTGTTCCTTCTTTGCCAGTTTACCCAACCTCGCCTCACCTTATCAGTGGGATCGTTAATGTCTTCAATACCGTGTCCGTCGTCGGGGTCAAGGACTTCGTCTATCTCATCAGCAGGAGGCAGGTCTTCAATCTCCTCATAATTGCTCATGACGTTTGCTGCATCATCAACCGCACTTGGTGGATCCATAACAGGTTCGACTGGCAGAAGTTCCTCTACATCAACAACGTTCTCTCGCCCTACTTTTAACTCACCATCGTCCGTGAACATACGTGACTGTTTTCTGGCGGTGAATCCCATGGTAGCGGCGAGTAAGAGTATGACTGCCAAAGGATCGAATACAGTAACAAGAAGGATAATAACGAACCTAACAGCACGATCAAAATGGTTCCTGGCATCGTCTTCTCCATAGATTAACTCCGCGATGTATTTAAGCGGACCAACTTCGACCTCAATCTCCAGTGCTTCTTGCTGTAGCGGGGTGAGTTCTTTCTGTAGTTCGTCAATTCGAATGTACGCAGCATCGATGCCCTCGTTAAGCATTTGCCTTTCTTCTGCCTGCGCTTGACGAGTTGCAATCGAACCACTAGGACCTCGAATGCGGTCGTAGTCGATGAGTACCTGTACCTGATCATCCAGTTGCGTGAGTACCGTCTCTGTATCAGCAATGATTGATTGCTGTCTCGCAATCTGTCTCTCCAAGTTGGTGATCTGAAGTTCATTTGTTCCACCTACTGATATAGAATGTTCCAAGTGTGCCTTTGACAAAAAACCAAAGATACCCAAGGAAGTGATTACCATTAACACAAACACTGCTGATGTAAGATACGTCTTCATCAACAGTGGTACTTTCTTCCAGTTGGCGTGTAACCATGCAGCAGTTACCAGTTTGCCAACTTCCAATACACCACCCATAATGGCGATCGCTATCGCCGCACCCGAGAAGATTGCCATGAGTCCTACGATACTGTACCACGCAGCGACTCCAGCAATCGACAATGATGTGAGTAATGTTATCCAGTGCATTAATCCTCGCTTGATGACTCCGCGATCATCCCAATCCGTTTAAGATCTTCTATCTCGCCGGACATCTTAAAGAGACGTCCGTCGGCAATCGCTACTGTAAGTTGTTGCTTCAGCATGCGAATTCGCCCAGAAGGGTATTTAGGGTCTTTGGGATATGGCCACTGGAATCCTACATGCACAACCTCGCCGTACATGCGATCTGAATTAGGACTAGGTTTCCAAGAAACCTTGCGTCCGACTACATCAACTGGGGGTGGAATTACTTTCTTCTTCGGCATCTACAACCTCTACTTTCCAAATAAAAGAACAATCTTCGTTAGCAATGAAGTTGCTAGTATTGTACGAATCATATGTTCTCACCAAAACTTCAGTACTGTATTCGGAGAGAATGGGAAATGCTTCATCAATTTTATCAGCATACCATTTCATAGAATCACCGCACCGTTCAACTAATGCATATTTCATGACATAAACATCTCCAAGGAATTATATTCTTTCTTTTCCCAAGCATCCGCTTGGAATGGTTTTACGAATTCAGTGGGCAATGGTTCGCGCAGTTCTTTAAACGTGCGGTGTTTTTTCCCGAACGGGATTGCCTTGCTAAACTTCTCCCAAACGTCAGAACCCTCTTTGCGCATAGCAATGAGGCGACCGCCATGGCCACCTTCTACCAAGTAATCGTGTTTGGGTATAGTGTACTCAACCTTTGACCAGTTGGTGGTCTCCCGAAGTATCTTCACAGATACTCCGGACCAGTCCAACGAACCCAAGAGAAGTCACCGTCGAGGATGTTTCCTCGCGCTTGGTTGCGGGCAGGTGCTGCCCAAGATGCTGCTTTCAAGATGTCGCCAGCACGGAACTTCTTGTCATCTTTCTTGACAATGAAACCCCAAACCATCTCTTGACTGCCCAACTTCTTGACAATCTTGAGATACTTACGACCTTCTTCAACGTGCAGGTTATCGACCATTTCACCATAGTCGTTCTCGCTACCGTACTCACCACGAGCACGCCAAGCAGCGAAGTCCTTACCAATCGCGTCGAACAAGTTGTTAATAGCAATATCAATCATCATTTCATCTCCGTTATCAACCATACAGTTATTATGCTTGAAACGGGTATCAAAGTAAAGTCTGAAAAACTTTAATCAAATCAATGACTTACGATTATTCTTTGCCGATATCTTTGGTTGCTTCGTATGAATAGACGAGCGTGACGCCGATTGCTACAGGAGCAATCATCATCACGGCACCGATTCCAATGATGGGTATTAGTTCCATTTACACGTCTCCTTGAAAGGGGAGACCGAAGTCTCCCCGAGTTGTCATGCCTTGTTATCTTCTACTTTGCGCTCTTCCACATAGTGCCAGTCACCAGTCTTTGGATCCTGCACGTGGGTCTCTGCTAGTTTAATCATGACAATGCGAACGTGCCTCGCCTTGACGACGACCTCTTCGATGTCACTTGCAGATGCGAAAGTAGAAAAGAAACACAAGGCAACGATTGCCAAGTTTTTCATTTCAGTCCTCAGTTAAAAGTTGCTTCTTACCCTTAGTTTTACCAATTGGGATAGCGCGAGGCAGCTTCTCTTTTGGGATCTCTACTTTCAGGTCAATGACCAGTAGTCCATCCACAAAATCCGCTCCGCTTACAACAACGTGTTCTGACAACCTAAATGTTCGTGTAAACTTCTTAGAAGAAATACCACGGTGTAGATACTCACGTTCTTCGCTTGACTTGTCACCTGTTACAACCAAGATACCGTCCTTCACTTCAACAGTGAGGTCGTCTTTGCTGTAACCTGCCAAGGCAAGTTCTACGGTGAAGTTAACATCATCGTGCTTGACTACGTTGTGTGGAGGATAGAGTTTGTTGTCTGCCATGTCTGACAGTCTTTCAATCTCATTCCAAACGTGATCGAAACCAATGAAGTGTGAACGTGGAAAAGAAAATGCTTTAGATACCATAACGGATCTCCTTATATTAAGCAAGATTGTTGTTATACTCTACCAGACCATTCTGCGTAGAGAACTGATGACCTGTATCCCACAGTATCATCGGTATTATTTATATTATAATAATTCGTCATGAATGTAAAGTTAAATATTTACGGAGACTATATAATGTATACAGTAATAAAACTGTAATAAAAATGTAATAATTCGCCGTGAGGCGACAGACCGTCGTGATGACGCAAGGAGAAATCCATGAAAAAGATAGCACTCATGTTGCTGCTCATTCCTGCTATTGCTAACGCAGATGTCCTTCCTACGAGATCACTCGAGCCAGTCATTCATATTGTCGAAGACACGATATATGTCACTGACAAGAAAGGTAATGACTGGGCAGTTGTAACTAACTGTCAGATCCAACGCAAAGAAGTCAAAGAGTTTACTGTTCGCAGTAGATCATTGCGTGCTGGTACTATAGTGAAGTTGAATGATAATAAGCACTGCGAGATCAAGACTATTCAGGCGGCATAAAACTGTTGTTCTGATTGTAACGATCTAACTTAGGTTCACCACCATCTGGCATGGTGCAGGTGATGTATGCTTTCCTGCCTTCAATGTATCTGACTTGGTACACAAACCAACTGAATGGTTCATTGCAGGCAGGTTCAAAACATCTCCC
>Ga0255751_10000318_pt1 | contig 45421 bp, 62 predicted proteins | sample 071ome_20_FD_179951 | JGI IMG/M metagenome (GOLD analysis project Ga0255751, IMG submission 179951) | Coastal salt marsh microbial communities from the Groves Creek Marsh, Skidaway Island, Georgia - 071412BT metaG (version 2) | ecosystem: Environmental > Aquatic > Marine > Intertidal zone >... | reverse complement strand
GGGCTCGCTTGGCGACTTCGGCTGGTTGCATAAAACTAAACCTTGACTTTCCAGCAAAATAAGTTTATAGTATTATTATAAGCCAATGGAGATCAAGATGGAGAAAAAAGTATGCACTAAATGTAACAAAGAAAAAAGCCTAACAGAATACTATAAGGATAAAAGTGGAAAAGATGGTCTTCGTGCCAACTGCAAAGAATGCGAAAACGCCAGACACAAAAAGTGGAGAGAAGAAAATCCAGACTATAACAAAAAGTGGAAAAAAGAAAATCCAGAAAAAGTAAGAGCCTATGACAAAAAGTGGAAAAAAGAAAATCCAGAAAAAGTAAGAGCAATAAACCGCCTAAAAAATTCCAAACGAAGAGCGCAAAAACTAAATACGCAAGTGGAAGTTATAACAGATGAACTTCTAAAAGAATACTGGAGTCAGGAAGGCATTGATCCCCAGCGTTGTTTTTATTGTGAGGACCGCCCATACGAACATTTAGAGCATTGCATTCCGCTATCAAGAGGCGGCACACATACAAAAGACAACTTGGTTCCAGCTTGTGCTTCTTGCAACTTATCCAAAGGAACCAAGACACCGGATGAGTGGGAAGGTTAGCGTGAGTTGCAAGAGCCCCACCTTTTTCACACTTGGCCAAGAACACAAAAAATAAAGTTATAAAACAAAACAGAACCCAGCCTAATAACAAAACAGAACCCAACCCATAAAACAAAACACAATCCTTATAACAAAACAAAACCCAGTATCCGTTCCCATCCACCTAAAAGGGGAATAAAACCAAATAAAGATAACAGTAAACAATAACCCTTATAATAAAAGCTCTATAGGGTTTATCAACAAAAACGCTCTAAAACGGGGTGGGCCTTAACACACTTATTTTACCCGATCAAGAACATAATAAATAGTATCAAACAAACAAAAAGCCCTATAACATATCCCCCAGTGAAATAGCGGGTTTTAGCAGCACCCGCTTTCCCAATGACTATTCCCCAAACACAAAAAACCCCCGATTGAAACAAACCGGGGGCCGAAGGAAGAGGTTTCCTGAACTAATCTTCCTTTAGCTTTATCTTTCCCTAGGGGAGATCCTTATAAGGCCAAAAAAGATAGATTTTATGTTTTTGATCTTGCTTAAACTCTAAAAATAGGCTATAATGGGGTTCCAGAAGGGTAAAATAAGGCAAATCTCAAAAATAGGGCAAATCGGGAAAGCCGCTAAAACAGCGGGGTTGATATGGCTAGCCCCTAGGGAAAGATAAACAAAATACCTAAAAACCCCCTAAAACCACCCAAAATCACCCAAAAATCCCAAAATGACGCCTTCTCAAAATAGCCAAAGTTAAAATCCCCAGTGTTTATGCGGGGTTGGTTTAGATCGCTCCGGGGGGAAGATAAAACAGTTTCGCTTTCATAAGTTAGACGAATAAGCAGAGGATCTTATCCAGAATAAATGCAAATGAATTGAAACAATTTCGGCCCCCCGGCGGTGAAAGAAAGGCGGGTTGAAAGAAAGCCGGGGGCCGAGAGCCTTTTTTCCCCCTTTCCTTGGATAAGATCCCCCGCTCGATCGTCTAACTAATGAGCCGCCGGGGACGGTGGAAAACGTACGCCGGCCGGGTTGGCGAAATGGTAAACGCAGGAGACTTAAAATCTCCCGATCTTTATGGTCTTGCGGGTTCGAGTCCCGCACCCGGTATTCTAATTGAAACAAAAACAAATTTGGAACGCTAGCTCAGTTGGTAGAGCATCGGACTTTTAATCCGCAGGTCCTCGGTTCGAATCCGAGGCGTTCCACTTTCCCAACCACAAACAAAAGAGAAAAAAATGGCTAAAAGAAATGATCAAGTTGCTAACGCATGGGCAAATGGAGAAAGTGCACGAAATGGTCGGTATACATTTCATACGGATGGATCAAACCTTTATTCATACAGACTTCTTATTGGTTTTACTTCTGCTAATGGAAACAAAATGCTGCTAGAACATAGAGCACCGCATTTTGTATCTCAAACAACTTCATGCCATGTTGGAATTGCTGCAAGATATGCCAACGCTTGCATCCATCCCGACTTCGCTCCAAAACATTAAAAGGTAATTAATCAAGATCAAATAAAACAAAAATGAAACGCATACCCTAGCGGTTGAAGGTTATCCGCCCCAAAAAAAACCTTCATTGTTTTTATCTTTAAAGGTAGTAGGGAAAAGCAATAATACAGTATAAACCTTACCGAATTCTAAGTTATGGGTTATCAAAGAATTTCGGGAAAGTTGTTGAAACCCAAAAAATAGTGAGAATCTATTTATTGCACCCTTAGCTCAGCGGATAGAGCAATTGCCTTCTAAGCAATCGGTCGCACGTTCAAATCGTGCAGGGTGTACTAAAGCAAGAAACAAACAAGAAACAATGAAGAACAAACAAAAAAATAAAACAAAGATCCGTAACCCTTATCACGAGGTTATGAGAACTCTTTTCAAACCAAAAAGGCTTCCAGATAAGAAAAAAGCCCGAAGCAAAAAGAATTGCCGAGGGAAGGTAAGGGAAGAATAAAACAAAAACAAAACAAAACGTACGTAATAAACGTTAAGTCCTAAAAACAAAATTAACCCCTTATTGAAACAAATAAGGGGCCGAATAAACCGCCCTCGCTCCAGTTGGTGGGCCATCGGTTTTGTTTTGCGGTTTTTCGGCCCCCGCCGGCTCCGACCCTAACGGATCGACGCTGACGATTTTGTTTTTATTTATTTAGCGAAAACCAGCATCCAAGCTTGGCCAATGCGTTTACGCTTGCCGATATCTTGCTTGGCAACGATCGCACCAATCTTCAAAAACCAGCGTACCTTTGTTTGACCGGTCCAAACAAGCTTTGTTCCACCATCCGGTCAAAACATCCTCGCAGTCTTCCATGGCCGCTTGCTCAAGTTGCAATTGCCTTGCCTCTTCTCGGCTTGCTAGTTCTCGATCGAGCTCGTTGATAACTGCCAAGGTAATATCAAACATGGTGCACCTCTAAGGTAATTAGTGGAAAGCAAAACAAAGGGGGGCCGAAACCCCCCGGTGATTGCCTTACTTGGCGACCACGTCGCCGGAAAGGACCGCAGCCCAATCGGCTTCGCTTGCGGTCAGGAAGAAGAACACCGGAGGAGCTCCACGCTTGCCCGGATCGCATTCCAGCTTGCGAGCCGAGTCGATGAAACCAGCCGAGCGGAGCTTGGCCAAGTGCTGCGCCACCGCATTGCGCTTGACGTTCGCACCACCTTCGATCAGGACGTTGTGTACATCCTCGCACGTCGGACCGTACTGATCCGGCTCGTCAGCGAAACCAGCGAAGCCCATGAGGACGCCGGCCACCGTCGATTGACGCACGGTGTCGGTTTCACGAGTGCGACGAGCTTCCGCCGCTAGCGACTCAGCGAGATCGGAGATCTCCTCACGCCGAGCGTCGATACGGATATCACGCAGGGTGTATCCAAGTTGAGCCATTGCGATTGCCTTAAAGTTCTGATTAGCCATTTGTTACCTCTTGGGTAGAAAGAATGGGCGGCCAGCCCGGTTACATTAGTTAGACGATCGAGCGGGGGATCTTATTCAAAGAAAATGCAGTTTTCTTCGATCCGGTCCCGTTGGCTTAGCGCTTCCGCTTTGCCGTTGCCGTCTCGCCTTACATTAGTTAGACGACCGGGGCGCCGATCTTATCCAAAGAAAATCAAAAAAAAGAAAAAAGTCAAAAAGTCTAATGATTACGGTAGGTTGCAGAAATCGGCACCCCCGCCGGCTTTTTTCCGGTTCCCGTGGATAAGATCCCTCGCTCGTTCGTCTAACTAACGAACCACAACCAAAGGAACAAAATGTATCGAACAAAGCGAATCCTAGGATACGAGGTCTACCAGAACGGACAAATGATCGAAGCCTTTGAAGGTAAGACCGCTGAGCGCATGCTTAAGCAATTCATGCGAACGGGTGCGGCTTTCGATCGGATTATTGAGCGAGTGCGCCAGAAGAACGGATCGATCACGTGGTCATTTTATAAGACCAGCCGCACTTTCTTTGGATAAGATCCCTCGCTCGTTCGTCTAACTAATGAACCCCAACCAAAGGAAAGAAATGACCCGCACAGTTCAAGAAGCCGCTGATTTCCTCTTCAGCCAGAATCCCCGATTGCTTGCCGGCATCGTTGCCGATCTTGAAGTGCTGGCCACCGTTGAAGGATTGGCCGCCGACGAGGACGGGATCGCCGCCTCGGCTTACCCTGGATGGACCGTCGAGAACTTCAAAGAGTTGATTGATCTCATCAAATTTGGATAAGATCCTCCGCTTATTCGTCTAACTAATGAACCCAAACCAAAGGAAGAAAATGGACACCTGCGAAAACACTTGCGAGATCTGCCATGAGCCTCTGACGGACGATGCTTCGTTCGAGTGGGCTTGCGCTAACTGTGAAGCCATCGAGGAAGATCTGGATCAGGCTTTCTTTGGGGATTGGGGGGACTGATAGAAATCGGCCCCCCGGCCGCCACTTTATGTGGATAAGATCCCTCGCTCGTTCGTCTAACTAGTGAACCCCCAACCAAAGGAAAGAAATGCTTGAACTTGTTTTCGCCAGTTATCTCGTCCTTGGCCTACTCGGCGTCCTCACAACCCTCTAATCGGAGTAAGTAAATGTCCTGCACTTTCACCATTAATCGAGACGGAACGATTCACGCTTGGCACTCCCGGCGAAACACCGACATGCCATTCGGGCGGGTTAACCTCAGCGAGTTGATCCGAGGAATGAAGGCATGGGAAAGCGGTACCCTGATCCAGGATGCGCTGCCTTTCCTCGACGCCGACCGTCGTGAATTCATCATGTCCGGCACCACTCCGGCAATGTGGGATGAAATGTTTCCACCGGAGGATGAATAAGATCCTCCGCTTGTTCGTCTAACAAGTGAACCCCCCAACCAAAGGAAAGAAATGGACGCAGAAAGCTTGAAAGATATTCTTGGTGGAATCGCTATTGGTTGCATGTTGATTGTTGGTTTGTGCTTGGCCTTTGTGCTTTGACGATTTTGTTTTGTTGGGGTAGGGGTCCCCCCTCCCCTCCCCCCGGAACCAGGTTGGCCGTGGAGAGTATAGCCCCCAGCCCGGCTAAGGACACTCGCAACACACACAGAAAATTTCCAGTTTTTAGACCCCCCTCCCCCTATAACAAAAATAAAGCCTCCTTAAAAAAATCCCCGTAGAAAATTTTTGAGATTTTTAAACTATTTATAAAAGACCATTATTTTCAAAGGAGATTTATAAATGAAAATAACAACAACTTACTTACGTCAAGTTATTAAAGAAGAACTTAAAGCCGTGCTGGCTGAAGAAGAAGCCGCTGAAGAAGCCGCTGAAGAACCAGAAGGTCGAGAAGAAGATAGAAATCCATGGGAAGAAGAACCAGAAGATCGAGAAGATGATAGAAATCCATGGGCTGAAGAAGATAGAAATCCATTTACTCTACAAGAAGAAGAAGAAAAAAGTCCTGAATGGCAAGAAGCTTATGCTAAAGCTTATGCTGAAAATCCTAATGAAGCTTATGCTAAAGCTTATGCCAATAAATACTTCGAAATCGCAAATGGACTAATTGATGGAAGCATTAATCCTTTTAATTCTACACATGCAGAGAAATTCAACTTCACCCCAGATGATCTAGATATTTATAGAGACGAACTTAACATGCGAGTGAACGAACCCTACGGTGGTTCCGGCGACGAAACCATCGCAATGATAAAGCTAGCTCAAAGAAAAGCAAAAGAATACGCAAATAACAATTCTTGAGGACGCAAAGCCACATTAACGTAACTTGAATACATGCAATCATCCTTTTTCTTGGAACCAGCCCCGCTTTTCCGGCGGGGCTTTTTATTTGTTTCTTACTATTTATAAAAGACCATTATTTTCAAAGGAGAAATAAAAATGAAAATAACACCCGAACGTTTAAGAAAAATCATCAAAGAAGAGCTTAAAGCCGTGCTGGCTGAAGAAGAAGCAAAAACTCCCAAGTCCGTCATAGCCAACCTTAAAGCCGCCAAGCCCGCTCGACAACGAATGGTGATTTCAGACTTTGAAGATCTTGTCTACTACTGGCCCAAAGACGATTCCGGTATTAGAAAATACTATCCTAATTGGGAAGAAAAACACTTCCAAGAAGTTATTGATGCATTTGAAAGCTAAAAAACTAACAATAAAAACAAAGTTAGTTTAACCCCCAAGCCCTGCTTTTCCGGCGGGGCTTTTTGTTTGCCCTTTACTATTTATAAAGGAGCATCATTTCAAAGGAGAAATAAATGAAAAATTATAAAACAAATATTTTAGCTGCATGCTTGGCCGGCGGGCTTGCAGCTGCTTCATGTGCCGCCGATTCTGAGCTACCGCAGGTTGATGGTTTAACGGACGAAAGTGGAATCCCAGGACCAATCTCCGGACCTACTGGTGATGGCCGGCGCAGCGTTACCGCCGTTCTTGATATCGATTTTGAAGTCGATCCTGAAGTCCATCCCGAGCCCGAAGTTGACCCTGAAGTTAACCCAGAACCGGAAACAAGCGACTTAATTGAAGAAGAAGACCTTTCGGCCGAAGAACAAGAGCGCATTGCGATCCTTCGTGATTCAATTGACGAGGGCCTTCGCCTTGGTCGCATTCTTTATGTTGACGAAATTAACACCGTTCTTCAAAACATTGGCATTTTCACTGATTATGATTTAAATTTGGAAGGGCCAGAAACCGGATTATACAACGAAGTAAGCCTTTGTCCGTTTGTTGAGTTTTATGAAAACGGTTTTGATGCGGGAACCAACTGCGATTATCTTGCCGACCAAGCAAAAGTTGAAGTTTATGCAGAACTTGGTGAGATTGTTCCACTTTCAGAAGAATTGGCTGATTCTGCTTGGGGCGAAGAAGCAATCTTTTGGTATGAGCAGGGCGTTATTAGTGCATTTGAAGAATATAGAACCCACGTGCGCTATGACCTTGAGCGACGAGGGCTTTGCAATGCGCATCCAACTCCAATTGAAAGCTCTTATGCTAAAGGAGTTACTATTGGGCGTCAGCATTTTGCCGCAGCGTTCAATTTAGAACTGGAACGACGTGGTTTTGAGCCAGATTATCCTGCCATTACAATCAACATTTGCAACGCAGGAGAAGCTTTTGTTGAGCCGGCTTTAAGCAACGCTATTGGCACACTAGGAATGGCCATGGAAGCCGAGCCTCTTTGCGCTTTTGATTATTCTCCGCCGGATCAAGAAGCTAGCTTGCAGTACTATCAAGCAATGATTGACTACGAACGTGGCGTGCGGGCCGGCATTGAAGAAGAATTCTCGCTTGCTTCGGTTAACGTTTTCCGTCAAGTTCGCTGCAATGTTGGCGACCCGTTGGTAATTGATGTTGATGGCGACGGTTTGGAGCTAAGTTCAATTAATAATGGTGTTGATTTTGATTTATACAACACCGGTCGATTGCAAGCTTTGGCGTGGCCTATTGGTGGTGACGGCTTTTTGGCTTATGATTGGAATGGTGATGGTGCTATAACTTCCGGTGCTGAACTTTTTGGAAACGTTCAAGGCGAATGGACCGACGGGTTTCACCATCTTGCTTCTTTTGACAACAACATGGACAATTTTATAACAAAAAATGATAAAATTTTTTCCGGGTTGGTTGTTTGGCAAGATTTCAACGAAGATGGACAAAGCACCCAAAATGAAATTTCGCCGCTGGGATCCTTTGGTGTTTCTGCTGTTCCAACAATTGGCGAATCATCACAAAGCGTTATAAATGGAAATTCAATTTTATTCACTGCTTGGACTGAAGGCGAAGCGCTGCTGATTGGCGATGCTAATCTTGCAATTGCACCTTGGCCTCGGCTTGCTCGCTTGGATTAAATTGCTTAAAGGAGATTAAAAGTGAAAATTACAAAAACAAAACTTGTCGAGATTATTAAAGAAGAACTTGACGCTGTTCTTAAAGAAGAAGGTTCTGGCGAAGACTGGACGGATAATCTTTCTGACGAAGAATTCAAGAAGTATTTCGAAGCAAAAAAGAAACTTATTGATTCAGTATTAGCACATGAGGATGGTACTACCTACGAAGAAGCGGAAAAATGGGCAATTGAAAAGCTTCGCCCTCAAAAAAGCGAGGTTCCTCCCAAGTCTTTCCAAGCGTATCCTCCCGACACCCCTTCCTTCTAAAAAAATTTGCGAATTGAAGCCCCGCCTAAAGCGGGGCTTTTTTTGTTTTGGCTAACTATTTATAACAAAACGCAACTTATAAGGAGCTTTTAAAGTGATAATCAAGAAAACAAGGCTAATGCAAATTATCCAAGAGGAAATTGCACACATTAATGAAGTGGAAGTCCAACGACGAGGGCGCAAAGACAAAGAGCTTGAGTTGTATGATCGCTGGCGAGGCGGCGATGAAGAGGCATTTGCAGCTCTTTATGTTCCTATCAAACCAGAAATTGAGAGATATCTAAAGAAAAAATCCGTAAGCACCGCAGATGACGCCAGTATAGAAGATTCTGCACAAGATGTTTTCTTGAAAATTCTTGAAAATCCAGATATTTTTGGCGGCCGGGCCGCTTTGTCCTCATTTTTGAAAGGTATCGCCCTTAATGCAGCTTTGGATAATTTCCGTCGTGTTTCTAAATTTGGTGGTACCCCCACAAAAACCGGTGAGACCACGGCTCAGTCTGATATTGCGCAAAAGGCCGGTGAAACTCTTCCAACAGACATTATGGGTGGTTCACGTTTTCCGAGCGCTGAAAAATCCTTAATTGCTAAAGATGCATATGCAAAGCTCAAACAAGAAGACCCTGCAGCTGCAGAGGCTTTCATGCTTTCTTATATAGGATACACCGGTGAGGAAATCGCCAATATGACTGGTAGCTCTCAGCCTGCCGTCTCACGTGGCGTCAATAGGGCTAAAGAAATCTTAAGAAGCCTTGAAGAAGCGGCTCTTCCAACCAACAAAATCCAAGAAGAAGAGCTTTCTTTAGAGAAAATGATATCAGAGGTTCTTTCTGAGCTAGTTTAAGCCAGAATCTTGCCTACACTTATGATTGACAAGCTTGAAATTATAACAGTTTTTGCTGGTATTTTCGCTTTTTTGTTAAGCGGGATCCTTGGTTATTTGTTTTTTAAAGCAAAACACGATCTAGGAAAAGCTCTTGGGTACCAGCTGCTGGGAGAAAGCTTTATTCTTGGTATTACTTCAGGTTTCGCAATTGCTTGGGTGCTTTGGCCTGTTCCGTTGCCTGCTTTGGCACAAATGGCTATGCGTTGGAGTATTTTCATTATTGGTGGCATTACATCAGTAAATTTATACAGAACGCTAAAATTTATTCAAAACAAGGAGGACTAATGAAAAATGGAACTTATAGGACAAGCGCAAATGGCGTTGCCGTGGGCAGAAGCCGGGATAGTAAGTGCATGCGTTGGCTCATTTTATTTAATTATTCGCAGAATGTTTGAATTTTTCGAAGACCTTCAACGTCGTCATGAAGAAGAAAGAAATAAATGGCTTGAATCAGAAGAAAAAAGAACAGAAAGACTAGAAAAAGCGTTAGATAGACTAGCAGCTGCTTTAAAAAGAAATTAATAATTTTTATAACTAAATTATGTTATAATAAAAGGGCAGGTTATAACCTGCCCTTTTCTTTTATTTATAATATGAAAAAACAACTAATTTATAAAGTTATTGTTTGGCGAATTTTTTCTACCTTGGTTGCCGGTACCGTTTCTTGGATTTGGATTGGCGAACTTAAAAAATCTATAACGCTTACAATCTTTTTAACTTTTTTAATGATGTCTTTGCATTATGTTTTTGAAAGAATTTGGGAAAGCTTGTATAAATAAGAATTTTATAACTAATTTCACTTGCGGTTTCTATTTATTTTATGCGCCGGATGATTTTTATCTTGATTTTTTGTTTTTCTTTGTTTGATTGCAAAGGAAATAAACTCTCTCAAACGCCCTCTAACGCCCTTAAAGATTTTACCCCTGCCCTTGCTTATGTTCAGATCACCAAAGAGCTTGTGCTTTATCTTGATGACATTGCGGTGCCTTTTGCTTGGTGGTCTGCTGGCGGCGTTTGTGTTGAATCCGACGAAAACGGCTGTTTTATTTTAACCGCTGATCATTTTTGCCAATCCAACTCCGAAGATTTATTTGGACCGGAGTCAGAGTTTGAAGACAACGGGGTTGAAGTAGAATATAAATTTTCTTTTTCTGGCATGAATTTAGTTGGCGAAACCGGTAATGGTTGGGTGGTTTCGCAAGATCCAAATGTTGATTTATGTTTAATTTGGCTTGAAGGCAACTTTGACCAAGAAGTTTATGCTATTGCTAATGAAGAAAAAATAAATTTATTTGCGGAACTTTTAAATTGGGGCGCACCAAGAGGGTTCTTCCGCACATTCCCTTCTTTTGGGTTGCTTTTATTTGAAGGATATTGGGGAGGCTGGTGTGATGACTTTTGTCAACTTCCAAATAACTTAAATGGAAACAATTTTTTCATGCATTCCATTCCAACATCTCCTGGACAATCCGGATCCGCAATTTATTTAAATGAAAAGCTTTTTGGATTGCAAGTTGCTTCAAACTCCTCTGTTAATAGTTTTGGAATTTCAGTTCGTCCATCTATTATAAATAATTTTTTATTGGCAAACAACATTGTTAAGCCTTATTTATAACAAAACTTATAATTAACTATTTATTGTAGTGGTGATTTTACCACACTTTATAAAGGAGTGTAATTATGTCAGCATTTATGTGGGGTGTCATTTGTGGCGCCGTTGCTTCACCTTTCGTTTGGGAAAGCTTGAAGTGGTGTTACCGTAAATATCTCAGCATTCTAAAGAAAGCAGAGTAAGTTTACCGCCCCCCACAAAGGGGGGCATCATAAACCTTTCTATAATTTACTTTTCGTAGCTATCGTAATACCAGCGTCTGTTCCCACGTTCGGAAAGAAGACCAAGATGGATAGTATAGCCGCCTAAACCTAAAGACATTTTTAGTTCTAGATCGTTATAAAGGCCTTCCAATAGCGCCTCAACATGCCGGCGATCATCTTGTGTCTTGAAGTCCATGTCAAAAGCATAAGCGCCAATATGATCGGAGGCTTTTGCTCCGCCAACTTTTTCGTTGTAATCTTCTGGGCGCCACCAGTTTCTTACAACAATTGGCTTTCCTAAATCTTTCCTGAGATAGTCAAAGAGGGACGCCAACGCAGCACCCCTGTCCCACCATTCATGTTTCGGGACAAATGCCTCATAGCCCAACTCAGAGGCAATATCAAGGTGGTGAGGAGTGCACATCTCCTTTGCAGAAACATAACTAATTCCTGTATCACTTAAATACGCTTGATATCCATCCATAGTTAGTTCATAGTCTTGTGGATCAACAACTGTTTTGTTAAATCGATCTACAATTCTTTCAAAAGAGTTCATTTCTCTAAACCTATCAGTCTTGGGCATCTCATCGGTCTCCTCTTCTGTTGGCGCATTTGGGTTGCGCAAACTATTTAAAGCAGTTCTTAGAATGTTGAATAATTTTTTCATATTGTTAGAATGTGTTGTAGTAAATAGAGTGATTATAAGAAAAATAAAAAATAATTTAGTTGTTCAAAATACCTTGGTTGCAATTTCTTTTTTGTGGCTTGTGGTGTTTATTATAATACTTATTGCTAGCAAAAACAAATAATAAATAGGAGAATAAAATAATGTTTTTAATTAAATTACTTTACTTTTTTTGGAATTTTATACCGAACTTTGGTAAGTGGTGGTATGGGCTAACAATGAAGCTTACGAAAAATAAAGAATTTCTTGTTGAAAAAGTTTCTACGTATAGTGAAGTTGGTGAAAGATTAGAGTGGGGTAGGCGATACCGAAAAGATAAATGGGAAGGAAAACTCGATAATCTTTCTCACCCAACTGAAATTCAAAAAAGAATCTTTAATGGTGAACTAATTGGTGACTGTGATGATCATGCCATATATTGGGCCACTTGTCTACTAAAATCTGACTTGGTTTTAAAAGTTTGGTTTTCTTTCTTCCAAATGCGCTCAAAGGACACTGGAAAGCTAAGCGGGCACGTTGTTTGTGTTTTTGTCGACAAGGAAAATAAAATGAAATGGTGCGATTATCGTATGCCTTCCGATATTGAATCTCGTTGGGACTGGGCAGAGCAAAGTGCGGAAAGGTATAATGCCGAGGTGCTAACTGCGGCAATGATAGAAGTAGTGTCAATCAAGCCAGGTGATACACCAGTTTTTGGGGAAGTTGATAAAAAGGTCTGGTAGGAACACCGCCGGACCAAATGCTTGACTTTGAGCCTCGTTTCGTGTTATAATGGCCGGACGGCGTCGCTCGCTTGTGGCGTCGGATCCGGTAAATTTACCGAAAAAACGTCCGAGAAGTGGATAAGATCCGCCGCTCGTTCGTCTAACATATACCGGGCCTTCCGGACCAACTTGCAGGAGGACTATGAATAGCGACTACATCGGCTACGCTTGTATCAACATGGGCTTTAGTGAACGACCCAAAAGCCAACGCATCACAACAAACAGAACAATGATTAAGAAAACTTTTGATGCGAAGGGTATTCACTATGCCTCTCAACTAGCTTTATTAAATGTAACTGATCTTTTAGAGATTGTCAAGTGGAATGAGAAAAATAATGTAAAGTTTTTTAGAATGAGTTCTGAGATGTTTCCTTGGGCTTCTCATTATAACATTGATGATATGCCTGACATTGAAAAGATTTCTGAAAAACTAAAAGAAGTTGGGGACTTTGCTAAGAAACACAACCACAGACTTACATACCATCCTGGACCTTTCAACAAGTTAGCATCGCCTAAAGATAATGTAGTCCAAAATACTATTACTGACTTGGAGATCCACGGCAAGGTTATGGATATGATGGGACTTCCAAGAGACCATTGGGCTAAAATCAATATTCACGTTGGTGCTGCTTATGGAGACAAACCAACAGCGCTTGCTACTTTTAACAAAAATGTTGAAAAACTAAGCCCAGCAGTAAGATCTAGATTGACAGTGGAAAACGACGATAAAGCTTCTCTTTATTCAACCAGCGAGCTTTACGAAGGTGTCTATAAGCAAACTGGAATTCCTATTGTTTTTGACTACCACCATCACAAGTTTTGTACTGGAAGTTTATCTGAACAAGATGCTCTAGAACTTGCTCTTTCAACTTGGGGTGATATAATTCCAGTGGTTCATTATTCTGAATCAGCAAGAGAAGAACAAAATAACTCTAAACTAAAAGAACAAAAACATTCTAACTATATTTATAATAATATTAATAACTATAATAATAATTTACATATCATGGTTGAAGCTAAAGCTAAAGAGCTAGCAGTCATGAGATATAAGAAGGAGGTTAACAATGGTTAAATTAAGTTATGGGATTTGTTATATCCTTTTTACTACTGGAATCTTAAACGCTCCAGATTACATTCTGAGCCCTGAGAGGTTTGATACTTGTGAGGCAGTCGCTAGTGAAGCAATTGCTAAAAATATTTCACCTTTAATTGCTGTATCAATTGCCTGGGAGGAATCTAGGCTTCAAAAAGAAGCTGTTTCTTATACAGGTTGTTGCCACGGTCCATTGCAAATCAATCCTAGATACTTTTGCGAAGAAGGAAAGCTGGAAAATTGTGATTTGATTACTGATGGAGTAAATGCGATAAAGAGTTTTCATTATAGATTTTCTAGATCGGTCTCAACAGAGCCATTCCAGATCTTCTCTGTGAGACACCAGCGAGAATGGGCTGAGCCTCTCTGTCACTACAATGCTGGAAATCAATGTACACCAAGATCCAGAGCATATGCTCGCCGGATCATTAGACGTGCTGATCGACTATCGGAAGCAGTAACTCGCAATAGTGATAGAATTAGCGACCAAATCTGTATTTAATGATTGGAGAGTCGTTTGTAAAGAACCTAAAACTTGGTGACTTAGTGCTTTACAAAAAAGAACTGTATTTAGTTGTTGATATTTATTTAAAACATGATAGAATATGGTATACTAAATTAGAAAGCATGAATACTAATATTGAGCACATAGAGATACCGGTGCTTTATATAAATAAACAATGACTAGAAAAGTTAACATTAATGATACAATTAAACAATATAATGTTGCTGATTTAGTATTAGGAATATCAAATAATTATATCAATGAAATTTTAATCGGTGTTGTTGTTGATCACCGAAAATTAATGGGATTTCATTGTTATAAAATTGAATGGGTGCTAACTTCTGAACTAGCCCCAGTAGAAGGATTAGAACAAGAGTGGTTTAAGCAAAAAGATCTAAACTTGTTCCAAGAAGCAATAAATGTATAGGAGTTTACAACAATGCAACAAAACAATCTAAATATCAATATCCGCCCAGAAGACTGCACTGATGTTAAGTGCGATGAATGCGATAGTATCTTTTTTGAGCAAGTTGTTCAGATTAAGAGACTTTCCGCATTGCAATCACCAACAGGTCAAACATCGTATGCACCGATTCCAATTTTTCGTTGTGTAGAATGCAAAACGGTTAATTCTGAGTTTACACACTAATTATAGTAAAATCTTTCTTTTTTATAAGGAGAAAATAAATTGAAAGAGAACGAATTAGTAAAACTTATACAAGAAATGGTAATGGAACAGTGCGGTTGTCAAAACATGATGCCCGCCGAAGTTGTTGTTGGAGAGCCTGAACCAATGACTATGGTTGCATCACCAATGGCTCACGATGCACAAATGCAGATTGATCATGAGCCCAACGAAGGCTACATGGTAATGCAAAACCTTCACAAAATTCACGAATACAGCGGAAAGCTTATGGCCATGCTAAATGAAAGCATGGACCTTCCTGAATGGACAGAAGATAAACTTGCTACCTGTGCCGACCGCATGTCTTCAGTATTTCACTATTTAGAATACAAAATGACCAAAGGATAGCTTTTAATGTATGAAGATCTTGTAAATGAGTTTTATCCATTTGCTAAAAAGCAACTTGGATTCGATCAAGATCCAAAAATAAACTTTGTAGATGATCAAGAAAATGCGCAGAACCCAATGGGCTATACTGGGCATTACGATCCTTCCGGTATGGTTATTACTATTTATACTACAGGAAGGCATCCAAAAGACATTCTAAGGTCTCTTTCACACGAGTTGGTTCACCACTCACAAAACTGTCGTGGTGAAGATTTAATGGTTAAAACACATGACATTGACGCCGACCCACATTTAAAAAACATGGAAGACGAAGCTTTCCACATTGGGTCAGGAAGGTTAATGAAAAGATTTCAAAAACATATGGGAGGCTATCCAATGGATCAAACCGATGAATACCTTCTAAAACGAAGAGAGAAAATTGAAGAAGCAATGAGCGATAAAAAAGAAAAACAAACTGAATCAAAAGATTACCACAACAAAAAGAACAACATGCTTCATGACATGCTGCTCCGAAAGTTTGGAATCAAAAAAGGAGAATAAAAAATGGCATCACCAAGAACAAGAAAGATCCGAAAGCTACGAGCAATGAGAGCCGCCGAAGCCAAAAGAGCAGCTGAGGCAGCACCGGCACCCAAGTCAGCACCGGCACCCGAGCCGGCACCAACACCAGAGCCAGCACCGGCACCTGAGCCAATTGCGGAGAAAGAAGCCAAGCGGACTAGCCGAAAAGCGAAGAAGGCGGATCCGGCTGATCTAGCAAAGAAATAAAGTGTTAAAGCGTATAGAAAAAACGTTTAATGACTTTCTTTATCTTAGTGAGTCAAAGAAGCCTGGTTTAAGTGCTATCTTGGAGTCTGTTGGTAGGCACCTTGAAGCACTTAATCCTCGTTCTATTAGAGAGCAACGTGCTGTTCGTATGGCTCTTTATGAGCTCAAACAAGCTAGATTGGAATCAAGACGCTTAGATGAGCGCCTAAAAACTCTAGAAGAACAAATAAGCATTCTAGAAGAAGGAAAGTAAAATGTTCTATACTCCAAAAGGATTTGTTTTTGAAAACAAAGTACAGAAACCGTTAAAAGAAGGCGGTTCAGCAGCAGAAACTTTAATTACAACAAAATTAGATCCTGATGGTTCAAAAGGTTTAAAGTTTTCAAAAATCTCTAAACAAAAACTAGGAGATTTATTTGGAAAAATTTCTCAACTTTTAAATACATTAAAAGAAAAAGATTTTATTGAGGATGCTGAACCAAGTTATCAGCTCGGCTCAACAAGACTTGCTAGATACTCTTTAACTAATGACTCTTCATTGTTAAGACCAGGAGAAGAAGAGATACTAGATACTGCGCTTGAGAAAAAAACTTCTTTTGGAGATTTAGACATTGATGTAGAGTTTAAAAAAGACACAAATGATTTGTTTAATTTTATTAACTCATTAGAAAATTTTGCAGCATTAAAAGGAAATAACCAAATTCATTTAGCTTTTGTTGATGACACAAATGTCTATCAAGTTGATTTAGTAAATGTAAAAAACAAAAAAGAACTTTATAGTTTTAAAGAAAAAAGTTCTTTTATTGATCTTGCTAAAGGTATAAAAGGTGCTTTTTCTATTATTTTATTAAGAGCTCTCGCTTCAACTAAGGACCCAGGTAGGGTAGCTGAAGAAGTGTATAGTGGTGAAAAAAAGCTTGCAAGCGAAGGCAATGAAAATGCTAAAAAGATTGTAAAAGCTGCAAGATTAAATAGAGTTCCAACAAAAATCAGACACTCTCTTGGGGATGAAGGGTTAGGCTTGATTCTTGTTCTTGAGGACGACCCAGATAACCCGCCTAAAAAGCCAAGAAAACCACAAGAGTTAAAATTATCACAGCCAGCAAAGTATAGTTATAAAAATCTTGATGAGCTTGCACGATACTTGCTTGATGATGAATCTGCCACTGGCAACGATATTTATCACGCAGTTTTTTTAGCTGATAAAATTAAAAACTTACCTAATAAACAAGAAGTTTGGGATTACTTTTTAGGATCTGCAGAATTCAATTTAAAAAAAGGAATTTCAGAAGAAGATTACAATACAGGCATTGAAGAACTTAAAAAAATAATTTTCCCTGAAAATAACTCTTCAACAATTTCTGAAGGCAGAAAAGGAATAGGAAGATTTGCTGGACCAAGTGAATTTTCTGGAGCAAAAGCTTTTTCTGTTTTAAAAGACATTGCAAAAAACTCTACATTAGAAAATAATAAATTAATAATTAATTTTAATAAAAACAACATTTTTCTTGCAGAAAAGATGGATTCTTCTTTTTGTCATTTTGGTATTGATTCAAAAGGAAATTTCTTTTTTGAATCAAGCAACAGCGGTCCAGTTTATTCAAAAACAGCAGATAAGAAACTTGGGTTCTCACCAGATTTTTTAAAAACATTTAAAGTTCTAGAAAAAAACAAAAATTTTCAAAAGTCTTTAAAAACAATTTTTAATAAATTTGGTTCTTTTAAATTTAGTGCTGAGTTTTTTCCAGTTTTAACACATAAAGGAACAAAAGATGGACAAATAATCTTTGTCGGTGTTCCGTATTCAAAAGACAAGTTTGGAACAAAAGGCGGTTTTGTAATTTTTAATGTTAATTTACTGAATAACCAAGGTTCTTATCAAGCTCCTGACTATAAACTTGATAACGAAATTACTTCTGAGTTTAAAAGATTATCGCAAGAAGATGGCTGGGATAATCAATGGAAAGTCTATACGAACAACCAAGACATGAAAAAGCCATCCGAGGACCTTGAGATTGAGCTTGAACCAGAACTTTTTGAAGCTTTAAAAAATAACTCTGAATACTCTTCTAAAAAGCTTAAAGATTCAGTTATGGAGGCAGGAAAGCAAATTCAAGAATTTCTTGATACAAAAGCAAACGAATTTTCCTCAAATCTTTCTTCAAAAAAAGACAATTCTTACATTGAGGGTCTTGTATTAAAAGTTCTTGATGAAGACGGAAACATAACTGAAATTAAAGGAACAAGTAGTTTATTTGATGAAAGAAAAAAGAAGTATTGGAAAGATAGAACAAATATTTTAAATTTACAAAAAAATCTAGAAGAAGAACTTCTTAAAAATGTTTTAAAATTAAAAACAACAAACCCTGGTAAGCTTAATAAAGAGATTGCTAAATTAGGACAAAAATTTAATACAAATAACGAAAATAATAGCTCTTCTTTAAAACAACAGTTTTATAATTATCTTTTAAATAACCTTTCCGATCTTGGGCCTGAAATTGAAAATCCAAAAGAAGTAAAATCTAGAGGAACTAAAGTAATAGAAAGTTTTACTAAAGAATATTCTAAACTATTAGAAGATTTTAAAACTAACCAAACAAATTTAGATCTAGATTCAATAAGAAAAACAAATGAGTATTTTAAATCTTTTAAAGATAAAATTGTAAAAATTAAAAATTCTATAAATAAAGATTTAGATAAAAATTATTTATTTGATCTTGTTTACTCAATAATTGGTTTTAGAATAGATAATAGAGTAAATTTTGATCCTGGACAAGAAGAAGAAAATAATAGAGAAAATGTAATTATTTGGAATGGGCGTGCTCAGCCCTGGCACTTTGGGCACCACGCTATGATTGAAACAGGAATTTCAAATCTTGAAAACACCAAATCAAATAAAGTTTTGATTTTTCTTGTTAAAGGTTCAGGAGGACCGACAAAAGAAAATCCTCTTACTTTTGACCAACAATTAAATTTATTAAATTCAATTTATGCAGGTAATGATGAGGTTGAAATTGCTCAGAAGCCTTTAGATTCATCATTTTTTCTTGATCCTATAAATGCATTGCATGACCTTAATTATAATCTTACTGGCTGGCTTGCTGGTCCCGATAGGATAGAAGGTTATAAAAACAATCTAAGAGGATTTAACGTTAATTCCTATAAAGAAGATCATAATTTTTCTCCTATTTCAAGAAACGACAAAGGTCTCCTTAATTTAACTTTTATCCCAACAGAAAGAAAGTTTTCCGGAACAGAAAGTAGGAACATCGCTCTTGAAAAACCTTTTGAGGAATGGCTTTCTAAAATAACACAAGGCATGAATTTAAACAATGAAGCTAAACAAAATTATAAAATAGCTTATGATCAAATAAGAAAAGTAAATAACGTGCCTGATGAAAGCAATCTTGAACAACCTGATCCCCCTGCTGAGCAATCGGCTCCCCCTTTTTCTTCGGAATCTTCGCTGGTTGAACTTTCAACCAGCAGTGCAGTTGTTGGCGGCGCAGGTCGATCGGGGGCACCGGAGAATAAAAAATTTCCCACTATTTATAGAGAGATGCAAGAAAACTACTTTATAAAAAGAGAAGATCTAATGGAAGAAATCAAACTTCGTAAAGCCATACGAAAGATCATAACAGAAAATAAAAAGAAAGAACTCAACGAGGAGCAGCGTCTTCGTAAAGTTATTCGCAGAATGCTAACAGAAGGAAAAAAAGCCGATGAAGTTATTTATCAAAGCACCGGAGTTAATGCCCTTAGAGACCTGCTAGCAAATGTTGGACCAATAATAAAAGATAAATACAGAAATCTTGCAACATCTGCAAAGCAAAGAGAAGCTTTTAAAAATCACCTTCTTATTGGTTGGAGAAATCTTTTAAATGTTGCTGATATATCAAAAGATATCGAAGATAAAAGAGCGCCAAAAAGTCTTGACGATATAGAGCTTGAGGAAGATATTGAAATAAAAATTAAAAAACAAGATCCCTCAAGCCTGCTAGCGGACTTTGAACCTAAAGAGTACGAGCCTCTTAAAAGTAAAGAGCAAAAACTCGTCGCTGGAGGCGAGCTCCCAACAGACCCAGATCAGAAAACTGGAATGAACGCTGCGGCGGAATGTTTAAATTTAATTAGCAGCCAAACTCTGACAAGCTATGAGCAACTTTTTAATCCCCAAGACGCAGAAGATTTTAAAGAATATGGATTAGCAAATATTGCTGCTTACTTAGATGAGATAGAAGCAGAAATGACAGTCGCTCCAGAAATTGACATTGAAACACCTGAAGACTCTGTTGAAGTTGAAGAACCAACAACAGTGGAAGACCAACTTGACTTATCAGAAGATCTTCTTCACAAACTAGCCAACTTGCTTTAATTGAGAAAAACAAAAAGCAAAATAAAAGAATCTAAATATTCAATCATAAAAAAACTCAAAGAAGAAAACTTGATTGACGATAGATTTTTAGTTCGTATATCAAACCTGCCATTAGAAGACATTATAGCAATCAAGCTTGAGTCTTTGAGCCATAAAATAAATGGCAAAATGTATGGTTTGAATATAGCAAGATCAATAAAAAAAATAACCATAGAGGCATTAATAAAATATGCCAAATCTGTTTGTTCATCCCAACAAGAAACAGCTTTGTTTTTAGGGATAGATACTATACACTTAAACCGGCTAGAAAATAGCCTTAAACAATAAGGGGATGCACTGGCTTCGACTTGGGATAAAAAATAAATCGTGCAAAAGCTTGGCTGGACATACGAAAACCAGAAAAAAATAATTGCCAACAACAACGTTGAATTTGAATCTGTTGCACTAGCAGCATAATCAGGGGGCGGCAACTGCCTTGTTATCCAAAGTTGCTTTTTTTGTTAGTTTGTTTCTATTTAATGTAGTTTCCCTCATTGTATGAGGTGGCTTGTTAGTCGGGTGGTTGACTAACTAATTTTGTGAATGACGATTGATTTTAAGTTTTAAGGACTGGGGTTCGACTCCCCACATCTCCACTAATGAATGAAAAACACCCATATGATAGATATTTAAAAATATTAGTTATTTTAAACCTTTTAGATTTGTGCATAACAATTTTTGCTGTAGAAGGAGGGCTAGCCGAAGAAGTTAATCCAATAATGGGATACTTTTTAGAAAACTCAGTAATTTCCTTTGCTATGTTTAAAATCTTTGTTATGCAGCATGCTTTATTAGTTGAGTATAATCGTTGGGTTAAAAAAGATAAACTTTCAAAAAAATGGGTATGGTATTTCTTGATCGCAATCTACGGAGCAACAGTAATATGGAACATAGTGACGGTAAGTCTACACGCAGCTGGGGTTATATAGGAGCAACTATTTTTATTATTGGTTCTTTTCTTCTTTCTTTGTCTGCGCTAGCTTAAAAAAATAATTTATTGATTTTCTCATACAGGTAACTTATAATGCTTGTATGATTCAATTGCTTGGAAACATCCCAAGATCATCTTACATTGCCTGTTCTGGTGGAGTTGATTCTATGGCGGTGTTGAGTTTTATTTTAAACAACCCATCAAATAACGTTGAGGTGCTTTTCTTTAACCACAACACCCCAGCGTCAAACGAAGCAGAAGCCTTTCTGAGACGTTTCTGTGAAAACCGCACCCTTACCCTTCACATCGGCTTTCTTGACGCTGTGAAGCCTCCTGGCGTCTCTCAGGAGGAGTTCTGGCGAGAACAAAGATATAAATTCTTTGATCAATTCAACGACAAGCCAATCATCACAGGTCACCACTTGGATGATGTTGTTGAGTTTTATGTTTTTTCTTCATTGCACGGCAAAGCAAAAATCACACCATATAGAAGGGGCAATGTTATTCGTCCTTTTCTTTTGACGAAAAAAGAAAAACTAATCAAGTGGTGTGATAAAAAAGAAATGCCTTGGATTGAAGATAAGTCTAATAAGAATAATGCTTTCGCAAGAAACAGAATTAGAAACGTTATTTTGCCAGAAATTAAGAAAATTAATCCAGGCATACAAAAAGTTGTTGCAAGAAAAGTAAAAAGTTCTTACAATAAGTTATAAGGTTTACGGTTTCCTTCAGACAATGTCACCGTCCCTCCTGATTAGTCTGTAAAAACCGTTATAAGGGCGTATAGCATAATTGGTTAATGCCATCGTCTCATAAACGATCCAATGGGGGTTCAAGTCCCTCTGCGCCCACTATTACTAGACTCAAGTCCTGGTAGAACTCACAAAAGGTAAAAATGAATACAACAACAAAAGATTGGACAAGCTTTTTTAATAACCTAGATGCCAACGATGAAAACCAAGTTTCTGTTGCTCTTGAAAGTACTTTCTACGGAAGTCACATTGATGATGATTTTCTAGATCTAGCGCTTGAGGAACTTTTAGATGATGTATATCAACTTCTCACAGACCGGGAAGTTATTAGAAACAACAACCTTTGTCTTGAAGGAGACGCTTATATAGATCTTTATGGTTACGGAGCGGCTTTGATCGGTGGTTATTATTTTGAATGGGATGTTTTTAAGAGTCTTTTAGAGTCAGAAGAAGAACTTTCAACCAACACAATCACTGCGCCCCTTATGAAGCTTTTAGATGGGAAGGAGGTTAACGAAGAAAATGTTAATGCCGCCCTCAAAGAAGATAGAGGCCGCACAATGTCCCATGCTCTTGTTGATTATTTTGACAGGCTAATCGACACCAAGCCAAGTGCTATCTATGATGTGTTTAGAAGAACAACTGAGATGGTTGATCATAAAAACTCTGATATTTCCATTTCCACCCTTATTACCACAACCGTTGGAGAACTCAGAGAAACACTAGAGGATGCTGCCAAAAATAGCATTGGAAGAACTTGGTTTGAGAAACGTGATGTTGTAATCAGACTAAACTCTGGAGATGAAGAGTATTTTGAACTAGAATGCTTAGATGACTAAAAGAGTATATATATTTGATGTTGATGGAACTCTAACTCCGGCAAGGCAGCCGGCAACACAAGAATTCCTAACTTTCTTTGAGGACTGGGCAAAAGAACATACATTTTATTTATGCTCAGGTTCAGATTTAGAAAAAATAGAAGAGCAGTTACCCTCGGAAATTCTTAGCTTGTCCGAGGGTATTTTTGCTTGTATGGGAAATGCCTTTTACAAGGACAGTAAAAAAGTTTATCAAAGAGATTTCAACCCACCAATTGGTTTTGAAGAGTTTCTTAAATTCCAACTTAGATTTTCTCATTATCCTTTTAAGACTGGAAACCACATAGAGAAAAGGATTGGAATGTGGAATTTTTCTATTGTTGGACGAAATGCAACGCTGCAGGAGCGAAAAGAATACTATACTTGGGATATAATGTCCCGTGAGAGACTAGACTTGGTAAAAAAGATAGAACAAACATTCCCAGAAGTATCTGCTGTTGCCGGCGGGGAGATTTCACTAGACCTAAATAATCCAGGACGAGACAAATCACAAGTCGCTGAGGAGGTCTTAAAACTCCACCCAGATGCAGAATTGGCTTTTATTGGAGATAGAACGCACCCTGGAGGGAATGATTATGCTCTTTCAAAAAAGATTGTTGATGATGGGCTAGGAGTTTCTGTTCAAACAAGAGGATGGAAAGAAACAATAAAAATTTTAAATTTTATGGTACAGCTCAATAATTTAGAGCTGGTAGCAAAAAAACAAAAGGAAAAATTATGTATGATGAAAAATTAGATCCTAGCTTTGCTAGAAATATCAATATTGAATTCGACAAGGCAAACTCCTCAGAAAGATGCCTAAACTTTATGCTTACAACAAAAACTAACTTTGGAACAACAAAAAGAAAGGTTGTTTTTACTAGTTATTCGGTTCTCCCGAAATCTTATAGAAAAGCCATGGAAAAGATCTAAATACTATTTAAAGGAAGGAGATAAACCACGTGGCAAAAAAAACTTATGTTCTAGATACGAATGTACCTTTGACACATCCGGATTCGCTTTATGCGTTTGAAAATAACGATATTTTATTACCTTTTAGGGTCTTAGAAGAGCTAGATAAGCACAAGAAAAGGCAAGATGGAGTGGGCAGAAATGCCAGGGAAACAATCCGCATTTTAGACAGCTTGCGAGAAAAGGGATCTCTCTATAAGGGAGTTCGCCTAGGAAAAGGTTTAGGAATTTTAAAAGCAGTTCAATTAGATCCTGAAAAGTCAGCAGACTGTCCGGAAATCCAACTAAAGGATCCAGACAATGAGATTATTTGTTGTGTTTTCCAAGAGCAAGCCTCCAACCCACGAAGAAAGCATGTTATGGTTTCCAGGGACATCAACATGCGAGTCAAATGCGACTCCCTTGGTCTTCTATGCGAAGATTACATTCGTTCAAAGGTTGTAAAAGACACAAGTGAGCTTTATACAGGCTTCTCATCAGTTTTGGTTGATGATGAAGTTATTGATCAGTTTTATGGCGGTGAAGAAGTTTTTGTAGAAGAAACATACCACCCAAACCAGTTCTTAATGTTGGTTTCCAATGCTAACGATAAGAAAACTGCACTTGCAAGATTTATTAGAGGGTCAGCGCCCCTGCAAAAAGTTCGCTCAGGAGAACGTGTAAAGATCTTCAATGCTTTGTCTCCAAGAAACAAAGAACAAGCGTTTGCTATTGACTTACTTTTAGATAATACTATTAGTTTGGTAAGCCTTATTGGAAAGGCAGGAACTGGTAAAACTTTGACCGCAATTGCTGCCGGCTTGGAGTTAGTGCTGGAAAAGGGAGAGTACGATAAGCTTATTGTATCACGCCCTGTAACTCCAATGGGCAAAGACATTGGGTTCCTTCCAGGCACGTTAGAAGAAAAAATGCTTCCTTGGCTAGCGCCCGTTCAGGACAACTTAGAAACCCTGCTCTCTGGCAAAGAAAACTTTAAGATATTCCAAGAGCGAGGAATTATTGAAATTGAAGCACTTACTTACATTCGTGGTCGTTCAATAAACAACGCTTACATTATTATTGATGAAGCGCAAAACTTGACAATGCACGAAATAAAAACTATTATTACACGTGTTGGAAATAATACAAAGATTGTTCTCACCGGAGACATTGAGCAAATCGATAATGACTATACTGACGAGACATCAAACGGACTTGCTTACGCAGTTGAGAAGTTCAAGGAGTATGAAATCTCCGGTCACGTCACACTAGTTAGAGGCGAGCGTTCTAAGATTGCTACTCTAGCATCCAAGATCTTATAAGAGGTAAAAATGTTTTTTGAAAACGATACACCAGGATATAAAACTTTGCCAAGAATGGTGATTAATCATAGAGATAAAAATGGCAGAGTTGTTGAAGATAAGTGGGTGATTGTAAAGCCTGTTTTAAAGCTTAATAATACAACAAATAAATGGGAAAAGTTTTCTGTTAAACCAGAAATTAATAAAATTTTAAAAAAAGTTTATCCAAAATCTAACGACCCGGATCAGTTAACTGAAGGGATTGATTATGATCATAAGATAGTGACTTATCAAGCAGAGGATTTTAGCTTTAATTATCATTTTTATAAAGAGACAAATGAAAAAGCAAGCGAAGATTATTTAGAGTTGGAGATTTAAAATAATGGAAAATATTAAAACAATGGAAGAAGCAATGCGCAACCCTGACCTTGATGAGGTTGTGCAAGTCGACAACGAGCTAAAAACTTTTGTTGTTGATTATGTTGGAAAAGAACTTCAACCGGAAAACGGCAATGTTACGGTTGAGATGGTTATTGATGTATTAGCTTCACACTTCCCGGAGCTTGTTTTTGCTCTTGCTGAGGAAAACTTTATTCGTGGCTATGAGCAAGCCGCCGACGATCTAAGTCCGCAAGTAGAAGAGTTCGAACGCTGGAAAATGTCGACTCGTGAAAATGCTCCCCTCAATCATGTCGAAGGCGCCCTGAGATACACTAGAGCTGATGGTACAGAAGGAATAGCTCTTCCGGCACCGCCGGCACCATACGAATCGATTCAAAGCAAGGCTAGTAAGAAATGAGTAGTAACTTTTTTACTTTATACGCCGGTCAAATTGAGGTTTTCATACAAGGAAAGACCAGGTTTGACTTTAGACAAGCCTTGGAAAGACTAGAAAAAACCTTGCCGGGTTATTTTCTAATGCAAGGCATCGATGTTATTTATGTTGGTGAGTTTGAGGATCTTAGAGAAAGAGAGCTAAATGCTGCCTATGCTGACGGCGCTATCTATGTCTTACCTGAACAGTCTTCCGAGCAGGACTTTCTTGACGACATTGTTCACGAGGTTGCCCACTCTCTTGAAGAGCGCTTCACTGACTTTATCTATGGCGACGGCAAGATCCAACAAGAGTATGAAGAAAAATATTTAAAACTAATCGCTCTAATGAAAAAGCAAGCTCAAATAGCAATTCCAGAAAAGTTTCTTAAAACTGTTCCATTTGAGTATGATCCAGAGTGGGATAAGTTTCTTTATCAAACTGTTGGCTATGATATCTTACACATTTTAACTCCAGGCTTGTTCGCCTCCCCGTATGGGGCGACATCTCTAAGAGAATACTGGGCTAACGTTTTTGAGCACTTTTACTTGACAAGCGCCTCCGCAGCTGCTAGGATCTCACCAGAGGCATTTGAAAAGATAAAGGAGCTAAATGACCGAGCCGAAACTACATAAACCACACATTTCTTTTTCTGAACTTTCCAATTGGCACAAATGTTCTTGGTATCACAAGCTAGTTTATGTTGATGACATTGCTGGCTTCAAGGGCTCTGCCCATACCGCTTTTGGTTCCGCTGTTCACAACACAGCGGAACAGTTGCTTTTGGAGAACATAGAAGATCCTACTTCTTATTTTCAAAAAGATTTTACAAAGCAAATCAACCAACTCCAAGAGGACGGTGTAGAATACGATGAAAAACTCGTAGAGCAGATGAAAACACAAGGTGAAGATCTTGTTGAGCTTATTTTGCCTGCTCTTCGCATTGAGTTCGGAAAGTTTGAGTTAGTTGCTGTAGAGTATCCTCTTTATGAAGACTGCAAAGAAGATCTAGACATTGATTATAACTTTTCTTTTAAAGGCTTTATCGATCTTATTATCAAAACTTCAGATGGCAAGATTCACATTCTAGATTATAAAACTTGTTCTTGGGGATGGGATGCACAAAAGAAAAGCAGCAAAATGACAAACTATCAGTTAGTGCTTTACAAGTATTTTTATGCAAAGAAATACAACATTCCACTAAAAGACATTGAGTGTCATTTTGCTCTTCTTAAAAGAACAGCAAAGAAAGATAAAGTAGAAATATTTAAAATTACTTCAGGGCAAAAAAAAGTTAAAAATGCTCTTGACTTTACAAAACAAGCAGTTTACAATATTCACAAACAGTTATATTTTAAGAATAGAATGAATTGCACTTATTGTGAATTCAAGAATACAAAACATTGCCCGAGGTAAAATGACAGACAAGATTAAGATTCTAACAATATCAGACATGCCTCTTTCCCCGTCTGGTGTTGGCACGCAAACAAAATACGTAATAGAATCGCTTTTAAAAACAGGAAAGTTCCAAGTTGTTTCACTTGGTGGTGCTATAAAACACCCAAAATACGACCCCATTAGAACAGAAGATTGGGGAGATGATTGGGTTATTTACCCGGTTGACGGGTTTGGAACGCCTGATATGGTCCGGTCGATTATGAGAAATCATCGACCGGACCTTTTGTGGTTTATGACAGATCCACGTTTCTTTGGATGGCTCTGGGAAATAGAAGACGAGATTCGCTCTCAAATGCCGATGGTTTATTACCACGTATGGGACAACTTCCCAGCTCCCCATTACAATGAAAAGTTTTATAACTCAAATGATGTTATTTGTTCAATCTCAAAGGTTACAGATGCTATTGTGCGAGAAGTTGCGCCAGATGTTGAGTGTCATTACATTCCACATGCAGTTGATGGTGACGTTTTCAAGCCAATGCCAGAAGAAGCCACATTAAATCTTAGAAAAGACCAACTAGGAGAGTCCCACGAAAAGTTTGTATTCTTTTGGAACAACCGAAACGCACGACGAAAGCAGTCAGGAACCCTACTATTCTGGTTTAAAGAGTTCTTGGAAAGAGTTGGAAAGGACAAGGCAACTCTTATTATGCACACAGACCCAAAAGATTCAAATGGTCAAGATCTAGAAGCGATTGCAAAGGAACTTGATATGCATGAAGATGGTCAAGTGTTCTTTTCAAAGCAAAAGTATCCACCGCAGATTCTTGCGAACATTTATAACATGGTCGACTGCACTATCAACATTTCAGATGCTGAAGGTTTCGGCTTAGCAACCCTTGAGTCTCTTTCTTGTGGAACTCCAATCATTGTAAATATGACCGGTGGGCTCCAAGAACAAGTAACTGATGGAGAGAACTGGTTTGGAATAGGCCTAGAACCGTCCTCAAAGGCCATCATAGGCTCTCAAGACATTCCTTACATCTATGAGGACCGCCTCAATAAGGAAGCCTTTATAGAAGCTCTCACGAAGATGTTAGAAATGTCCGAGGAAGACAGAAAAGCACTTGGTGAAGCTGGCCGAGATCACGTACAAAAGAACTATAACTTTAATAACTTCTGTGAAAAGTGGCCAACGTTGTTAGAAGACATTCACAACCGTCATGGCTCTTGGGAAAACAGAAAAAATTACACAACTTGGACATTTGAGGAGATAGCATGAAAAAAGTATTAGTAAGAGGACCAGCCTTATCACAATCAGGATATGGCGAACATACACGACTTGTTCTTCGCTCCCTTCGTTCAAGGGAAGAAGAATTAGATCTTTATCTTATCTCAACAAGCTGGGGAGCGACAAACTGGATCTTTGAAGACGATGAGGAGCGTGCGTGGCTTGATTCGCTCATTAAAAAGACGGCTATGTTAATGCAGCAAAGGCAAATGCCGCAGCCGGATGTTTCAGTTCAGGTCACAATACCTCTTGAATGGGAGCGCATCGCACCGATCAACATTGGCGTCACCGCAGGTATCGAAACCACAAAGATTGCGGGAGAGTGGATTGAAAAAGCAAACATGATGGATAAAATCATTGTTCCATCTAATTTTGCTCGCTATGCTTTTGATGAAACTTCCTACGATGCACAAAATAGCCAAACTGGAGAGATTGTTAAAGATTTCAGGAACAAGACACCTATTGAAGTTATTCCTTATCCAAGAAAAGAATGGGACTTTAAAGACAGCCCAGAGTCAATTGAGAACCAAATCTCTTTTGAAACAGACTTTAATTTTCTAGCAGTTGCCCAGTGGGGGCCACGAAAGAACCTAGAAAACCTTATCAAGTGGTTTATTGAAGAAAACTTTGATCGTGAAAACGTTGGTTTAGTTCTTAAGACGAACCTAGCCAAGAACTGCGAAATAGATCGTGCTGCTTGCATTGAGAGGCTCAAGGTGCTTCTAGACCACGAAGATTACAAAGATAAGAAATGCAAGATCTACCTTCTTCATGGATATATGTCAGAAGAAGAAATGGCACGTCTTTATCGCCATAAGGACATTCACGCTTTCATCACAACAACCCATGGTGAAGGTTACGGACTTCCTTTGTTTGAAGCAGCACAAGCAGGACTTCCTATTATCGCACCAGCTTGGTCAGGGCACGTTGACTTCTTGACAATGCCCGTGAAGGGAAAAAATAAGTTTATTCCAATGAAGATTGATTATGACCTTCGCCACGTTCAAAAAGAAGCAGTTTGGCCAAAGGTTATTCAAGAAGACTCAATGTGGTGTTTCCCAAAGGAAGGCTCATTTAAAATGAAACTTCGCTCAATGATGGAAAATCATGGCGCAATGCAAAAGAAAGCAACCCAGCTAGCAGAACATCTAAGAGAGAACTGGCCAGATGAAGAAGCAGTGTGGGAGAGCATTGTAGAAACTTTCTATTCAAAAAAAGAAAGAGAAGAACTAGAACAAGAAATTAATAGTCTTTTAGAAGATTTATTATGATAAAAACAGTATTTGTATCTGATCTTTTTGCTGAACAATATAAAGGTGGCGCCGAACTAACAACAGAGGCGCTAATGAATTGTTCTCCTTATGAAGTCATTAAATTAAACAGCAAAAACGTTACTGAAAAATTAATTCAAGATTATGATAAATATTTGTGGATTATTTGTAATTTTTCTCAACTAGAAGATAAAATTAAAATTAAAATATCTAAAAATTTAAATTATTCTATTATTGAATATGATTATAAATTTTGTAATTTTAGATCAATTGAAAAACATAAACAAATAAAAAATACTAATTGTGACTGTATAGAAAAAGGACTTTCCGGAAAAATTAATAAAATATTTTATGGACACGCTCAATGTATATGGTTTATGAGTGAAAAACAAAAAAATATATTTATTAATTATGTTCCAACAATAAAAAATAAAAAATGCAAAGTTCTAAGCTCTGTTTTTGACGATGGGGATTTAAGATTTATTGATTCAATTAAGGATAATGAAAAAAATTCAAAATTTATTATTTTAAACTCAAGCTCTTGGATCAAAGGCACACAAGAATCAGTTGAGTATGCGAAAAACAACAACTTGGACTTTGAAGTTGTTCAAAACTTGCCTTACCACGAGCTTCTTATAAAACTCTCCACAAGTAAAGGGCTAATATTTTTGCCGCTTGGTGGAGACACATGCCCTAGGTTAGTAATTGAGGCTAAGTTACTAGGCTGTAAATTAATATTAAACGAAAATGTTCAACATAAAGATGAAGAATGGTTTTTAGGTAATGTTGAAAATTGTTTTTCTTATTTATTAGAAAATAAAAAACAATTTTGGAATTTTTATGAGTAAAAAAACACTTATAGTTATGGGGAATGGTCCCTCTTTAAAAGATGTAGATTTTTCATTATTAAATGGCTACGACACATTTGGTCTTAACGCTGCCTACAGAGCATATGAAAGAATGGATTGGTGGCCGACTTATCATGGTTGCTTTGACTATAGAGTTACAGAAAATCATAAAGAAAAATTTATAAATTTAATAAATTCTAAAAAAATAAAAAAACATTTTTATATAAAAAACATAAGCTCTGAAAAAAACTTTCAATTTATCAACTTGTTAAAATATGGTTCAACAAATAAAACAAATAACAGCATAGAAGATTTTAATAACTTTCATGACAATGGGAACAGTGGAGCTAACGCATGTTCTGTTGGAATTTGTTTAGGTTATGAAAGAATCATTCTCTTGGGAGTAGATTGCAATTATGTTGAGTTTGTAGAAGGTAGCAAAAGAGATGGGCCTGGGGGTTTAGTGATGGAGAAGACACCAGAAAAAAATCCAAATTACTGGTTTGACGACTATCAGCAAAAAGGAGATGAGTACAATGTACCAGATGGTCTTTCTTTTCACATGCCAACATGGAACATGCTAGCTTATAGAGCTGCCCATGCAGGAGTTGAAATTATAAATTGTAGCCCAATTACAAATTTAAGATGTTTTAAAAAAATAGGCTTAGAGGAGGTTTTAGAAAATGAAAAGAAATAATTGTATAATATGTGGTTCTAAAAAATTAACAAAAATTCTAGATCTTGGGTCACACCCATATGCTGATACCTTCCTCAGCGAAGAGGACCACAACAACATGTTGCCTGTTTACAACTTGTCCTGTGTTATGTGTAAAGAATGTAAACACATACAAACCGAATCCATAACTAATCCATCAGAACGGTATAATTTGTTTGATTACTCTTACACATCGTCAAACTCCAGTACATCTAGAAACCACTGGGATAATTTTTGTAAATCTATAGTGGATAAATTGAGTTTAGACAAAGAATCTAAAATCTGTGAAATAGGATCTAATGATGGTTATCTACTCAGTCAATTTAGAAAACGCCTAGGAAATAAAATTTTTGGTATTGATGCATCTAAATCCATGTGTGATATTGCTAATAAAAACGGTATTTTAACAAAATGTTGTATTTTTAATAAAACAGAAGCCTCTAATTTTGTTGATAATTATGGTGAATTTAATTTAGTAATTGCAAACAACGTGTATAACCATTCAGACGATCCAGTTTCATTTACTGAAGGTGCTAACCAATTGTTAAAAGAAGGTGGTTTTTTTGTATTTGAAGTTCCTTATTGGAAGAGTACAATTGATTCAAAAAAAATAGATCAAGTATACCATGAGCACGTTAGTTACTTCACTGTAAGATCTTTATCTAATTTATTAGCAATGTGCGGGTTTAGAATGGAGCATGTAACAGTAGTAGACTACCATGGTGGCTCATTACGTGTAATAGCTAGAAAAAGTCATCAAACTAATAATTCCGTAGAAATAGAGGATATGATTAAAAAAGAAGAGTATTTGTTTGTAGAAGATCTATACGAAAACCTCTCTAAAGAACTTAAGCGAAAGAAAACTGCTTTTTTATCTAAAATATTAAATTATAAAACTAGTGGATATAAAATTGTTGCTATTGGAGCTGCAGCAAAAGGTAACACTCTTTTAAATTATTTAAACTTGAATAATACTATTGTTGATTATATTACAGATGCATCAGAGTTTAAACAAGGCAAAAGATCGCCTTTATCAAATATTGAAATTTTTAGTGATGATAAAATAAGTGCATCTGATAAGGTTTGTGCAATAATATTGTCTTGGAATTTATCAGAATCTATAAAGAAAAAAATAAAAAAATTAAATTCAAAAATTGAATATATAAATTTTTATGAACAGGAAATAATATGAATAAAAAAAATGTTTGGGATGATCCTGAATTACCACTTGAGAGACATGAAGACCATAGAGGGGCTATTGTTGATGTTTTCTATAAACACAGTATAGACCACGTTGCAGTTATAAAATCAGTAAAGGGGGCGACGAGAGGAGACCATTATCACAAGCAAACAACCCAGCACATGCTAATAACAAAAGGGTCTCTAGAATACTGGCATAAACCTCTGGGTTCCGAACAGCCAGCGGCGTGCATTCTTCTTGAGGAGGGTGATTTTGTGACAACCCCTCCTAATGAAATACATGCGTTAAGAATTGTGGAAGACAATGAATTTATAGTTTTCACCGAAGGCATAAGAGGTGGAAAAGATTACGAGCAAGATACTTTTAGATTGCAAAGGAGCATTATAGATGAACGAAATTAAATTACATTTAGGATCTGGAAAAAGAAACTTATTAGGTTATGTCCATGTTGACATAGACAATTTACCTCATATAGACTATTGTAGTGAGATACACGACTTACATATGTTTAAAGATAACAGCGTGTCCGAAATATACAGCTGTGGTGCAATAGGTTATTATGATGCAGAAGGGATAAAAGTTCTTTTAAAAGAATGGCGCAGAGTCTTAAAGCCAAATGGTATTTTAAGAGTATCTGTTGTCGACTTTGAAAAGCAAGTCCAACTATATGTTAAGAGTAAAAAAATTGATTCTCTAGGAGTCTTGGGTCCAATATACGGAAGGTGGGAGTACACTGACCCTGCAGGGAACACTGGTGTAGCTTATAAGAAAAATTCTTATGATTATGATTATCTTGTTAAAACACTACAAGAAAACGGGTTTAAAGATTGTAAAAGATACAATTATGAAAACTTTCTCCCTGATGGCTATGATGATTATTCTGCTGCTTACGTACCTCATAAAGATAAAAATGGAACACACATAATGTTAAATGTAGAGTGTAGAAAGTGATAAACTATTATTCCAAAACAAGCCCAGAAAAAGTAATATTTACTATGATTAAAAAAGAAAATATTACCAGACAAAGACAGAATCTTACACCAGACAGCGAGTTTCTGCAGGTGGGCGCCAAGAGAACGTTTGTTGGCGATTTTTTTAAACCACACAAACATTTGCCTTGCGAAAAAAACGCCACCACAACACAAGAAGCTTGGGTAATTCTAGAAGGGAGGGCCGAGGGGTGTTTTTATGATTTAGATGATAGTTTTTTATGCTCTGTGATACTATGTGATGGTGATTGTATAGTGATCTATAACGGTGGCCATTCATTGAGGATCCTAGAAGATAATACTCTATTATATGAGTTCAAAAATGGTCCTTATTTTGGATCGAAAAAAGATAAGGTTTTTATTAAAAATGACTATAAATAAAAAAGATTTTACAACAATAAAACAATTTGAAGAGCAAATAGCTGACTTTTTTGGTTCCAAGTATGCTGTTGCTGTTGATTGTTGCACACACGCAGTAGAGCTTTGTTTAAGACTTAAGAAAATAAAACATTATACTGTACCAAAAAGAACATATATCTCTATTCCTTTTTTAGCACAAAAGCTTAGTATTTCATTTGATTGGAGAGAGGAAAATTGGAAAGATTATTATTATCTTGGAGGTACAAACATAATTGATGCCGCTGTGCTTTGGGAAAGAAATTCTTATATTAAAAATACATTTATGTGTGTTAGTTTTCAGTATAGAAAGCATTTATCTTTAGGCAGAGGTGGAATTATATTGACAGACAACAAAAAAGATGCTCTAATGTTAAAGAAAATGTCATATGATGGAAGAGTACCAGATCTACCTTGGATGGAGCAAAATATCGACACTGTCGGGTACCACTATTATATGACACCAGAAACAGCAGCCTTGGGTTTGGAAAAAATTCAACAAGCTATTCTAACTAAACCAAGAGAATGGACAATAGAAGATTGGCCAGACTTAACAAAAATGGAGATTTTTAATTAAAATGAAAAAAGCACTTATAACTGGTATTGCTGGACAAGATGGAAGTTATTTATCAGAGTATCTTCTTGAGTTAGGATATGAAGTTCACGGAATTGTTCGAAGACATTCTGTAGCAGAGAACCAAAACCACAGGCTTGATAAGATTGGGTTAAATGACAGGGTACATACTCATTATGGAGATCTGCTAGATTATCCTTCTCTGGTAAGAATCGTTAGTGAGGTGAAACCTGATGAGATCTACAACCTAGGTGCTATGAGTCATGTTCGAATTAGTTTTGATATGCCATCATTTACTATTCAAACAAATGCTCTTGGTGTTTTAAACATGCTTGAAATTTACAGGACAATTTGCCCAGAAGCAAAGTTCTATCAGGCATCTTCTTCTGAAATGTTTGGCAACTCTGTTGATGAAGATGGAGTTCAAAGACTTACAACACCAATGAACCCTGTTAGTCCATATGGGTGTGCAAAGGTGATGGGATATAACCTTGTAAGACATTATAGACACGCATACGGCCTTCACGCTTGTAATGGAATTCTTTTCAACCATGAATCTTCTAGAAGAGGTTCAAATTTCGTAACCAACAAAGTTGTCAAGGGCGCCGTTGAGATTAAGAAAGGATTACGAGATAAATTGGAACTAGGAAACATGGATTCTTATAGAGACTGGGGGCACTCAAAAGATTATGTGAGAGCCATGCACATGATCCTTAATCATGATACCCCTGAAGAGTTTATCGTTGCAACTGGTAAAACACACTCTGTAAGAGACTTGTGCGAAGTTGTGTTTTCTAAGCTAGGATTGAATTACAAAGACTATGTTATACAAAATCCAAAGTTTATGCGCCCCGAAGAACTTAGATATCTTAAAGGCGATCCTTCAAAAGCTAACAGTGTTCTAGGTTGGAAGCCGGAACACACATTTGAAACTATGCTTGATGAAATGATCGATCGCTGGCAGAAGGAATTATGAAAAAAAGACTTTGTATATTACAAGTTACTCCAAGAAATCCAAATAAACAACACAAAAAATGGTTCTCTAACGACAGCTGTGATTTTTATTTTGTCACACATGATTATGAAAATAGTAAAGCTTTAAAGTTTTGTCCAAATACAGTATGGTCAGAAACTAGAAACACACTTGTTGAGTTAGTGCCAAAAAAATACGATTATTATGGTTTTGTTGATCATGATTATATACTGACAAGCAGAACAAACCTGGATCCATGCGAACAAATCATAGAAGATTTAGAGTGGAATCCAGCGATTCTTACGTATTACCCAGGAAGCGGATTAATTACGCCCTTTGCAACTGATTTAGACTACCTAAATAGCAAGGAGAGATCTTGCATGCCCTTTGCACACGCAGGTTTTAAAATAGTACACCATAGCCTTTTAGATTGGTTTTTTCCTTTATATACAAAACATCGGGTCGATATAGATGCTTGTCATATGTTTAATATTCAAGAGATTCCTTTTTTAAAAAATGTTATTTGTAGTCACAAGATGGTTTATAGTAATGGCGTTTCTGGAGATGGTATATATAACAAAAATGAAGCTTTTGCAAAACATAAAATGGATGAAATGTGGAGAGAAGTTTCATTATATTACAAAAAAATAAACACACTAAAACTAAGTAACTATGATTTAAATGATTCTTTAAGTATTAAAAAGTTTTATGTTGATCTTTTTAAAAAAAATAATATTTTAATTCAAAAAAGCAAAAATAACGTAAATTATTTAGATATTAATAAAATTTCTAAATTTTTTGATTTGAATAGTGAATGGTTTGCTTCCCACATAAAAGAAGTGAAATGATAATTTTTGTTCCTATAAAAGAAATATCACAAAGAGTACCAAACAAGAACTTTAGAATGTTTGGTAATGAACCTCTTTACAAGCACACATTGTTGAAGTTAAAAAACCACAATGTTTTTGTTGATACAGATAGTAAAAGACTCATAGAGCAGATAAATAATGACGCTAGATTGAAGCATGTACATGCTTACCAAAGAGACCAATTGTTGAAAGGACACCATGTCTCTGTTTGTGATTTAATAAAAAACTTTATTATTAAGAAAGAAATCAAGGAAGCCATAGCGCAAATCCATGTTACTAGTCCGTTCTTAAAAGTAGAAACATTAGAGAATGCTTTTTTGAATATAGCTCAATATGATTCTGTGGTTTCTTGTAATACTTACAACTCTAGATTTTGGAGAAAAGAGCAGTATGGTTTTTGCCCAGTCAACCATAACCCACTAAAAATGGAACAAACACAAGATTTGCCCAAGCTTTACGAAGAGAACTCTTCTTTTTACATATTTCAACCAGAAGTAATAATCTCAACTGGCAATAGAATAGGTGCAAATCCTTTATTTTACCCGCTGACAACACCAGAGAATCTAGATATTGATACTGAGGAAGATTGGAAAATAGTTTTGAAGGAGTTAAAATGAAAAACATAAAGGTTTTTATCGTAACCTATAAAAGGTCTGAAGTTTTTAATCAAACGTTGGATAAACTATTCAATGGTACTGACTTTAATTTAATAAAAAACACAGAAGTCATTGTTATTAACAACCATTCAGAGTTTTCTCTGGATGATGAATTTAAAGATAGAGTCAAAGTTTTACACAATATGACTAGACCCGATTGGGATGTAGGAAACTTAGCTAGAAATTGGAATGAGTGTTTGATACACGGATTTAAAGATTTAAATAACCCTGATTCTAAAATTGTTGTAACAATGCAAAATGATATAGTTTTGGATAAAAATTGGGCAACAAACTTATTAAAACTGCACCAAAAATATACATTCGTCACAGGTATTTTAGGAGACAATATAGTCAGTTACAGACCAGAGGCTGTTAAAAAAATAGGAATGTGGGATGAAAGGTTTCCTTGTCCTTCTCATAAAGAAGCTGATTATTTTTTAAGAGCTTTAATATACAATAAAGAACACTCTATAATCTGTGATAGAATACACAACAGGCTTTTAAACTCTCATGATTATCTCCCTCTTGATACTTCAACTTACAGAGGTGGAGATACAGAATGGTGTAATGAATCAAAGACAGCAGACGATCCATTGGAAGCTTGGTACCAAGCAACGCAAATTTTTTATTGGAAATGGAAAGATACCTGGAAAGAACAGCCAAACTATTTTGGTTGGATTAATGGATGGACAAAAGAATTTGTCGACAACCCGCCAAAACCATCCAGTGCTGTTAACTTTTCTTTATATCCATATTTTGAAAAAAACATTAATTTAAAAGGAAAAAATGTTGTTGGATGGAGAGACGAAGATTTATGGTTTGATTGTGAAGACTTTGATAAAAGAATCAACAAGACAGGAACCATAAATGAACATCCTTTTAAAAAAGGAGAAAGGTTTAGAAAGTGATAAAATTAATAGTTTTTGATTTAGATGGTGTCCTTGTCGACGCCCGAGAAATACATTATGAAGCACTTAATGCTGCTTTAAGAGAAATTGGTGAAGAGTACGTCATCAAAAGACAGGAACATCTATCTTTATATGATGGACTTTCAACAACAAAGAAGCTAAACATGCTTACGGAAAATAAAGGCTTGCCTGTGAGCTTACATGAAAAAGTTTGGAAGCTGAAACAAGAAAAAACTTTGGACATTATTAATCAGTTCACACCAGATGAAAGAATCTGTGGTATTTTAAAAAGGCTTAAGTCTGAGGGCTATACGATTGCGTGCGCCACAAACTCCATTCGCACTACAGCAAAATTACAATTAATAAGAAAAGGTTTTTTTGAACACATTGATTTTCTTTATTCAAATCAAGATGTACAAAGACCAAAACCAAGTTCTGAAATATATATGCGCTGTATGTTAAAAGCCGGTGTTGATCCTCATGAAACAGTTATTGTAGAAGATTCTCACCATGGTAGAAAAGCAGCTATAAATAGCGGAGGGCATTTATGCGCTGTAAGAAATAACTCAGAAGTAACATACAAGAAGATTAAAGAAATAATTGATTCAAAAACAGCCTTAGAAGATATAAGACCGAAATGGCAAGGAGGAAAAATGAATGTATTAATTCCAATGGCTGGTGCAGGCTCCAGATTCCAGCAAGCCGGCTATACTTTTCCAAAACCTTTAATCGAAGTAAACGGAAAGCCGATGATTCAACTAGTTGTTGAAAATTTAAATATCGATGCTACTCATATATTTATTGTACAGAAAGAGCACTATGAAAAATATAATTTAAATTATTTATTAAATTTAGTTTCACCAGGTTGTAAAATTATTCAAGTTGATGGCATGACAGAAGGAGCTGCTTGTACAACTCTTCTAGCAAAAGAATTAATTAATAATGATGATCCACTAGTGTTTGCAAATTCAGATCAATTTTTAGATTGGGACAGTAATGAATTCATGTATTCTATGGAGGCAGAAGAAGTCGATGGCGGCATGTTAACTTTTACCGCAACACACCCAAAGTGGAGTTTTGCGAAGACAAATGAAGATGGTTTTGTTACAGAAGTTGCTGAAAAGAAGCCAATAAGCAACGTTGCCACTGCAGGGATTTATTATTGGAAGCATGGCAAAGATTACGTCAAATATGCTGAACAGATGATTGAAAAAAATATTAGATTTAATAATGAGTTTTATGTCTGTCCAGTTTTTAACCAAGCGATTGAAGATGGAAAAAAAATCAAAACATTTCATTTTGATGGAATGTGGGGCATTGGAACACCAGAAGATTTAAAGACTTTCCTTGAGAACCATAAATGATTTTTATTTCACACAGAGGAAATCTAAATGGATCAAATCCAATATTAGAAAATAAGCCGGAATATGTTGACAAAGCATTATATAGAGGTTATGATGTTGAGATAGATGTCTGGAAAAAGAATGGTGCTTGGTACTTAGGTCATGATGCTCCACAATATAGAATAAACCAGGATTTTTTTTTGAAAAATAAACTTTGGTGTCATGCCAAAAATCTTGAAGCCTTGGAGGGCTTGTTGATATTGGGGGTGCACTGTTTTTGGCATCAAGAAGATGATTACACAATTACTAGTCGTGGAGTAATCTGGGCTTATCCAGGAAAAGAGCTGAATAAAAACGCTATCTGTGTCTTACCAGAGTCTCTTGGGGTGACAAAAAGTGTTTCCGACTGTAGAGGCATATGTTCGGACTATATAGAAAATTATAGAGAAAAAAATGAATTTTAATTTTAAATGTAACGTGCTAAACCAAGAAAAATATTATGGAAATTACGTTATACCGGATCAAATTGATAGAAAGGTGTGCATTGACCTTGGGTGTAATGTGGGTTTTTTTGTAATGGATAATTTTAAAAATTTTGAAAATCTATATGCCATAGATGCAAGCTATCAGAATTTTGTTACAACTTTAAGAAAAGTTTTGTATGAAAATCTTAAAAACAATACAGCGACCAATGTTGCTTGTTTTAATTTAGCTTGTTCAAAAAACAATGGACAGATAATAAAAATTTACAAACACGATAATAATGGAAACTCAGTTAGCCCAATGACTATTACTGATATGTTCAAAAAACAATATCCACAATGGCAAGAAGAACAAGAAACATACCACAATGTTTTTACAATCTCACTGGAAGGGCTATATGAATTCTTTAATATTAAATATATTGATTATTTAAAAATAGATATAGAGGGTGCTGAATATGATTTTCTTTTAGAAAAAGATTTGTCCAAAATTGGATGTCTCGCTTTGGAGATTCATGGTACTTTAGGACAAAAAATGAAAAACAAAATAAAAAAACATATAGAAAAATATTTTGATATATTTCATATTGAATATGACCTCCCTGCACCTGGACATTCCGTAATTACATATCTAAATAAAAGTTTTAAATCATGATCTTATCTTGGCAACAAATACCATCACCCTTGATTTCTGAGATTCTATGTCATCAGTTTGATGGAGTTGTGCTTGATACAGAGCATGGTTGTTATAATAATGAAACTTTGTATTCTTGTATTCAAGTTATCAAATGTTCAGGAAAAAAATGTTTTGTTCGCTTGACTGAAGTATCAAAGACAATGATTCGCTATTGTCTAGATGCCGGGGTAGATGGTCTTATTTTTTCAACAATAGAGACAGAAGAGCAGTGTAGGCAAATTTTAGAATTTAGTTGTTATTCTCCTAGAGGAGGGCGTGGCTTAGGCTTGGTTAGGCAAAACTTATGGGGGGAGAAACCTTTGATTTCAAAAGATCCCATTTTGATACCTCAAATAGAAACAAAAAAAAGTGTTGAAAATTTAGAGCAAATAATAAAATTTAATTTTGACTATTATCTTATTGGACCATATGATTTATCACTTAGTTTAGAAGCACCAGGACAATTTAATAATCCTAATTTTTTACTTTACATTGATAAAATTAATGCTATAATACCTGAAGATAAAAGAGCAGTTCACATACCAAAAGACGTTAATCAACAAATTAAAAAATATAAAAATTATGGATTAAAATGCTTAGGTATGGATACAGTTGCAATTATCGAATACAATAAAGGTATAATAAATGCTTAATTTTGAAAACATTGGAGAAAAATTTGTACAAGTTATCCACACCAAAGAGTGGGATGCATTACAAGAAAAATTCAATAACTGCAATGATATCTATGTCTTAGGACATGGAGGCAATCTTGCGGTTGCTGATCACGCTGCGGTCGACATGACTAGGTTATCAAACGGTACCAAGAACGCAATGTGCCCTGGTTCTGGTGTTGTTGCAACATCCCTTATCAACGATACGTCTTTTGAAGAATGGATGGTTCACTGGCTTTCTAGTAGAACTTCAACAAGAACTAAAACACAAATGAAGAAAAGTTTAGTACTTGGAATCTCTTCGTCCGGAAAGTCTATTGATATTTTAAAAGCATTGCAATGGGCTCAAGAACATGGGATGCAAATTGCTATGATATCTTCGAAAGATATTGACATTGAAATAAAAAATCTAACAAAAGTAATTCTTGGCGCTGAGTATTATCACACAGCTGAGGTGTTAACACTTCTTCTTACTTACCAGTTAACTCATGGGGCCGGCAGTGTTTGTCCCCCGATCGGGAAAAACACACCAGAAGAATTAGAAAAGCTTAATTGGCGTGGCGATAAAATTAGAGAGCATTCTTATCCAGATGAAAAAATCAATGTAGGTATCGATTTTGACGGCGTTATTCACAAATGTTCAAAAGGATATTATGACGGAACAATTTATGATGACCCAGTTGATGGTGTCCATGAAGCTTTAGAAAAACTCTCATCGCAGTATACTATCATTGTGCACACCTGTAAAGCCAGAGCAGACCGAGGCTTGGTAAATGGAAAAACCGGCGTTGAATTAGTCTGGGAATGGCTGAAGAATCATGATTTAGCAAAATTTATCAATAAAGTAACTGCAGAAAAACCAAGAGCTGCATTTTATATTGATGATAAAGCAATTAATTTTAAGAACTGGAATGAGTGTCTTGATACTCTTAGATCAAAAGAAAAAATTTAAAAAGGAGAAAACTAATGCAATTATCAAATCAAGCAGCCGGAGCCCTGTTATTGGCTCTACAGAAGTGCCTTTGGGAGCAAACAGACATTATGCCACTTCTTCAAGAAATGGTTTTTGAAATGTCCGATGATGGACTTGTGGTAACCAATCCACCTGTTGTATCCGGAGACCTTTCAGAGCTAGAAGAAGAAGCCGAGGCTGAGCGTGAAAGAGAGTAAAACAGTTGTGGCCAGTGGTTATTTTGATCCAATTCACGTTGGCCACATTGAGTATTTAGAGATGGCCGCCAAGCTTGGAGACAAGTTGGTTGTTATTGTTAATAATGATAACCAGGCGGCGCTTAAAAAGGGCGCCCCGTTTATGACAGAGGAAGATAGACTAAAGATCGTCTCCTCTCTCAAATGCGTTGACGAGGTATTCCTTTCTATCGATGAGGATTCTACTGTATGTAGGTCTTTGCAAGCCGTGAGTCCTAACATCTTTGCCAAGGGTGGAGATCGCTTCATCGATGAGATTCCAGAAGCTACAACTTGTAAAGAGATTGGAGCAGAAATAGTTGATGGGCTTGGAATGAAGATTCGCTCATCTTCTGATTACTACAACAAAGAAGAATAATGCCCATTTACACTTACGAATGCAAAAAATGTGGGTCAACTTTAAAGGCAATGGTTGGGGCGGATGACAACCCAACCACTTGCTCAGAAATTACCACTTGCGACAAAGATGGCGAAATAACAAAGTATTTATCTAAAGTTAACATTCGTCGGGCAGTTGAAGAAAGCGCCAAGAAAACCGGCGAACTAACAAAAGAATTTATTGAAGAAAACAGAAATATTCTTCAAAAAGAAAAAGATAATTTAGCAAACAGGATGTTGGACTGATGATTTATGGCATTATAACAGTTTCTGTACTACTTAATGTAATTTTAACTTGGTATAGCCGCCGCCTTGTAACAGACCTTTCAGACCTTTCACTAGAAGTCGAGGAAGTGATTACAGACCTTAAACTTTATCATCGCCACGTTGAACAAGTATACCAGCTTGAAACCTTTTATGGAGATGAAACCTTACGTGCCTTGCTAGAGCACTCAAAGGACGTCTCAGAGAGAGTTGGAGACTTTACAACCCTGTTTAGCAAGTTAGAGGAAGACGAGCTTATAGGTACCCTAGAGGAGCAAATAGATGACAGAGAAGGAGAGGAGGAAGAGCAAGTATCCAAAGAAAAAAAACATGTATTTTACGCAGGTACACGAAGACGCAATTCTTGAGTACTGTAAATCAAAATCAAAAGCTAGAAGAGAAGAGTTATACGTAACACTAATCCAACCTGCTTTTGACGAGCTGGTTGATAAGATTGTTTATACGTACAAGTTTAATTCACTTCCAAATTGCGACATTCTAAAAAAAGATTGTAAAGTTTTTTTGGTAACAATCTTAGAAAAGTTTGATGTTGAAAAAGGCCATAAAGCTTTTACTTATTTTTCAGTGATCACAAAAAATTGGTTTATTGCCGAGACCAAAAAAAGAAAAAAGAAACTTGAAAAAGAAGTTGCCTTAGATCTTCCGGATACAGTTCTAGATGAAAGGCTTATTGTGCGAAATACTTATTTTCAAGAACGCACAAAAGCAGAGTTTATTGAAGTACTCCACGAAGAAATAGAGTGGTGGAAAGAAGAAACAACCAGTTCTCAAGATAGAAAAATCTTAGAAGCAGTTGAAGTTTTATTTGAGTCAGTAGAACAAATTGAAATTTTCAACAAAAAAGCTGTATATGTTTATCTGCGGGAAATTACCGGCTTTAGCACAAAACAAATAACTTCTTCTCTAACAAAAGTAAGAAAAAAGTATCGGAACTTAAGAGCCGAGTGGGACAGCGGAGAAATTTAAGGCGGAACTATTTATCTTAGAGGTAGTTTTTGCATGGCAAATCGCACAATAAGACCGATACTATACGAAAGGTTTGGAACATATAACAACTTAAGATCAAATCCATACTCAGACTCTGAAAAAATCTTAGATGTGAGAAGCGGAGTATTGGATCCGTATACTCAAATAGTTCAGAGTGCTTTGCAAAACTCTTATACTGTTGACTCCTTATCTGTGCATGGAAACACATTCAGAGCTAGGGTGTTGGGAGTTATAAAAGGAAGGCCAGCTAGGCACCTTTATCCGGAGTTATACGCCAATTCAAGAGTAACCCCAGATCAGATTCCTGAATATTTTATATTTTCTTTAAGGGATGAAACAGACCAATTTGCGCCAGACCCTTTAAGATATGCAGGATCAGTGCAAAGCTACGTGAACATGATTGGTTTGCAAGGTAGAGCAATATCAGAAAAGCCCGCTAATGAAACAATAGATGCTTTTGGTCGTGGTGACATTGTTGAGGTATATAAACCAGAACAAAACTCATGGAACGGCGCTGTAGTTAGAAAAGTTGTTGTAAGAAATAACTTTGAAAATTTTCTTATTGGATCCAACGACATCGCTGCAGAGCTTTTTGGTGGCTCTGCAGGTCAACCGTTTAACAATGGCGGTGGGCAGTCCAATGCAGGCTCTTTCACCCCTAGGCCCGCCACCGATGCGGACGTAGAAGCGCCCAACCGTCTAGGCAAGCAAGCAGATTGGGATGTGTTTAGCCCTGGAGTTGTCTACCCACCCGGATCCCAACAATTGGTGGATTTGTTCACCGAAGCGGCCAAGAGGCAAAGACCACCGCTTGATCCGGCTTGGGCTCGTCTTCCTGGACTAACAGGGGCCAGCAGGGATATCACCGGCGGTGGCTTAGTTTCACGTGAATCTGCTGGCGTCGTTGGCCGATTAAACTATGAATTTGAGTATGTAAATGATCCAAAATTTAACTTTCCTAAAGCATGGAATGACGGCAAGAACCCTGACAATATACAATACGCCATCCAAAATTGGATCCAGCTCGCACCACGTGGATATAAAGTCGCCGGCGTCGAGAGGAGCGGTGTAGAACCACCACAAGGAGTTAATTCGACAGCTATAGGATTAGGACAACTGCTTTCTAGCACTGGCTATGACCACATGCCGGAAAAATATAACGGCTATGGCATACCAATGCAAGAAGCTCGTGGTATGTTAAGTTATATCGTTGACCGATATGGGCACCCTAATTCTGCCTACTCGTTTCACAATTTCACCAAACTCGACGGCGAACGTGTATATTATATTGGAGATCCTGGTTTTTCCCATACCCACCCCGACAACAAGATCGTTGTGCAGGATGGCGACGGCAATTGGGTGATCCAAGATACTGGCGACCCAGTCCCTGGCTACGACTTTATTCTCGACCAAGCCGATCCGCCCAACCGGGTCCGGACCGCCGACTTTTTCAAAGCCCCCGGCCGCCTAGGTCAGATAACGTCAGCAGGGTATGACGAATTCGGCCGCCGAGAAGTTAAAG
>Ga0255751_10000314_pt1 | contig 45548 bp, 52 predicted proteins | sample 071ome_20_FD_179951 | JGI IMG/M metagenome (GOLD analysis project Ga0255751, IMG submission 179951) | Coastal salt marsh microbial communities from the Groves Creek Marsh, Skidaway Island, Georgia - 071412BT metaG (version 2) | ecosystem: Environmental > Aquatic > Marine > Intertidal zone >... | reverse complement strand
TGAGGCGTTTGTAGGGGTTGGCTCCTTGGTCTGTTGGGTTGGTGCGTTTGACTGAGTAGCCGTGTAGGGTGGTTGTGTGTGGCATTATCTGCCTTGCCGGTTGTATGCTTTTTTGTAGTTTTTGGATTGTTTTTGGCGGGCTGTGCCGGATTTGGCGTGTACGCCTGGGTGTTTGGTTTTTTTGGGGGTGTATGTGTTGGTTTGTCCTCTGGTTGCCATTGGTTTTTGCCTTTCTGGTTTGTGTGTAGAGTGTTAGTGTACTATGTGTGGTGTGTTTGTGTCAAGGGTGTTTGCTGTGTTGTTTGGTTTGTTTTGGTGGCCGTGGGGGTTTTGTGAGGGTTTGTAGTAGGATGTCTGTTACGCCTATGATGGCGGTTAGGGTGACGGCGATTGTGGTGATGATGAGGATGTTGAGGGGTGTCATGGGGTTGTTTTCAGAGTAACATCCATATCAGCATACTGCACCAATGTGGGATGAGCAGTGCGCCTATGATGGCTGTTAGGGTGACGGCGATTGTGGTTATTATGAAGATGTTGAGGGGTGTCATGGGGTTGTTTGGGGTGTTTGGTGCCAGCCGGTTTCGTAGTGTGCTAGCTGTTCGATTGGTATGTTGTAGAACAGTTCGCCTTTGTTTTTGTATTTGTTTGGTACTTCGATGACGGGTGCGTTTAGGATTGTTTTGGCTGCACAGCAGTACATGTGGGTGAGTTGTTTGTTGATGGCGAAGAATACTGTGGGCATTATGTTGTCTAGTAGTTTCTTTTTTCTGTAGGGGACGTGTAGTGTGGGGAAGTTGATTGTGTCACCGTCCCAGTTTTGCCGTATTTCTACTTCGGCGTATCCGATGAGCCGGTCGGATATTTCTTCGTAGAGCATCAGGTCAACCCCGTAGATGTCGGGGTTGTCTTTGGCGTAGCTGCCCGGTTTGTTGTGCAGAAACCATGTTGCTACGATGTCTCGTCCTAGCTGGTCGTAGTCGGTGTGTAGCTGTTGGCTGAACTCTTTGGGTGAATTTTTTGGTTTTGTCATGTGGGGGTATCTGCCATCCATAGTATTCCGGGGCCGTTTTGTTGAAACCAGTGTGTGTCTGTTAGGAAATCGCTGACACCTATCTGCCCGTAAGTGCCTTCATAAGCAGCGATACGCCCATCTTCAAGTTGGCATATAAGCCCAAGGTTGTGGGATTCTCGCAGGGTTTTGTTTGTTTCTTTGTCACATATTTTCGCATAGCGGCTGTCTGTGTTTAGGTGCCATATTTCGTAACCGGCGGTGAATTCAACAATCACCGTCGCAGCCCGCCAAGTTGAGTGCCTTAGCGGACAGCAGCAGATCCAAAAGGCCGTCTTGCATCTCAGACGCAGACACAATCTGGTGACCTGCAACAGCCCGAAGCATATCTTCGATCTGCCCAATCAGGGTATCGGTTGATTCAAAAATATCTTTTTCGGTCATTTGGGGTGTCCTTTCAGCCTTTCCCTAGCGCCCACATCAGCACACCAATGAAGGGAATAGTTAACAATGCGATCAAATCAAGACTCACGGCTTTCACCTTTCATCATATTTTCTAACTGTTGCAGCATGTGAATGTGCCGTAGGGGGTGCGGGTACGTTGTGCTTGGCTGCACCGCATCCTCTTCTGTTACGGGGATATACGGGGGAATGTCTTCGACAATGGGTGCCCCCCGTTTCCAGTATTTCGACCAGCAGCCACGCCAATTCATGTATATCAGGCCTCTGTTCGCTTTTCTAGCTGTCTGGTTCGCTCCGTTTCGACGTAAGCGGTCCAGTGACCGTAGGTGGGATGCTGGGTGGGGTTGGAGCTTCCGGTAGATACGAACCGGATGTAGTCGGCAACGGCAGGCTCTTTGATGGGGGCGTGCTCTGCCAGGCGGTCACCCAGACGTTGCAGGCGATCAATCGCCCATACAGCCTGGTTCAGAATGCGGGTTTGTTCCGCATGCCCGATGCTATGCGGGCGGGCTGCGGCCTCTCTAAGAGAGTGTAGTAGCTCAGAAATGTAGGTATCGTCGTGCATCAGTGGCCTCCTCACATATTATACCACAAGAGGACCCCCACCGTCAAATGGGTAGGGGTCCTCTCACGTCAGCCCTCAGACTGAGGGCCTCGTCCAAACTTGATACATTTCCCGATGAACACACTAAAAGGGGCGGACACTGCACCCCAAATTAGTGTAACCTTCAATGCGGTAATCAGCATGAAAGTATCACCGAATGGAAATGATCCGAGGCTGATCTTCCTCAGGAACAACATGCTCAAGCTCAATCCGCAAAAGCCCGTCTTCCATCTTGGCGTCAACAACCTCAACATTCTCTGCAAGCCGGAACGAACGAGTAAACCGTCGCTGGGAGATTCCACGATGAATCACCTCTTGCTCATCCTCACGCTTATACGCCTTGTGAGTGGAAATGGTCAACGTGTTCTTCTCAAGCTCCACAGAAATCTCTTCCTTACGGAACCCTGCCGCAGCAATCTCAATCGTGTAAGTATTGTCACCTGTGCGGATCACATTGTAAGGCGGATAACTGCCACCACCACTACTAAAGTGGCTGGATTCAAGCATCGTGTTGAAATGATCAAACAGGTTATCGAACCCGATACTCATAGGCCGAAGCCTATTAAACACAGTTAGGTCTGTCCCCATAATAACTACCTCCTAAAGCATAGTTGTTCAGTTGTACTGAGAGCCCATCTGGCACCCTCAATAGTTAGTATACCGTAATTAGTACGTGGTGTCAATAAAATCGCTTAGCGGGCGTCCTGTCGCCTCCTGTAGAAGAATATCTCGTACATCAGGCTGGCTATGAACTCACGTCTTGTTTCTTCCCTGTCACTCCCGCATGACCAACAGGTGCTAGGACCTGCCCACGACACTTCACATTGTAAACACATGAAGTAGTCGGTGCCGTGCTTGGCAGCGATCCCTAGTTCGTTCATCTCTATTAACCGGTTCAGTGAGAGCATATGTTCCTATTATACAAAAAGGATGGTGGCAGGAGTACACTGAATCCTGCCACCATCCCATGCCCCGGACAAGCAAACTGCCGGGGGTATTTAACTTTATATATAAATAATTTTGATCGCTTCGTAACGGGGTTACCGTAACTAAGACGATTGTGGTCGTCTCCCCGGCATCCACAACTGCCAGGAACAATCCCTACGCCCCCGAAGGGGCCGCTCAGGGCCTAAAGGCTTTTTAACGTCGCCCTGACGACGAAAGGGTCACCGGGTGGTGGAAACAACCTCCGCCCAAGCAACACCCTTGTTGGCACGAGCATTAGCCTCACGCACCCACTTAGTAGCGGCGGGGTTAAGGAACTGCTCATACTTCCGGTTACGCTCCAGCGTGCGAATCTCCTTCGGGCTCAGCCCGGCGGTGTGGAGCGTGTTGCCGATCAGACCACGGGGGTGGCGGTAGCTCACCATCTTGGTCGAACGGTTACGGGCCGAAGGTGCCCGCTCTGCAACCTGCTTCGCTGCTGCAACAATATCCTTCTTGGTAATCATATCAGTGTTTCTCCTTTTTTGTTTCTGACAAATGTAATTATAGCACACTCGGCGCACTATGTCAAGTCGAGTATCCCGCCAAGAACGCATCCAACGTCGCAGGGCACCAGTTGATACCCATTACAGCCATCCACTCAATCGCCTGCTCGGCGGTCATCCACACACCCACATCGTACATACCCGCAGCCATCTCCTCGCTCATTGTTGCGAGAAACGCATCCTTAACCTGATCAGAATCCCACTTCCGGTCATCCAACATCTCGCACAACGAAATCGCCACATCAACAGTAACGTCTTCCATGCCATCATCAGTCATCAAATCCAGGGTAGCGGGAGAGATTGTTGTGCCTGCACGCAAATCAAACTTGTACTCAATCCACATCCAATCCTCTTCCGACAGGGTTGTAGGTGGCGCCGTCGGGGGTGGAGGCTCAGGGTCATCCTGCTTGTCGGAATCCTTGTTAAGGGTAAAGACCTCTTGCTCCTCACCCTCATCGTTAAAGTAGGTTACACTGTCGTCGCCTCCCTCGACGCCGTCGGCAGGCATGGAGGTCGACTCGCCCGACGAGCTTTCCTCATCAGCCGAGGCAGCTTCTTGGTCTGCTAGCACCTGCTCGGCGGTGTCAGAGCACCCCACACCTACGGCTGCACACATACCCAAGCCAAGTATCCAATATCTTATCTTCATAGTAAACTCCAATTCTACTGGTTTATCAAAACTATTTTATATTAAACTGCGTCGACTGTCAAGGGTAAATGCGCATGGACACCCACTGCCCCTCATTATTTGTGTAAAAGACCCGGCGCACACCAGAAGCACGAATAACCTTCATACACCGATCACACGGCTTCGCCAAACCCAAACCCCCATCCCTACGACGGCGGGCCACAAACAACTTAGCTCCCGAAACATCCCCCGCAGCCTTAATAGCAGCCACCTCAGAATGCACAGTACACAAAAAATACTTACTACTCTCCACCACATCAGGATCATTGCGGATGCGATTACAAGCCGTGGAAAGGACCGAACCTCCACGCCACAGCACAGATCCCAACTTCCACTTCACATGGTCAGACTTCTCGGCAGCGGCAACGGCAAGCGCCATCGCAGAACTAGACATGCTTCACACTCCTTACTCTGTCGAGTATATCACACCTTCGTCACAAAATCAAATCAGCGATATTTGTCCACATTTAATGTGTGATGCACCTCTTCAGCGAAAGAGCTAGCGTAATCTTTAAATAAGAAAGGGAAAATGGCGTGTACAACTGATAAAACGCCGATGACTAAGAACCCCACAGATAAACTTAAAGCAAACCGCATGTGCTCAAAGTAGGTCATGTCATTTGACTTCGGGTGATCCGAAAACACCTCGGTTAGGGGTCGCATCGCTGCCTTTCTCAATGTTTTGAACTTCTTTCGGGCGTTTCATGTCCTTCGACAAAATCTCGGCTGGTGGGCGGTCTCCGAACATTTCAGTTGGTAAATCGTCCCACAGGTCGGGCATGTTACGCCTCTTTCGTTTCCACCGCCACAAACTGGGACAGTTCCTTCTCCAGAAGGTCCAAAGGCCGGGCACCGACCATTCGTGCGGCTTCTTTGCCTTCCTCAAACACAATCATAGTTGGGATGTTGCGAATATTGAAACGCTCCATCAAAAACGGATGCTTATCCGCCTCTACCTTGATAACCCGCATCTCCGAAGCATGCTTGGCGGCGAACTCGTCAAGAATTGGGGCCTGCATCTCGCAGGGACCGCACCAATCTGCCCAGAAGTCAACAAGAACCGGCTTAACGGAAGTGGCAACAATGTGCTCAAACTGCTTTTCGTCAGCAGGGACAGCGTACCCTTCCGCTAAAATTACTCGTTTAGGTGTGTTTGTTCTCTGCATAAACATAGTCTATCAAACATAGGCAGCTAGCGCAACTACTGATTGCGGAATTGTACCGCCAAAACCCGCAGACGCCCATCAACAAAGTAAGGGCTAGGCTCAGGCTGATTGCACGCCCAGTCAATAAGAATCTGTGTCACCGTGCTATTCCCAAGCGGAGTGCCCGCCGACACATAATCCATGTGAGCGGTAACTGTAGTATTGGTAGGGCTACCAAATCGCACAAGCCGTGGGAAGTCCACATCAGAAGGAACTCGGGTCTGCCAATACACCTCAACCTGCGGGGTGGCATACCAGCCCTCGGATTCAGGGGGCAGCGGTCCGTCACTTTGGAACCAGAGCTGGTCACGATTCGCTGTAGCAGATTCTAGACGATTTGTCGAAATAGATTCGTGGAACCCTATTGGGCCAAAAAAGGTAATTCGCCAAGCGTCCCCAACCACTTTAATCAGATGCTGCTCCGTGACAAAACCTGCACCATTAGGTAAGGCATACGCCCTTCGCCCAGGGGCAACCGTTGTCCGATGGCACTCGTAATACACCGGGATCACACTGTTCAACCGCACACGTTGATTATTGACAAACATCGTGGGCATCCATACGCCAGGCGTTTCAGCAACAAGCTGCCCGTTGTCGTCTTGAATGTATGGTACAGGGGCGGCCTCATCCCATCCTGGCTGATTCCAGTAGGCTACGGGAGTGTTGTACGTTGGCACAACACCCAAAAACGTGTGTTCGTGCCCATCTGGATTGTAGGACTCTAGCAGCGGATCGACAAACCCTGAACCTGCCACGGGTAGACGCAGAGCAAACGCTGGGCTCTGGCCATCCCCAGTGAGATACCGTATCTGCACCCCAGAGGCGTCAGGGTGGAATGGCACAACGTGATAACCTTCATCGCTGGGAAAATCAGCCAAAGTTAATGGCAACGGCGTGTACACCCCACTAACTGGAGGGTCAGTGGTCGTCGGCGGCGAAGTGACCACGGTAGGCACAGGAGTAACGGTATCCGTGGGTTGCGCCAGGATGTCCTCCAAAATGGCCTCGGCTTCTTGCACATGGCTTAATGCTGTCTGAACAGCTTCCCGATCAGTGTCGGTCATGGCTGTGGCAACAGCCGTAGAAAGCATAGCACCAACAATAAGACCAACAACAACTTTCATAGAACTAGTCATAACATACCTCCTGTTATAAATAGTTTAGCAGTAAACAGATGACCACTAGCCCTACAGTTGTTAATCCACTGGGACAAATCCGTCTGGCTTCTCATACTGCACCATCATGCCCTCATCAGTTTCAATAGACACTGCAGAGGTGGATCTATGCAGCCCATCCTTGATGAAATCTTCAATAGTCGTGGGCTGTGGGTCATCTCCCATCCACGCAAGCATGGCGTCAAAATCATGAGTAACCGTGCCTCGGTACCCAGTATGCTCCGCTGACCATGTCCCGTCACCATTTATTGTTAAAAATGAGTCGGGCTGGGCAACGTCTAAATTAAAAAATACATATCTCATTGTGTGCTACTCTCTATCCTGTGTATATGTGAGAAATAATGGACTGTGCGTACTCTGCCGATAGGTAAAAAGACGTTGAGTTTGTGACCTCCATATTTTTGGATCTAATCATTTCACAATTATTAAACGAAGTTCCAGTCATGTCCGCCCCACTAAAATCAGCTTCAGCTAAGGAGCAGCTGGTAAAAACGGTATCAATCAGAGAACAGCCAACAAAAGACGCCCCCTGAAAGTTACAGTTAACAAATTCGCAGTTATCAAAAACTCCCCCGTCCAACACCGCAATCATAAACTCTAAAGATTCAAACTTTGATGTAGATTCCACCAGCGTAGAAGATAGTGTAAATACTAAACGTTCCCCCTCCAAAACATCTTTACCTTCGGTAGTAATCCATAGAGCGTGGCTTTGGCTTGCGCTAACAAGTTCATCGTACGTCATTAATTACCCCAATCTGTCCCATCGTGTACGTATACCTTAGCCCATTCGTATGTTTCCCAATCTGTGCTGTGTTTAAGCACCCCGGTCACATTCCAATCGCTCCCGTCGTACTTTAACACGGTATTGCCTGGGAAAAAGAAAGGTATTGCAAATATAGATGAATCATGTATACTGGCCTGGCCCGTATTGTATGACTCCACCCCTATTTCTAGCGTATTGGAAACGGACCCCCCATACCTAAAAGTAAAACCAGTAGAAGTCAATTGCTGATTACTTGTGTTTGTAATGACACCGGCCGCATTGCACAACTGATCCACCGACCCTCCCGAAGGGGTGTTTCTCAAAACAATTCTCGTCCCCCCCGAGCCGCCTGTTCCCGCAAAGCTGGACGTTGCCGTGTATCCAAGCAACCAGAAAAAGTTGTCTAAACTGTCATCATTCCAATCCAACGTGTCATAAGAAACAAAAGACTGACTGTTAGTGGTCAGGGTATCCTCTCGTGTCTCAACTAACGGACGAATCGTGCGCACAATCGCATCAGTCGCATTGAAAATATTAAGCAGTTGCCCAGTGTACCCGGTCCCTGCGGGGGTGTTGAACTCAATAAAATGATAAGTTCCTCCCTGCACAGCTGTGCCCTGGACTTGAAAAACTCCAATAAGTGCTTCACGGTTTAAGGCCTCACTTGCAGTCCCAGACACGCCCGGATTCAAATAGAAAAAGTCGCCTTGCTCAAAAGGATGGTCTGATGGTAAATACACACGAGTATATGTGCCGCCTACCATAATAGAAAGACCAGTTGAATACGACTGCACATCAATAACCGACGCTGACAAATCCTGCGGGCGGCCAATATCAATAAGTAAAGCTGCCGCAGTTTCTAACGTTACCGTCCCACCAGCATTATCATTCCCAATCTCAAACACAATTTCATCATCAGAATCATCCAAATTTACAAAACCCATCCCATTCTGACCTATAGTTAAACTATTTGTTTGAAACGTATCCTCGCCATGACCCAACACAACAGCACCCGTATCCGAGCCAGCGGGCCTAAAACGAACCCTACACGCTGACCTATTATTATTTGTATGGGTGCGAGTACACTCAGCAAACGCCAAATATGCCCCAGGGTTTAATGAATAAGGAGACTGGTTGGGGTAAAGCGTGTAAGAATCGCCGTACACATCTATACCACTCCCTGTACTGCTCACCCCAAAAACACTACTTTCACTCAACCAAATATCATTAGGCCCAAGCTTAAAGCAAACAATGTTCAAATCTCTAACATAAGCAAGATCCGCAGAATTACTCGTCTTAAACTGAACCCCAACACCAAAATTATTATTATCAGTATCATTGCCGAAAGGATCCGCCGCAAACCTAAACATGCGAACATAACTACGCCACCTACCCGTATCATTAGTAGGAGAAGCAGTCGTATACGAATTATCACTTGGAGGTCTGTGGTCAAACGTCGGCGTCTGCGGGTAAAACGTTGGAGTGCCTGTAGGATCAGTTATAAGGCCACACTGGAATGACGCCTCAGCAGCGTTGTCGTGCATGCCGACTTCTAATGAAATGACCGCAGCCCAAAGTGAATTTCCGCTTCCCCACGAATCTGCAATAACCCCAGCAGACGTATTGCCAACAATTTCAAACGACGTTGATGTAGTTGAATCGACTGTAAGGTATGTCCACTTTGTCTGTCGCATTATGAGTTATCAATCCACACGTCACCCGACTGCCCAACAGTAGGCTCTGTAGATCCAATAAAAATAACTGTATCATAGTTCGGGCGAGAAGTAACATCAGACTCAGTTGTACCAAAGTTGTTGCGAGGGGTACCTACAAGCAACCACGTGGTTCCGTCATATTTCCATTGGCGGGAGCCCACCGTGAAAGTATCATTAACTGCGGGCGAATCAGGAAAATCCATAGCCATTATCCGGCCTCCAATACTGAAATTCTATTCAAAGCATCTTGTAGTTTTGTGTCAGAATCACGCCACAACGCCCAAAGAACACCAATCATCGCCCGGTTATCCCACCCAACTGGTCGCCCCGTTCCTTCAATTGGGTCACCGTTCTCATCTTCGTCGTAATCTAAGTAATCGGTGGTGGCAGTTGGGAACAAATCATGCACATGCTCAGCGGCCAAACCTATGTAACGATTACCTGGAACAGCGTCAGCGGCGGCCGCCGAATACTCATATTCAAGAGCCTCAAGCATGCGGGCCCGTTCCAACACAGAGCGACCCTGATCATCCACACTCTCAGCAGTGACTGTAACAATGTTTTCCTTTAAATCAAGAGTTGACGTATTGTACACCAGCGTGTCATTAGAGTTAATGTAAACATCCCGTCCCGTGCCGCCCAACGCATACAGGCGAGTATCAAGACGTACTCGGAACATGACGGTTGAATCACCAACCACTCTAAAATACGTGCTACCGCTGTGGTAATTATCCAAAACAGCGTCTTGCAGCCCAGATGTGCCGTGGAGCAGGGCTATTTCTCCCCCTTCGGTAGCAGTGAGCGGCTCCATGTTAAGCACATTGTCTATGAACACCCCATTAGTTGTTTCAATATAAGTTTTACCTGATGATTGTTCAAGCCAGAGTTCATGAGTTCCAGAGTTTGCCCCAGCCCGAATATAAACATTAGAGCCAGTCGCTGCCGAAATATAAGTATGTGTGCCTGCCGAAATCATCATGTATTCGGTGCTTGTCATGTTTGCTGTTGCAATAGCCCCAAAGAACCCGCTTGCATTCCAAGATTCTAAGGCAAGGCCGCCGTCGCCCCCTGCCGAAGGTAACAGCACCTTACCGGTCCCTGAGGTACCATTATCGACAACTGTCAAATTACCTTTTATTTGTGCCACGCTATTGCTAATTGACAGTTCATATGCGGTGCTATTTGCCCCACCACGAATATATGTAGTGCCCCCCGTACCCGCACCCAAAAAACTGTTAGTCCCATCAGAAATGAGGACATACTCCCCACTAGACGTTTCAGACATTCCAGCAGTACGCAACCCGACGTAACCTGAACCAAACGCCTGCCCAAGAACAATGCCCCCATCAGCGCCTCCAGATTGAGCCGTGACATGCCCATCACTAATCAAGTTACCGCCAGATAATTCCAGCAAATCACTAGGGGTAGACGTTCCAATACCCAACCGGGTGTTCGTGGCATCCCATACAAAATTAGTGTCATCAGCATCCAACCCCCCACTAGAAGCATACTGAATAGCGCCGTCCCCTCCAACAGCCACACTATTAGACGACCCCACCTCAACCCAAAAACTATCGTAATAAACAAACGTTACACCGGTATCCGATTCAAACCACAAATCACCCGAACTAGGGCTAGACGGCGGAGTATCACTAACCGTGACACCGCCACCCCCACCACCGCCAGACTGATTAGCCCAAGTAACAGTACCCGACCCATTCGTCACCATAACCTGATTAGCGCTACCATCAGACGTGGGTAATGTGAAAGCGCCCGTTACCGCCAGGGAGGTGGCCGTAAAAGCATCGTCCGTTTTTAGCGTATCCGCAGCAGACCGATACAGTACGGTATCTACGGCTGTTGTTCCTCCTGGCCCCCAAGAAATTTTACCACCAGCATCAATAGTTAACCTGTTCTGGGTGTCACCGGTTACATTGATTGCAACCGCTTGTGACGCTGCACTGGTCGCATCATCAATGGTGATACTAGTTTTAAATTTTTGAGCCACGGCCTCAACCAGCTTTCTTGTCTGCCCACTTGCCCCTCAAGGTAAGTGTACCCGTATTATACCACAAAGGGGTGGGGTCTGTCTATGAACAAACCCCACCCCCTTGTCGGGTATTTCTCGCCTGCACGGCGTAACTACCTTGCCCACTATCGTGAACCGGTAGCGTTACGGATTGTTTACCGTAACATCTTTACTTAGGCGGTGCCGTCCCCTGCGGCTGTCACAACGATGCGGTAGTCCCCCGCCCCAATTGTACCGTTCAAGGTTACTGTAACAACCTCCGCCGAAGTCCGAACCACGTCACCAACAACTGTGTCCCCATTGGAGCTATCGTACACCTGCACAATAACGTCCTTGGTCCCAAAGTTATGGGTGACAGTTGTCGTGCTGACTCCACTGGAGTCGGCGGCGCAGTCTACAGCGGCAATTCGGGCAAGCGTAGTGCCCGTAATGTCAGTACCGTCCCCTACCGCCAAGTTATTCCTAGCCGCTGAAGCGGTAGTGGCACCAGTACCACCATAAGCAACAGCAATAGTGCTACCGTTCCACGTACCAGTATCGATAGTTCCTACCGTGGTAAGCGAAGACGTTACAACAGTAGAGTTAAGTTCAGTACCAGTTAGTGTTCCAGCAGCCGCAGTAACCGTAATGTTGGCCGTACCGTCAAACGAAACACCGTTGATAGTGCGTGCGGTTTCAAGGGCCGTCGCAGTAGCAGCATTACCTGTAGTATCTTGATTGCCTTCCGTGTTGACGCCGGGAAGGTCAATGTTCGCAGTACCATCGAACGAAACACCACCAATAGTGCGTGCGGTTTCAAGGGCCGTCGCAGTATCAGCATTGCCCTCTAGGGCAGCAACAAGCGTAGCAACAGCGTAGCCAGTCGCACCCGTGTCGACCGTAGTCGACGGAGCAGCCTGAGAATCTTTGAACAAGCGGAACTTGCCGTCATCAGCGTCACGGAAAAGACCGGCGTACAGGTCTTGAGAACCGCTTGAATCGTACAAGCCGTAGAAACCAATGTCAACAGCGTCAGTAGTATTGTTGTTGCTAGCGAGAACAATCAGCGGGTCTTCAACAGAAAGCGTAGCAGTATCAATCGTTGTCGTCGTGCCGCTAACAGTAAGGTTACCAGCAACGGTAAGATCATTGAATGTTACGTTATCACTCGTACCAACGGCCTGACCAATAGCAACTGTAGGTGTAGCCCCCTCGCCTGAGTTATTACTAAGAGTAACGCCAGTACCTGCAACAAGACTTTCAACGTAGTCGCCTGTCGTGTGCGTACCAAGGTCAACGCTGTCGTTAGCAATTGTGGTAGTGAGCGTAATGTCGCCACTACCATCGAAGCCTACGCCAGTGGCGTTAACGTCACCGCTCAAAGCAATTGTGCGGGCCGTGGCAAGCTCCGTAGCAGTATCGGCGTTGCCGGTCACATCGCCGGTCAGGTCACCGGTAACGGAAGTAGTGGTGAGTACACCAGTCGACGGGTTGTAGGTAAGTCCGGTGTCTGTCTCAATGCCTTGAGTGCCGGTAGCGCCGTCAACAAATGTCAGGTAAACAGTCTCATCAGTAGCGTTATTGGCAACCGCAGTAATGTTTGTTGCCTCAGTGGCGGTATCAGCGTTACCAGTAAGGCTAGCAGTAACTGTATTGAAAGTTACATCAGCGCTAGTTCCAACGTCCTGACCAATAGAAAAAGAGACTTGATTGTCTGTGACTGCGGTAGTAACACCCGTACCACTATCAAACGTAAGGGTGTCAGTACCTACTGTAAGACCGTCGGAATTGGAGCCGTCGGAGATAGTGAGAGTGCCCGCACCAGTGTCCTGAAGATTAACCCAGGAAGTGCCATCCCAAACATACAGTTTATTATCACCGGCATCGCTATCAAAGTAAAGCTGACCCTTTACCGGGCTGCCCGGGGGAGTGCCCAAATTCTGAATTACAGCATTCTGCAACTCGTTTTGGTTAAGGTCTATAGCTGTTAAAAATTTCTGAGACACTGTCTACTCCTTATTAAGTTAAATATGCCTTACCCGAAAAGGCGGCAGAAAAATTAATAGTAAGGTTACTCCTGCTATTATATATTACATCACCAATCACCACAGTACCTGCAGAATCCACAACAGTTACAGAAGGAAAACCATCCAAAGTATGATCAACATTCCAAGAAGAAGACGGCAACCCCTGCGAAAACACAAACCTTTTAGGAATAAGAGGAAGCTCAGAAGATGACCACCCAGAAGCCCCCTTAGGCCCCCACAACTTACCAATCGAAACATCAATATAAAAATCCCCCACACCACCAACAGAATCAGAAGGGGAACCCGACGAATAAAACAGCTTAGACGCCGTACCATCATCACCAATAAACGTGGAAGCAACAACCGTAACTTTATTGCCCTGCTGCTCCGCAACAGAAATAGCGTTAACAATGTCCTCCACGGTGACCGTATACTCGGAAACAGATCCTTCAGCCACATGATTGCCGTCAAACTCGGTTACGGTGATAGCATTAACAACATCCTGAATGGTGACGGTGTAATCAGACATTTTAGCTCACCTTAAAAAATCCCTCCACCAAACGCAACACCCTATCAGCCCCCGTGGTGGTGTAAAGTTCCAAATCGTACACGTAATCGCCCGAGCTTATTTCAGCAATGGTGGAAGAAGACAGGCTTAATGTTATTGTACCATCTGCCACACTATGCACGATTCTACCATTGGTGGTAGAGCAGTCTAATGTTACGGTTTCTGCGGCAACTGTCTCCCGAACCTGCATACGTGACTGCCACAAGTTTAGATTGGCAAGCTCACCATCAGGATTGTAAACAGTCCACTCGACTTCTAAATCTTCGTCGGCCACACACAAAATGTCGTACCGTCCAGCGGTCATTCCAACATTCCGCCCATAATAAACTCTTCAGCAGTCATCAGCATGCCCCTAGCAATCCAATCAGGCAAATTTTCAGACGTGGCGACCATCAAACGAACCTCGCCGTCGTTCCCCACGACTTCTCCAATAAACACAAAGTTACCGAGCACCCCGGCGGCTTCGTGGTTTTGGAGGACATCTCCGATGACTTCTTGGATCATTTCTTCGGGGCTGTCGGTTGTGACGATGGCATCGTTTATCATTGCTAGGAGGTCATCTATTGAGTCGTCGTCGTCTCGTTCGCTGAAGGGTACGGGATCGGTCATTGTGTCTCCTAGTCTGGGTTGTTATGTTTTAGGGAAGTTATTTGTCTTAACAGTTCTGCGTTCTTTTTTTCTAGGTCGCTTACCTCCTCTTGTAGGTGGTGTATTATGTATCGCAGTCTGTTGTTTTCTTTCCTCTGTAGTGCATATTCTACCCGACTTTGTTTGACTAGGTCTAACCAAACGCTATCTTGTGCGGCATCTATTTCTAGGTCGAGTTTTTTGTGTCGGAGCCGGGTGGATAGGACGATTGCTAGGATAGTGACTGTGGACCCGACTAGGCCGGGTAGGGTCATGCCAATGAAGTTGCTCCACATAACCCCTCCCAGTCTGGTCACCCCCCGAGGGCAACAATACGCTCTTCTAGCTCTTTCAAAGCATTGATAACCGGACCCCAAAGGGACTCCATGCGGACCGTTAGGTTGCCCTCTTCGCCGGTCACAATCTCAGCGTCAGAGCCCGAAGCATCAACGGCCGCTTGGATGTCCTGGGCGGTAGGCCCCCAGAAAGAAACGCCGTCGTCAAGTTTCCACGACCATTCGTACCCGGTCAGCATCCGCACGAAGTCCATGCCGGGTGCGGTGCCCTCAATGTCTTTCAATGTGGCGTCAGAGGACAGGTAGCTGCCGTTCTTTGAGACGAGACGGTTCCAAGCCCTGTTGTTGTCCCCAAGGAGCCGACCGGTGGTCCCTGACGTTGAGGTAACGAAGGGAATCAAGTGGTTGTGGAACTGGAACGCATGGGCGGTGGATGACAAAACGCTATTATTATTTGTGGCAACGGTTTTATGCCACTGGGCCAAGTTGGTACTCTCAAAGCGGAACGACAAATCATTACCGACGGTCCGAGTAATCCACGTCTCCGAGGTCGCTTGCGAACCGATATCGTATCTGTTGCTTTGGACCTGATTGAACGTCACGTTGCTGGTCGTGGCAACGGACTGCCCGATAGAAATTGTCGCTGTGGACCCCTCCCCCGGGGTATGGCTAACAGAAACACCCGTACCCGCAGAAACACCGGCCATATAATTGCCCGTGGTGTCAGTGCCCAAGGCTACACTATTAGCCGCAACCGTGGCAGTCAGGGTCACATTAGCGTCGCCCCTGATCTGCACAGAACCAGTGAGATCACCACCTAACGTGATTGTGCGGTAGTTCGACCACCGGCTTGCCGTAGCGGCGTTACCAGACAGTGCCCCTTGCCATGTGCCACTACTGTATAAAGCGTTGCTTAGATGCTCGGCGTCAATTGACCCTGCAACATAATGTTCAGAGTTAATAACATCATTTGCGATCTTAGTGCCATCAATAATGTCGGGAGCCAAGTGCTCCCTATCAATAGACCCTGCAACATAATGTTCAGAGTTAATAACATCATTTGCGATCTTAGTGCCATCAATAATGTCGGGAGCCAAGTGCTCCCTATCAATAGAACCAGCAGCATAATGCTGACTGTCAATACTGTCAATGCCAATATGCCCACCATCAATTGTGCCGAATGCCAGGTTACCTGAACCGTCACGCCGCAAAACACTATCAGTCCCAGCAACCAACGCTGAAAGGTTACCTGTAGAAGTACCAACTCGTGCCAAAATACTGTGAGCCGCAACCTGTTGAATTTTGCCAACAGTCACCTGATTGTCGGCAATATGGCGAGTATCAATAGCCCCAGTCTGGATATTAATCGAATCAATCGAATCCTCCCCCACCGACGCCCCGCTAACAGCGCCTGGGGCAAAATGTTCAGCCTTAATAGACGCATCCACATACTGGTCAGTGCCCACAGAATTAGCTGCCATTTTATCAATCGTCACCTGCTGGGAGCCGATCTTATCCGTAGTAATCTGCCCGTTCCCAATATGCGCAGTCGACAACGTGCCAAACGAAAGATCACCTGACCCAGAACGCCGCAAAACACTATTAGCCCCAGCAGTAATCTCAGCAAAATCCCCAGAACCCGAACCCGTCTTACCCAAAACAGCATAACCGCTAGCCGAATCCACAAGCTTAGTAAGATCAACACTATTATTACTAATCTTATCACGGGTAACAGCGTTATTTTGAATCATATTTTCGGCAATCGCATCAGTAGCGATACCGTGGCGATGGTCAGAACGGGCGAAATCAGAACTTACGCCAACGGTTCCAGCCGAAGCGGTAAGATCAACAACGGTCGAGCCAACTGCAACGAGGTCATACCAGTTGACACCATCACAATACGTAAGAATCCCATTATTGAAATGGAAAAACCCAGTGAAACCAGCACCAGCAGATGGACGGGTGGCGTCTTGATTAAAACCTGCCGCCCTAGCTTCCAAGTTGATGTGGCTGTCATTCATCTGGGCACGAGTAAAGGGGTCGGATCCTGCGTCCCAAGTTGTTACTCCCAGGCGGGAAGTTGTGCTAACAGTCATAATAACCTCCTAACGACTATTCTACTAGGATATTTGCGTGCTCAAAAGCTCTATTTCAGCATCTGTAAGTTTTCTGTCAAAGTACACAAACTCTGACAAACCAAACCGTGCATTCCATGCGCTGGCACCGTCGTCCTCGCCCAACTTCATCACAGAAGTAGGTGAACTGAAAAGAGAAGTGGCTGTGGCGGATGCCGTAATCTCAGAACCAGACACTAGATTTGAAGGAGAGTACGACCCCGGTGGCACCAGACTTAACCCGTTAGTTGGGTCTCTACGAACCACGAACCATTGCCAGGAGCCGTAGGCGGGGGATTCGGTCCATGACACAGTTTCGGTATTTGTGCCGTCGTAGAATGTGGCTTTAATCGCCGGGCCATCATAAAATATGCGCAACCCTTTAGGGGTCACTTCGTTGGTTTCGATGCGGAGAATGTCGAATTCCGTGCCAGTGGAGGCTGTCCAGAAACGCCGACACTGTAGCAGCACAGAAAAATCACTGTACACTTCAATCTTGGGGCAGTTGTTGAAAGTGGGGCCACCTTCGTACACATGTAAAAAGTCTCTGTTGATAATCTGGCTTGGTGCGTAGGCAATTGAAGAAGCGGGGAACGCACGAGTCAGTGTCCATGTGTTGTTGCTGTTAATGCTATCCGGCCCGCTTGTGGCACTTGCGGCAATAGTTGTAGGCAAGAAACGGGCAAGAGCTGTCCCACCGCCACTAGGTTGCACTTCAATAGCTGAAGCTGTAATGCCTCCGTAAAGGGCTGATACCCCAACATAAGCGGCCGAAGCTGAAAGAGTAAGCACGCCACTGCCGTCTGTGGTGAAATCAGTAAAGTCTGAAGTGGACGTGGCACCAGTACCAGTGTTAACAATAGTCGGCACAACTCTGTACGCCGTACTATTAGAAAGACCATCAATGGTCAAAGTGTCACCCGCAATAGACGGTGCAGCAGTACCATAGTACCAGTAGTCCGTCCCAGTGTTACGGAACGCCAACACATCCAACCCGTTCGTCGCCGCTTCATTCACTGTTACGGTCACAGTATTCGTTAACCCAGAACGCCTACCATCAACATAATCCGAAAGCGTGAACGAACTGTCGTAAATACCTCTACCTGAGAAATCAATATCAAGCGTGGGGGTATACGAGTACACGCCAAAGTTAGTAGCTGATCCTCCATTAAAATAGGCGTGCGCAGCCGAAGAGGTGGCCGATTCCCCAGCGAAACTAATTAACTCCTTGAAAAACATAAATCGCTTAACGCTGCAAGAGACCGGAACTGCGTCAGCCCAGTTGTCGTTAGAGTTTAACTCCCCAAGAATTTGAATTGCGCCATTTGTGTCGGGTGCGACTACTGCCGCAGAAGTTGGCTGGAACACAACCTCGCCAACCTGATGAGTATCCCAGTCATCATAAATAGACGACTGTGCGTAGAAAGTAGCTGTTGCCGAGGCTGACTCAACTGCAGACCGCTTAACCCGAAGAACGACATCTCCTCGACTGCTGATTACCCCGAAATCAATGGGATCAGAAACAGCGTAGTTTGTGGCCCCAACGTTGTTATATCCGTCAATAAGCATCAATCTAGTTTGGTTATCGGCAGCACCCGTAGACCCTGAAACAAGGTAGACGGCCCAATCGTTGCCGTTACCGCCGCTGTCTGTACCACACGCTAACAAACGTTTTTCTCGGTAAAGCCAATCTGCGGGGGTGTTGCCGCCTGAGCCTGCTGCATCAATGGACGCAGTAGGAAGAGTAATGTCGGAAAGAACAAAAATAAGCTCGTACTCAGTCTGCACCCCACCCAAAGAAAGCGTATTGCCGGAACCGCCAAAAGGCACCGCCGTTACAGATGCCGTCACTGACCCGTAGCTGGTTGGGCCGGTATTACCGTACACATACGCAGCCCCTGCAGTGTAGTGTGCGTCAGCAATACCGCCGCCTAATTCTGGCACCGCCGACGCTGCCCCAGCAGCACCAGGGACTAGACGTAAATGGCGGGCGAACCCATCCGCATCAGATACAAAGCTTCTACCATAAGTAACCGCACCAGTCGCATCATTATTAGAATGCGTCGCCGGATAGACCAGCTTACTGAAGTCCAAAGATCCTCGACCGGAGTCCACAACACTACCAGTTGTTGATGAATTAGCGCCAGCAGACAATCCAAAGTCTGTATAGTCTTTAATGAAAGTCCCACCAAGGTCAGTTGCGGGGTCAACCAAAACTTCAACAAGGAAAGGGTTGTCTCTATCATTATTTTTTATGACCGGAGTAAACTCAGCGGCACCAACAACTGTTTGTAAAAACGACGCAATTGTATCAGGGCGCCCCGAGTTTATCCCAGTGAACCCTGTGCGAATCAAATCCCTGAAGACTTTAATGTTATCAAAAAACCCATCACCCACTCCCTCTAGGTCCTTCCAATTGCCAACTGCCTCTATGTCCGCCCACTCCCCTGGGTCTCCACTTCTGTCCTCATCATTTTGTTCAAGCGCCGCCCAAGGAGAAATACCTCCACCAGCAATCGTTAAAAGAGTTGTACCAGTAACGCTCGCAAGCCACGGCAGGTACCCCAAAGCGGCAGTGTCGGGATCAGTAAGCTTAGACTTACTTTCAGTACCCGCAATAGGTCGAACGTACTCAAATTCTAAAGCCTCCGCAGCCACCAAATCCACAGGTCGATACAACGACTCTGTGAAACGTTTTAAAGGAAAACTTAGCGCCTGTGCCCCCCGAGCCCCGAGCAGATCGTTAATATTTTTATCATCCACCTGCATAAAGTTAGGCATATCCGAATACGCTAAACCAGAAAGATTACCAGACAGCGCAAGATCATCCTCTGTTACAAAAGGATCAAAAATAGTGAAAAAGTCCCCAGACGCCGCAGGCGACTCAAACGTGATTGTCACTTTGGCCAACGGTTCAGTACTTAAGGACCAAACACCATCTGACAAAGTTTCATTACTATTATAAATCCTCTGAAACGGTAAAATAATGCTATTAGTACTAATAGCAGCAGAAGCCACAGCGCTCCCCTCCGCCGCCGAAGCAGCAGGCGTAGAAGCCGTTCCGTAAAATTCCATACGAATAGTCGCCGTTTTAGGAAGCAGGGACCCAATAGCCATGCTCACCAAATAAACATTACCCGGCGTAACAGTCAAAAAAGGAGATTCAATAACAACATCAGCCGACGCCGAAGTGGGACGAACAAACAACAAATTATTAACGTAAACATCCGAGAACTCATCCCCCGGAATATACGTATTATACGCACCCGCATCCAAAAGCCGCCCAACAGTAGCCGCCCCCGACCTTAAAGCCCACCCACCTAAGTCAGACCCAGCATCGGTACCAAAAGAACGTTGATTAGCACTAAGAAGATTAAAATTTCTAAGTGGCATTCACGCCCCCCATCACGCCTCAGTAATTGTCAACGTACCATACGTCACCAGCGTACCTAAGTTACGTAAAACAATATCTGTCGAAACATTCGCTGTCGGAGAAGCATTGTTCAAAACTGTAAACTGGTTGATGTTATCGCTACCCCCAGCAAAGAACGAGGTGGCAGCCACACTCGCAGTACCAAGGGCTGCAGCAGCAGTTCCCGTACCAATAAGCGTCGCCGTACGATCAACTTTGCCACCGTTAGCACTCTCATTATAATTAATACCCTCAGCCACCGCCTCAAAGATAGCAGTAGCCGCTCCGCCCGTAACAGTAACCTGCCCCGTATTCACAAATTTATAAATCACCGGGGGCCCGGTTCGAGCATCCACATAATAAAAACCAAGGTCGCCCGCCTCATATGTCCCATCGGTAACACCCGAAGTCGTCAGCGACACCGTAGTTCTTGTTCCACCCGAAACGTCGTAATACCCAACATTACTAGACCCAACAGCAGAAACAGCGTCCATAGACAAAGTATCAACATAATCAACACCCTCCACCGCATCAATCGTAGAAATAATCTCATTCCGGCGGACACGCTGATTTTCCCAATCCCAAGAATTAGGAGAAAGATAGTCCTGCAACGCAGCCTCAACCGCAGCCTTAACAGAACTAAAAGTATAACCATCCAACGCTTTCACAGACGCCGTAACATGCACCTTCGCCAACTCAGCAGACATCACCTCAACCGACAAACCAGAAGGAGTGCGCTCCTCTAAAGACGTATGCAAATCAAACAAATCAGAGGCCGACACCACCACCTCAGTAGCCGCTGCACTAGCAACATCAGTCTGCCCGGCCACAGCAACCAAAACATAACCATCATGAACACCATACGAAGAAGAAGTCGTATCCCGATCCCTATACTTCCTGCGATTATAAGCAGCAACACGATAAGCATACGACTTATTCGTCCCCACATAATTCTTAATTTGATTTGCAGTAGTCGTCGCAGTTGTATAACTAGCAAGCAACGCAACACCACGGTCAAAATACTCTGCGTCTGTTTCAGCGTTTAAACCCCCAGAAGGGTCCGTGCTAAAAACTGCCGAAACAAACGTGGGGCTGCTCGTAAGAAGTGACAACGGGCCGCCACCAGTGGAAACATTGTACGACTGCCCAATGTCCAAAGCCGTTACAGCGGCTGCTTGGGCAACATTAGCCGCAGAAGCAATAAAATCCTCGTCCAATGTGTAAATGTAAGAAATATTAGTCACCGCATCAACGTACAGAAACTCTGTCCCTGCTGGCAGCGCCGTGTTTAGTGCGCTTTGTACAATATTTATGCTAGCGGTAGCCTTGGTGCCGTCGCTGCGGGTCAGACCGAACAGTTGAAGCAGGACCTCAGCAGTCGCAGACGGTAGCCTATTAATCCCGGCCACAACCTGAGCGGAGCGGTCTGCGAAAATTTCAGCAAGGACCACTTCAATCTGCCCCGCCTGCGGTGACCAGTTTGGCAGCAACGCCCGCCCACCTTCAAGAATAGTGTTAAGGATCGCCACAGGATCTTCATCAAAAATAGTAAGATCCTTATAAATACTTACATCAGGGGAATTAGCCACAGCAACCTCACTCAAACTCAATCAACACATCAGCGTCCACGCCACTGACAGACTTAACTTTTATATCCGTGATAAGCAACTCTTCCTGATCGTAAAAACGTCGAACCGTCGACAAAAACTCTGCTGCGTCAAACCTATGGAACGTGGGATCATTCATTCCAAAACGGTCCAACAGAGGCCGCTCATCTTTTTCTGTGCGAATGATAGAATTAATCTGCTCAGCTTTGTAAGTTGCAGAATCCGAATAGACAGTCGCAGGGCGACCGTTATCATTGTCAATTCTAAAAGGATGCGAAAGCACATACTCAGCCACGGTTCCTCCAAAAATACCTTCATATAAAGTCTACCGAAATTATGAAGGGTTCTTCAACTACTCGCTGGTTATACCTATGTACCAATCATGAAAATGTGGGTCATTAACTGGTATCATTAAAAACTCCACCAAATCAATGTCCCATTCATTGCCTTCGCTGCACCAAGCAATCTCAATAATGTCTGAAGCGGCCACGGTGCCTGTGTTGGTTTCTAATCCAAACACATTTATAAAGTGGTTAACCAAGCAAGATTGAATGCCTCTATGATAGCAAGCGGCCCCCTCACTTGCACCATTTGGGCAAATGCCGGGGGCCACATCAAGCGACGATTTGTTTATGTTTAACAGTAAACGATGGCCGTCTTTGTTCCAATTTAATTCCTGCATAACTCAGTCAAGTGCTGTAACATCAGCATCTGCGGGGAAAGGCACACTCTCCGTACCTTCCGTCTGCTCCTGCGGGAATTGCTCAACCTGTGCCTCTGAGTAAACTAACTCTTTTACCACCTGCTCCGCAACTATAAGCTTAGACTTCAAGTCTAACACCTGCTCCTGTAGCTCAACAATTGTTGACCAAGCTGCCTTAAGCGTTGTATCTGCTTCATAACTAAACATTATCTTGTAACCTCAAATTTGAAATTAAACTGGCCTTCTATGACCCGCTCGACATCTCCAGTGGAGTTTTCTATTTCTAAATCATACACACCGCCATCGGTCATGGCTGCTGTCTCAGACGCAGATAGACTCACAACAATCTGACCATCAGAGTTTAAAGACAACCGCCCATTCTCTGATGTCAGCTCTATAATTGGTGTAATATCAGTAATCCTGCGACGCACATGCATCCTGCCGGTAAAATCCGTAAAGTCTCTTAATGACCCATCTGGATTTTTGACAGTTAGCGTCCTTATAAAAGTTGTGCCCTGCTCGCAGGTCATGTCGTATGAACCAGCAGCCATGATCCCTCCTTACGTATATTATACATCGAAGGGGGCGTAACTAGCTCGCCTTAGCTCGACCTTTTGGGGCCTCTGCTGCGTCTGGGGAAACGGCGGAAACTTGAGCAGCCTTAGCTTCTTCTTCCTGCTGCATCTGCCTAACAACGGTACGAAGAACAGCATTGTCCCCAGTAAGACGCTTAATTTGGTCAAGCAAATCAGCGATAACCGCTTGCAAGTCTACATTAATATTGGTTTCCATACTTTGTAGTACCTCCTAATACATTAAGATTAACAATTCCACCAATCAGGAGAAGGACGACCTTTCAACCATTTAGCGAAACTGGCTTTGTCTATTATATAGAATTCACGATAAATGTCAACTGCTTCCGACAAAACAGCCGTGGTGCCGTACTTGGCATGCAGCTCATCGCCAACACACAACGGCACAGCCGTCATCGGAACATCCGGCACCATACAAGCTGAAGCACGCACAGCATCTAGTTGGCGAGCACAAGCATGTTCCTTACCAAACCTAAGAGCAAACTCATCAGCAAGAGCAACAGAATGATCAAACAACCACGTAAAGTTGCTTAAAGAATCACCGACCCAGCGAGTACTTGGATGATTAGCATACCCCCCTTTATGTGGAGTCCCCTTAGCAGTCAACGGAACATCTGCATCCGCAGCACCATGCCTACGCAAAGCAGACACCATCATTTGCACACTCTCTACAAGCATTTTACCTTGATGCTTGTCACACAAACTTTGAGCAGCAACAACAGGATTTTCATCTACAAAAAAAATATTCACAACGCTCCTTTACCCGACAAGTATAACACACTACCATTAGAATGTCAAATTTGTACCCCTGGTGGGAATCGAACCCACAAGCCCAACGGGCCACGGATTTTGAGTCCGCTGCGTTTGCCAATTTCGCCACAGGGGCAAACCCTCAAACTTCCTCAGAAGCCTCCGTAAACGCCCAAGCAACACCAGACGAAGGATGCCTCAACCTGGCAATCGCCTTAGCCTCAAGCTGCCGAACACGCTCCCTCGTCAAACCCATCATATCACCAATAGCCTGCAACGTCATAGCCTCAGGACTATCACCCAAACCGTGGTGAAGCATCAGCACCTTATACTCACGCTCAGGCAGCACTGACAACGCCTTCAAGATATCAGTGGCGAAACTAGCCCTAATCCCCTCCTCGTCAACAGGCGTCTGATCGTAATCCACCAACGTGTCCGCATGAGTTACCGAACTATCCTCCGAAAGAGGATTATCCAAAGATTCCAGCCTGCTGTTTTCCATATGGTGCCAAATGTCATCCAAGTGGTCAAGATCCCAATCCAAATGGTCCGCAATGTCCTCTCGGCTAAAGCCATGCTGCCTGGTGCTGAACTCATCAACCACCGCCGCCAACTTCCGCACATCAGCTTCAACATGCATGGGAAGCCGTATAGCCCGCCCAAAGTTAGCAATAGCCCGCTGACAAGCTTGGCGGCACCACCATGTCGCATACGTGGAGAACTTGAAGCCCTTCTCGGGATCAAACTTATCTACCGCACGCATTAAACCAATCGTGGCCTCTTGAATAAGATCTTCGTACTCTAGACGGCTTTGGGAGCGAGCGTACTTTGCTGCCGTGTCCATCGCCAACCGAAGATTGTGCGTAACAAAGGTGTCTTTGGCCCGCTTCCCCTCCTTAATGTCGGCATTCAACTTCCGGCGCTCAAGATAAGTCAACTGGATGCCCTCAATATGGGAATGATTAAGTTTCTTGTCGGCAGCTAGTCCTGCTCGTACCGCACGCCCCAGAACGACTTCTTCATCTCGGCTGAGAATCCGGTGCTTGGAACTATTAACGTACCCTGTCACTATTGCTCCTTTATGTTAAAGACTGCGTGTATATGCGACACGAGTCTGATTTGGTGGGGGAATAAGTAGTAAGTATACTACACTTCTGGACAAATTGCAAGTATTTGCCAGCACTTTTGTGAGTAATTAACAAATTTTGTGTTTAAACTTCAAATTGTGGGAGTAATCTCGCCTCAAAATTCAAACTTAGGTGACGTAAACAAATGTTCAACAAGATGAGTGTCGCCGTACTTCATGCGATCCTGATCGGTCAACTCAATCACCTCGTGCTCACCCGCTGTATATAACGTACCCCACGACCCTCCCCCCAGGTCAGGTTCAGTCGAAATATGCACATCCTTTAAAACCATCTCCATGACAACCCCAGCTTGACGGCACAACTCCTCAGCGTCCTTCTCGGGGAAGGAAAACAGAATCTCATCGTGGATCGGGAGTACCGCATAATCCCACAACCCCGCCTCGTGTACTTTAATCATAGCACGACCCAACACATCACGGGCAGTAGACTGGATACAGTAGTTCAAAGCCGCATATGGTCGCTCAGCATCCACAGGAAGCTTCCTACCAGTGTGGGTAACTACAAAAGTTCGCTCACCTTTCTTGATGGGGAAGGCTAGCTGATGGGCAAACGAGGTCACACCCTTGTAAGTGTCATCAAAAAGGTCACACACCTTCTGAGCATCCTCCACGCTCAACCCAGACTGACGTGCCAAGGTCTTGGGCCCAGCACCATACACCTTGCCAAAATTAACCGTCTTGGCGACCTTCCTAGACACGCCCGTGCTGTCAGCGGTGGTTTGGTGCAAATCTAGCCCCTCGCTGAAAACCTTCAGCATAACCGGATCTTGAGATAGTGCAGCAAGAACACGAAGCTCCACGCCTGAAAAGTCAATAGATGCCATACGGCACCCCTCCTCAGCCAAAAACATACGACGTATAGCATCCCCCCCAGAGGGCAGCTGCTGCAACGGTGGGTTATTTATTGACATCCTCCCAGTACGGGCCTGCAAACTATTGATCTTCGGATGAACCCGGCCATTGGCGTCCATTGTCTCCAATGAAGCAGTAACATACGAATCACGCCACTTTGCGGAGTTTTTCGCAGCCGTCACAGACTCCGCCAGCATGCGGGCACGAGGATCAGCAGACTCATCCGCACGAATCTCATCCAAAATAGTTTTATCAACCTTAGTTGCACCAGTCGGCGTAACCTCAGTTAGGCGCACCCCCAAAGAGCGAAGCCCCTCAGCCACATCCTTAGTGGCATTATGATTCTCAACACCCAAGCCCTGAACAATCTCAATATGGTTCTTCTCATCCACAGTCATGTCACGAATCAGCTTACGGGCATAATCAATATCAATACGCATACCCCGACGCTCCATAGCAGCGACCAGCATCAAAATCTGATGCTCATACTTAACCAAATGATCCATTGTCTTCCGCTTAATCTCATCACGAAGCTTAGGGAAAAGACGGGCAGTCAGAATAACATCCATACCAGCATACTGTACCAACGTGGGATGAGCCGCAGGAATGTTCTTCCACCCCTCTTTGTTAGACCACTTATGCTCCTTGAAGATCTGCTTCAAAGCAGCGTCAGAATCCGGTGCCGACTTATCAACATGATGCGCAGCCAAGTTCTTCAGACCATGCCCTACGCCACCCTCAACCCGGCTCCTCGGATCAGCCAAATGTGACAAAATCTTCGTATCAAAAGTTCTAGCCAAAATATCAAGGGCATCAACGTGCCCATGACGATCCAGCCCCAACGCATCAAAGGTGGCATTATGGGCAAGCAGCCGATAATCCGTGCGTTCCATGACAATGTCAATAGACCGCTGAAACCAGGGATCGCCCCAAATGAACACCCAAGCGTCATCACAGTCACCCCACTGAATAGACTTAATAACCCAGTGCGGAGAATAAGTATCAAGGCCGCTAGCCTCAATGTCATAGGCCAGGGGGCGCTTGCCCTTCAGCAGCCAGTCACTAAAATCGCCAAACTGCTCATCAGAGCGAACAAGCGTTACATTACCCAAGTCGGCGGTATCGTTACGATTCTCATGCAACCAGTCATCAAACAGAGTTATAGAATACTCATCAATATTCTTCATACTCAATAACCTTCGACCGCCTCAAGTTGTAAGCTTCAATAATCTTAGAACGAATATCACGATACTCTGGCTTCGAATCATAGCAGTAAGCTTTAAGCTCCCCGCCAGCATTTGTCAACAAACACAACTCGTCATCATAACACGCATACCACGTTTGACGGTCCCTAGACGTATACAACTTGTCAGGGGCCTGCTCATATAAATCGTCTTCAATAGAATCTGAGTCGTACATCATGGCGTGATCTCTGGGGCTTCAACGGATTCAGCCAAACGGCTCTTAGACCATGCACCACAATCTGCGCAGAGCCACTGCTGATAGGTCGCAACCTGCGTATACTTGTACCCACTAGGTTCGATATCATCAGAACCGCAAGTCGGGCAGGAACTTCCGCCGTTGTACACATTAAAGTTAGGGTGGTCAGTCATCCACGGGCGAAGCTCAAAATAAACGCTGCGCAACAAATCTACATCCTGCTTAGCGTACTTTGTCATCAGCTTCCACATCTTCATGTCGCCACGCATGCAACCCGCCCACGTCTCAAACCCTCCAGTATTCACCTTACGGCCCAAACCAAGATGCTGCCCAAGATGGTCAAGTTTGTTAGAATTGAACATGAAGTACTTCCTGGCAACTTTCAAAGTGTCAATCTGGCGCACAGGAGACACCGGTCCCAAACCGTGGGCAACGAAACGTGCATTGGCCTTGCGAAGATCAAAGCGGTCACCATTATGGGCAACCACAACATCAGCTTCGTTGAGCAGGCCCCACAAAGAAAGAACAACCTGCATGTCGTCCTCTGGGTCCTTCTTGTACGTATCCGCAAAGTCGGGCAGCGCCACAACCTGAGTCTTTTTCTGATGCTCCCACCGGTAGGCGAAGCAGAGCATATACCACTCTCGCTCGTGCTCAATCACGTTTTGTTCGTGCTGGCCCCAAACGTAGCTCAAGTTAGGTGCTGTCTCAATGTCATAATACAGTATTTTTGGTGCTGTCATAGTAGACATTATATCACACTCGACGCAGAAATGCAAGCCTGCAGCCGTCGGATGTCTTCTAATTCCGCAAAGCCTGGTGCGGCATAAAAATATGTGCGACGGTTTGTCCGTTCTTTGCGAAGGACGCCTTCTTTGACGAGGCGGTCTAACGCACGCCAAACATGCTGGAAGCGCATGCCAAGTTCGTCAGCGATCTGCTTCTGAGTCATGTCAGGATTTTCAAGCACCATAAGGAGTACTCTGGCGTTAGCTGTCAGAATTCTCACCAAACACCGCCGACTCTGCCGCCGCCAGCGAAACGTCCATTTCGGCCATTTCGGTCTGCATCATTTTAGTGGTCTCTCGCAAACTGGAAATGCCTGACTCAAGGGCGGAGATTCTATCTTTTAAGTCTTGTAGCTCGTTGGCTAAAAAAAGCATACGATGAGCGCTGCTGCCTAACTTTTCCATCTCGGATGCCGTGGTGCTGTGTGCGGCGGTGTCAATCATCATGCTGCGAACCATGTCACGATAATGGGCCAACGCTTCAGCGTAAGTAGAATTAGACTTTGATAATGATATTAGTAGGTCTTCAAACTCTGGGCCGCACCGAAAAACTCCAGCGTCGATATCGTGCTCCAGAAAGCCTGCTTTAGACATTTGTACTAGCGAAGGATACAGCGGACTTTTAGGGTCGGTTGAAATAACACCACCCTGTTTAATCAAGGTATTGACAGCATCCTTTGTTCTGTCAAGAGGGTTTGCCCAAGGTTTGCCGATAAGACCACTGTTTACTTGTACCATACCCGTAGTATAGCAAACACCGTAACGCCTGTCAATCTAACGCTTGCCACCAAAGTACTCAACACCGTGGCCAGCGTCAATAATCTGCGTATTCAAACAAGCCGTCTTAGCGTCATCAGCGTACACATACGCTAAAATACGGCCATACTTACCACCGCTGTCTTTTAAGGTCTGTATAAAAACATTAGAACAGCCATCGAACCAGTCATCTACATACTCTTTTGCTGCGAGACCCAAAGCTTTTTCCTGTAAGTCTTTTGTTCGGGATTCCGGCGTATTTACACCATACAGACGAACTCGTATTTTATGAAAAACACTAAAACCAAGATCAACGATAAAATCAATAGTGTCGCCGTCTACAACTCTATCAACTTTTGCTTTGTAAAAGTACTCAAGCCCTTCGGCCATTACCCAAACATCTTTGCCCAGGTAAGCGGACCGACAACACCGTCTTGACGTAGGCCATTGGCCGTCTGCCAGTTTACAATAACTCCGTGTGTCTTGGGGCCAAAGAACCCGTCGACCGGCTGAGCACCAACCTTAGCTTGAATGGCTTTCACTACATCGCCCCGCCACCCATTGCGGATAGGGCGCCCAGGATACTCGGGGGCAGGGGCCGGGGCGGGGGTAGGAGCCGCCTCAGTCCTATCCTCTACCTTGTCTGCCGCAGACGGTCCATCATCCGCAACCACAGCAGTGCTAGGATCAGTCATAGCCTTGTACGTATCGGGCCCGACAATTCCGTCTACAAACAAATCGTGCTCAGCCTGCCACTTCTTCACCGCCGCCTCGGTAAGCGGACCGAAAGCACCATCCGCCTCAACCCCAACCACGGCCTGAATTTCCTTGACTTGATCTCCCTTCGACCCCACCTGCAACCAAGGGTCCTTACCAGCAGGCTTGCGAGCAGTCTTTCTTGCAGGGGGAGTCTTAATCGCCTTCGGGGGATCACCAAGCAGCCGCTGGAAAACATCAACATAATGCTGGGCGTCATCCGCATGCTCATTGCTAATTTCGAAATGAAGCCAGTCGCCACCCGGCGACCCACTCATTGCATGGCTAGTGTAGGTACGCCAAGCATTCCGGTCGCACCTCCACCCACGCCCGTGAGGTCGTGGCCAGTAATCAAGCAGCAACTCAATGCCAAGCTCCTCGGCATTCTCGGTCAAAAAGTCACACAGCTTCTCACAATCAGCGTAATTACCAGTACCACGATAGTTGCCGCCCCGCCACGACACATCAGCAGCCCTACCGGTCGAATGAACACTTGGCTTAGACTTGCCACGCATATTGCGCACAACAAGCGTACCATTATTCCACAAACCAAAATACGCCTCAATAAGATCAACGAGCATTTCCATGCCCGCCCTCTTAGCACGAGCAGTGCGATCATAACCGGTGTAAGTAGCCATCAAAAAAGTCCTTTCGGATAAACAATATTCAATAATAGTTTACACCAAAAGCACAGGCGTGGCCAGCAATTAAGGCTTACACTGCCACTGCCGCCAACCATTATCACGCTCCACAACCTTATAAGTCAGGTTCGTCATCAGAACGGGATCAAACCTGTGCGACGGATCAGACAACTCATCCCACCCCCAATAGTGGGCTTCAGCGTGCCAGGTGCCGTACAGGTACTGAAAAAGGCCAGTGGCTGTACTGTGCCTATTTCTAGCCCACGGTTTCCAACGAGACTCGCACCACGCCACTTGTACCGCAGCTTCAGCGGTGGTGACCGGGTGGTCTTCAAAAACAAACTCCACGTATGGGCGAATGTAAGTTTCACACTGCTCAGAGGTCTCACATGGAGTTCTGGCGTTCATCATTAAAATCCAGGCTACTACAAGCTCTGCAAACATAATGTCCCCTTCCGCTATGTTTTTGAAGCATTGAATTAGTCTAGCACGTGGCAGGTAAATGTCAAGTTGTGAATATATTAACTACCCCACAGTAGGATACACACTACATATGTGCGGTTGCATCTGCATCGCTGCCAAACTGAACTGCCTTTCGCTGTCCATCAACCCCGCCAGTAGCCACAGCCATCAGCAATGCTACAGGATTGGCTAGGCCACCTCCCGCACTACTAGATACCAACGCAGGGGCCCGTTTTAACTCAATCGTTAATTCATCTGAAGTTGTAACAGTTGCATCGTTCAAATCTGTTACAGTCAACTTAACAGTATAGGTGCCCAGTTGGGCATACGTATGTTCTATGGTGCCAGAACCATCAGCCACACTCTGTGTTTTACCGTCACCAAAATTCCAATCTAAGCGAACTTGACTACGGACCGTAATGCTTAACACATAATCAAGCTTTACTGTTAACCCGTCTATGCTTTTCTGTAGAATACGAACCGACAATGGCGGTGCCTCTAAATCACCGTCCTCCTCCTCCCCCTCGTCCACTTCTGGAATAGATGAGGGGGGTAAAGTTTCCGCATTACCTGTAGCAATAACGCCTTCCCACTTATGTAAACCTGTCGAGTGCGACGACCCTAAACCAAAAATATTATTGTTTAAAGACCTATCTATGAGGTCTTGCATAAAATTGTCTATATTAGGAATACTAGATTGCGAAGTGTAACCCGAAAATTGAATGGTATTTCCCAACGGATTCTGCACAATTTGGTATGTACGTCTTTGTATGGTTATCTTATCCCTTTTTGTTGATCTAGCGGGCACTGTGGCATACTGATTAAAAGAACTTCCATGAGCAGAAATGTAATCCATATGAAAAGGAACCCGGGGCATCCCCGACATCTGCTTCGGCATACCATACGTCCATCGACTATCTGCGGCTCCCCTGACCCCGGCCGCATACCCGAGCCCCGGGTTAGTACCAGTTTCGTCTTTGTAGCTTAAAGGCTCGTCATTCCAATCAGGGTTATCAGGGCCAATACCATTAGGCCAAAAAAATCCTAAATATGCTTGAACCTGCGGAGTCCAAAACGCCGTCGGCTTATTTGGCTTCGTGTTACCAAACCCCACACCACCAACATCCTGTTGGAACGTCGTCCACGCCCCACCACCTTCCTCGGGCGGTCGATTGGGAAATGGCCCAAAGTGCAAGTTCTCCAAATCAAACCAATCAGGACCCCGAACACTTAGTCTCCAGCCGCCCGGCCCTCCAGAATGGGCGAGGTGCATGTTAAACGACACCCATCCTGCGCCGGAAGGAAGCGCCACCAATCTGGCATCTTCAGGATAAAACCTCTGCCTGGTGTAATAGACTGACTTAGCGTCAGCAATCTTTACCGGTTTCCCCCTCCAAAACGGAGTAGGGAACCAAACCCCAGGAAAATGTCCCACCACTTCAACCGGGTCGGTCGGCGAATTTTGATGCAACGTTCTAGCGGGCCACCCACCCCGAGGATTGTCAATATACCGGTGAACCCCACTACCTTCTTCGTAGCGCACCTGACTATTATTAGAGGCCAACAAATTATTTACATCATCATCTTTTGTGAAAATGTTACCAATAAAGTGATGATAATGCCCAGACTCAGCACCTGGAACAACCAACGGATCAGCTTTTAACCCTACACCAGTAGACTGGGACCCGTTCCAATTCGGGTCACTGTGTGTGGCCGTCGCTGTCACAAGCGTCATAGCGTCATTAACCATACCCCGTTCTAATAAATGTGTCTGAATTTCCAGAGAGCTGTCCCGTAAAACTAGAGTATTATTCGAATCAAAACCATACCACGAAGTGGTATCTTTACGGCCCTTGTCATTGTAATTGGCATCCGATCCAAAAGAAGTGTCGCCGGTTGTTGTTTGATAATTTACTACGGGACGAGTAGGCATATATCACAATCTTTCAACTAGGAATAACAATTAAAGCACTAAAACCGTTATTGTACGTATCGGCAGGTTCTTTAGTTGAACTAGTCTTAGCCCCAGTAGACCCCCCCGCTAAGCCACTATATGTCTGAGACACAAGCTTCTGCACATGTCGCAAACTATTGCCCGACTCCGCCCCCGGGGTGCCCTCTATCCCATGAGAAATCATCCCTGCGGGCGTCGACAAAAAATCAGTCATGTCAACCTTCGGTTGCATTTGAGGCTGGGTGGCCGAGTTACCTTTATTAAAATACCCAAAATACCCCAAAACCAAACTATTAGCAGAATAAGAAACACTATCAGCCGAAAGCGTTGCAGTAGTAGCAGTTGGGGAGTTCGACGCTGCACCAGCCCCACTATCCCCATCCCCATTCCAAATATCGTTGTTAGTAGTATTGCCCTTGAAAGTAGAAAACGACTCAACATTCGTGGTGTAAGTAGGGATACTCGTCGTATCCGCCCCACGTACAACAGCCAACGATAAAAGTCGACTACCGGTACCATTGTCGGTAGACCACGTATGTGTGCCTAAATTGCCAGGATCGTTTGCTCCAACAACTCGATAATACGCAATCATTTGGACAGAATAATCATCTTCATCATCCGAGGAACCGCCATCATCACCAGGTCCAGGTGGTTCCTCGGCAGAAATAATCGCATCCTCGGCAAAACCAAACAACTGTGTCCACCCGGCAGGTGCTGTAACTCTGTCCGTATTCAAATAAGCACCCGTGCCCTGATACACAACCAAAAGCAAATCACCCTGCTGCAACACACCGGATTGATTCAAGAAATGCACACTATCAAAATCAATTACATCCGACGTACTAGCACCAGATTGGCCCGAATAATGCTGAATCTGAGAATAAACCAAATACGGTGCCACAGTAGTAGGCTCAACACTAATCGCCGTCGTAGCACCCGTATTCAGATCAGACAGCAAAATATACATCATGTTCCATGACGACCCGCCATCATAAGTCCACAATAAGAAATCGTGTGAACTGTCGTTGGCCACGCTCGTCGGGGCAGCTGTTGAACCAATATCACTAATTGATGAATCGTAGCTAACAGACCATCCAGACCCACTAGAGTTAGCCAGCCTTAAAGTAAGCATATGCATTTGTGGGATAGTAGTTAATCCTAAACCATCTAAAAACGCATTATCAACTACAACTGATGCATTAACCGCTTTATATAACATCGAAGGGACCGCAGCTTGGACTGTAACTCCATTGGATATATCAGTATTAATTGTGCCTATAGCGGTGTCTATGCTGTCCAGCACTTGCTGCAAAGTACCGCCCTGTAAAGTACCCCAGTTGTTAGCGTCCAAACTGACAGTCCCCCCTGATAAATCTGGGGCTGCCGCACGAATCTTCTTCCAAACACCAGCGGCGGCGCTGTACGACCAAGTCTTTGAATCAAAAGTATAAGTTTGCCCATCAGAAGGGTTAGACGGTAAAGAAATTGGCATATTGCTACCTCAAACTGTAAATCCAAATATATTCTACCACAACTACACCCACTAAGCAGGAATACTAATCATAACAGTAACAGCATCATTAAAAGAATTAGTAGCAGTAAGATTAGTGCAAGTCTTATCACCAGTATTTCCCGCAGCCGTGTACTGTTGCCAAGACAATTTTTGCACATTCCTTAGTTTATTACCAGGGTTGTCGATTACGCCAGTCATGTAGGCTTTAGTCATCCCAGAAGGCGTGGTCAGCTGATCAAAGCCATCACTCGTAACAGCATCCAACCTCGGCGTCGGGTAATCATCGTTGGGGTCATAGGTTGCAGTCGTGTTAAGGTCACCCCTCGCAAAAAAACCAGTCACACAAATAAGTAAACTATTTTCAGCATGCGCAACACTTTCCCCAACCATAGTCCGGTTCACATACTGCGTATAGTTACTGGCGAAGTTTTGATGGTTCAACCGGTGAGGAGCCGTCTCAGGGCTGAAACCGCCGTTCTGCCCACGCACAACAACAACACCATAACACCGACTGCCCGCCGGATTCAACGTCGCCCATGTCTGCTCCCCCAACGCATCACTGCCACCCGGCAAATGTTTACCCTCAACTTTCAAATAAAACACAAACATACCCACATCTGCACTTCTGGTAGAGGTTGTATTAACAAAAGTTTGCCAACTTGACGAAAAGTTAGACACAAACCCATCGTTGTCAGAATCTGCGCTCACATCCGCAGGAAAATACCCGTTGGTCCCTACTATCGGATTCATACGATTAGCGTTTGCCTGCGTCACCACAAGCAACAAATCACCCACCTGATAAGGTACCCCAGTGAAATCAACCGTTAAAGCATTATTTTCGTCACCAAATATAGTATTCACAAACCCCTTAGAATACACAACCGATGGCGGGGCCGGTGCAAATTCGGTTGGAGGCGGTGCGGCGCTCGCAGGTGGTGCAATCTGTAAACCGACACCGACAGAGCTATCAGCAGTGTAAGCCATATCCCAATTCGTCCCACCGTCGTACGTCCACAGCACAAAATCTTCAACATTATTTATCCCAAGCAACGTAGGGCGTGCCACCCGGCCCACATCTTTAATATTTGCGCCCCAGTTGATAGACAACGCAGCAGTTGCTGAATTAATTAACCTCAACGACAAAATGTGTGTCGTAGGAACCGACGACAGCCCTCTGCTTGTAAAGAAAGAAGCATCAATAGTAATATCCGAAGTCACTGTTTCAACAAAAAGTTTGTGAGCAGGATTTGACACCCTGGCACTTTCTTTAGCGTCCTCTAGAGCCGACTTCGCAGCGTTTAAAAGATAATCTACAGAGTTCAAAGCAGTCTGCGGATTGGTTCCACTAAGATTAGACCATCCTGTATCATCTAACGTAATCGCCCCAGTGGGAAGCGGAGCAACCCCAGTAGTCTGCAGCCGCCACACCGAACCATCCCACCTCCACGTAGACGACCCTGAAGTATAGGTTGCCCCATTAACCGGGTCGCTAGGTAAACTCACAGCCATAACAAACTCCCTAAACTGACGACTACAACTATTTTACTGAAAATTATGCAGCAGTAGTGTTGGAAACAGTCTGCCACTGGGTACCATTCCAATATTTCATTGGTTTAACCCCCGACCATGCGTTGTTGCTATAAAACTTAAATCTATCAGAAACCGTGGCGGTTACCAGAACTATTGCACCCAAATCGGTGTTTGACTCACTACGGGTATTACCGGCCAAATCTACAGCGAAGTCTTGACGACTATCCGGCTCGCTACCTATGCGGTTTGTTCCAGCGGAAAGAAGCGCATTGTTAGCATGATTAACCGGTGTAAAATCTATCGAAGAAGGGTCGTCGTTGGCGTCAAATGTAAGATCTGTGAAAATGAAAGCAGTTGAAGCGGTAGAAGTGGACACTCCCCCGGCCGCATACACCCAGTTTGACATCGAGTTTGAGTTGTTCTCTGTGCCGATTTCCACCAGCCCACTAGAAGTCACCCCGTTGTGGCTACCGGCATAATCACCAGTTGACGTATTGCTTTGATTGTATACCTCCCAATCGAGCGATCCGTTCCGTGTCTGCCCATGAAATACGCCCCCAAGTCCTGCAAAACAATTATTATACAGGTTATAGGTAGAGTGGGTGCCACTAGAAAAACTTGTGCCCAAGTTGCCTGTATACGATGAGTAAAGGTCACCGTCACCGTTCAAACAAACAGTACAGTAGTCTATGTTCAAAGTAAGAGCATCCCCATCCCGGTCCATTATACCCGCTTTACTCCAACCAAAAATCAAACAATTATCAATAGAGAGCACCTCGCCCTGGCCCATACCAAAAGTGCTTATACCATAATACTCTCTAGTGGTAGAGTAGGACTGTCCATTCTTCTGCCAAATCATACATTTCTCAACCAAAACATTATTTGCTTCTACGGCCACAGCGCTCAGAATAGTAGAACCACCAGAATCGGTCGCTGTACCTATTATTTCCAAATTACTAAGACGAAAATAGTCGTCCTGAATTTGAATGACCCTACTCATAGCGCTAGAGTCTAATCTGGCATAATTCGTACCCCCAGGCACCCCAGCATGCCTAACAGACGGATCAACCGTCAACCACTGATAACTTGAAGACGACCTAGTACCATTCGTTGAAGAAATAACAACCCTCTCATCAAACGCCGAAGCGTCCATAATAACACCCTTCCAAATATCGGTGTTAGCAGTACTAGTGTCCCAGCCGTCAGTAGTGTTTCCGGCCTCCCAAGCCGCAATCGTGCTATAATCCCTACCCGAACCAATTGTCCTCACAATTTCAGCCATGTCTGCCCCTAAGTCCAGGCGGAGCCACCCCAACTTCAGTATCAGCAAAACGATGTTTTTCACCATCATCAGACTCTAGCCGTGGAGGAAGCCGCTGACCGTCAGTCTTACGAGAAATTAACCTACGTCCCTCCCCCCGAGACAACACAATATGCCCACCCAAACTGTTCAGTTTTTCAGAATTTGTACGGCTCAAATTTTTTAAATTCAATGACCACCCACGCTTAAACGCCACTGCCCCCGTTTCGTAGAACGCTGCATCCATTAAGTTCACATCAGCGGGCTCACCGGGTAAGTCTATAATTCCCATATTGGCAGAAGGGAACTCTTCTGGTGCCCCTCCCCCAGCAACCCACACCTCTAAGGATTCGTAGTTACCAAACCGGTGGTTATCAGGATGCACCGAAATTATATCACCATAGTTCCAATTATCTTCTGCTATGTCACTTCCAATAAAAACCAGTATTCTCATGTTAAATCCAACCAAATATCGCCGGTCGCTTTATTAGTCGGGTCAGCGGTACCAATCCACAGCACTTTATCTACACCCGTCGGACGAGCGGTGGTAGCAGTGCTCCCATGATTTACCGTAACTAGATCTCTGTCAACCCAAGAAACAGCGCCGCTACCGTTAGTTTTCAAAACCTGATTCTCTGTCCCATCCACAGTGGGTAATGTGAACTCTGTCCCACCAGACCCAATTGTAACTCCCCCCGAAAGCGAAGCGGAGCCTCCAATCGAAGCGGTACCTACAATCGCAACTGCCCCACCTGCGTCAATTGTCATCCGCTCAGAACCCGCAGTGTCAAAACGAATGACATCTTCATCAGGGCCCTCCTCAACCTGAATCAACGTGTCACCATCAATATCCCGTATTAGAGGCAGGGCTTCACCAGCAACTTCTATCCACGCACCGGTATACCGGACAAACAGCGAACCAGAAGAGCTTTGAAACCACAAATCTCCTTCAGAAGCAGAGAGGGGAGTAGTCTCTTGAGTGGTCACTGACGCCAGAACGTTTCCACCGACTTGTAACCACTGGCCGCTCTGTCCCTGGGGTTCAAAATACAAAAATAAATCAGCGGTGACGCTGTCAAACCATAAATCTCCTTCAGAGGCAGGAGACGGTGCGGTCTGGGAAGCCGTAACACTTACACCGTTATTGGCGGCCGACCACGTGGTGCCCGAATAAACAAAAACTGTTTCAGAAGATGGTTGAAACCACACCTCGCCAGCCGCTGTCCCGACCGGCACTGATTCCTGAATCAAAGCCACAGGTGCCCCTTCACCCCCAACAGCCTCCCAAGCAGAGTTGTAATAAACAGAAAGCGACTTATTCACTGTGTCAAACCAAAACGCCCCCTCCGAAACATCAGTAGGGGCAGCGCTCGCCACAAAAGTCTCTACATCGCTGCTGGACCCATCGCCCGATGAGCGAGAAACTACACTCCACGTGCTGCCATCCCACCGCCATGTTGCACCCAAAGTGTATGTTTGCCCTATGCTTGGATAATCAGGAAAATTGATAGACATTATAGCACCTCCAAGGATTATTCTATACAAAGCTGAGTTCAGGCGGGTGAACGAAACATCAACCGCTGTCAGCCGCCACAACAATATAGGTATCGCTTACGGATGGCGAATCGTAGAATTTAATAGCCACTAGTTAGCCTCTAATGCTTCGATACGGGCTAGAGCGTTCTGCAAAGCGGCCACCAGATCAGGGATCATCCGCTCCATCGACAGGCACATCACCTTGATCTTCGGCGTGATACAAACGGCGAGAAGTTCTTCGTCGCTCAGTTCTGCGTTCTCCTCAGCCGTGCAGGCTTCACATCTCCAACAAGGCTCCATTCCCTCGGGGTCGCCGGGGGCGGCAGAGGGGAGAACCTGAGCTACTTCCTGTGCGATGAAGCCGTGCCCTGGCTCATCTTTGAGGCCGTCACCGTCCTCGTCCCACATGAAGTCCCGAACCTGAAGGGCTTTGATGACCGCCACCGAGGCGTCCTTGTCAGCGTCCACGATTGCGGTCTTGATGCGCTGATCCGAAGCTGAGAACAGGTTGATACCTCCGCCATCTCCCTGCAGCAGCCCATGCTGGTTGCCGCTTACATCATCAAACCGAATCCACCCACCGGATGATGACGGGGTGGCGTTGCCATGAGTGATGTTCATGACAACGTGACCGTCGTTCGTGTACGTGTTGATGACCTTGAACACAGAGCCTGCGGCGTTGTTTTGAGAGGATGTGACAGTCACAGCCCCAGACTGTTGAATCGTCATACGCTCGACATCTGTAGTTCCGAACGACAGGCCATAGTTTGGATTATTAAACGAAATGTAACCCATTTTAGTAGAGTCGACTGTCGCCTGGATGCGCCACTCACTCGACTGCCAGCTGCTGCTGGCGGCCCAGCGTCGTTTTTTTATGTCCAAAAAATCGTCGTTAGCAGTTGTGGTATGAACTCGGATCGCCGCCTTTTCGTCGCCAATCGTTGTGCCCAAACTCGGGTTATAGAGTGAAAGCTGGTAAGTAGGGCTGCTCGTGCCGATGCCGACATTGCCCTCCTTGTCAATGCGCATACGCTCCGCAGGAAAACTAGTATTAGCGCTTGTGGCGAAGATAAGATCGTGTGCATTACCGCCACCATTAGTGTTCTTAGCGGAAATATAAGCACCTCGGGTGGTGGCGGTAGAAGAACCGGTTGAAAACCAAATACCCGCCTCCTGGTTGAGAACGCCGCCGCCTCCATCAACACCGTTGGCCACATGTACCGGGAAGCTGCTAGCAGAAGCCGAGTAATCATTGACAACGAGCGGGCGGTGGGGAGCAGTCTCGCCTATACCGACATTGCCAGAACTGTCAATAACCATGCGCTGGGTGCCCGCAGTATGAAACTGCAAGTCCGCCGCTTCACGTTGGATAATGTAAGCAACGTCTCCAGAAACAGCAATATCTAATCCGTCGTCGTTAGTAGCGCCAGTCGTACTATTTGTCACTTTAAGAGCCGCAGAAGTGCCAGAACCATTCAAGTGCAAAACCTGTGCGCTGTGAGCAGTCGGGCTGGTCGTGCCGATGCCAACATTGCCCGACGAATCAATACGCACACGCTCCGTATTGTCTGTAAGAAACCGAACATCGTGTGTGGTTGAAGTACCAAACGATCCAGTGTTAGCAGAGTCAGGGCCAAGATAAGTTGTTGCCGTACCATTATCTTGCCGCAGATACGCCGCCCCCGAAGCAGTAACAACGTGCAGCAACTCAGCAGGGCTGCTCGTACCAAGCCCCAACCGGTTGTTCGTATCATCCCAATAAAAATTGGCGTTATCGCTCGCAAGCGCCCCACTAGAAGCAAACTGCACAGACCCATCAGCACCAGCCGCACCACTATTGATCGAACCCGAAAGAGTAATATTACCAGCCACATCCAGATCGCCACCCACAGAAACGTTACCCGACGTGGAAAACGAATTAGGGACATCATTCGTGCGGCCCGACCCAGACACAAGAATCTCACCGGTCGACCCATCCACCCTAATGACCTTACCTATATTCTGGATAAGGTGTGTAGCCGTGGCTACAGGTTTAACATCTGTTAACCCGCCCGTAGGGGCAACATACAAAGTAGCGCCTATACTGAACGAAGAAGTATTCATACCACGTATGACACCCAAAACAACTGCGTGGCCGAGATCGTTATGATTCAGCTCCGTGTTGGTAACCCCTAAAGCGGGCATGTTCCCCGCATTGTCAGCCCTAGCTGCAGAAACCTCAACAGCACCCGACGCTCCCACCGAACCAGTAGCATAAACGGGAGAACCTTTTGGTATAGTGCTACCGGACGTATTCTTAATCGCAACAATACTTGGCCCATCAAACTCTGCCTCAATGTGCGTCGCAACAATCGACCCATCAACCTCTAACTCTACCGAAGGGGTATTAGTTCCGACCCCCAGCCGGTTGTTGGCATCATCCCAAAACAAATTGTTCTCATCAGAACCAAACAGTCCCCCAGCGGAGAACTGGATTGCACCGTCGACTCCCGAAGGGCTCGCTGATGCCCCCGCATCAACTTGCCACGAAACGTTACCCAAACCGTCAGTCTTCAAAACTTGACCTGATGAACCATCAGTTAAAGGCAAAGTATATGCTGCAGATGGCCCCACCTTTAACCACTGGGAACTAGTACCATCATCATAATAAACAGACAACACCGACGTAGTCAAATTTAACCATAAATCCAAATTGGAAGGATCATCAGGCGGGTCTACTGCCACCGTGACACCCATACCATTAACCAGCTCTACCCACTGCAGCGTATCGCCATCATTGTAATAAACAAACAAATTACCATCAGAAAGCCGATGCCATAAATCCCCCACCAAAGCAACGTCAGGCGCTGAATCAGAAAAATATACTGTGTTATTACGTACAGAAATCGCAACCGGGGCAGAAGAACTACCTTCTATAAACCCCACATGAATGTTGTCACCCACGACAGGAGTATTCCCAATTACGGGAACATTTTCGTAAATATTATTCAAACCAATACGTGGAATAGTCACAGAAACGGTAGGATTGTCCCCCGTGCCTACAGCTTTAACCACTGCATTGTAAAAACCACTAGGGCGGGTCACTCCAGTCGAATAAGAAGTGTTGTGTGAAGTTCGTCGTACCATATTAGCACCTCTCCCTTATCATACAGAATGCCATTAATAGAAGGCAACCGGAACTGGGGCGTATCGGGGGGGAGGGGGCGGTGGGGCAGGATCAAGCGGCGGGAAATCAATAACCGACCAATCCGTCGGATTACGCCTTCGTCGTTTAGTCCCAGCTGGGCGAGGGGGCTTCTCGTAATCTCCCTTAATCATCGCCCAATCATCTGCCCCCCACGTTCCGTCCTGGGGGAGTCCATTAAGAGATTGGAAACTCGCCACCTGCCGGGTAGTGTCAGCGTCCCAAACGTTTGTTTCGTTAGCGTTAACCGCCTGTTGGATGCGGCCAACACATTGACCAGTAGAGCCTGGTTCAAAGGTTTGTAGTATACAAAACATTTCTTCAGCATCCTCAGGGGTTGACCCCGAAATGCTTACAAGCCCAGACTCTGTTGCATCAAACGACACCCGCTCAAGAATAAAGCGCATTTGATTAAATGTTGACGCCCCACTAAACACAACAACCGTGCCCGGGAACAAGCTTACTGATCCCACAGTTTTAATAAGTGACGCCGAAAAAGTGGCGGCTGCAGAACCGTCTGCGGTTCTGCGAAGCGAAATTGTAGACACCGGCCATTTATCGGACTGGGTTTCAGCTGCGCCAACCTTGAGTTCAATCTGATTACCACCCGCCGCCTGTTGATCCAACAAAAATTCTGGTGATGTAAAAAACAGGGTGTTATGGGCTTCAAAAAATAAGTACTCTAACTCTCGGGCAAGTCGCTGCAACATATCGTATGAAGATTCTTCTTGATTCTCAGATTTTTCTTTAGTAATGGTAGGCACCTGAGGGGAAGGTTCAATAAAAAGTTGCATCCCCAAAGCGGCACCAATATCTGCAGCAACCTGCGATGGGCTTACTTTGTTCCACGTCTGTGTGCGCTTATCTCTGCGCATTTCCTGCATTGCCTGACTGCGTGCTGTGACTTTAACAGTTGAAATGTTGCCGAAAGATAAAGATACTGCCGCTATTTCAAACGCAACTCCGTTAAACCCAATTCTCCGGCCTACCATAAAGTAGTTGCTGTTGTGCATTCGAAAGTCTTCGTCATATAATTGTAGGTCGAGCTGGCTAACCTGATTCGAAGTTAAGTCATATTGCATTGATATTACGTGTGATCGTATGTCAATTTGGGTTTCGTCGTCAACTTCCCCAACTGTAAGTGCTTCAAGATATGTAGACATACAATTTCCTATAGGAGCCCAACCAGCTCAGCGGCTCGCTCTGGGCTAAGTCTCTCCTCGCCAAACGTCTTCTTCCGAAAGTTTGAGTCAGCCTGAATTCTCGGATCTAGGTCAATCACCTTGTCGTTGCCTGACCCATCAGGAATACCAGCAGTCAAATCATCAGACTTAAACACTGCTTTCAAAACCCTAACATCCGCATTAAACCTCGGACGTTCAGTTAACGTAATCGAAACCTCCGCCCGAGTAACATAACCATTCTGGTCCCTATACCTATCTGTCATCGTCAAATTTGTCATAACACAATCGTAGTCAAGTTTGCTGAAACCGTACTCAAATTCTAATGTGACACCGTTTTCTGCCATCAGCGACAAATTCTCCAAAATACCTTCAACAAGCGCAGCGTCAGTGCCGCCACCCCGCTTAGCTATAGTAGCACTAAACGAACACACCCGCAACGACCTGCCTTCTGTTACCAGCAACGGGGGCAAACCGGGCCTTTGAACTTGCTGAATACGAGCAGCGTGGGAACTGTGTTGCAAGTCCTGCGGCCCGAACGGAAACTCAACAAAAATACTATCTAATGTCAAAGACTCCGCCGCCCGAACTTTTGTCATGGGGCCTACATTCGCAACATTTGAAGCAACCACTTTACGCCCCAAAGCGTCCGTTGTGTACACTGCACGTCTACCAGACGGCCATGAGGCCCTGGCATTCGACAGGGTCTGGGGCAAGTTCTCTATCCTCGTTATCACGCCAGGTGTCCTACTGGGTGGCGTAATAATAGGACGTTCGGTTTGTGGCGTATACTCTTTCGGAAGATACTTATTTCCATCCCCTTTAACGGACAACCTAGCCCGTTCAGGAGGATTAATGGTCCTGAACGGGTTAGAAGTCTGCCCGGTAGAGGCAGATAAAACTCTTTTCGCTACAAATTTATTAGCCATAATAAATTACCTCAATCTAAGGTAAGCGCCTCATCGAGCCAGCACCGACCTTAGCGCCTATCGAACCACCTATAATCCCGGTGACTGTCCCTCCTCGTTCTGGGTCAGACACGTTAATCCCGTTGACTGCCTCTGTCGTCATATCTATGGCAGCTTTAATATTTGATAACAGGTCGTTTCGTGCTAAATCCAACGGAGCCTCCATAGAAATAAAGTCGGTCATAAACTGCTGCTGATCAAATTCACCATATTGTTGCCCCGCTGCAGCGTCAATTACGTCTGCAAGGCTAGTCCCACCTTGCAAAGCTCGTTCAGCCTGCATCCGGCCCTCCGTAGCTAAGTTGTTCAGGAATGCATCTTGAAGTGAGCGACTCTTATACAATTCACCGCCCGACGCCTCGTCCAGAACCGACATTCTCTCCTTAAATGCCATCCCCCCAGTACCAGCAATCGCATCCATAAAATCTTTGCGCTGATCCAGCGTAGTATCCAGCGCTGTAATACCACGGCTCCCACCCCCAGCCTCGTCGTAAATTGTACGAAGCCTACCCGCATCTATACCATACTCCTCCTCCATCTGACGGAACGTCGACCCATACGCCGACTCAATCTGCCCCCGAAGAATACGTTCCTTCTCAGGATCCCCACCAGTAAGCTGAGGTAGCTTCTCCTCCAACTCAAAAACACCAGAAAGAGCAGCCAAATCAGGCGAATTACCCAAAGCAATCTCATACGCAGCAAACGCCTGAATCGCATCCGAAATCATACCCGTATTAAGATCGCCTGCCTCTGCCCCAGCAATAGCCTCAAGCATGGCACTAGCCGTAGCGTTCCTCTCCTGCACCCCCAAAGCAGACGTGGAAAGATCAGGCAAAAACGTCTGATTGCGGTCCATTGGATTAAGCGCAGCCTGCATCAGCAAAGCTGTACCTTGTTGGTCTAGCCTTCCTTGTAGATTTATCCCTAAATCAGCAGCTAGACTTTGAACCGCTTCTGAGGTCAGCCCTAGCGTGCTTTGCAACATACCTACATTACTATCAAAGTTTCTAACATTTTGCTCAAGGCGACCGATTGCCGCATCGGCCTCCTCCAAGTATTGCGGTAAATTCTTATATATTTCTTCATCATCAAAGTGCTCCCCAATAATACCTAGCTCTTGCAGGGTACCTGTCAGTTCGCTCCACTCTGGGCTGTCAAAGGTCTTCAGCATCTCAGCCGACCTAAGCACTTCCTGGTAGAACTCCCCCTCGATCAGGGTAGCACCTATGCCACCAGTCAAACCCCCCGGGCCACCGCCCGCCATCTGCGCCCGTTGCCCCATAATTATCTGCGCTCTTTTCATATGCTCAGTCCGAATGTCAACCCCACCGTTCGTCGTGCCAAACTCTGCGGCCACCAGAGCTGCTTCAAGAGCTACCTCCGGGCCAGCAAAAGTAGTGTCTAACGCACTAGCTAAGTCTATGCCGTCAGTCGTGGTACGCATATCTTCCGCAACTTGCCTAAGATCCTCTATCCCAGGATTCTGCCTAGCCCGGGAAATAATATCCCGGTGTGTGCTTAAATCAGTAATCGCCTGCTTTGTTTCCACAATCGTCAGTGCCCCAGGAGTGCCTATTAGTCGTAAGCTCCCGATGTGTTCTTGCATTGCCGTCGCTGTCGCCTCAGCAATCTTGGCCTGACCCGCCTTCCCTGCAAGGTACCCTGCAATACCCCCAATTAAAGCCCCAGCGGCAGCACCAAGAGGGCCAGCAATAGAGAAACCA